>Ga0182742_1001808_pt1 | contig 25932 bp, 27 predicted proteins | sample eDN5th37CBELigMG_FD_128880 | JGI IMG/M metagenome (GOLD analysis project Ga0182742, IMG submission 128880) | Enriched Miracle-Growth compost microbial communities from Emeryville, California, USA - eDNA 5th pass 37_C BE-Lig MG (version 2)... ...
ATGCAGGAGGGCAGGCGGAAGCCGTATTCGGCGAGCGTCGCCTTGCGGCGGAAGTCGCCGCGGTACATGGCGCCGATCTGCGGGATCGTGACGTGGCTCTCGTCGATGAAGATCAGCGCGTTGTCGGGCACGTATTCGAAGAGGGTCGGCGGCGGCTCGCCGGGGCGGCGGCCCGTCAGGTAGCGCGAATAGTTCTCGATGCCGGCGCAGGAGCCGGTGGCCTCCAGCATTTCCAGATCGTAGCGCGTGCGCTGCTCGAGGCGCTGCGCTTCCAGCAGGCGGCCGGCCTTCTCCAGCTCGGCGAGGCGGTGCTTCAGCTCCTCGCGGATGCCCTTGATGGCGCCGTTCAGCGTCGGGCGTGGGGTGACGTAGTGGCTGTTGGCGTAGATCTTCACCGATTTCAGGTCGCCGGTCTTCTGGCCGGTCAGCGGGTCGAACTCGGTGATCGCGTCGATCTCGTCGCCGAACATCGAGATGCGCCAGGCGGCATCCTCAAGGTGGGCGGGGAAGATCTCGATCGTGTCGCCGCGCACGCGGAAGGAGCCGCGCTGGAAATCCATCTCGCGGCGCTTGTACTGCTGGGCGACGAGGTCGGCCAGGAGCTGGCGCTGGTCGAGCCGCTCGCCGACCTCCATCTGGAAGGTCATGGCGGTGTAGGTCTCGACCGAGCCGATACCGTAGATGCAGGAGACCGAGGCGACGATGATGCAGTCGTCGCGCTCCAGCAGCGAGCGCGTCGCGGAGTGGCGCATGCGGTCGATCTGCTCGTTGATCGAGCTCTCCTTCTCGATATAGGTGTCCGAGCGCGGCACATAGGCTTCCGGCTGGTAATAGTCGTAGTAGGAGACGAAATATTCGACCGCGTTCTCCGGGAAGAAGTTCTTGAACTCGCTGTAGAGCTGCGCGGCGAGCGTCTTGTTCGGCGCGAGGATGACGGCGGGGCGCTGAGTCTCCTCGATCACCTTGGCCATGGTGAAGGTCTTGCCTGAGCCGGTGACGCCAAGCAGGACCTGGCTGCGCTCGCCGGAGGAGAGGCCGTCGACGAGGTCCCTGATGGCGGTCGGCTGGTCGCCGGCAGGCTGGTATTCGCTGATCATGCGGATCGGGATGCCGCCTTCCGACTTTTCCGGCCGGGCGGGACGGTGCGGCGTCCACAGCTTGCCGTCCTTGAACAGCGGGTTGCCGCTCTCGATGAGCTTCGACAGGGCCTCCACGGTGGCGGTGACGCCGGAGCCTTTCTCCAGCGCGGCGGCGTCCTCCAGCGAAACATCGAGGCCGGAGACGGGCATGAGGCCGGCGGCGGCGCGGGTCTTCGGATCGGAGGAGGCGCCGATGGAGACGCCGCGGGAGGTTTTCGTCGCCGTGACCTTCTCGGCCTGGCGGCGGGCGGCATTCTCCACCGTCTTGCGGTGCTTGCCCGCCTTGGAGGCGACCTCACGGCGGCTCTCGACGCTCGCGGCCTCCGCCTCGGCTTCGAGTTGCTTGACCCAGTCGGCGACGCTGCCGGACGCTTTGGTGTCCGGGCCGCGCCGATCCTTCTCGCTCCGCTCGAAGGGCGTCCCGGAATAGGGCTCCCCCTCGAAAGGCGATTGCGGGGCTTCCTCGAAACCGGGGTTCGGGGCGGGGGATTTTTTCGGTGATCTGGCCATGCGGGGAATATGGAGAGAGTCAGCGCGAAAGGAAAGGGGTGATGAGTACAAAAGGGAAACGATTCGGCCGTTCCCTGCCGCGTATACGGTCGGCGAGATGCGCGCGGTCTTGACGGGACCGGCGGATCGGATATGCCCATGGAAAACCCTTCCGCCAATCAGGATTCGTCGATGCCCTTCAGCCTCTCTCCCGCGGCCGTCTGGCCGATCGTGATGCTCTGCCTCTCCAACGTCTTCATGACCTTCGCCTGGTACGGGCACCTGAAGTTCAAGTCCGCGCCGCTCTTCGTTGCCGTGCTGGCAAGCTGGGGCATCGCCTTTTTCGAATATTGCCTGGCGGTGCCGGCCAACCGGATCGGCCATGAGGTCTATTCGGCCGCCCAGTTGAAGACGATGCAGGAAGTCATCACCCTCATCGTCTTCGCCGGCTTCTCGGTGTTCTGGCTGAAGGAAAGCCTGACCTGGAACCACGCCGTCGGCTTCATGCTGATCGCCGCCGGGGCAGCCTTCGTCTTCAAGGGATAGGCTTCCCGCGAGATCCGGCCTTGCCGATGACGACAGCTATTCCAGCATGTCGAAGGCGCGGAAGATCCAGCTGAGCTGGTAGACGATGCCGAGGGTGACGAAGGCGCCGTGGAAACGGCGGCTCGGCGTCCAGGCGGCGAACAGGCACAGCAGGATGAAGACGACATTGCGAACGGGGTATTCGTAGCCGAAGGAGCCGAAATAGGCTTCGCCCTTCAGCGCCGTATCCAGCAGGTCGACCGCGAAGACGAGGGCGAAGGCGCCGAAGAACCATTTGCGGCGAGAATAGAAATAGTCCTCGTAGCCGGCATAGTCGTCGAGCGTCGTGGGAAAAAGCAGGACGGCGAGCAGGAAGAACAGGCAGCAATAGCTGATCAGGAACAGGTAGACGCCGAAGCCGATGGTCGTGAGCGCCTGGAGGCGGAACTCCCACCACCAGAAATGCAGCAGGAAGAGCAGCAGGAAGGCGGCCCAGGCGAGATGGACCGGATAGGCCTTCATCTTGCCGGGATGCTGGATGAAGAGGGCAACGCCCGTCAGCACGCGGGCGAGGCTGAGGCTCACCACCATGCCGATGACGACGCGCACATGGCTGAAGATGGCGGGATCGGGGGCCGTATGTTCCATGACACCCGCCGCCGCTATTCGACGGGAACCGGGGTCGGATGTCCGTCCTTGTCGAGCGCGACCATGACGAAGGTGGCGCCCGTGACCCTTTCCAGCGTCGTGGTGAGATATCGCTGCGCCCAGGCCTCGACGGAGAGGGTGATGGAGGTGCGGCCGACGCGGGCGATATCGGTATAGATGCTCAGCGTGTCGCCGATCTTCACGGGAAGCTCGAAGGCCATCTCCCTGACCGCGGCGGTGACGACGCGGCCCCGTGCGCGCTCGGCGGCGCGGATGCCGGAGGCAAGGTCCATCTGCGCCATGACCCAGCCGCCGAAAATATCGCCGGCTGCATTGGCGTCGCCCGGCATGGCGAGCGTGCGAAGGGTGAGCTGGCCGTTCGGCATCGTGTCTGCGGTCATGCGGTCCTCTTCCTGGTCGCTGTCGGTCCGGGGGAAGCACGCTGGCGGGCGCCCTGATGAATCGGTCCGGACCGGATGAATACAGACAAGCGCAAGGCCGGAGGCTTGTCGAGCCTTGTTTGCGGCCGCACGGCGCGCGCCGGCTGGGCGAAACCATTCGTTTACCCTGTTGCGACAAAATCCCCTGAAAATGCAGGGCCGTCGTCCTGCGGTTCCGGTTTCAGGCCGTCGCCGTCCGAATGCGGACAAAAGCGGCCTGCACCATCGCCGGACATATACGCAACCGGGACCTCGCATGGGGCGAGGCGGGCGGCAGGCGGAAGTGACAATGGGTATGGCGTTTGTTTCAGGTCTGCGCAGGCCGCTCGGGCTTCTCCTGATTCCGGCGGTGCTGGCCGCCTGTTCCGGTGGCCTCATCCCGCCCGACGATATAGACGGTGCCGGCGTCGGGGCCATACGGCCGTCCCGGTCGGTAGCGCGGCAGGAACCCGCGGATATGGGCGATACGGGCGGCGACTTGGCCAGCTATCCCGCGCCGGACGCACAGAAGAAGCGCCTGCCGATGATCGACAGCGACGAGGCGATGGGTGTCGTCGAGCCCGTCCAGGCCTCCTCCGGCGTGCTGACCGTGCCGGAGGGCGGCGTCGACATGGACGAGGGGCTGGGTGTCGGAGGCGTTCAGGGCCTTGCGGAAGCGCAGGCGAACGAGATCGCAGAGGGCAATGCCAGCCAGGTGGTGGTCGACGGTATCGGCACCGACGTGCCGCAGCAGGTGGGGCAGCCGGAAGCGATCCCCATGTCGGCGGCGGGTGCGGAACTGGGCACGCCGGCCGAAGGCGGCAACTATCTTCGCGTGCCGGAAAAGGCCGCCACGCGCGGCCGGCAGAAGACACAGGGCGAGCAGGTCGCCTTCCTGCCGCGTCTTTCCAATCCCATGCAGATGCCGGAGACGATGGGCGGCATGCCGGCTTCGGAAAAGGCCTGCCGGCAGCGGTTGCAGAAGCTCGGCGTGACCTTCCGCGACGTGCCGCGCATCTCGAAGGGGCGTTCCTGCGGCATCGAGTGGCCTATCGAGCTTTCCGGTCTTTCCGGCGGCATCCAGATCAAGCCGGCGGCGCAGGTGAACTGCCAGATCACCGAGGCTTTCGCGCGATGGGTGAAGAACGAGCTCGTGCCCTCGACGCGCACGCGATATCTCTCCGGCGTCTCGGCTATCCATCAGATGTCCTCCTATTCCTGCCGCACGATGAATTCGCAGCGCGGCGCGGCCATGTCCGAGCATGCCAAGGGCAACGCGATCGACGTCGGCAAGATCGTGCTGAAGAGCGGCAAGGCCATCGCCATCGAGCCGAAGGGCTTCTTCGCCTTCCGTGAGAAGGGGCTTTTGAAATCCGTGCGCGGCGACAGCTGCAAATACTTCTCGACCGTGCTCGGGCCGGGCAGCGACCGCTTCCACAAGGACCATTTCCACTTCGATCTTCGTGCCCGCAAATCCGGCTACCGCCACTGCAGCCTGTGAGGCGGAAACCAGCGCGCAAAAAAAAGACCGGCAGGGAGCCGGTCGCAAGAAGGGCAGCGGATGTGCGTTCGCTGCCGAAAAGTCACAGTCCGTCACCGCCGCCGGCGGGGACCGGCGAGGATGCATGCGGGGCTTCCCGGGCGGAAGCCGGCGGATGGGCCGCCGATGGAACTCCCTCAGGGTTCGGGAGCAGAGCCGCTGCCGGGCAGTGGAACGGGAAGAGGAGCGGGGGGCGATCGTTCCCGTCGGCCTTGCAGGGACAATGGCTGATGCGGATCACCGTTTCATGACAGCGCATCCCCGTACATGAATTTTCCGGGCGTCGCGCAGGGCGGCGACTTTTTTCCGCCTTGCGGATGAAAATCGAAACGGAACACGCCATATAGGGGTCCTTCCGCATCTCCCTCCCGCTTCGGACCCACTTATGGCGCCCATCGTTTCCATTCGCAATCTCACCAAGAGCTACGCATCCGGGTTCAAGGCGCTGAAGGGCGTCGACCTCGATATCGAGGAGGGCGAGATTCTCGCGCTGCTCGGGCCGAACGGCGCGGGCAAGACGACGATGATCTCGATCATCTGCGGCATCGTCACGCCAAGCGGCGGCACGGTGACGGTCGCCGGCCACGACATCCTCGCCGACTATCGCAAGACACGCTCGATCATCGGCCTGGTGCCGCAGGAACTGACGCTCGACGCCTTCGAGACCGTGTGGAACACGGTGGCCTTCTCGCGCGGCCTGCATGGCCGGCCGCCCGATCCGGCGCTGATCGAGCGCATCCTCAAGGACCTTTCGCTCTACGACAAGAAGGATGAGATGCTGCGGCAGCTCTCCGGCGGCATGCGGCGGCGCGTGCTGATCGCCAAGGCGCTGTCCTACGAGCCGAGAGTGCTGTTCCTCGACGAGCCGACGGCCGGGGTCGACGTCTCGCTGCGCAAGGACATGTGGCAGCTCGTGGAGCGGCTGCGCGCCGCCGGCGTGACGATCATCCTGACGACGCACTATATCGAGGAGGCGGAAGAGATCGCCGACCGCATCGGCGTCATCAACCACGGGGAAATCCTGCTGGTGGAGGACAAGAAGGCGCTGATGGCCAAGCTCGGACGCAAGCAGATGACGGTGGAGCTGGCCGAGCCGCTGGCCGCCATTCCCGAGGCGCTTTCGCCCTACGGGCTGACGCTCGGCGAGAACGGGGGGAAACTGGTCTACGAATTCGATTCGGCTGGCGAGCGCACCGGCATCTCCTCGCTGATCTCCGCGCTGTCGCAGGCGGGGCTTCGGGTGAGGGACATCTCCACCCGGCAGAGTTCGCTGGAAGACATTTTCGTGGAACTGGTGGGAGCGGGCAAATGAACTTCGAGGCGATCAAGTCCATCTATATGTTCGAGATGGCGCGCACGCGCCGCACGCTGCTGCAGAGCATCGTCTCGCCGGTCATCACCACCTCGCTTTATTTCATCGTCTTCGGCGCGGCGATCGGCTCGCGCATGACGCAGGTCGAGGGCGTGCCCTACGGCGCCTTCATCGCCCCAGGCCTCATCATGCTGACGCTGCTCAACCAGTGCATCGGCAACGGCTCCTTCGGCATCTATTTCCCGAAATTCACCGGCACGATCTACGAAATCCTCTCCTCGCCGATCTCGATGATCGAGATCGTCATCGGCTATGTGGGGGCGGCGGCGACAAAGGGGCTGATCGTCGGCACCATCATCCTCGTCACCGCCTCCCTCTTCGTCGACATCTCGATCAAGCATCCCTTCATCATGGTGCTGTTCTTCGTGCTGACGGCCGTCAGCTTCAGCCTGTTCGGCTTCATGATCGGCATATGGGCGAAGGATTTCGAGCAGCTCAACCTTTTCCCCATGCTGATCGTGCCGCCGCTCGTCTTCCTCGGCGGCAGCTTCTATTCGATCAGCATGCTGCCGCCCTTCTGGCAGACGGTCAGCCATTTCAATCCTGTGCTCTATCTCGTCTCCGGCTTCCGCTGGAGCTTCTACGAGATCGCCGACGTCAACCCGGTGATCAGCCTGGTGATCGTGCTCGGCTTCCTTCTCGTGTGTCTGTCGATCACCGCCTGGATCTTCAAGACGGGCTACAAGCTGAAGAACTAATCCCGCAACCGCAATTCATCGCGGGTGATCTCGATCGAGCCGAGGGTTTCGAGGAAGCTCATGCCAAGGAGGCTCTGGTCGAGCCGACCCTGCTCGGTGACCATGCCGCGGACGATCCCGCGCCGGATCGGGCCGATGGCGACCTCGCGTAGCGTCACCGCCGCCGCGCGGGCCCGTCCATTCGCGGTGGACACGTCAATCGAGAAGATGAGGTTGTCGGGGTTGATGCCGAGGCGCATGGCGTCCTCGTAGGACAGCACGACCGAACTGGCGCCGGTATCGACCAGCATCCGAAGCGGCGTGCCGTCGATCTCCACATCGGCCTCGAAATGGCCGGAGAGCCCCTTGTGGATGACGAGGATCTGCGCCCCGTCCGCTCCGGTCGTCACCACGGCGCGGCCGGGCACGAGGCCCGCGGTGAGGCGGTTGCCGAGGTCCTGCAGGTCGAAGCGATAGAGATAGCCGGTGACGAGGACGAGGATGATCAGCAGCCAGATTCCGGCCTGGCGAACGCTCTCGCCCCATTGCCGGCGGCCGGCGAGAATGCCGGCGGCGATCATCGTGCCGATGGCCGAGAGCGAGACGAGGCGGCCGAAATCGTCATTGGCGATGCCGAGCGTGCGGCCGCTGTCATGGTTGAGGATGAGCAGGAGAAGGCCGCCGGCGAGAATGCCGAGGAGAATGTAGAGCCTCATGTCTCGTCGCGCTCCCGCGCCATGCGGGCACGGCGGGTCTCGCGCCTCGGCTTGCGCTCGACGGTGGCAAGGCGGGCGGGCAGCTCGGCCATGATCGCGCGGCGTTGCTCTGCGCTGTAGAGCGTCCAGGCGCCGATCTCGTTCTTGGTGCGGCCGCAACCGAAGCAGTAGCCGGTCACCATATCGATCGAACAGACGAGGATGCAGGGCGATTCCATCACGGCTCCAAAGGGTTGCCCTATATATCGGCAGCTCAGAGCGCCAAGGCAAGGGCGAAGAGCACTGACATTTCCGCGAGCTGCTGCGTGGCCCCGATCGTGTCGCCCGTATGCCCGCCGACCTTGCCGAGCGCGATACGGTTGAAGGCGAGGACGGCGAGGACGGCGGCCGCCAATGCGAAGAGGATGGCGGACACCGTGCCGTGCGGCAGGAGGAGGAGGGCGGCAAGCACGATGCCGCTGGCGAGCGCGATGGTGGTTGCCCCGCGCGCCGGCTCGCCGACCGATGCGGCGACGCCCCCCTGCCGGGCGGGCGGCAGCAGCGACCAGTGCCAGACCATGGCGGTGCGGCTAGCGGCTGCGACGGCGAGCAGCGCCATGCCGAGGCCGGACGGCGTGAGGACGACGGCGAGCGCGGCGATGGCCGCCGCGCGCAACCCGAAGGACAGGACCAGCGCGACGACGCCGTAGGAACCGACGCGGCTGTCCTTCATGATGGCGAGTGCGCTTTCCCTGTCGCGTCCGCCGCCGATGCCGTCCGCGCTGTCGGAGAGCCCGTCCTCGTGCAGGGCGCCGGTAACGAGGACCTGCAGGGCAAGCGCCGCGAAGGCGATGAGAAGCGGCGGGGCGGAAAGCGCCGAAAGCACGGCCGCCAGCGCGGCGGCGGGCAGGGCGATCAGCGCGCCGGCGAGCGGGAAGGCGCGCACGGCCCGCGAGAGGCGCCCGTCATGGCCGATGAAGTGGCGCTGCGGGATCGGGATGCGCGAGAGGAAGGCGACCGAGCGGGCGGTGTCGTCGATATAGTCCTGAATGGCCAAGTTGGTCCTTTCCGAAGGCGTTGCGGCTGCTGACGCGCCCTTCAGCCCCCTGCCGGGACCTTCTCCCCGCAGGCGGAGAAGGGGGAAACGGCGAGCCATCGCTCTTCTCCCCGTCTACGGGGAGAAGATGCCGGCAGGCAGGTGAAGGGCGTGGCGAGTTCAGCCTTCGCATTCGATTGCCCTGTGACGAAAGGGCGACGAAGGCCGCCGCAATTGCGGTTGTCGGATTCGCGCCCTGCCTCTATTAGGAGACACCAAACACCCGCCTTTGAAAGCCCAAAGCAAGGAATTCCCCAAGATGAGTGCCAGCGGCCTGCCGTTCGATGATTTCCGTGAATTGCTGCGCAACCTGCCGGGTCCCGATTCGGCCGCGCTGGTGGCGGCGCGCGAACGGGATGCGCAGCTCACCAAGCCGCCGGGCGCGCTTGGCCGGCTGGAGGAAATCGCCTTCTGGCTCGCCGCCTGGAGCGGCCGTCCGCCGGCCGTGACACGTCCGCTGGTCGCCATCTTCGCCGGCAATCACGGCGTCACGAAGCAGGGCATCACGCCCTATCCGTCTTCCGTCACGGCGCAGATGGTGGAGAATTTCGCGGCCGGCGGTGCGGCGATCAACCAGATCTGCGTGACGCACGACCTCGGCCTGAAGGTCTTCGACCTCGCGCTCGACTATCCGACCGCCGACATCACCGAGGGAGCGGCGCTGTCCGAGCGCGACTGCGCGGCCACCATGGCCTTCGGCATGGAAGCGGTGGCCGGCGGCACGGACCTTCTGTGCATCGGCGAGATGGGAATCGGCAACACGACGATCGCCGCGGCGATCAACCTGGCGCTCTACGGCGGCACGGCCGAGGAGTGGGTCGGGCCGGGCACCGGCTCGGAGGGCGAGGTCCTTGCGCGCAAGATCGCGGCCGTGAAGAAGGCCGTCGATTTGCACAGGGCGCATCTTTCCGATCCGCTGGAGGTGCTGCGCCGCCTCGGTGGACGCGAGATCGCAGCGATGGCCGGCGCCATCCTTGCCGCCCGCATGCAGAAGATCCCGGTCATCCTCGACGGCTATGTGGCGACGGCGGCGGGCGCTGTCCTGCGCGCGGCCAATCCCGCAGCGCTCGACCATTGCCTGATCGGCCACGTCTCGGCAGAGCCGGGTCACCTGAAGTCCATCGAGAAGCTTGGCAAGACGCCGCTTCTGGCGCTCGGCATGCGGCTCGGCGAGGGCACCGGGGCGGCGCTGGCCGCCGGCATCGTCAAGGCCGCTGCCGCCTGCCATTCCGGCATGGCCACCTTCGTTCAGGCCGGCGTCAGCAACCGGACATAGGCCCGGCCTGCAAAAAGCCGGAATCACATGGAGTGAGACTGCGATACACGCCCGTCATACGGGCGTGTTTCATGAGGACGGCGACAACGGGAATGCGGGAATGGGTCAGGCACCAATCGAAAAGAAGACGGGCTTCAGCCATCTGATCGCGGCCGCGAGCTATTCGGCTGCCGGAGCGCGCCGCCTGCTCGGCGAATCCGCCTTCCGGCACGAGCTGATCGCCTTCGCCTTCGCCATGGTGATCTTCGCCCTCGTCGGCGCCTCGTTCTTCCAGTATGTCGCGATGGCGATCCTCTTCCTTTTGATGATCGCCTTCGAGGCGCTCAACACGGCGATCGAGGAGATCGTCGACCGGGTCTCGCCGGAAATCTCCGAAATGGGCAAGCATTCGAAGGATCTCGGTTCCTTCGCCGTTTTCTGCCTGATCGTCGCCAATGCCGGCTATGCGGGCTATGTGGTGGTGTCGAAGTTCGTCTGAGAGTTTCAGGCGAAACTCTTCCGGCGCGGGGCGACGGCCTGCGTTTCGGTGACGGCGGGCAGGCTTTGCAGCACGCGCTTGGCCGGCAGGATGGCGATGGCTTCGGTGCCTTCGCGCAATTTCGATTTCAGGATGAATTCGCCATTGTGCTTGGCGAGGATAGCCTGGACGATGGGCAGGCCGAGGCCGGTGCCCTGCTCGGCGCTCTTGATGGCGATGGAGCCCTGTCCGAAGGCGGAGAGCACGACGGGGATTTCCTCTTCGGGAATGCCGGGGCCGTTGTCGCGGATCGAGATGTACTGGCCGCCTCCCGCCGTCCAGCCCGCCTTGACGAGGACTTCGCCGCCCTGAGGGGTGAATTTCACGGCATTGGACAGAAGGTTGAGGATGACCTGGCGCAGCGCCTTCTCATCCGCCCAGACGGCGGGCATGCCGCCTTCCACCTGTTCGGAGATCGTGATGTTCTTGGCGCGGGCGCGAAGCTGCACCATGCCGATGCAGTCCTCGGCGATATCGACGAGGTGGACGGAATCCTCCGACAGGTCGTATTTGCCGGCCTCGATGCGCGACAGGTCGAGGATCTCGTTGATGAGATCGAGGAGATGCTGGCCGGAGCGATGGATGTCGGACGTGTATTCCTTGTAGGCCGGGTTGTTGAGCGGGCCGAGCACTTCCGTCGACATGACCTCGGAGAAACCGAGGATGGCGTTCAGCGGCGTGCGCAGTTCATGGGACATGGAGGCAAGGAAGCGGGATTTGGCGAGGTTCGCCTCCTCCGCCCGGCGGCGAGCCTCGTCGGACATGGATTTCGCCACTTCCAATTCGGCGATGAGATCGTCCTTCTCCGACTGGAAGGAGAGGAGCTGCGCGCTGGTGTGGCGCAGGCGATGCGTCACGAAGACGAGAAACACCAAGGCGGAGGCGATGATCGCCACCATGCCGACCGTTGCCGGATCGCGATGCAGGAGGGCGGAGACGGAAAGCGCCCCGACGGTCGGGAGGAAGGCATAGACCACGGCGTGGCGCAGCATCAGCGTGCTGATGGCCGTGACCGCCAGCGCCACGAGCAGGGCCGAGCCCTTGTAGAAATCGAAGGTGACGCCGCCGCAGGCGCCGCAGGTCTGCAGCGAGAAGGTGGCCCAGACGAGCCCCATGGCGACCTGCGTGACGAGGAAGACACGCTGCCAGCGGCCGGCATTGGCCGCGGTGATCTCCTGCTTGCGGGCGTGGCGGGCGACGATCATGCCGAGCGCATGAACGCTGAGGGCGAGGATCGCCCAGGCGAGCAGACCGATCTCCTGCGTGAGATAGACGCCGCCGGCGGCGATCAGCACCACGATCACCGGCACGGCGAGCGCGCTCTGGGCGGTCGAGGCGATATGAAGCTGAAGCATTTCGCGTTCGAAACCCGGGGCGATGCCCTTGGCGGTCTGCAGGCGTTCGCGAGTCGCGCGGACAGTCCGCGAGACAGCCTTGTTTCGGTGGCTGCGCGACTTGTCGACGATGATCTTGTCGGTCGAGGTACTGACGCCGGTACTCATCACGATTGCACTGTTGCGAACAGCGTTGAATTCTAAGGTGGAATCCTTAAGAAGATGCTGCCGCCCATAAACCATTTGCGAACCATTCTGGCACTTTTCGCGTGGGGGACCTGCTGATGGGGCTGTAGATGATGCAGCGGCAGGGATTTTGCGCATGCGATTCGGGTGTGAGGCCCGGCCTGCGGCGAACCTGGAACGAGGTGGCATGGGGCTTACGAGGCGGGCACGCGATGTCGGTGTCGCCGTGGCGATCCTGGCGCTGACGGCGCTGGTCGTGGCGCGCGTCGGCGGGCAGGGCGAGACGTTTACGGGTGCGGGGCGCGCGGCGGACGGCGATACGCTGACGCTCGACGGCCATCGTGTCCGCCTGGTCGGCATGGATTCGCCGGAGCTTGCGCAGGTTTGCAAGCGTGACGGCGAGGATTGGCGCTGCGGCATTGCGGCGCGCTCGCGGCTGGCCGAATTTTTGCGGGCCGGACCGATCACCTGCTATACCCAGGGCACGGACAAATATGGCCGCTGGCTGGCGCGCTGCGAAAATCCGGCAGGCGACCTTGGCGCGCGCATGGTGCGCGAGGGGCTTGCGGTCGCCTATGGCGGCTATGAGGACGAGGAGCAGTTCGCCAGGGCCGAGCGCAAGGGCCTATGGGGCGCCGAGTTCGACCTGCCGCAGGACTGGCGCCGCAAGAACGGCCGGCCGCAGGAAGAGGTGCACGATGCCGAGCCCGGCATCGTCGGCGGTATTCTCGACGCGTTCGGCCTGAACTGATGGAATAGGCGATGGATGATGCTGGACATGGTGCCGATCTTGCCGCTCTCGGTGCGGCGATCGCGGCCTGCCGGCTCTGTCGCGACGCGCCGGCGCGCGGTGCGGACGATCGCCTGCCGCATGAGCCGCGGCCGGTCGCCGTGCTTTCGGACACGGCGCGTATCCTGATCGCCGGCCAGGCGCCGGGGCTGCGGGTGCATGAAAGCGGCTTGCCGTTCAACGATGCATCCGGCGACCGCCTGCGGACCTGGCTTGGGGTCGGCCGGGAGGAATTCTACGATCCGCGGAAATTCGCCATCGTGCCAATGGGCCTGTGCTTTCCCGGCTATGACCCTCATGGCAGCGACCTGCCGCCGCGCCGGGAATGTGCGCCGCTCTGGCGGGCGCGGACGATGGCGGCCATGCCGCAGATCGAGCTGGTGCTGGCGATCGGGCAATATGCGCAGGCCTGGCATCTCGGCAAGGCGAAGGCGGCCAGCATGACCGCGACGGTGCAGGATTGGCGCCGGCATCTCGGCCGCAACGAGGGACCGGCGGTGCTACCTCTGCCGCATCCGAGCTGGCGAAACACCGCCTGGTTGAAGCGCAACCCGTGGTTCGACGCCGAGGTGCTGCCGGAATTGCGAAAGCGGGTGAAAATACTCACCGAATGAAATGAGATTCTTTCAATTTACGGTGATCCCGCTATATGAAGGAATTAAATTTCTTAGGGGAAGTGAATGGATCGTCTGGACCGCAAAATCCTGCGCCTGTTGCAGGAAGATTCCACGCTCGCAGTGGCGGACCTCGCCAAGAAGGTTGGCCTTTCGACCACGCCTTGCTGGCGGCGCATCCAGAAGATGGAAGAAGACGGCGTGATCCGCAAGCGCGTCGCGCTGCTCGATCCGGTGAAGATCAACACCAAGGTCACCGTCTTCGTCTCGATCCGCACCAATTCCCATTCCACGGAATGGCTGAAGCGGTTCTCCGAGGTGATCGTCGAATTCCCGGAAGTCGTGGAATTCTATCGCATGAGCGGCGAGGTGGATTATCTGCTGCGCGTCGTCGTGCCGGATATCGCGGCCTATGACGCCTTCTACAAGCGCATGATCGCCCGCATCGAGATCCGCGACGTCTCCTCGGCCTTCGCCATGGAACAGATCAAGTACACGACGGAACTGCCGCTCGACTACATGGTCGTGGACAATCAGAAGAGCGGCGAGGAATAACGCCGCTTACATATCCGGTCTTTTGAAGGTCACGCGCACCGTTTTCCAGGCCGCATAGGGCGCTATCGCCTTGAGCTCGGGAAACGGCGCGCATCGCACGATGGCCCGCACGGCGCTGGCCGCGAAGGCTTTCGTCGCCGGATCGCCGCCGATCGGGACATCGATGGCGGGTGACCCGGCAAGTTCACCGGTCTCGGTGAGCGAGAATTTCACGCGCACCGTCTCGATATGCGGTGGAACGTCGGCCGGAACCGCCCAGCAAGCGGCGATCTTCCGATGCAAGGCGTTGGCGAGCGCGAGCTGCCTGTCCTCATCGGCAGCCGCCGCCGTGGTAAAGGCGGCGAGCACGACAAGCGTTGAGAGGATGCGGCGGCGCATCGTCCTTATTTCCGTTCGAGACGCGCCAGCAGCGAGGACGTGTCCCAGCGGCCGCCGCCCATTTCCTGCACGTCGGCATAGAACTGGTCGATGAGGGCGGTGACGGGGAGTTTGGCGCCGTTGCGGCGGGCCTCCGACAGGACGATGTCGAGATCCTTGCGCATCCAGTCGATGGCGAAGCCGAAATCGTATCTGCCCTCGTTCATCGTCTTGTAGCGGTTTTCCATCTGCCAGGAGCCTGCCGCACCTTTGGAGATCACCTCGATGACGGCCTCGATGTCGAGCCCGGCCCTCTTGCCGAAATGCACGGCCTCGGCAAGGCCCTGCACGACGCCGGCGACGCAGATCTGGTTCATCATCTTGGCGAGCTGACCGGCGCCGGTTTCGCCCATGCGCCCGATCATGCGGGCATAGGCCTCTATGACGGGCCGCGCCTTTTCGTAGCCTGCCTCGTCGCCGCCGCACATGACGGTGAGCACGCCGTTTTCCGCGCCGGCCTGGCCGCCGGAAACGGGCGCGTCGACGAAGCCGCAGCCCTTGGCCCTGGCGGCGGCGTCGAGTTCGCGGGCGACTTCCGCCGAGGCGGTGGTGTTGTCGATGAGGATCGCGCCCGGCTTCATGCCTTCGAGGACACCGTCTTCGGCGATGGTGACGGAGCGCAGGTCATCGTCGTTGCCGACGCAGGTGAAGACGAAATCCGCCTCGCGCGCCGCGTCTGCCGGAGTACGGAAGGCCTTGCCGCCGAATTCGGCCGCCCATTTCTCCGCCTTGGCAAAGGTCCGGTTGTAGACCGACACTTCATGGCCGCCCTTGACCTTGAGGTGACCTGCCATGGGATAGCCCATGACGCCGAGACCGATGAATGCAACCTTTGCCATGCTGTAATCTCCTGCAATGTTCGCCAGGAGGTGTAGCGGATCGGCACCAGCGGCGAAAGTGTTTCTCGAAGGACGAGAGGGCGCGGTGTCCCGCGCGGACGGCGTCGTCAGCCGCGGTATCTTGCCAGCACCAGATGGCCGGGGATCGGCTCGCCTTCTTCCATGCGCACGGTGATGTCCGTCATCTCGACGAGGTCGAAGCCGGTTTCGTCGAGGCGCTGGCGCACATAGCCGGCGGAATGGGCGAAGCGCTGGTGGGGACCGACCATGAAGGGTCGGCCGGCGAAGGTCTCGTCCGGCAGGGTTTCGGAGGAGAAGATGAAATGGCCGCCGGGCACGAGGTTCTCCGCCGCGCCGAAGAACAGCGGCTCCAGCGCGCCGAGATAGGGCAGCACGTCCGTCGCGGTGATCAGATCGAAGGGCTCGTCGTCGTTGTCGTCGAGGAAATCGACCGCCTCGGCGACATAGAGCGTCTCGTAGAGGTCCTTCTCATGGGCGATCTCGACCATGTTCTCGGAAAGGTCGACGCCGGTGATGTCCTCTGCCATGTCGCGCAGCGCGCCGCCCGTCAGTCCCGTGCCGCAGCCGAGATCGAGCACGCGCTTGAACGGTCCTATCTTCAGCGCCTGGAAGCGCTGGCGCACGGTCAGCGGCACGCAATAGCCGAGCTGGTCGACGAGCACGTTGTCGAAGACCTCGGCATGCTGGTCGAAGAGTGTGGTGACATAGGCGTCGGAGGCCTTTTCCGGCGTCTCGCCGCGGCCCATCGAGGCAAGCCGCACGGCCGCGCCGCCATGGTCTTCCGGGTCGAGTGCCAGCACTTCGGCATAGGCCGCGGCGGCAGCATCGAAATCGCCGGATTTTTCCAGCGAAAGGGCGCGGTTATAGGCTTCCGCGAGCGCGTCTTCGTCGATCTTGCTCATCGGGGCTTCTTACGGTCCGGGTCGGGCTTTGGCAATGGCGCGTTCCAGGCGCAAATAGGCATTTATCAAATGACGAAAGAGGCGCATGATCGTCGCCAAGACCAAAAAGACGATTGGGAGGAATGACATGCCCGCCGATACGCCCCCGCTGTCGCTTTCCACCGAAGCGAGGCGACCCGGCAGCCCCGTGCTTCCGGCAAGCTCCACCGAGGCGATCAACACCATGGTGCACTACTATCGCGGCGAGCTTGGGCGCATGGCCGGCTGGCGCGACCGCATCGACCGCACCTCGAACTGGGCGATCACGGTGGTGGCGGCGCTTCTGTCGGTCTCGTTGTCGACCTCGACGTCGCATCACGGCGTCCTGCTTTTCGCGATGCTGCTGGTCTCGCTGCTCCTGATGATCGAGGCGCGGCGCTACCGCTTCTTCGACGTCTATCGGGCACGGGTGCGCCAGCTCGAGCGCTTCTACTTTGCCGAAATCCTCAACCCGCGCGGAACGCTCGATCTCGACTGGGCGGCGCCGATCGCTAAGAGCCTGCGCAAGCCCGAATTCCTCATCAGCTACCGCGATGCGGCCTGTCGGCGGCTCAGGCGCAATTACTGCTGGCTCTATTTCATCCTGCTTCTGGCTTGGGCGCTGAAAATCTCCTCCTCGATGATGCAGGGGCCGGGGACGGCGGGCAAGGACATGACGCTTGCCTTCGAGCAGGTGGTGGCCAATGCCGCGCTCGGACCGGTGCCGGGCGGCGTGGTGATCGGGCTGGTGCTCGTGTTTTATGCCGCCATCGTCTATTTCTCGCTCAAGGTGGACATGTCCGACAGCGAGCTTGCGCACGGCTCGGTGCATGTCTGACCATTGCCGGTGCTTTCAGTGGATGATGAATTCGCCCTGCAGGGCCCGCCATTCCGTCGCCGAGATCAGCCGGCGGTGGACGTAGCGGACGGAATGCAGGGGACCGTCCAGCTCCTTCTGCCAGAATTTCAGGAAGTTCTTCATTTCCGGGAAATCCGGCGCGAGATCGTAGTGCTGCCAGATATAGGTCTGCAGGAGCCGGGGATGGTCCGGCATGCGGTAGAGGATCTGGGCCGTTGTCAAGCCGTAGCCCTTGAGCTGCATTGCCATGTCGTTCGTCATGGAGACCTCATCGCCTGAAGAATGATGGTCCCTATGATTGAACGCCTGCAGGGTTAATGAAATATTGAATTTCGACGGGAAAAGAAGATATTTGTTTGAAAACAGACAGTTGGCAGCACCCGACGGAAAGTGCTGCCAACGCGGTCAGCGTTTGAGATGTCGCGTCAGGCGCAGTTCCAGCCAGGCCCAGAGATTGCGCAGCAGTTCCACGACGAGGAGATAGAGCAGCGCAGCCCATAGATAGGCCTGGTAATCGAAGGTGCGCGAGAAGGCGCGGCGCGTCTCGCCCATCAGGTCGAAGACCGTGACGATGGCGACGATGGCCGAGCCCTTGATCATCAGGATGATCTCGTTGCCGTAGGGGCGCAGCGCCACGATGAGGGCCTGGGGCAGTATGACCTTGAAGAAGGCGATCCGCTTCGGCAGGCCGAGCGCGGCGGCGCCTTCATGCTGGCCGCGCGGCACGCTTTCGATCGCCCCGCGCAGGATTTCGGCCTGATAGGCGGCGGTGTTGAGCGTGAAGGTCAGGAGCGCGCAGTTCCAGGCGTCGCGGAAGAACCACCACAGGCCCCAGGCCTTCAGCTCGGCGGAGAAGCTGCCGAGGCCGTAATAGACCAGGAAGAGCTGCGTGAGGAGCGGCGTGCCGCGGAAGAAATAGACATAGCCGTAGGCCAGCCACGAGAAGAGGCGGTTCTTCGACATGCGCGCGAAGGCGATCGGCAGCGACAGGAGACCGCCCAGCGTCACGGAGCAGACGACCAGCAGCAGGGTCACGCCGAGCCCGGACAGATAGCTTGGGCCGTATCGCGTGAATTTTTCCGGATCCCATCCGCCGACGATCATCAGGAAGATGCCGACGGTGAGCGCCAGCCAGACGCCCAGGAAGACATTGCCGAAGAAGCGGCCGGCGGTGAAGCTTCGCGGCGGAGCCGGTGGCGGGTCCTGCGGCGGGATGAGGGTGGTGACGTGGCTCATCGGGCGACCTCCGAGCGCTTGGCCCAGCCTTCGATCGCCGAGAAGACCAGCGAGGAAAGGAAGGCAAGGACGAGGAACAGCAGGCAGGCGACGGTGTAGAATTCGAATGCCTGCTTGGTCACCCGTGCGGCGACGCCCGTCTGGCGCAGGATGTCCGGCAGGCCGATGACGGAGACGAGGGCCGTATCCTTCAAAAGCGCCATCCACAGATTGCCGAGGCCGGGCAGGGCGACGCGGATGAGTTGCGGCAGGATGATGAGGCGCATGGTGCGGCCCCTATGCAGGCCGAGCGCGTAGCCCGCCTCGTACTGGCCGCGCGGGATGGCCTTGAAGGCCGACAGGAGCACTTCGGAGCAATAGGCGGAGAAGACGACGCCGAGCGCGATCATGCCGGCGAAGAAGGCATTGATCTCGACCGCGCCGGGATAGCCGAGCGTGGTCGCGAGGTTCTGCACGAGGATCTGCAGGCCGTAATAGACGATGAAGAGCGTCAGGAGTTCCGGCAGGCCGCGGAAGAGCGTCGTGTAGATATTGGCCGAAAGCCGCAGCGACCTTTCTTCGGATTGCTTGGCGAGCGCGATGAAGAAACCCATCAGCAGCCCGATGGGCAGGGTGGCGACGGCCAGACTGCCCGTCACCAGGAAGCCGAAGGCGATCTCGTCGCCCCAGCCCGCATCGCCGCAGGCCAGCAGCGTATTGCCTGCAAACAGAGTGAATATGCCGACCGGTCCGCAGAGGGGATCGATGATCCCAAGCCCTGCCGATACCGCCCCGGCGATGGCGGCAAAGATTCCGCTCATGCCAAAAGAACCCCCGATGCGCTTTGCGCTTCTTGTCAGGCAGCGTGATGCGCCTGTCTTTTCTTATGTGAACCGAGCAAAAAACAAAAGAAGCGGGAGAGCAAGCCCTCCCGCCCGTGCATTCTGGTGATGGGGTCAGAAAAAACCCGCATGACACCGGCGATTGCGTGTCAGTCGCCGTAGACGTCGAAGGGGAAGTACTTGGCGTTGATTTCCTGGTACTTGCCGCTGGCGCGGATCGCCGCGATGGCCGCGGTGAACTTGTCGGCGAGCGGATCGCCCTTGCGAACGGCGATGCCGGCGCCTTCGCCGTTGATGACCGGGTCGACCGGCAGCGTGCCGAGCAGCTTGCAGCAGGCGCCGTCATCCGTCTTCAGCCATTCGGACAGCACCACCACGTCATCGATGACGGCGTCGATGCGGCCGTTGGCGATGTCGAGCTTGTACTCGTCGGCCGTCGGATACATCTTGACCTCCGCGCCCTTCATATGCGCTTCGGCATAGTTGGCATGGGTCGTCGAGCCCTGAGCGCCGAGCGTCTTGCCGGCAAGCGCTTCCGGGGTGGCTTCGGGAATGTCGGAATCCTTGGGAACGACGATCGCCGGCGGCGTGTTGTAGTATTTCTTGGAGAAGTCGACCTGCTGCTTGCGCTCGGCGGTGATCGACATGGAAGCCACGATGGCGTCGAATTTCTTGGCGATGAGCGCCGGGATGATGCCGTCCCAGTCCTGCGTGACGAAAGTGCATTCCGCCTTCATCTCCTCGCACAGCGCCTTGGCGATATCGACGTCGAAGCCGGTCAGCGTGCCGTCGGATTCCAGATTGTTGAAGGGCGGGTAGGCGCCTTCCGTGCCGATCACGATCTTCTCGCCTTCTGCCATCGCGGAAGACGCGAGGAGAGCGATGGCCGCAGCCGAAACTGCGAGCGTGAAACGTTTGGAAATACGCATTTTGATCCTCTCTGTTGAAGGCGCTCGGGTTTTTCTTGTTGTCCGGGCCTTGAAGCAAAGCGGGCAGGGCTGCCCGCTTAGGTCGGATAATCGTCCGGTTTTCGCCCAAAAAGCAACTGGATTCGCGCCGTCTTTCCGCCCCGTTTCCCCGACAATTTGCGCGCCGGCTCTGGCCTTGCCGCCCCGGCGACCTATCTGGTTGCCTCGACCTAGCCGTTCAGGCGGGGTTAAGGCGGCGATCGCTAGGCCTTGAGACCACATAACGGGTGCGTGAACGGCCGCAAGAGCCGGACGCGCCCCTCCGACGACGAAGACGGGACACCGTGAGGACGAAACGATGACTTTCCGCTCCAGACTTTTTGCAACCGTCGCGCTGCCGGTGCTTTCCACCGCGCTGATCGCGACACCGGCCCTGGCCGACGCGCTGACGAGGCCTTTCGAGGTTGCGCAGGAGAGCGGCGCCGACGGGCAGCCGAGCGAGGAAGAACTGCTCCTGAGGAAGCAACAGCAGCAGGACGAGGCGGACGAGGCCGCATCCGAAGAACAGCCCGCCGAAGCCGAACAGGCTCCGCCGGCGGAGGAAGAACAGCAGGCCGAAAAGCCCCGGGCCCGGAAAAAGCCACGGGCGGAAGAGCCACAGGCCGAGGAACCGCAGGCGGACGAGGCTGGAGACAGGGCGGCCGAAGAGGAGAAGCTGCGCGCCGCGGAGGAAGAAGAGCAGCGGCAGGCCGAGGAGCAGAGAGCGGCCGAGGCGGCTGGCAAGGCAGCAGCCGAGGAAGAGCAGCAGCGCGAGGCCGAAGAGCAGAGGGCCGCGGAAGAGGCGGGCAAGGCTGCGGCCGAGGAAAGGGCAGGCAAGAAGGAAAAGCAACGCGCCGCCAGAAAAGAGCGCCAGCGCGAGGCCGAGGAACAGAAGGCCACCGAGGAGCAGCCGGCCGAGGCGCCTGCCGCGCAGCCGGACGGCGATGCTTCCGAGACGACCGCTGGCGAGCGCCCGGCAAGCGGCGAGGACGCCGCGCCGCCGGCGATCGGCGAGGAAACCCCGACCGACACCGGCGCGCAGGAGCCTGCCGCCGAAGAGACCGGCGAGGCGCCTTCCTCCGGGCCCGTGCCGGAGGTGGTCGACACGATGAGCAAGGAGGAAAAGCAGGAAATCGCCGAGGATCCGGCCAAGACCGACGAGACCGTCGTGCTGCCGGTGGAAAACGGTGCCGCCGTGCTCGACAGCGACAAGGACGCCGACAATGCGGGCGGCCAGACGAGCCGCGAACAGCGCCGCAAGCAGCGCGAGGAACTGCGGGCCGAGGAGAAGGACGTTCCGGTGCCGGATTCGGACACGTCGGCCCAGGCCGATATCTCCCCCGAGGTGCGCGAGGCCGTGCCCGGCAAGATCGAGGCGGCGATCAAGGAGAAGGGCAAGCGCGTGAAGGAAGCGCCGGACTTCGCCGTGCCCGAGACGACCAACATCATCAACAACACGGTGATCAACAATACGATCGTCAACAACAACACGACGGTGAACAACGACAACTCGGTCACGCGGGTCAATGTCGTCGAGCGCGCGCGCAACCGCACGGTTCTGGAGGTCGGCGACCGGCTGATCGTGCGTGGCGACGACCGCCCGCGCCTGCGCCGCGATTCCGAGGAGGTCTACTACGACGATCTCGCCCGAGGCCGCGTGCGAGAGACCATCGTGCGACCCGGCGGCGTCCAGATCGTGACGATCTACAACCGCTATGGCGACATCATCCAGCGCTCGCGGGTCGGCCGCGACGGGCGGGAATATATCCTCGTCTACGCGCCGGAGCTGGAGGACGACGCACCGCGTCCGGGGCTGGTCGATGTCGGCTACGAGCTGCCGCCGATGCGTCTTCGCATTCCGGTCAGCGACTATATCATCGACACGTCGAGCAACCCGGACCGCGACTATTACGAGTTCCTGTCCGAGCCGCCGGTGGAACGGGTGGAGCGCGTCTATACGATCGACGAGGTGAAGCATTCGGCGCGTCTGCGCGACAAGGTACGGCGCATCGATCTCGACACGATCACCTTTGCGACGGGCAGCGCCGAGGTGCCGATGTCGCAGGCCCGTACGCTGCGCAGCGTAGCCGACGCGATGCAGAAGGTGCTGGAACGGGATCCGGGCGAGACCTTCCTGATCGAGGGCCATACGGATGCCATCGGTTCGGACAAGTCGAACCTCGTGCTTTCCGACGAGCGCGCCGAATCGGTGGCAAGCCTTCTCAGCGACGTCTACGGCATCCCGCCGGAGAACCTCCAGACGCAGGGCTACGGCGAGCGCTTCCTGAAGGTGAAGACGCAGTCCGCCGAGCAGCAGAACCGTCGCGTTACCATCCGCCGCGTCACGACGCTCGTGCGTCCGATGGCGCAGGCGAACTGATCGCGCCTTCATGCGTTTCGTCATGGCCGCGGGCATTGCCCGCGGCCATGACGCATTCAGCGTGAATTCATCCGGGGCGCGGTAGCTTGCGGGTGGAAACGGCAGGTTGCGCCGAAACACAAATTCGCCCCAAAGCCCGATGCAATTGCGTCGAAGGCAGGCAAACGAGGAAACGCTCATGTTCAAGAGAACGAAACTTCTGGCAACGGTGGCGCTGCCCATCGTTTCGCTGGTGTGGCAGCCGGTGGAGGCTGCGGTGATGCGGCCGGTTCTGCCGACGGCGGCCATGCCCCATTTCACGGAGGTGCAGAGCCAGGAGGAACTGCTACTTCCCAAGCGCCGCAACCGTGACGACAACCGCAACAACGACGACCAGCCGCGCAAGCGCAGCCGGGAGGACGAGGGCGGCGGCAAGAACAATCGCGAAGCCAAGGAGCAGCTCGACCGGGCGCGCCAGGAGCGTCGCGAGCGCAAGGCCGACGAGGGCCGTCGCCAGGAGGAACAGCAGCAGGAACGCCGGCAGAAGCAGCGCGACACCCAGCGCGAGCAGCGGCAGGATGAGAACCAGCAGCGCAATCGCGAGGAGCGCCGGCAGAAGCAGCGTGACGCCGAGCGCCAGCAGGAAGACAAGCAGAAGACCCGCGACGAGCGCCGCCAGAAGCAGCGCGATGCGGAGCGTCAGCAAAAGCAGCAGGACGAGAACCAGCAGAAAGCCCGCGAGGAGCGTCGCCAGAAACAGCGTGACGCCGAGCGCGACCAGCAGCGGCAGGACGAGAAGGCCCGCGAGGAGCGTCGCCAGAAGCAGCGCGACGCCGAACGCGACCAGAAGCGTCAGGACGAAAACCAGCAGAAGGCCCGTGAGGAACGCCGCCAGAAGCAGCGCGATGCCGAGACCGGGCAGCAGCAGCGGGACGACCGGAAGGCGCGTGAGCGCGATGCGGAACGGGAGCGCAAGCGCCCGGACGAGGCGGGCGGTCGTCCGCGCCGCGACCAGGAGCGCGAGCGTATCGCCCGCGACCCCTCGCGCACGACCGACACGATCGAACTGCCGTTCGTCGGCGGCGCTGCCGTGCTCGACAGCGACAAGGACTGGGACAACCGCCGCGACCGTTCCCGCGAGGATGTGCGCCGCGAGCGTGAGCGCGAACGGCGGGATGTGCGCGTGCGTGTTCCCGATTCCGACCGGGATGCGCAGGTGGGCTGGAAGGATCGCGATCGTATCCGCTACGAATCGGTAGAACGCGAGCGCGGCGAGCGGCGCGACCGTCGCCCGCGCTACCAGGATCGCGACGGATGGCGCGTCGAGCGCGAGGTGGACGACCGCTTCGTGATCAATTTCGGCAATCGCATCATCGTGCGCTCCGACGACGGCCGCCGGCTGTCGCGCCGTGCGACGGAGACCTATTACGAGGACCTGCCGCACGGGCGGGTGCGCGAGGTCATCGTGCGGCCGAACGGCGACCGCGTGGTCACCATCCGCAACCGCTTCGGCGATGTCATCCAGCGTTCGCGCGTCGATGAGGGCGGTCGTGAATATGTGATGTTCTACGCCCCCGAGATCGATCGCGACGAGCGGCCGACCTTCGTGGATCCCGGCGAGCGGCTGCCGCCGATGCGGCTCACCATCCCGGTCGACGAATATATCGTCGACACCTCGGCCGAGGCGGGCGTCGATTACCGCGACTTCCTGCAGCGCCCGCCGGTGGAGCCGGTCGAGCGCGTCTATACGCTCGACGAGGTGAAATATTCCGCCCGTATCCGCGACAAGGTGCGCCGTATCGACCTCGACACGATCACTTTCGCGACCGGGTCGGCGGACGTTTCGATGAGCCAGGCCTCGACGCTGCGCAAGGTAGCGGAGGCGATGAACGGGATCCTCGACAAGGATGCCGGCGAGACCTTCCTGATCGAGGGCCACACGGATGCGGTCGGCTCGGACGAATCGAACCTCGTGCTGTCCGACGAGCGTGCCGAGGCCGTCGCCAATATCCTGACGGATGTCTACGACATTCCGCCGGAGAACCTTGCGACGCAGGGCTATGGCGAGCGCTTCCTGAAGATCGACACGGACGGTCCCGAGCAGCTCAACCGCCGCGTCACCATCCGGCGCGTCACGCCGCTGGTGAAGCCGGTCGCCATGGCGGAATGACCCGGGCCGCATGAAGGAATGAAGGCCGCGAGGGTTCTCGCGGCCTTTTTTACAGGACCTCTTTCGTCCCGGCGCGTTCCAGACCCGTCACGGCCACGACGAAATCAGCGATCGATGCGGTGTCGTCGAGGTCGAAGACGGGGAGCTTTGTGTCTGCGACCGGATGGTCGGCCGCGATGGCGGCGATATGGGGATCCTGCGGGGCGAGGGGTGTGCGGTTGGCGGCTTCGCGGCGACGGGCCTCGATCTTGGGGATCGGCTCGCGCTTGTAGCCTTCGATCAGTACGAGGTCGCACGGGGCGAGGCGGGCGAGGATCTCGGCAAAGCTCGGCTCCGGCGCGCCGCGCAGTTCATGCATGATGGCATAGCGCGTGCCGGAGACGATGGTCACCTCATGGGCGCCGGCCTGGCGGTGGCGATAGCTGTCCGCGCCGACCTTGTCGATGTCGAAGTCGTGATGGGCGTGCTTGATGGTCGAGACGCGGTAGCCTCGCGCGACCAGTTCCGTGACAAGGCGCACGGCAAGGCCGGTCTTGCCGGAATTCTTCCATCCGGCAATGCCGAAGATTTTCGGTTGCGTCATCGTTCCAGCACCCAGAGCCAGTTTTCCGCCTCGTCGAGATCGTCCGGCGTATTGATGTTGAAGAAGGGATCGAACTCGCCGCGCGCCGTCTCGATCAGCGGGAAGGTGATTTCGCGGGCGTGGTGGCGCTCCAGATAGCTGCGCACGCGCAGCGCTCCGCCGCCGGCCAGCCAGGCGGCGAGATCGTCCGCCAGCGCGACGGGCCAGAGGGCGAAGACCGGATGCAGCCCTGAGACCGAGCGCGCGACCGCCATGCGCTCGGGCGTATCGACGACACGGGCAAGCCGGGCCACGAGATCGGTGGGGAAGAAGGGGCTGTCCGTCGGTACGGTGGCGACGTGGCTCGCTTCCGGGTGATGGCGCCGGGCATGATCGAGCGCGGCGAGCACGCCGCCGAGCGGGCCGGCGCGTGCGGCATCGAGATCGGCGAAGACCGGCAGTTCCTCTCCGCGTTCGAACAGCACGGGACCATTGGCATTGACCGCGATGGCGGAGACCTGCGGGCGCAGGCGCCGGGCGGCGCGATCGATGAGCGCGGTGCCGCCGAGACGGATGCGCGCCTTGTCCTGCCCCATGCGGGAGGACAGTCCGCCGGCGAGAATCACGCCCAGAATGCCATGCGTCGCTGTCATCTCGCTCCTGTCGGCTGGTTGGTCCCCACGATCTAGTCGGTGCCGGAGCGGCCCGCAACCCTTGAGGGACGATTAAGGACCCGTGCGGTGCCGGCGAGCGAGGCCGAAAAGACGCTCCATGGCGCGAATGCTTGAGTTCCTGCCGCTTTGGCGAAGGACTTCATTAAGCTTCCCCACCTATCGTTGCGTTATCCCAGCGAACTATCGCATGATGCGACGGGTGGGGGCGGGCCGCCTGATGGAAGATCGGCCGATG
>Ga0182742_1001809_pt1 | contig 25931 bp, 25 predicted proteins | sample eDN5th37CBELigMG_FD_128880 | JGI IMG/M metagenome (GOLD analysis project Ga0182742, IMG submission 128880) | Enriched Miracle-Growth compost microbial communities from Emeryville, California, USA - eDNA 5th pass 37_C BE-Lig MG (version 2)... ...
CCCGCAGACCAATGCGCCGGTGGTTTTTTCGGCGCATGGCGTGCCGAAATCGGTGCCGGAGGATGCCAGGCTCCGCAATTTCATCACGCTCGACGCGACTTGTCCGCTGGTCACAAAGGTTCATCGCGAGGCGGAAATCCATTTCCGGCGCGGCCGCGAAATCCTGCTGATCGGCCATTCTGGCCATCCAGAGGTGGTGGGCACCATGGGGCAGTTGCCGCAGGGGGCGATCACGCTGATCCAGACCATTGAAGAAGCCCGGGCCTTCGTGCCGAAGGATGCGGACAATCTTGCTTTCGTGACCCAGACCACGCTGTCGGTCTCCGATACGTCGGAAATCGTCGGCGTGCTGCGCGCGCGTTTTCCGGCGATTGTCGGCCCGCATCGGGAGGATATCTGCTACGCAACCACCAACCGGCAGGACGCCGTGAAGCGGGTCGCGCCGCTGGTGGAGGCGATGGTGGTGGTGGGGGCGCCCAATTCCTCGAATTCGCAGCGTCTGAAAGAGGTCGCCGAACGTGCCGGCTGCCCCTATGCGGTACTGCTGCAGCGCGCTGCCGATATCGACTGGACGAGGCTCGGCGCCATAGCCTCGCTTGGCGTCACCGCCGGCGCGTCGGCGCCGGAAGTGCTGGTCGAGGAAATGCTCGACGCCTTCGCGCAGCGCTATGACTTGCAGGTGGAGACCATGGCGGCAACCGAGGAGAATATGTTCTTCCCACTGCCGCGCCCGCTGCGTCCTGAAGCTGCGGAGTGATCCGTGGCGGTCTATACTGACGTTCCCGCCGAAGAGCTGGACGCCTTTCTCGCAGGCTACGACATCGGCAAGCTCTTGTCCTACAAGGGAATTGCGGAGGGCGTGCAGAATTCCAACTTCCTGCTGCACACCGATGCCGGCTATTTCATCCTGACGCTGTATGAGCGTCTGGTCGCGGTCGAGGATCTCCCGTTCTTTGTGTCGCTGATGGAGCATCTGGCGGTGCGCGGCATCAATTGCCCGCAGCCGGTACGCATGCGCGATGGCCGCACGCTCGGTGAATTGTGTGGGCGCGCCGCGGCGATCGTGACCTTTCTCGACGGGGTCTGGATGCGACGGGTGGAATCGCGCCACTGCGCGGCGGTGGGAGAGGCGCTCGCCAAGCTGCATCTCGCCGGCGCCGACTTCCCCGGCTATCGCGACAACGCGCTCGCCGCGACCCGGCTGCGGCCGCTATTCGAATCCTGCGCCGATCGAATCGATACCATCCAGCCCGGCATGCTGGCGGCGATCCGGTCCGAACTCGATTTCCTGGACCGGGAATGGCCGCGCGGGCTCCCCGAAGGCGTGATCCATGCCGACCTGTTTCCGGACAATGTGTTCTTCCTCGGCGAGCGGCTGTCGGGCCTGATCGACTTCTATTTCGCCTGCAACGACATGCTCGCCTATGACGTGGCGATCTGCCTGAATGCCTGGTGTTTCGAGAGCGATCATTCCTACAATGTCACCAAGGGCCGGGCGCTGCTGCAGGGTTATGCGAGGGTGCGGCCGATGAGCGAGGGCGAGCTTGCGGCGATGCCGCTGCTCGCTCGCGGCGCGGCGCTGCGTTTTCTTGCGACGCGCGTGGTCGACTGGCTCAATGTGCCGCCGGGCGCGCTGGTGCGGCCCAAATCGCCGCAGGAATATTTCCGCAAGCTGCGCTTCCATCAGCATGCCCGCAGCGTGCATGACTACGGCGTCGAGGCGCGGGAGCTCGCGTGAGCCTTTCGCCAGAGAATCCGCGCTCATGAGTTTGCCGCACGTCATCGTCCATACCGACGGCGCCTGTTCGGGCAATCCCGGCCCCGGCGGCTGGGGCGCGATCCTGCAATCGGGCGGTCACACCAAGGAGCTGAAGGGGGGCGAAGCGCATACCACCAACAACCGCATGGAGCTGATGGCGGCGATTTCGGCGCTCGAAGCGCTGAAGAAGCCGTGCCGCGTCGATCTCTATACCGACAGCCAGTATGTGCGGAACGGCATTTCAGGCTGGATTCACGGCTGGAAGAAGAACGGCTGGCGCACCGCCGACAAGAAGCCGGTGAAGAATGTCGACCTGTGGCAGCGGCTCGATGCCGCGCTCGGGCGGCATCAAGTGACGTGGCACTGGGTCAAGGGCCATGCCGGGCACGATCTCAACGAGCGAGCGGATCAGCTGGCGCGCGCGGCGATCGCGGAAATGCGGGCGAAGGGGAAGATGTAGGCGAGGTCGTGCTGCAGACTCCGTTTCCCTCTCCCCTTGAGGGAGAGGGAAGGAAAGGAAAGCATTACAGGGCCTTCAGCAGCGCCTCGGCGCCCGAGACCTCCGCTTTGCCGGGGGCGTCCTCGATCGAGAGCGACTTCACCACCCCGTCGTCGACCACCATGCAATAGCGCTTGGAGCGGATGCCGAGCCCCATGCCGGAGGCATCGAGTTCGAGGCCGGTCGCTTTTGCAAAATCGGCGCTGCCGTCGGCGAGAAACTCGATGTCGTCGGAGCCGGCCGCGCTCTTCCATGCGCCCATGACGAACGGATCGTTGACCGCGGTGACGGCGATCGCGTCGATGCCCTTGGCCTTGATGGCGGCGGCATTCTGCACGAAGCCCGGCAGATGGTTCTTGGTGCAGGTCGGTGTGAACGCGCCGGGCACCGCGAACAGCACGACCTTCCTGCCCTTGAATACCTCGTCGGTGGTCTTCGGCTTCGGCCCGTCCGCCGTCATGACTCGGAAAGTGGTGTTGGGCAGTGTGTCGCCGACCTTGATGGCCATGAAATCCTCTCTGCGTGTCACGTTGCGTACCGTGGCGGTCGATGGCCGCCGGGCAACGCGAGCAAAATAGGCGGGGGGGATGTTTTAGTCGAGCCGGAAGGTGGTCTCGATCGCGTCGTCGCCGGCAACCGCCGTGACCCTGATCGTCGCCCCCTTGTCGCTTGCACCCGGCGGCAGCCCGTCAAGGGCGAATACGAAACGCTGCAGTCCGATTGGCGCGCCGGCGATCTTCTCAGGCACCGGCAGCGCCCAGTCCGCGCTCGGACCTTCTGCGAACACCGCCACCGGGCTACCCGCGGGCGCGGCAATATCGAGCAGCACGCGCTGCGGCTTCGCGGCATCGTCGCGGTGGACAGCCTTGACTGCAAACGCCGCGTCGGCGCCGAGCGCCACCGGCCGCGGAACGCTTTTCTCCGCAGCGGCGATCTCCGGCTTCGCCGCGCCGCCAGCCTTGATCGTCAGCTCGGCCTTGCCATGGACGGGAATGCAGACCTTCTCGCAGATCGCATAGTCAAGCGCGAGCCGCAACGTCACCGGCTTGCCCGCATCCTTCGGCTCGACCGCGAGCGGGAACAGCACGGTGTTGCGGTAGCCGATGATGACGCCGTCGGCATCGGCCATGCGTTCCGGCGCGGGCCAGGCCACGCGCACCGACTTCACGTTTTCGGATTTTGCAAAATCAAAATGTGGCGGAATCCCGGAATCGCCCGGATAGCGCCAGTAGGTCTTCCAGCCCGGCGCCAGCCGTATTTGAATGCCGGCGCGCAGCACGGACCGAGCATTGTCGACAGTTGTGCCGCCCGAGACCATCCGGATCGCCGCACGTGTATCGCCTTGCCACTCAGAAACGTCGGCGCGCGCCGAAGACAGCGGCGAAAATGTGCCAAGGGCGATTGTGGCAACGACGGACAGGCCAAAGGTAATGGAACGCATGCCGGAACTTAGGCATTTCAGATGTAATAGACCACTGAAATGCCCGTGAAGTGTGGCGAAACTTCCGATTCACAATCAGGCGCGATAGGGCTAACCTCAGCGTTATGAAGATTCCGAAATCAGAACTGGGGCGGAAATCCGCGGGCCAGGCGGCGCGCGGCTATCTCGATGGCCAGATGCTGATCGCCTCGCCCTCGATGAGCGACGACCGCTTCGCAAAGACGCTGATCTATATCTGCGCGCATTCGCCGGAAGGCGCGATGGGCATTGTCGTCAACCAGCCGGCCAGCAACATCAATTTCCCGGACCTTCTTGTGCAGCTTAACGTGGTCCCGGATCGCGACGCCATACAGGTGTCGACCCGGTATGACGATGTGCTCGTGTTGAAAGGCGGACCTGTCGAGACCGGCCGCGGATTCGTGCTGCATTCGGCGGATTTCTTCATCGAGAATTCGACGCTGCCGATCGACGACGGCATCTGCCTGACAGCGACCATCGATATCCTGAAGGCGATCGCGACCGGCGATGGTCCGGCAAGCGCGATCCTTGCGCTCGGCTATGCCGGCTGGGCGCCCGGCCAGCTCGAGACCGAAATTCAGAACAATGGCTGGCTGCATTGCTCCGCCGATGCCGAGCTGATCTTTGGCGATCCACAGCGCAAATACGAGAAGGCGATGCGCAAGCTCGGCATCGCCCCCGGCATGCTGTCGAGTGAATCCGGCCACGCGTAGCGACGCGGCCTCTCGCTCCGTTCGCTCCCGCGCAAGCGGGAATCCAAAAAGCCCAGAACTGGATGATGGTTGTTACGCTTCGTCCCCGCGCGGACGAACGTATCGCTTGAACGGCTGCTGACGGGGCGCCGAATTACTGCGCGAGCTCCATGCGCTCGTTGGAGAGCAGCCGTGTGGCGGCATCCGCCGTCATCGGCTGGCCGAACGCGAAGCCCTGCGCGTATTCGCAGCCCATGTGATACAGCTCGACCGCATCGGAATCGGTCTCGGCGCCTTCCGCCACCGTCTCCATGCCGAGATCGTGCGCGAGCGCAATGATCGAGCGCAGGATCACCGGGCGGGTGCCCTTGGCGCTCATGCGCACGAAGGACTGGTCGATCTTGATAGTGTCGAACGGGAAGCGCTGCAGATAGGACAGTGACGAGTGCCCGGTGCCGAAATCGTCGAGCGCAAGGCCCGCGCCGAGTTCGCGCAGCCGCAACAGGATCTGCGCGGCGTGTTCGGGATTTTCCATCACCACGGATTCGGTCAGTTCCAGCTTCAGAGTGCCGCGCATCAATGACGACCGCGCCAGCACGGTGCGCAGGTCGCCGATCAGGTCCTGGCGCAGCAGCTGCTTCGACGAGACGTTGACGCTCGCGAACAGGGCTTCCTGCGAGCGCAATGTGCGCTGCCAGATGCTCAGTTGCCGCGCGGTTCGTTCCAGCATGAACATGCCGAGATCGACGATCAGGCCGATCTCCTCGGCGATGGTGATGAACTCGGCCGGCGACATGCGGCCGAGCTTGGGATGCTCCCAGCGCGCCAGCGATTCAAACCCGGCAATGGTGCGATCCTCGAGCCGCACGATCGGCTGATAATGAAGCTTGATCTCTTCGCGCTCGATGGCGCGCCGCAACTCCGCTTCGAGCGTCAGGCGGTCTGACTTGCGCGCGCGCATCGCCGCCTTGAACACTTCGATGCGATCGCCGCCGATGCGCTTGGAATGATACATCGCAAGCTCGGCATCCTTGAGTATCTCCTCGCTGCGATTGGACTGCGCGTCGGCAAGGCACAGACCGATCGAGGCGGTCAGGAAAATCTCGCGGTCGTTGAAGGTGATCGGCGCGCGGATGGTACGGCGGAGATTTTCGGCGAAGGCGATGATGCGGCCCGGATCGCGCTCCGACAGAAGGATCAGCGCGAACTGGTCGCCGGACAGGCGGGCGAGCGTGTCCTGCGGCTTGAGCAGGCGGACCAGACGGCGCGCCAGCGTTAGCAGGATGGAATCGCCGACCGCCATGCCGACGGAATCGTTGACCTGCTTGAAGCGATCGAGATCGATCACGATCACGGTCGGGCGCATCGCCGGATCGGTCTTGGCGAAAGCCAGCACCGCCTCGAAGCGGTCGAGGAACAATTGCCGGTTCGGCAGTCCGGTGAGGTTGTCATGCACGGCGTCGTGCAGCAGCCGCTCTTCCGCGGTCTTGAATTCGGTGACATCGGTCAGCGTGCCGACGAGGCGCACCACTTCGCCGTCGGAGCCGACCACTGGCCGCGCCTTCAGCGCGAACCAGAGATAGTGGCCGTCCGGCGTGCGCAGGCGGAAATCCTCCATCAGCCGGCCGCGACGCTGTTCGATCACGCTGTCGAGGGTGGCGCGGAAACGGTCGCGATCGAGCGGATGCAGCACGTCGAGCCATTTCGCCGCCGAGCCTTCGAGCGCGCCGCGCTTGAGCCCGAGCATCGCCTCGGTTTCGGGGCTGGTATAGACCTTATCGGAGGACACGTCCCAGTCCCAGATCATGTCGCCGGCGCCGGTCAGCGCCAGCGCCCGCCGCTCCACATCGGAGACGATGCCGTGGGTGATCGAGCCGGCAAAGGCGTGCTGCATCACCGTGAAGCCGATCAGCATCACGATCAGGACGAGGCCGCCGAGCAGCGCCGGGCCGACGATGTCATTGGTCACAAAGCCGCTCACGGTCAGCGCGGCGGCGACCGTCCAGATGCACAGCAGGAACCAGGTGGGGATCAGGAGCACCGCGCGGTCGAAGCCTTGCGTCGAGAGCAGAAGCACGACCGCAAAGCCGAGGAACGCAACACCCGCGAGCGAAAAGCGCGCGATGCCCGACGCGACCGCCGGATCGTAGAGCGCGACCGCGATCAGCGCCGCCAGGCCGCCGAGCCAGGCGATGGTGATATGCGCATAGCGCACATGCCAGCGGCTGAGATTGAGATAGGCAAACAGAAACACCAGCAGGGTCGCCGCCAGCACGCATTCGCCGATCGCGCGCCAGATGCGTTCGGCGCCGGCAGACATGTCGAACACCTTGCCCCAGAAGCCGAAATCGATGCCGATATAGACCAGCACCGCCCAGCCGAGCGCGGCGGCGGCGGGGAACATCACCGAACCCTTCACCACGAACAGGATGGTCAGAAACAGCGCCAGCAGGCCGGCAATGCCGATGACGATGCCGTAATAGAGCGTGAAGGAATTGAGCTTGTCCTTGTAGGCGTCAGGCTCCCACAGATAGAGCTGCGGCAGCTTGTCGGAGCGCAGCTCCAACACATAGGTCACGACCGATCCGGGATCGAGCGTGATGCGGAACACGTCCGCGGTCGCCGACTCCTGCCGCTCGGGACGCTCCCCCGCGCTTGGCGTGACCGTCACCACCCGCGACAGGCCGAGATCGGGCCAGAACAGTCCCGATCCCACCATGCGGTAATGCGGCACGACGATCAGCCGGTCGAGTTGCTCGTCCCCGGTATTCGCCAGCGCGAACACCGCCCAGGAGTTGCCGGCCTCGCGGCCGCGCACCTCGATGCGCCGCACGATGCCGTCGGGGCCCGGCGCGGTGGAAACCTGGACGCGGTCGCCATCGGTCCTTGGGCGCTCGGCGGCAAGTGTCAGGTCGATGGCGGCTGCATCGCTGCGCACATTGACCGCTTCGACCGCGCCGGCCGGCGATAGTGCGAGCCAGAGCAGGGCGCAGGCAAGCGCCAACGCGACCGCGACGCCCGGCAGCATGTGCCGCAGCCTCTCTGGCCGTCGCGTTCCGATGCGTGTTGCGCGCCGTCCCGGCAAGATTCCCCGTCCTTGCGTGATAAAGAGTCCGACCTTTGCGCCGTTTTCGGGGCGCAGCCGGGGCCGGTGGTGCAGTTATAGGGCGTCCGGTCGGGTGATGGGAAGGGCCGGCGGCAATCGGTTGGACAGGCTCGTTTGGCGCGTCGGTTCGCGCCGCAGGAAAACGGCGGGATATCGGGCCATGTTGCGCGTCATCAGCCGATGCTCTGCAACGGCTGCGTGTGCGCCGATGAAGACGTCACTGCGCAGATGGCCTCGACCCGCGGCCGGGATCAGGACACCGTCAGCACGATCTTGCCGATATGCACGCTGCTTTCCATCCGCGCATGGGCATCGGCGGCTTTTTCCAGCGGGAAGGTGGAATCGATCACCGGTTTGATCTTGCCGGCCGCGACCAGCGGCCAAACCTTGTCCTCGATCCCTTTCGCGATCTCGGCTTTCTCCGCGATGGTGCGCGGGCGCAGCGTCGAGCCTTCATGCACGAGCCGCTTGGCCATCAGGCGGGCGAAATTCGCGGTCGCCTTCGGCGCGCCCGCAAAAGAAATCTGCGCGATCCGGCCCTGATCGGCGGCGGCATCGTAATTGCGGTCGATGTAATCGCCGCCGACGATGTCGAGGATGACGTCGGCGCCCTTGCCGCCGGTCGCCTTCTTCGTTTCCGCGACGAAATCCTGCGTCTTGTAATTCACCGCAATATCGGCGCCGAGCTTCTTCGCCGCCGCGCATTTCTCGTCAGAACCTGCGGTGGTGACGACATGGCCGCCAAAATTCTTCACCAGCATGATGCCGGTGGTGCCGATGCCGGACGTGCCGCCATGCACCAACACCCATTCGCTGCTCTTGAAATGGCAGCGCATCATCAGATGTTGCCACACCGTGAAGAAAGTCTCCGGCATGGCCGCCGCTTCCACCATCGACAGCGACGGCGGCACCGCAAGCGCATGGCTCTCATGGGCGAGGCAATATTGCGCATAGCCGCCCGCGACCACCAGCGCGCAGACCTTGTCGCCGGTTTTCCATTTCGTCACGCCGTCGCCGATCGCGACCACTTCGCCGGCGATTTCGAGCCCCGGAATGTCACCCGCGCCCTTGGGCGGCGGATACGAGCCCTGGCGCTGGCGCACGTCCGGCCGGTTGACGCCAGCGGCCGCAACCTTGACCAGGATTTCGCCCTGGCCGGGCTTGGGAACGTCACGCTGCTCGGGCACCAGCATCTCGGGGCCGCCCGGTTCCTTGATGCCGATCGCGGTCATACGGGCGGGAAGCGTCATTGGAGACCTCTTGTCAGCGTCATGCCCACCGCGTGGCGGGCGATCGTTGATTTGCGTGACAACAAGCAAGAGCCGGATGGCCGGGTCAAGCCCGGCCCTGACAGTTGTGCTAGGCTGGCTGGACTGCTTGCAAGGTGACGTGATGCCCGCATTCGACGATGACGACCGGCCGAAGAAAAAAATCATCCATGAGATCGGGCAGGACCTGACGCTGCTTTCGGTGGGCGAACTGAACCAGCGGATTGCGATACTGCGCGAAGAGATCGCACGGCTTGAAGCCGATATCGCAAAGAAGCAGTCGTCGCGCAGCGCGGCCGATCAGTTCTTCAAGAAGTAACCGGTTCCCGATCCGGTGCATTCTTACGCATCGAATTTACCGATCGTTTTGCATTTAACAGCTCTTTAAGCTTTCCCCGGTATTACTGGCGCCTGTCCATCTTCTGGACATCGAGTGGCTCCTGTCCACTCTGTTTGACGCCTCCCTGTTATCCACTTGAGCCGCCGGCAACGGCGGCTCTTTTTTGTTCTGTGCCAATTTGGAACATTCCTTGTTCCCTTGCGGCGATTGGCAACTATGCGATCAAATTAGCATCTCGTTGCCTTTACCCGGCGCGTGCGCAACCTTTATGCTCCTCGCACAGAGTTGGCGCCGCAGCGATCGGGGCATCGCGGCGTCGCTGCCAGTTGCGCGTTGGGGTGAGGCGTAGCGTGATGTCGGAATTTTCTGCGGAGATGAACGTCCCGATCTCGTTTCGGGAAAGGCTCGCAACCTCGCAGGCCTTCACGCAATTGTTCCGCGACGGCATGGGCCTGGTGGAGGAAACCGCGGCCTATCTCGACGGCCCCGGCCGCAAGGAATCCAAGGTGCTGCCGCGCGCCGCGGCGCTGACCTACGCGACCGAGAGCATGCGGCTGACCACGCGGCTGATGCAGCTCGCCTCCTGGCTTCTGCTGCACCGCGCGGTGAAGGAGGGCGAGATGTCGCTCTCGCAGGTCAATCACGAGAAGACCAAAGTGAAACTGTCGCCGACCTTTTCGGCCGACGAGGAAACGCTGGCCCTGCTCCCCGAGACGCTGGTTTCGCTGATCCAGCGCTCGCTCGTGCTTGCCGAACAGGTGCGGCGGCTTGACGCCACGATCCATGCGGCGTCGGCGATGCCGGGCAATGGCAACAATCCGGTCGAGCACCAGATCGACATGCTGAGGGCCGCATTCGAACGCAAGGCGTGATCAGCCCGGAGAATGACCCTCGCCTGACACGAACCAATCATGAATCTCTTCGGCGGTCGCGAACCAGACGCCGTCGTGACCGGCGAAATAATCGTAGGCCTGCTCGAAATATTTGATCCGGTGCGGCACCCCGGTGATGTAGGGATGCACGCTGATCGGCATGACGCGCGCGGTATTTGCGCTGTCGAGATACAGTCGGTCGAACTGATCCTTCATGCGCTGAAGCCAGAGATCGGACGCGTGATGATGGGCGATCATCATCGGCAGGTCGCCGGTTTCCAGCGAGAATGGCATGGCAACCAGCGCGCCGGCGCTGGTCTGCATGGTGACTGGCTGCTCGTCCATCGACCAGTCCGCGACATAGGCGAATCCCTCTTCGGCGAGCATGTCGAGCGTGTCCCAGGTCTCTGCGAGGCCCGGTCCGAGCCAGCCTTTCGGAGCCTTGCCGGTAAACGCCTTCAGCAGATCGCGCGTCTGGCTGATGACCGCGCGCTGATCCACGGCCGCGGTCAACGGACCCTGGACAACGCCGTGACCGACGAATTCCCAACCCGCCTCGAGCATCGCCTGCGCGATCGGACGATAGGTTTCGCACAATCGCGCATTGACCGCAGCCGAGGCGCGAATGCCCCGCGAGGAGAGGGCATCGAGAATGCGCCAGAACCCGACGCGCATTCCGAATTCATGCCACGACCAGTTCTGCACATCCGGGATCGGCGTGATGCCCTGCGGGGCCGGCACATACTGACGGACGATGGGTTTTTGGATGTCCCATTCCTCGACGCTGACCACCGTGTAGATCGCAAGACGCGCTCCCCCGGGCAGGGACCATTTGTCGCGCTGAGGCAGCGGCGAGAACGCGAAACGCTCGCTCGGCAAAGTGATTTTCGTCATCCCCGACACCCCCCAGCTTCGAAACCGCGGATCTGCGCATGTGCGCAGCTCGCACCGACCGCAATCCGCTGCTTGACGGAAATGCCGGCAATTTTCAATATCACGTGAAATATCAATTGTCCCGGAGGAGCCCAAGATGCTGAGAATTGCCCTTGCCGCGGCGCTGTGCGCGTTCGCGACGATCGCTTCGGCGCAGACCCAGTGGCCGACACGACCCGTTCAGTTCATCGTGCCGCTGGCGGCGGGTGGCACCGCCGATGGCGTGGCGCGCGTGGTCGCGGAAAAGCTGTCGACGATGTGGGGACAGCGCGTTTACGTCGAGAACAAGCCTGGCGGCAATACGATGATCGGCACCGATGCCGTCGCGAAGGCGGCGCCCGACGGCTATACGCTCGGCATGGGCATCATCACCTCGCATGCCGCCAATCAATTCGTATTCGACAAGATCCCCTACGATCCCGAGCGCGACTTTTCCTCGATCACGTTGCTGGCGAAGAGCCCCATCTTCCTGATCGTTCATCCCTCGGTGCCGGCAAACAACGTCAAGGAGTTTGTCGAATACGCCAAGGCCAATCCTGACAAACTGTCGTTTGCTACGACCGGACACGGTTCGTCCTTCCACCTGGCCACCGAGCAGTTCGCCCAGCATGCCGGGATCAAGATGGTCCACGTGCCTTACAAGGGAATGGGCGCGGCCGTGATGGATTTGCTGAACGGAAATGTCCAGGTCGCCCTCGACGTGTCGACGCTCGCCCAGGTCCGCGACGGCAAGCTGAAGGCGCTGGGTGTTGTTGGGCCGGAACGCTTTTCCGCTGCGCCCGAAATCCCGTCATTCGCCGAGCAGGGCTTTCCGGGGATCGAGGCGATCACCTGGCTCAGCCTGCACGCACCTGCCGGATTGCCCGCGGACCTTCAGAAGAAGATCAGCGACGATGTGAACAAGGTTCTGCAGATGCCGGATGTCCGCGAGCGCATGCTGAAGATGAGCTACGTGGCGGCCGGGGGCACGCCCGCCGATCTCGATGCCTTCCTCGCGGCAGAGCGCAAGAAAATCGGTGCGATCGTTCAGAAAGCCGGCATCAAGATCAAGAACTGACCCCGGAACGGAAAAAGCGGCGCCCGATTGTCCGGGCGCCGCTTTCAACTTCTGGTAAGCGTGTCCTGACCGAGGCGGCCGGTCACTTCTTCCCGGCGTCGTCCTTGATGAAGCCGGAGAATTTCTTCTGGAAGCGCGACAGGCGGCCGCCGCGGTCGACCAGATGCTGCGCGCCGCCGGTCCAGGCCGGGTGCGACTTCGGGTCAATGTCGAGGGCCAGCGTGTCGCCCGCCTTGCCCCAGGTGGTGCGGGTGACGAATTCGGTGCCGTCGGTCATCTTGACCGTAACGGTGTGGTAGTCGGGGTGAATGCCGGACTTCATGATGGGCTCCCGCAGGCTCTAAAAGCCGCGTCTGTCGGACCTGCCGATGCGTGAAATTCGCGCGGTCTATATCGCAAGCCCGCCACCGGCACAAGGTGCTTGGATTCGGCCTTGCGGGTCCCCCCGCCACGCGGCATTCAGGGTTCACAAGACAGCCGGAGACCGGGGCAGGCATGGCCCTCGTGGCGGAAAGCGAAAAGGATGCGGCCGGTAGCGCCGCGCGGACGAAGGCTGCGGGGCGTTCCTCGCTGAAGCCGCTGCGGCTGCTTGTCCCATATCTGCTGCGCTATCGGCTGCGGGCGCTATGCGCCTGCGCCGCGCTGGTCGCGGCCGCGCTCGCGACCCTCGCCGTGCCGGTCGCGGTCCGCCGCATGATCGACCACGGATTTTCCGGCGAGCCCGGGCTGATCGACAATTACTTCGCGGTGATGATCGGGGTGGTGTTCGTGCTCGCGATGGCGAGCGCGCTTCGCTATTACCTCGTCACCACGCTCGGCGAGCGGATCGTCGCCGACCTGCGCGAGGAGGTGTTCGCCCATCTCACGCGGCTGTCGCCGTCTTTCTTCGACCGCGCGCAGACCGGCGAGATGATGTCGCGGCTCACCGCCGACACGACGCAGATCAAGGCGGCGGTCGGCGCCTCGGTATCGGTCGCGCTGCGCAATTTCGTGCTGTTCGTCGGCGCAACGGCGATGATGGTGATTACCAGTCCGAAGCTGTCGCTGTTCGTGCTGGCGGCAATTCCGGTGATCGTGCTGCCGCTGGTGGCGTTCGGACGCGCGGTGCGCAGGCGCTCACGGCAGGCGCAGGACGCACTGGCGGACGCCTCGGCTTATGCGGCCGAGACCATCGGCGCGGTGCGCACGGTGCAGGCCTTCACCAGCGAAGCATACGCCGCGAGCCGTTTCCACGGCGCGGTCGAGGCCGCGTTCGAGGCGGCGCGGCAATCGACGCTGTCGCGCGCGGTGCTGACCGCGATCGGAATTTTTCTCGTCTTTGCCAGCGTCGTGGTGGTGCTGTGGGTCGGCGCCAATGACGTGCTGTCGGGCGAGATCACACCCGGCCGGCTCGGCCAGTTCGTGCTCTACGCGGTGTTCGCGGCCGGGGGCCTTGGCCAGTTGAGCGAGGTCTGGGGCGAGGTGCAGCAGGCGGCCGGCGCGGCGGAGCGGCTGTTCGAGATTTTGCACGTCAGGCCGGACGTCAAGGCGCCGGCCCAGCCGGTCAGGCTGCCGGACAAGGCGCGCGCCGATGTGTCATTCGAGGACGTGCGCTTCTTCTATCCGGCGCGCACGGAAGCGCCGGCGCTTGACGGCGTCTCGTTCAAGGTGACGCCCGGCGAGAAGGTTGCGATCGTCGGACCGTCCGGCGCCGGCAAGAGCACGATCTTCCACCTGATCCTGCGCTTCTACGATCCGTCGTCCGGGCGCGTGACCTTCGACGGCGTCGACGTTGCCGACGCCGATCCGGTCGACCTGCGCCGTCACATCGCGCTGGTGCCGCAGGAGGCGACGATCTTCGCTGCGTCGGTGCGCGACAACATCGCCTTCGGAAAGCCGGATGCGAGCGAGGCGGAGATCGAGCGCGCCGCGGAGATGGCAGCCGCCACCGAGTTCATCGGGCGCATGCCGCAGGGGTTCGGGACGCTGATCGGCGAGCGCGGGGTGACGCTGTCGGGCGGGCAGCGTCAGCGGATCGCCATTGCGCGCGCGATCCTGCGCAATGCGCCGCTGCTGCTGCTCGACGAGGCGACCTCCTCGCTCGATGCGGAAAGCGAGACACTGGTGCAGGAGGCGCTGGCGCATTCGATGGAGGGACGCACGACGCTGGTGATTGCGCACCGGCTGGCGACCGTTCTGTCCTGCGATCGCATCCTGGTGCTCGAGCAGGGGCGGATCGTGGAAGAGGGCACGCACGAGCAGCTTGCCGGCGCCGGCGGCCTTTACGCACGGCTGGCGCGGCTGCAGTTCGGTATCTCGTAGTCGGGCGAGTACGCGCTTGCTCAAGGCCGCGCCTCGCGTCCGTGCCAAATGCGCAAAATCAGGACATCGCCCGAATTGGGCAAGACGGTATATCGCGATACGTACCCGGTGCTCCCGAAGCGGATCACAATCTGCCCGATAAGAGAGTCTTCTGTTGGACGGCCGAGATCTGGAAATTCCTCGATCTTCTCGAAGGCTGTCAAATCGCCCGCAGCGCTCGTTGTGCGGTCTCCGGATTCTTTTCGCTCAGAAACGCTCGCAGCCGTCTGGCGTCTTCAATTGCCTCCGGCGAAAGTAAGATCATTCAAAGCGTCGCGGCCGCGGTGGCGCAAGTTCGTTTGAGGTGCCCCAGCTCTCGACCCATGCTTTAACTTCGTGCAAAGGCACCGCTTCCCGTGTCCGATGGAAGTTTTCCAAACGACGGCGATCTTCTTCGATATCGGGATGATCAATTTCGACAACAGAATCGAGCAGCGCGAGAGCCTCGGTCAAAACGGCCGAAATATCCTGGCCGCGCTCCTTCGCCATTTCCTGCAAACGAGCGTCGGTATCCTGGTCAATCTCGATCGTGCGCCGGACGACGTTCATGCGACAAAACCTATTGGCCCGAGCGAGTTGTCGAGGGGCGGGGGCCGCCAGGTCATCATGTAAACCGGTGCCCCCGACCTGGGGTTCACGTCCTCGCCGGCGATCGCGAAACCGCTTTTGCGGTAGAAGTCGAGCGCGCGCGCATTGTCCTTGTTGACATGCAGATAGAGGCCCTCGCGTCCGATCTGCTTGGCGGCATCGATCAGCGCCTGGCCGACGCCCAGACGCTGCACGTCCGGCGCGACCACGATCTGGTCGAGATAGCCGGTGCGCGGCGAGACCGCGACAAAGCCGGCGATGCTGTGCGAGGTGGCTTCGCATTCGGCGACCACCACCCTGGAATCGTCCTGCAAGCCGCGCCAGTGCTCGCGAAACCAGCCGAGGCGGGCGGCGAAATCGATCTGCGGATAAGCCTGTTGCCAGCTGCGCTGCCAGACCAAGAGCGCCGGTTCTTCGTCCGAGGCGCGATACGGACGCAGCCTGACTGTCGGTTGCGCCATCCCCGTGCGACCCTGCCCTGCAGCGGGAACGTTATCGCTCGGTCAGCTTCAGCTCAATCCTGCGATTGCGGCGGAACGCCTCTTCGGTCTTGTCGGGGTCGAGCGGCTGAAACTCGCCGAAGCCGGCGGCAACCAGGCGCTGCGGCGAGATGCCGCGCGAGATCATGTACTGCACGACCGCGATCGCCCGCGCCGATGACAATTCCCAGTTGGAGGGGAATTGCACATTGGCGATCGGCCGGATGTCGGTATGGCCATCCACCCGCATCACCCAGGGGATGTCGGGGGGAATCTTCTTTTCAAGCTCGGTCAGGGCTTCGACGATCTTGTCGATCTCGGCCCGGCCTTCCGGCTTCAGCACCGCCTGGCCTGGATCGAAGAACACCTCGGACTGGAATACGAAGCGGTCGCCGACGATGCGTACGTCCGGGCGGCTGCCCAGGATCTGGCGCAGCCGTCCGAAAAAGTCGGAGCGGTAGCGCTGCAATTCCTGCACGCGCTGCGCCAGCGCGACATTCAGCCTTTGTCCGAGATCGGCGATTCTTGTCTGCGAGTCGCGCTCGCGCTTCTCGGAAACTTCGAGAGCGGCTTCGAGCGCGCCGAGCTGGCGGCGCAGCGCCGCGATCTGCTGATTGAGCAATTCGACCTGCGCCAGCGCGCGCGCCACGCTTTGCTTCTCGGCATCGAGCGCGACAGCGAGTTCGTTGGCGCGCCCGCGTGCGGCGGCGGCGCCTCCGGCGCCTTCGGCAAGGCCGCGCAAACGATCGCGTTCGGCTTCGGTTGCCGCGAGGTTGGAGCGCACCGTGCCAAGCAGCGCCTCAAGCTCGGAGCGGCCGCTCTTTTCCAGCGCGAGGAGGTCGGTCAGCTGCGCAATCTGCGCGTTGAGGCGCTGCAGCGCGGTGTCCTTGCCGGTCACTTCCTGCGAAAGGTAGAATTGCACGACGGCGAAGATCGACAGCAGAAAGATGATGCCGAGCAGAAGGGTCGACAGCGCGTCGACGAAGCCCGGCCAGTAATCGACGCCGCGATCCCTGCGGCTGCGTGCCAGTGCCATGGCGGCTACGTCTTCTCCCGTGCCAGCGTTTCCAGCACCTTGCGGATGTCCTGCATGATGTCGGCCTGCGAGTCGGACCAGTCGCGGATCATCTGCTGCTCGGTGCGCATGTGATGCACCAGGCCCTGGATCGCCTCGGCGAGACTTGCCATGGCGGCGGTCGCGGCCTTGTTGCCGCCGGTTTCGGCGACGGTTTCGCGCAGCCGATCAATCGCTGCCTTCATGTCGGGAGATAATGGCGCCGAAGCGGCAGCGCCCGGCTCGGCGCCGATGTCATGCACCGTGGTCGACAGCCAATCTTCGAGATCGGTGTAGAAGCGGTTCTGCGCCTGGCTGGTCTGCAGGTCGAGGAAGCCGAGGATCAGCGAGCCGGCGAGCCCGAACAGCGATGACGAGAAGGCGATGCCCATGCCGCCGAGCGGCGCTGCGAGCCCCTCGCGCAGGGTTTCGAACACCGAAGCCGAATCGCCGCCGGGCTTCAGCGTCTCGACCACCTTGCCAACCGAGCCGACAGTCTCGATCAGGCCCCAGAACGTGCCGAGCAGGCCAAGGAAGATCAAAAGGCCGGTCATGTAGCGTGACAGGTCGCGTGCCTCATCAAGCCGGGTCGCGATCGAATCCAGGATGCCGCGCATCATCTGGGTCGAGATGGCCATGCGGCCGAGCCGGTCGCCAAGCATGGTTGCCATCGGCGCGAGCAGGGACGGGGGGCGCTCGACCGCAATGCCGGGATCGGCGAGCCGGAAGCTGTTGACCCATGCAATCTCGGGAAACAGCCGCAGCACCTGCCGGAACGAGAGCAGGATGCCGATCACCAGGACGCCGAGAATCAGCCCGTTGAGGCCGGGATTCGACATGAAGGCGCCGAGAATCTGCCGATACAGGATGACGCCGATCAGCCCGCACAGCACCAGGAATACCAGCATCCGCACAAGGAAAATGCGCGGGGAGGAGAGCTTGTGAGGATCAAATTTGCGAGCCATCGCTGGCCAGCCTTTCAATAAAGAAGCGTGCCCTCAATATGGCACAGACGCGGCGAAAGAGAACCCGCGGGCAGAAGGCGTCGTGCGATCATGGCTGAAGCGGTTCGAGAGTGCGCCCCCGCGGGTGGAAGACCGCGCCGGCAACACCCCACGAGACGTTGCGGTTCCGTCGTGCCGCCGGTTGCCGAGTCGCGGATGATGAAATCTTGTGCGAGGCCGCGCCGGCGGCGTTGCATCAGCCGGCTGCTCCGGTCCGCTTGAGAATCGAAAGCAGCTCTCGGTGCAGCGTCTCGTTGCCGGCGCAGATGTGACCCTTGGCGAACATGGCGTCGGTGCCATCGCAGTCGGTGACATAGCCGCCCGCTTCGCGCACCAGCAGAATGCCGGCCGCCATGTCCCAGGATTGCAGGTTGCGCTCCCAGTAAATGTCGAAGCGCCCGGCCGCGACATAGGCGAGGTCGAGCGCGGCAGCGCCAAAGCGGCGCAGGCCCGCGACCTGCTCCTGCACGGCCGCAAATTCGGTACGGAATTCGGTGATCCCGCCGCGGCCGCGATGCGGCAGCCCGCAGGCCACCACCGCGTCATGCATGGAGCGACGTCCCGCGACCCGCAGGCGCTGATCGTTCACGAAGGCGCCCTTGCCCTTTTCGGCGATGAACATCTCGTCCGAAATCGGATTGTAGATAAGGGCCGCGACCATCGCGCCATCGCGCTCTAATCCGATCGAGATCGCGAAATGCGGAATGCCGTGCAGGAAGTTGGTGGTGCCGTCCAGCGGATCGACATGCCAGGTGTGGGTCTTGTCCGGCCCATCGATCCGGCCGCCCTCTTCGCCGATGAACGAATAACCCGGCCGCGCCGTCATCAATTCCTCGCGCAAGGTCTGCTCGGCCTTACGGTCGGCGGCGGTGACGAAGTTGGCCGGTCCCTTGACCGAGACCTGCAGCTTCTCCACCTCGCCGAAATCGCGATTGAGCTGCCGCGCGGCTTTGCGTGCGGCTTTCATCATGACGTTGAGAAGGGCGGAATGTTGCATGGCACCTTCTTAGCCCTCTCCCGAAGGCGGAGGGAAGGTGTCGCCAAGCGCCGACCGGGTGAGGGCTGCTTTAGCGACGATTTCAAGCGAGCCAACCTCGCTGGCTTCACCGACGTTCCGGCAGGCCGCCTTTCCCCTAAAGGGAAGGCAGAACGTCACTCCGCGCGGCGGACGTAAGTCACTTCGTTGGTATCGACGATGATCTTCTCGCCGGTGGTGATGAATGGCGGGACCATCACGCGCAGGCCGTTCTCGAGCTTGGCGGGTTTGTAGGAGGAGGCGGCGGTCTGGCCCTTCACCACCGGGTCGGCTTCGACGATCTGCAGCGTCACCTGATCCGGCAGCTTGATGCCGATCGGCCGTTCCTCGTGCATTTCCAGCGTGACCGTCATGCCATCCTGCAGGAAGGCGGCGCGCTCGCCGACGAAATCCTCCGGCAGTTCGATCTGCTCGTAGCTGTCGGTGTCCATGAAGACGAGGCTCTCGCCTTGCTTGTACAGGAACTGGAAGTCCTTCTGTTCGAGGCGCGCCCGCTCGACCCGTTCGTCAGAACCGAACCGGTTGTTGAGCTTGCGTCCGTCAATCAGGTTTTTCAGTTCGACCTGGTTATAGGCGGGACCCTTGCCGGGCTTCACCGCCATGGTCTTGACCGCGACCCAGAGCGTGTCCTGGTATTCGATCACATAGCCAGGACGGATTTCGTTGCCATTGATCTTGGCCATGAGATGTTCCGTAGCGCTTTCGGAAATGTTCGTGGGGCCATGTGCCCGCCCGTTCTGCTGCCGTCAAGTGCGGGAATTGGCAATCAGGAACAGCCAGGGTTCGGCTTCCTTCTGGGCCGCCTTGCGTACCTCCTCGCTCTGTCTCGCCATGTAGTCGTCCAGGAACGGATCGCTGGCGCCGGCCGCTTTGGACACGATGTGCCATTTGACCGCTTCCTTGGGATCCTCTGGCAGGCCGCGGCCGGTGGCGAGAATGCGCGCCAGCCGGTTCTGCGCGACCGGCGCGCCGCGGCGGGCCGCCTTGCGAAGGATCTGCGCCGCGGCCGCCTCGTCCTTGGCGATGCCGGTGCCGTTATGCAGCGCGATGGCATATTCGGTTTGCGCGTCGAGGTGGTCGGCGAGCGCGGCGAGCGCGAGCAGCCGGGTCGCCTCCTTGTCGTCCTTCGGGACGCCGCGGCCCTCCTTGTACATGGTGGCCAGCGCATATTGCGCCTCCCGGTTTCCGCTTTCGGCCGCCTGGCGGAACAATTCGGCGGCGCGGGCGAAGTCGCGGGGGAACTGCATTCCTTCCAGATAGAATAGGCCGAGATTATACGCGGCGACCGGCTGACCCAGCTTGGCGGCGCTCGCGAACAGCTTGGCGGCAGCATCGCGATCTTTCGGCCCGCCGCGGCCGGCAAGCCGCATCATCGCCAGCGAGAACATGGCTTCGCGGTCGCCATGCTCGGCCGCCTTGCTGTACCACTCGATCGCCTTGGCATCGTCCTGCGGGACGCCAAGGCCGCCGGCATGGATGACTCCGATCAGGGTCATGGCGCTCGGATCGCCGGTGGCATCGACCCGCTTCTGCGCCTCGGCGAGCGCCGTCAGGTAATAGCCGCGCTGGAATGCGGCATAGGCGGCGTCGCCCTGGGGCTGAGTGGAGGAATGCGGCGCGGGTTCCGGCAGGGGGGGCGACGGCGCGGCCTTCTTGGGCGCCGCATGCGCCCCAGTCGTCAAAACCGATAATGCGACCGCAATGATCAGGCGCGAACGGATTGTCATGTCGCCATCTCCGCGAGCGAGATGCGGCTCGCGGCGTCGGCAGCCGCGGGCGCGACGCCGCGCGGATCGGCGAAGACGGCGTCGCCAACCGCAACGAAGTCGGCGCCGGCCCGCACAAGCGGCCCGATCTCGTCGAGCGCAGCGGCGAACGCGACGCAGGGAATTTCGAACACGTCCGCCCACCAGGACACGCGCTCGATCAGGGCTTCGAGCGAAGGACGCGCGTTATCGCCGAACATCACATAATCGGCGCCGCTCTCGGCGGCGACCATGGCATCATGGCGCGTGTCCAGCCCGCCGATACCGGCAATGCGGCCGGGCTTCAGTGATCCGACAGCTTCCGCGAAGGCGTCAATCCCGGTCAGGTGCGCGCCATCGGCGCCGCCACGCGCGACGAGTCGCGGATGACCGTCGAGGATCAGCGCCGCATCCGCCTTCTGCACGGTCGGGGCGATCTGCTTCACGCGATTGATCAGCGCGCGCTCGTCGTCCTCCGGAAGCCGCAGCAGCACCGCGGCGATGTCTGCGGAATCGATGGCGGCGAGAAGGTCGAATTTCAGCGCGCCCGGATCGGCCGCGGCCGGCGTCACCAGATAGAGACGCGGCGTCGGGCGAGTCTGCTCTTTTCGTTGAGACGGGGGCATCCATTTACCCGATGGTTCCGCAATCGGGCGGCAGTTTGTCCGGATGGCGAGCAACCCGGCCGTTCATTCCTGCGAAAGCGGAAATTCGGTCGGAGGCACCCGTCCCCGCCTTCGCGGGAACGGGTGGACTTATGCCTAGGCCGCCTTCTTCTCCAGATCCTGCTTCCACTGGCCGAGCGAGGCGAGGCCGTTCATCATCGCCCGATGCGTGAAGGCGCGCTGCGCGGCCGCGACGTTCTCATTCTTGCCGCTCCAGGCTTTTTGCGGCGCTGCCTGCAGCGCGCGGCCATAGGAGAAGGTGAGCTTCCAGGGCAGGTTGCCGATCTTGTTCATGGCGTCGAGATGGGCGGTCGCTTCCTCGTCCGACTGGCCGCCGGACAGGAAGGCGATGCCGGGAACGGCGCTCGGCACGCAATTCTTCAGGAGTCTCACCGTCTTCTCGGCGACCTCCTGCACGCTCGCCTTTTTGGCGCTCTTCTTTCCGGGGATCGCCATGTTCGGCTTCAGCACGATGCCTTCCAGCGCGACCTTCTGATAATAGAGCTGCTGGAAGGTCTCCTTGAGCACGAATTCGGTGACCTCGTAGCAGCGATCGATGTCGTGGCTGCCGTCCATCAGAACTTCCGGCTCGACGATCGGCACGATCTGGGCCTCCTGGCACAGGGCGGCATAGCGTGCGAGTGCATGGGCATTGGCCGAGATCGCGGCATAGCTCGGGATGCCTTCACCGATATCGATCACCGCGCGCCATTTCGCAAAGCGTGCGCCCTGCTGATAATATTTTGGCAGCCGGTCGGCGAGCCGGTCGAGGCCGATCGTGATCAGTTCGCCCGGGCATCGCGGCAGGGGCTTGGTGCCCTCGTCGACCTTGATGCCCGGAATGGCGCCGGACTTGGCGATGATTTCGACCAGCGGCGTGCCGTCCTTGGCCTTCTGCCAGATGGTTTCGTCAAAGAGAATGACGCCGGAAATGTATTTCGACATCGCCTCGCTGGAGCGGAACATCAGCTCGCGATAGTCGCGGCGATTGTCTTCCGTCGATTCCACGCCAATGGCGTCGAACCGCTTCTTGATTGTGCCGGAGGACTCGTCGGCGGCCAGGATACCCTTGCCGGGCGTCACCATGGCTTCGGCGATTTTGTTCAGGTCAGCGAGGTTCATGGGGGAGCTCCGTAACGAAGGTGCCGGACAATCGGCTTTTGATGGAATTTTATATCGCCAGCGGGGCATGCGGGAAGAGGCGGGTCACTTTGCCCTTAACACCTCGACCCCGGGCAGGGCCTTGCCCTCGCAGAATTCGAGGAACGCGCCGCCTGCGGTGGAGATGTAGCTGAAACTGTCAGCAACGCCGGCATGGTTCAGCGCCGCCACCGTGTCGCCGCCGCCGGCAATCGAGACGAGCTTGCCGGCCTTCGTACGCTCGGCCGCATGACGCGCCGCCGCGACCGTGCCGCGGTCGAACGGCGCGATCTCGAATGCGCCGAGCGGGCCGTTCCAGAGCAGGGTGCGCGCGTCGTCGATTGCGTGGTTGACGCGCTCCATCGAGAGCGGACCGATATCGAGGATCATGCCGTCATCCGGAATGGCATCGAGGCCATAGGCCTGCGACGGCGCGCCGGCTTCGAACTTGAAGGCGACGATGGCATCCACCGGAAGGATGATTGCGCATTTGGCCGCTTCCGCCTTGTCCATGATGCGGCGCGCGGTATCGGCGAGGTCACGCTCGGCGAGCGATTTGCCGATCTTCACGCCTTGCGCATGCAGGAAGGTATTGGCCATGCCGCCGCCGATGACGAGCGCTTCGACCCGGCCGACCAGATTCTCCAGGAGATCGATCTTGGTGGAGACCTTGGCGCCGCCGACGATTGCGATCACCGGCTTTGCCGGAGCAACGAGCGCCTTCGACAGCGCCTCAAGCTCGGCCTGCATGGCGCGTCCCGCATAGGCCGGCAGCTTGTGGCCGAGCCCTTCGGTGGACGCGTGCGCGCGATGGGCGGCGGAAAAGGCGTCGTTCACGAACACGTCGCCGAGCGATGCGAGCTGCTCCACAAAGGCCGGATCGTTCTTTTCTTCTTCCTTGTGGAAACGGGTATTTTCCAGAACCAGAATGTCGCCGGGCTTCATCGCATCGACCGCGGCTTTGGCGACAGGGCCGACGCAATCCTCGGCGAAACCGACCGGGCGCTTGATGACGTGCGACAGCGCGGTTGCAACCGGCCTCAGCGAGTTCTTCGGATCGCGTCCCTTCGGCCGGCCGAAATGCGCGAGGATGATGACCTTGCCGCCCTTGTCGGCGATCTCGGTGATGGTCGGCGCGACGCGCTCGATGCGCGTTGCATCAGTGACCTTGCCGTTCTCCATCGGGACGTTGAGGTCGACGCGCAGGAGAACGCGCTTGTTCTTGAGGTCGGCGTCATCGAGGGTGCGGAAGGAGGACATTTCAGCATACTCACTCTCGTCACGCCCGCCATTGTGCCGGGCATCCACGTCTTTCGTTTATGTTCACCAAAACGTGGATGGCCGGGTCGAGCCCGGCCATGACGAAGAACGTGGCGTTAAATCAGCTTGCCCATCGCGACGGCCGTATCGGCCATGCGGTTGGAGAAGCCCCATTCGTTGTCGTACCACGACATAACGCGCACCAGCGTGCCGTCCATCACCTTGGTCTGGTCCATGTGGAAGACCGAGGAATGCGGATCGTGGTTGAAATCGATCGAGACATTGGGATCGTTGGTGAAGCCGAGGATGCCCTTGAGCTGCTGCTCGGCGGCGCGCTTGACCGCGCCGTTCACCTCGTCTTTCGAGGTCGGCCTCTTTGCGACGAACTTGAAGTCGACCACCGAGACATTCGGCGTCGGCACCCGGATCGCGACGCCATCCAGCTTGCCGTTCAGCTCCGGCAGCACGAGGCCGACGGCTTTCGCGGCGCCGGTCGAGGTCGGGATCATCGACAGCGCCGCGGCGCGGGCGCGATAGAGGTCCTTGTGCATGGTGTCGAGCGTGGGCTGATCGCCGGTATAGGCATGGATCGTGGTCATGAAACCCTTCTCGATGCCGATCGCGTCATTCAGCACCTTCGCCACCGGTGCGAGGCAATTGGTGGTGCAGGACGCATTCGAGACCACCTTGTGGTCGCGGGTCAGCTTGTCGTGGTTGACGCCATAGACGACCGTGAGATCGGCGCCGTCGGCGGGGGCCGATACCAGCACGCGCTTGGCGCCAGCGTTCAGATGGGCCGATGCCTTGTCCTTCGAGGTAAAGATGCCGGTGCATTCCAGCGCGATGTCGACGCCGAGGTCCTTCCAGGGGAGCGTGGACGGGTCCTTGATCGCGGTCACCTTGATCGTGCCATTGCCGACCGAGATGGTGTCGCCCTTGACCGTGACCTCGCCCGGGAAACGGCCATGGACAGAGTCATAACGCAGCAGATGCGCGTTGGTCTCGACCGGACCAAGATCGTTGATCGCCACCACCTCGATGTCCTTGCGGCCGCCCTCGGCGATCGCCCGCAGGACGTTGCGGCCGATGCGGCCAAACCCGTTGATGGCGACCCGTACTGTCATGATGCGAAGCTCCCGGCTGTCAGTAAGACTGCATGAGCCCCGCATATAATGGTTTTTCGCGGCAACTCAAATCGCGGGCGGCGTCTTGCGCGAAGCGCGGTAAATTTGCGCGGACAGAGGCGCGGCCCTGCCGGATTTCGCGTTTTCGGCCGTTCCGGCCGTGAGAACGTGACAGCGAGCCCGAACGCGGCCCGCCCGGGAGGGCCGGCTAACGCGGCCTGAATTTGGCTAGCGCCGCAGCGGCGACCGCCGCCGGCGTGATCCCGAAATAGTCGTACAACTCCTTGTACGGGGCGCTTGCGCCAAACGAGGACATGCCGACGAACACGCCGTCCGAGCCGATGATTGCGTCCCAGCCCTGTCGGATCCCGGCCTCGACCGCGACATTGACCTCCGCGCCGCCGATCACGGCGTGACGCTTCTCCGCAGGCTGGGCCAGGAACAGTTCGAAGCAGGGCACCGAAACCACACGGGCCGGCTTGCCCTGCCGGTTCAGCAATTGCGCCGCCTCGACGGCGATCGCAACCTCCGAGCCGGAGGCGAAGATCGAGACATCGACATTGTCGCCTTCGACCGGCAGGAGCTCATAGGCGCCGTTCGCGCAGAGATTTTCGGACGCATAGGCGGAGCGAAGCTGCGGCAGGCTCTGGCGGGTGAGGGCGAGCACGCTGGGGTTTTTCTTCGCGCGCAGTGCCAGCTCCCAGCATTCGACCGCCTCGACCCCGTCGCAGGGCCGGAACACATTGAGGTTCGGGATCGCGCGCAAGGCCGCCAGATGCTCGACGGGCTGATGCGTCGGCCCGTCTTCGCCGAGGCCGATCGAATCGTGCGTCATCACATGGATCACGCGCTCGCCCATCAGCGCGGCGAGGCGGATGGCTGGACGGCAATAGTCCGAAAATACGAGGAAGGTGCCCGAATAGGGAATGATCCCGCCGTGAAGGGTCATGCCGTTCATCGCGGCGGCCATGCCGTGTTCGCGGATCCCGTAATGGATGAAGCGTCCGCTGTAATCGGAGGCCGATATCGCCTTCATCGACTTGGTGCGGGTGTTGTTGGAGCCGGTGAGATCGGCCGAGCCGCCGACCATTTCCGGCACCGCCGGCACCAGGCTTTCGAGCGCGAATTCCGACGAGGAGCGCGTGGCGATGTCTTTCGGCGTCTTCGCCAGCGTCTCCTTGACGGACTTCACCGCGTCCGCAAGCGCCTTCGGCAATTCGCCTGTCATGCGGCGTTCGAATTCGGTCTTCAGTTCGGGCGCAAGGCCGCCGAGCTTCTTGTCCCACGCGCTGCGAGCGTCCTGCGAACGCCGGCCCGCATCGCGCCACGCCTTGAGAATGTCCTGCGGCACGACGAACGGCTCGTACGTCCAGCCGAGCTTTTCGCGCGCGCCCCTGATCTCGTCGGGGCCGAGCGGGGAGCCGTGCGATTTCTCGCTGCCTGCCTTGGTCGGTGCGCCGAAGCCGATCGTTGTCTTGCAGGCGATCATGGTCGGCCGGTCGGCGGCCTGC
>Ga0182742_1001810_pt1 | contig 25931 bp, 17 predicted proteins | sample eDN5th37CBELigMG_FD_128880 | JGI IMG/M metagenome (GOLD analysis project Ga0182742, IMG submission 128880) | Enriched Miracle-Growth compost microbial communities from Emeryville, California, USA - eDNA 5th pass 37_C BE-Lig MG (version 2)... ...
CAGAACTCGATCAGCGCAGCCGGCGCGGATTTCATCACGACGCCGACGACCAACACCGCACGGATCGAGCAGTTCGTGGTGGGCGCCACCTTCATCGGCGACAGCGGCGCCTTCTTTGAGCTGCCGGGCGGGCCGGCCCGCTTTGCGGCGGGCGGAGAATACCGCAAGGAAAAGAGCCGCTTCCGCTATGACCCGCTCGAACTGGGCATCCTCCCGATCGACACGCCTGCCGGAAATGCGGGAGATTTCATCGGCGACATCAGCGGCAACCAGCAATTGGTGTTCGATGCCTCCGCGCCCGTGTTCAACACGAGCGGGTCGTATGATGTGTGGGAGCTGATGGGCGAGGTGCGCCTGCCGATCCTGGCCGACCTGCCCTTCGCGGAGCAGCTGGAGGTGAGCGGCGCCGCCCGCTACTCGAACTATTCGACCATCGGCGACGCCTTCACCTGGAACGTCAACGGAATCTATTCGCCCGTGCCCGGCCTCGCCTTGCGCGGCACCTACGCGCAGGCCACCCGCGCGCCCAACATCTTCGAGCTGTTCAGCCCGCAGCAGGGCTCCTTCTTCCAGCCCGATGACCCGTGCGACGCGGGGAACATCGACGCGCTGGGCCAGGCGGATGCGGAAGCGGGCGCGCTGCGTCAGGCGAACTGCGTGGCGGCGGGGCTGCCCGTCGGCTTCAGCGATCCTCTGACCGGCCGCATTGCGGGCGCAGTGGGCGGCAATCCGGACCTGCGGGAGGAGAGGGCGACGACCTACACCGTCGGTGCGGTGCTGAGCCCGCGCTTCGCCCCGGGGCTGGTGCTCTCGGCCGATTATTACAACATCACGATCAAGGACGCGATCGCGGCGGTCGAGGCGCAGGACATCCTCGACAGCTGCTACGATTCCACCACCTTCCCGAACCAATATTGCAAGCTGTTCGAACGCCGCGGCGATGGCGGCCTGTCCTTCCTGCGGCAGACGCAGCTGAACTTCGGCCGGATCGAGACCGCCGGCATCGACGCCTCCATCAGCTACGCGCGCCAAGTCGAGCCGGTCGATCTGGGCCTTCGCCTCAACGGCACCTGGGTCGAGAAGCTCGACCGCTTCTTCGACCCGGCCGACCCGACGCAGGTTGATCCGGAACTGGGGGAGCAGGGCCGTCCGGAATGGACCGTCACCGCTGCCACCTCCATCGGCTATGGACCGCTGACGCTGAATTACAGCCTGCAATGGATCGGAGAGCAGGCGCTTGGCGGAGTGGAGATCGAAACCGCCAATGTCACCGCCGGCCCGAACGGCTTCGCGGCCGACAAGTTCGTCCACGACATCTCTGTCTTCTACGACATGGACAAGCGGGCCAGCCTCTATGCGGGCGTGAACAACCTGACAGACGTGGCCCCCTATCCGACGAACCTCGCCTATCCGGTGAGCCCCTACGGCCGGTACTTCTTCGTCGGGCTGCGGCTGCGCAACTAAACCGCGCCTGCCGGACCTAGGGCTGGGTGACGTCGCGCACCCGGCCTGTTTGCGGGAAGGCAACGCCGCGAGCGACATAGGCCTCCAGCGCATCCAGATCGACGCCGCCTTCCGCCACGACCGGCGCCTGCGCGAAGACGGAAAAGCCGTCCCCTCCGCTCGCGAGGAAGTTGTTCACCGTCACCCGGTAGGTGCGCCCCGCTTGCACCAACTGCCCCTTCAGGCGCATCTCCACCACCCTCTCACCGGCAGGGCGGTTGCGATCATAGGCGTAGGTGAAGGTGCCGGAGGGGATCAGCACGGACTGCCAGATGCGCGCGGGCACATCCTCCGTGAATTGCTGCTCCAGCACCGCCTTCAGCTGCGCGCCCGTCAGCTCCAGCACCACCAGCGTGTTGCCGAAGGGCTGGAGTGCAAAGAGCTGCCCGTAGGTGACCGCGCCATCCGCCGCAGGATCGAGGCGGGTGCGAACTCCGCCGGAATTCAGCAGCGCCAACTCCGCGCCACCAGCGGAGGCATCCTGCGTCGCCGCAAGCTGCGCGTCCGTGAGAAGGTTGCCGACGGGCGAATCCGTGTCCCCGCCAGACCATTGGGACGAGCCACTCACCGTGCCGATCTTCCGCTCCGCCAAGGGCCGCGCGGCTTCGACATATCGGGTGACGAGCGCCGCGATATCCGCCTGCTCTCCCGACGCGGCGGAGACGGGCACGTTGCGCGCGTTCATCCCCAGCACCGTGTTCGCGCGCGGGTCCACTTCCACGCGAAGGTCGGTGATGAAGTAGCCGTAGCGCCCTGCGCTGGTCAGCAGCCGCTCCGTGCCATCGGCACCCGTGAGCTCACAGACATAGGCATTGTGCGTGTGGCCGGAGATCACCAGCCGGATGTCGCGCGACAGCTTCTCGATGATCGGCAGGATGTCGCCGGAAAGGCCGGGGCACTCCGCGACGTTGAAGGCCGGGTCCACGTTTCCGCCCTGGTGGATCAGGAGCACGATCGCGTCCGCGCCCTCCGCCAGCAGCCGCTCGGCCGCTTCATTGGCCGTCTCCGCCTCGTCAGCAAAGCGATAGCCTCTGGTTCCGGCCGGGGAGACCAGCGTCTGGGTCTCCTTCAGTGTCATGCCGATGAAGCCGAGCCGGACCGGGCCGAACGTTTTGATGGAGGTGCCGGGAAACAGCGTTGCGCCCGCATCGTCCAGCACATTGGCCGCCAGATAGCTGAAGCGCGCGCCTTCGAAGGGGCGATCCAGCTGGCAGGGCTCGCGCGTGGCGTGCACCTCGCAGCCGCCCTGCTGCATGCGCCGCAGCTCCGCGGTGCCGCGGTCGAATTCGTGATTGCCGACTGCCGCCAGCTCCAACCCCATCCGGTTGAGCGCCATGATGGCCGGCTCATCGAGGAAATGGGCGGAAGCGAGCGGGCTCGCGCCGATCAGGTCGCCGGCCGCCACCGTGACCGAATGTTCCTGCCCCTCGCGCAGCTTCCTCAGCGCCGCGCCAAGCCGGGCCGCTCCGCCGAGCTGCTCCTGCCGCCGCTGGCCCGCTTCGGAGTAGGTGGCGGCGCTGGGCGGCTCCAGATTGCCGTGAAAGTCGTTGAGGGCGAGGATCTGGATCTGCTCGCTCCGAAGAGCATCGCCGCCGAGCCGCGGAGTGGTCGTGCAGGCCGCAAGCGCGAGCAGGGGCAGAGCCGCCGCAGCCGCGCGCCAGGACAGGGTGGTTCGGGCAACCAGCGGCGAGAGGGGAGGGCGCATCATCCGCTCCTTCTATCAGACACAAACGAAAATGGCGGCGCCTTCCGACGCCGCCATTCCCATGAACATTCTATCGCGCTGCCTCAGAAGGCGACGTTCACCGAGACCGAGACGGTGCGCGGCGCGCCGATCTGGGCGAACGGCGTCGCGCTGAAGTTGCCCGTGCCCGTGAACTGCCCTTCGCCGATCACGCCACCCTGGTTCAGGCCATTGGTGAAGTTGCCGACATAGAGCTGGTCGAACAGGTTGTAGACGTTGAGCTGCAGGAAAGTGCTCTCGTTGATGCCGGCCCATTCCAGCCCAATGCGAGCATCCAAGTTCACCAGCCAATAGGCCGGCGTCTTGGCGTCGTAGATCTGGAACGGCGCGGCAGGGTTGCCGCCGTAGATCGGCAGGTTGGTGTCGTAGATGTAGCGCCCGCCGGTCCGCTTGGCCGTCACGCCCAGGTCGACCGGGCCGAGCAGCACACGAGCCTGACCGCCGAACGTGTATTCGGGCGCGCCCGATTCACGCTTGCCGGCCGTTTCGATGAACAGCGGCGTACCGTCAGCGGCGGTGCCGCTCTGCACGTTCTCCTTGATCTCCGACGCCAGGTAGGAACCGAAGGCGTAGAGGAACAACTCGTCGATCGGCTGCCAGCCGATGCTGCCGTCGATGCCGTACTTCTCCACGTCGCCCAGGTTGCGGTAGACGTTGCGGTCCGTGATCGGATCGTAGGCCGAGGCGAGGCGGTTCTTGTACTTGGTGTACCAGCCGACCAGCTGCGCCTGGACGTTCCCGGTGGTGTAGCGCACGCCGCCGTCGAAATTGTCGGTGGTTTCAGGCTCCGGCCGCGCGGAGGCGGTATCGGCGGGGAAGAAGAACGCGTTGTACAGCGCGTCCGTGCCCGGCACCTGCAGACCCTTCGAATAATTGGCGAAGACCGACACCGGCCCTCCCACATCGAAGGTGAAGCCGACATTCGGCAGAACGTCGTCATACTTCAGCACGCGCTGCTGCGGGCCCTGAATGGTGGGGTTTGCGGCTGCATAGAGCGCGTTGCGCGGATCGTCCGGCCCGCCGAAGCAATCGACGAAGCCGCTGTCGCTGGTGGTGAAGCAGTAATTGTTCAGCTCACGCTCGAAGAATGGCGCGCGGATGCCCGCGAGCACCGTCAGCCGGTTGTCGATGAAGGAGCCGCGATATTCGCCCGACACCTGGTTCAGGATGGCGAAGGACTTGCGGTCCCGCTTCTGCAGGTTGACGCCGGTCACGTCCGCCAGCGCCACGTCGGTCGCGAAAACGGAGAAAGGCTCGCCATTGGCGTAAATGCCGCCGACTTCGCCCGTCTGGCGATGGCGGGCATGATCCAGCGTGTAGGCCACGCGAACCGAGTGGTCGTCGTTGATGTCCCAGCGAAGGTTGGCGATCACGCCATACCGGTCGGTCTTCGTCTGGCTGGGGGCGAGCAGCGTCACCTCGTCGAGGAGGTCGCCGTCACCGTTCAGGTCCATCCCGAAATAGGGACGGCCGCCAATGTAGCCGGAAAGGCCGTTGTTCAGCCGCTCGCGCGCACCCACCGTGCCGCCGCCATTGGCCTTCGTGAACTGATAGCTCGGGTCAACCGTCAGGGTGAGGCTGTCCGACAAGGCGAAGCGCGAAGCCGCGCGGATGTTGCCCGTGTCGGACGGGTTGTACCGGCGGTCGAACTCGGTGCCGCAGGTATTGGGCGTGTCCGCCACACCGGGGGTCGCCGTCAGGTTCGTCGTGCACGGGAAGTTGATGTTGTATTCCCGCTCGTCATTGTTGCGCGGGAAGCGATCGTTCGATCCGCCGCCGACATTGCGCGGCGTGGAATCCGTAGGGCTCCGCGTCAAGTCCGTGCGAAGGGGCAGGGAGCCGAAGAAGTTGTTGCGGTTCTTGTTGAAGTGGCCCGCGACCCAGACGAAATCGTTGCCCTCGCCGATCGGCTGGTAGATCTTGGCGTTGACCTGCGTTTTGCTGATCTCGCCGTAATTGTTGTACGGATTGTCGTAGTTCTGCTTGCTGGCCGCGATGAAGGCGCGCGTGCCGAAGGGGGTGAACTCGCCCGTGTCCACCATGCCGAAGACGCGGATGTAGCGGAAATCGCCGGCGGAGGCGGACAGGACCACGCCCGGCTCTTCACCAGGCATACGGCTGCGATAGTTGACGGTCGAACCAGTGGCCGCGGCCGTCGGGCTGTCCACGTCCGTGCTGCCCAGGTTCACGTTGACCTGCTCGATCACCTCGGAATCGAGCTGCTGGTTCGAATAGATCGCGTAGTTGCCGGAATCGTTCAGCGGCAGGCCGTCGAAGGTCAGGCTGACGCGGTCGGAGGAGAAGCCGCGGATGAACAGCTGGCCCCCGCCCGAACCATAGGCATCGTTGTTGGTGAAGCTGACGCCCGGAATGATATTGATGCTGTCCAGCACCGTCTGGCCGGGGTTGTTGCGGGAAAGCTGCTCCTGCGTCAGCACCTGCCGCGCCTTGGGCGTTTCCGGCACGATCACGCCCTCGACGCCGGTACGGACCGCGCCGGTCACCACGATGGCCTCACCCTCGAAGTCGACGGAGCCGGTCGATTGCGCGTGGGCGACAGCAGGAAGAGCAAGCGCGATCAGTGCGCTGCTGCGAAGAAGCAGAGATTTCATGGCGATCCCTTTTTGGCGAGTCTGCGGATGCCGCGGCCGCTAGGAAGGGATTGTGACAAATGGAAGTCGCAGCTTGGCGCGATCGTTCGCTCCTGCAACAATTTGGTCTAAAGCCGTCCGGAAAATCGCTATAACATGTTGATTTCGAGGCATAAACCTCATGTTGCCGCAGTGCAACAGGGAGCGGAATTTCGGCGCCTCTCCCCTGTTCTGCTTACACCAGGTTAATCTCTCTCAGCCGCTCCAACAGGTAATCGTCGGCCGTGATCGGCGGCTCTGCCACCGCTCCTTCTTCCACGCAGCTCGCAAGCGGCTCGATCAGGTAATCCGGGCGGAAGTGCAGGAAGAACGGCATGGAATAACGCGCGCGCTTTGCCGCTTCCCCGCTCGGGTTGATGACCCGGTGCGTGGTGGACCGCAGGCGTCCGGCGGTCAGCCGCTGCAGCATGTCACCGATATTCACCGCCAGCGCACCCGGCGGCGGCGCGACGGGCAGCCACTCGCCGCCCTTGGTCAGCAGCTCCAGCCCCGCCTCCTCAGCGCCCAGCAGCAGGGTGATGGTGTTGATGTCCTCATGCGCCGCAGCGCGGATCGCGCCCTCCTGCCCGGGCGTGACCGGCGGGTAGTGCAGCAGGCGCATCACGGAATTGCCGTTCTCCACCGTCGGCGCGAAGAAGTCGCGCTCCAGCCCGAGGTGCAGCGCGATGGCGGAGAGGATGCGCAGGCCCGCAATGTCGAAGGCGGCGTACAGCGCCTGACAAGCCTCGCGGAACTCCGGCACCTCCGCCGGCCAGACATTGGGCGGCATGAAGGCCTCCAGCGGGTCCCCGGCGGGCAGGTCGCGGCCCACATGCCAGAACTCCTTGAGGTCGTGCACCTTGGCATCCTTCGCCCGCTCGATGCCGAAGGGGGTGTAGCCGCGCGCGCCGCCCATGCCGGGCAGCTTGTACTGGCGCTTCACCTCGTCCGGCAGGGCGAAGAAGGCGCGAGAGGCCTCCTCGGCGCGGGCGATGGTCTCGTGCGGGATGCCGTGGTCGCGGACGATGGCGAAGCCGTATTCCTCGAAGGAGCGGCCCAGCTCCTCCGCCATGTCCTCGAGCGGGCGGTGGAGCGAAACGGATGCGATCTGAGTCATGGCGCCGCTCTACATCGGCAGGAGCAGGCCCGCCAGCGCGGCGCTCATCAGGTTGGCGAGGGAGCCCGCCGCCAGGGCGCGCAGGCCCAGCCGGGCGATCACCGGGCGCTGGTTGGGCGCAAGGCCGCCCGTCACAGCCATCTGGATCGCGATGGAGCTGAAATTGGCGAAGCCGCACAGCGCAAAGGTGACGATCGCCCGGCTGCGATCATCCAGCGTGGCGGCATCGATCCCCCCCAGCTCAATGAAGGCGACGAACTCGTTGAGCACCAGCTTCGTGCCGAACAATCCGCCCGCAATGCCCGCCTGCTCCCATGGAATCCCCAGCAGCAGCATGATCGGCGCAAAGACGGTGCCGAGGACACCCTGGAAGGACAGTTCCGGATAGCCGAACAAGCCGCCCGCCCAGCCGAGCAGCCCGTTGGCAAGCGCCGTCAGCGCGACGAAGGCGAGCACCATCGCGCCCACCGCCACCGCCAGCCTCAGCCCCGTCTGCGCGCCTTGCGCGGCGGCCTCGATGATGTTGGCCGCGCGTCCCGCTTCGTCGAAGCTCTCCGCCGCCTGCACCTCGTGCGGCTTTTCGCCCTCGGTGATGGCCGCCGGCCCCTCCGCGCTGATGCGGCCCTCCGGCAGCCGGATCTGGCCTTCGGTCTCCACCGGCTCCGCCTCGTCCGGCATGATGATCTTGGCCATCAGGATGCCGCCCGGCGCGGACATGAAGGCCGCGGCCAGCAGGACGGGCAGGTATTCCGCCCCCAGCAGCCCGGCATAGGCGGCGAGGATCGTGCCCGCGACACCCGCCATGCCGACACTCATCAGCGTGAACAGGCGGGAAGGCGACAGGTCGGCGAGATAAGGCCGCACCACCAGCGGGCTCTCCGACTGGCCGACGAAGATGTTGGCCGCCGCGCCCAGCGACTCCACGCGGCTGATGCCCGTCACCCAGCCGATTGCGCCGCCCAGCCAGCGCACCAGCCGCTGCATGATGCCCAGGTGGTAGAGGATGGAAACGAGCGACGCGAAGAACACGATCACCGGCAGCGCCCCCAGCGCAAAGGAGCCCGACAGCGGATTGTCCGCCGGTTCCCCGAACAGGAAGGCTGTCCCCGCATCGGCGTAAGACAGCAGCGCCGCCACGCCGTTCGCCAGCGACTGGATCGCCGCCACACCCCACGGCGTGCGCAGGATCAGCACCGCCAGCGCCGCTTGCAGGAGGAACGCCGCGCCAACCACCCGAAGCCGGATTCGCCGGCGTCCGGTGGAGAGGGCGAACGCGATCAGCAGGATGGCAGCGATGCCGGCAAGGCTCGTGAGGAGGGGAGGCATGCAATCTTTCAAGGGGATGGGGGAAGAGCGGGCAGCTTGCCGATGTTCGGCGAAACGTCAAACCCAAGATGCAGCGCGTGCCGGTGCAAGCCACAGGTCGAACAGGCCAAGCGCCCGCGCGTCCGCGGATTGCACCCCCATAAAATGGTGGAGATGGAATAAACGGCCTCTTCATACATCTGCGCCATGCAGGAACGATGTCGATGCTCCTCATCCTCGTATCCCTGCTGCTTTGCGCGGCCGCGATCCTGGCGGTCCTGCTCGCGCTGCGCCTTCGGGAAGCGTCTGCGGCAGCCCTGGCGCGCGGGGCAGGGCAGCGAATCGTTGCAGCCGAGGATGGGCCGGATACCGGGCAAAGCTATTTCGCGGTGCTGGAATTCGATCGCTTCTCCGCGATACGCAACACCGCCGGGTTCGAGATCGTCAATGCGGTGCTCGGCATGGCGGGAGATCGGATCAAGGCCGCGCTCGACAATGTCCGGTTGGGGCGGACGGGTCAGAACTTCGTGGAATTCACCTTCCGCTCTCCGAGCGACGATCAGGCACGGCGGGACCTCGCCTCCTGCCTCGATGCGTTGGGGGAGAAGATGGTTGTCTCCGGCGTGGAGTTCCGCCTGAAGGGGAAGGTCGCCTTCGCCTCGCTCGGCAGCGATCGGGCGCGGAGTCCCGATGCCATGCTCGGCGCGGTGATTACCGCGCTGTCGCGCGAGAGCACGAAGCGGGTGAGGCAGGCCGAGGAGTTCGTCAGCGGCCAGTCTTCGATCGACGATCTGGACATCCTGCGCGCCTTGCCGCGCGCCATCGCGGAAAACGAACTGGCGCTGCACTACCAGCCGAAATTCGACTGCCGTGGCGGCGGCATCTCCTCTGCGGAGGCGCTGTTGCGCTGGACCTCCCCCACGCTGGGGACGATTCCCACAGATCGGATCATCGCACTGGCCGAACGGACCGGCGCCATCCGCGACATCACCTTGTGGGGCCTCAACCAGGCATCCCGAGACCAGGCCGCGCTGCAGGCGGCGGGCCATGAACTGACGATCTTCATTAACCTTTCCGGGCTGCTGATTGCGGACGATGCGTTCATGCAGGAGGTGCTCCGGCTGGTCCGGCAGGCGCCGGGGAAGCTGGGTCTTGAGATCACCGAGACCGCGGTGATCGATGATCCAGACGCCGCGATCGAGAACATCGCCGCCCTCTCTGCCGCTGGCGTCCCTGTGGCGATTGACGATTTCGGCTCCGGCCTGTCTTCGCTGACCTATCTCAAGCGGTTGCCTGCGGACGAGCTCAAGATCGACCGGGCCTTCGTCAGCAGCCTCACCAGCAGCAACCGCGACCCGCTGATCGTGCGCGCGGCGATCGATCTCGCGCACGCGCTGGAGATGAAGGTGACGGCAGAGGGCGTGGATGATCCCATGAGCCTTTCGCTCCTGCGGGTCATGGGCTGCGACATGCTGCAGGGCTATTTCATCGCCCGCCCGGCACCGCTGCCCAAGCTGGTCGCCTTCCTGGAAAGCGAGAAGCCCCACCTGGCCTCGGCAGGCCCCCGGTCCTGGCTGCAGGACAGGCCCGAAATCGCCGCCGGATAGTCGCGGTAACTCAATCCTAACGGTGTCGCTTTAGAGGCTCGTTATTCCTTCCGGGGCACAAAGGAGCGGGGAGGCGATCGATGATCGCCCGCAACGGAGAGCCCGAATGCGTTTGCTCGCTCGCAAAAAGTGCCGTCACGCCGCAGCATTGCTGTCGCTTCCGCTGATCCCGGCGATTCCCGCCACGGCCTGGGCGCAGGATGCGGGCGCGGCCGAATCGGCCCACATGGAAGAGATGTCGGTCGTCAGCACGCGGCCCGTCGTCGCCATGGGCGGAGCCACGGTGCCCCAGGGCAGCACCGTAACGCCTCAGGGCGGACTGATTCGCACTTTCACGGACAAGGCGAACCCGCTCAGCGGCCGGATACGCACCTTCAGCGGCGATCTGTCGCCGTTCGTGGGGCGGATCCGCACCTTTGAGGGCAGCATCGACCCCTATGTGGGCCGCATCCGAACCTTCGAAGGCGACATCGATCCGTACGTCGGCCGAATCAGGACTTTCTGGGGCACGCTGGCTCCGCAGCTGGGCGAGCTTGACCCGATGGTCGGCCGCATCCGGACATTCTCCGACGCCTACGTGCCGAACAGCCGCACCACGCTGGATATCTGGACGGCCAGCGACGCGTCGGGCGATTACGCCCCGCTGATCTCCCAGTTCGCGAGCATGGAGCAGGAGGCAGCCAGCCTCTGGGGCAGCGCCGTGCAGCAGCAGACCGGCAAGAGCTTCTCCGCCGGCTTCTCCCAGCCCTTCCTGCAGAAGTGGGGCATCGACCTCGCCAATCCGCAGACGCTGGCCGGCTGGAGCGATTTCGACCGCCAGCGCATGATGCTCGACTGGTACGACAACGTGCTGCTCTATTCGGGCATGGACCGCGTCGACCACTGGATGAACGCGGTCAACTGGACGCCGAAGCTGACGGAGACGCAGGGTAGCGGGTCGCGCGCCGTCGTCGGCCTGATCGATTTCTTCGCCGCCGATCCCGATGTGGCGTCGAAGGTGGTCTATTCCGGTGGTTACCAGAACGTCGCCAATGCCCATGGCGCCGCGGTGGGCAGCCTGATCGTCGCCTCGCATGACGGCCGCGGCGTGATGGGCATCGCGCCCCAGGCCCAGGTTGCCGCCTACAACCCATTCGACCAGACGATGACGGCGAGCTGGGACGACGTGAAGCGCGGTATCATTGAGGTGGGCCGGCGCGGAGCCTCGGTCATCAACCTCTCGCTCGGCGTGCCCGGTTACACGCTGCCGTCCGATTGGCGCGACGTGTTCACGAACAAGGACATCGACAAGTTCAAGGACAAGTCGATCTACGTCATCGCAGCCGGTAATGACGGTGTGGCCCAGACGAGCAACGTCGACATGAAGAATGCCTTCAACAGCACCTTCATCGTGGTCGGCTCGGTAGACCCGAACGGGCAGATCTCCGCCTTCTCGAACACGCCGGGCACCGCCTGTCTCACGGATGGCCCAGACTGCAAGAACACGGCCGTCTGGGACGGCAAGGGCAAGTTCGACAATAGCAACTACCTCAAGGAAAGCGGTCTTCTGATGAACCGCTTCATCGTCGCCCCGGGCGAGATGATCCTGGTGTCGGACGGCGCGGGCGGCGTCACGCGCATGTCGGGCACGTCTTTCGCCGCGCCGCTGGTTTCGGGCGCCATTGCGCTGATCCACGATCGCTGGCCCTGGCTGAAGGACCGCCCGCGCGATGTCGCCAAGGTCATCCTTGAAAGCGCGCAGGACCTCGGCGCGCCGGGCGTGGACCCCGTCTATGGCCACGGCCTGCTGGACGTGGAGGCCGCCCAGAACGCGCTCGATTTCAGCAAGCTGAAGTACTACCTCCTCGACAAGTCGAAGGGGAGCGAGGTGAAGGCCCCGGATCTCCTCAGCAAGGGGATCCAGGCCATCTGGTCGGCGAACGACATGTACTTCGTCGCCTTCGAGAAGCTGGTTACGTCGGAACGTGACTTCCTGATCCCGCTCTCCAACCGCCTGTTCGGCCAGAGCGTCAACGGCCAGCAGTTCCAGGAGTTCGCCTATTACGGGCTGATGAAGTGGCTCGGCCAACCGGCCTTCACGGCGAGCTTCAGCGACAGCACGAGCACGCCGTCGATGATGCTGGGCAACGGCTGGAACATGGCGATGCGCGGCCGCACCGAAACCGTGCCCGTTCTGGATGGCGGCGAGCGGCTGAAGCTGGTCAGCAGCGTGGAGCTCAGCAATCCGGAAAGCGGCATCGCCTTCACGTTCGGCAGCGGCGATGGCGCGGTGGCGCTGGGCGGGGGGAGCGCGCTGCAGCGCAGCGACGACTTCAATCCCTATTCCGGCGGCGCCAACCCGCTGCTCGGCTTCGCTTCGGGTGACGCGCATGCCTCGACCCGCTTTGCCCTGAACGGCAAGCTGGACCTCTCGCTGGGGATCACGCGGCAGGATCGCAGCATCGAGCAGGATCTCGCCATCGGCCAGTTCGCGCCGCAAGACCGGATGCTGCTGAGCACGACGGACGGCTACCACGCGCAGGCGACGATGGCGCGGCTGGACTATCGCCCGGCCAAGCCGCTCACGCTGTCCGTCTCCTACACCAGGCTGGAGGAAGAGGGCGCGTTCCTCGGCGTCCGCTCGCTGGAGCGGTCGGATTTCGGCAAGGCCACTGTCTCCGACGGCCTCACCCTGGCGGCGGACGCGCAGCTTGGCGGCGGGCTCAGCCTGTTCGCCTCCGGCACGATGTCGCGCAGCAACTCCGCTGGCGATGCCATGCTCGGCGTGGACGAGGCGAGAGGCACCGCCTTCCAGGCCGGCTTCGCCAAGCAGGCGCTGTTCGGCAACAATGATCACCTTCGCGTGACGCTGGCCCAGCCGCTCACTGTCGAAAGCGGGCACATCGACATGAAGATGATCGGCGTGGTCGATCGTGAAACGGGCGAGAAGGGCGTCATCACCCAGCGCTTCGACATCGGCGCGCCGGAACAGCGCCGCTACCGCATGGAGGCCTTCTACGGCACGGACGTGCTGGAAGGCGCCGGTTCGCTCGGCCTGTTCGGCACGGCGGAGCTGCGGGAGACCTCGGCCGAGGTGCCGGGCTTCACCGTCGGCGGCAACATGCGGCTGGCGTTCTGACGCTGCGCCGGGAAGGCGGGCCGCAAGCGCGCTTTTCCAAATCCTTAGGGATGTCCCATTTAGGAGGCATGCGATGAGAATTGCGTGCCTCCTTCTTTATGTGGTTCTGGCGCTCCTGCCGGCCGCGGCTGCATCGGCGGCCACCCCCCAGCAGGCGGCGTTCGAGCAGGCCATAGAGGACGCCAGGTCCGCCATGATGGTGGCCGATCCGCAAGGCGCGCTCGGCAAGGCGGACGTCGCGCTGGCACGGGCGGCGAAGCTTCCCGCGCGCGAGGCTGCGATTGGCCGGGCGACCGCGCTCTGGCTGAAGGTGGAGGCCAATATCGGCCTCAACCGGCTGCCGGAGGCGGAGGAGCTGCTGCAGGCGGCGCTTCCCCTTGCGGAGCGCTACGCCCCCAACACCAAGCTGCACGGCGATCTCGTCCGCTCCCGTGCCGGAGTTGCGGGTTTGCGCGGCAAGATGCAGAGCGCCTTGCAGGATTATCTCGCCGCGCATCGCATCTTCCGCGCCGCGGGTGAGGAGCGCAGCCAGGCCATCGCCCTGCAGGATGTCGGCCAGCTCTATTGGGAGGCGGGCGATTATGAGCGCATGCTGCGCTATTACGAACAGGCGCGGGAGCTTTACGACGACGACCCCGGCTTCTCGCTGACCACTCACAACAATCGGGGCGAGGCGCTGCGGATGCTCGGCCGTCCGAAGGAGGCGGAAAAAGAGTACCAGACAGCGCTCGCCGATGCGCGGGAGCTTGGCAGCACCCTGCTCGAAATGCGCATCCTCACCAATCTTGCCATGATCCAGACGGAGCTCGGCAAGTACGCTGACGCGCAACGCAATGCGGAGCGAGCGCTGCGGCTGAGCAAGAATGCGGAAGCCGCGGACTGGCGCTCCTACGTCTACGGAACTCTGGCGAAGATTGCCGCCGCCCGCGGGCAGGATGAGCGGGCCGCCGCCCTGATCGGCAGCGCCTTCGCCGGGGTCGACTTGACCAAGACCGCCATCGTCGACAAGGAATTCCACGAACTGGCCGCGCAAATTTATGAGCGCCAGGGGCAGACGCGCCTCGCTCTCGCGCACCTCAAGGCCTTCCAGCGGCTCGACAGCGAGGCGCGCAATCTCACCGCCTCGGCCAGCTCCCAGCTGCTCGCGGCCCGGTTCGATTACGCCAACCAGAACCTGCGGATCGCGCAGTTGAAGCAGGGCCAGCTCGAACGGGACGTGCAGATGGAGCGCCAGCGCGTCTCCTTCCGCACGACCTTGTTCAGCGCGCTGGCTGTCGCGGGTGCCATCGTCCTGGCGCTCGTGACCTTCGCGTTCTTCTCGATCCGTCGCAGCCGCAACGAGGTGCGCGCGACCAACAGCGTGCTGACGGAGGTGAACGTGGAGCTGGAGAAGGCGCTGAAGGCCAAGACAGACTTCCTGGCCATGACCAGCCACGAGATCCGCACGCCGCTCAACGGCATTCTCGGCATGACGCAGGTGATGCTCGCCAGCCCGAAGATCACGGGCGAGGAGCGGGAGCAGGTGCAGCTGGTCTATGGCGCCGGGCAGACGATGCGCGCGCTGGTGGACGACATCCTCGACGTCGCCAAGATGGAGACGGGCGAGGTCAGCGTGGATCTCCAGCCCACCCGTCTGCGCCCCATTCTGGAGGACGCCATCGCGCTCTGGCAGGCGGAGGCGCGCAACAAGGGACTCGCGCTGGAGGCGGAGCTGGACGATGCTCCCGCCACGGTCGAGACGGATGGCGGCAAGGTCCGCCAGATCGTGTTCAACCTGCTGTCCAACGCCATCAAGTTCACGGCCGAGGGCAAAGTCCGCCTCGTCGCCTCCTGCGACCGCGACGCGGATGTGCTGCACCTGTGCGTGGAGGATACCGGCATCGGCATCCCGGACGATCAGCAGGCGCAGATCTTCGAGGCGTTCCACCAGGTGGACAGCGCGATGACGCGCCAGTTTAGCGGCACCGGCCTGGGCCTCGCCATCTGCCGCAACCTCGCCACCGCGCTGGGCGGGACCATCGCGCTGCAAAGCGAGGTGGGGAAGGGCTCCCGCTTCATCGTGACGCTACCCTTGCGGGAGCTGGAGGCGGCCCCGCAGCAACGGCCCGCGGCCTTGGCCGAGGCCCGGCTCGGGGTGCTGGAAGCGAACGAGATGAAGCGCGGGATGGTCAAGGGGCTGGTGGGGCCGCATGTCCGCGCAACCGTCGATACGCCGGATGGCGCGATCGCGCTCGAACAGCTGGCCACGGATGCGGTCGATCACTTGCTGATCGACGGGGGATCGGCCACTGTGCCGGGGCAGGGGCGTCTGGAAGGCCTGGCGCAGGTCATCGCCCGGGCCGGGGATAGCGGCGTGCTGACCACCGTGCTTCTCTCGCCGGACGAGGAACTGACGTTGGAGGCCGTGGTCGCGCTTGGCCCCAACACTGTTTTGCTCAAGCCTGTGAAGGGAGGAGACTTGATGCGGGCCCTGCGAGGCGCCTACCCGCCGGATGAAAGGGTCGTCCTTTCGCAAGTTGCCTGATGAGATGGTAAATTGTCGTTAACCCCGCCACCCTAGAGCGGGGCCGATGGAGTCGCAGCAAATGGAAGTTCTCTTTGTCGAAGATGATCCCCTTAACCGACGTGTCGTGCGGGACATGCTGCGCGTCGTGGGGGCCGACATGGAGGAAGCTCCTGATGCCGTCGCGGGGCTGCGGATCCTGGAAGGGCGCAAGTTCGACGTCGTGCTGATGGACCTGCGCATGCCCGGCATGGACGGGCTGGCGGCGATCAAGGAACTGCGCGCGGGCACCAGCGAGAACCGGGACGTGCCGGTCATCGTGGTCACCGCCGATAGCGCCGTGGACCTGCGGGAGCGCTGCTTTGCCGCCGGGGCGGACGACATCATCGTAAAGCCCGTCGCCATGGCGGCGCTGCTGGATGCGATCGGCCGCCTCGCCTCCCGCGATGCAGACGATGACGACGTCATCCTGACCTGAGCCGCCCGCGCTCCTTCCTCCAGTCGGGGGGGAGGGAGGAGCTTTTCGACCCGAGCCAATCCTGCGGCCTTGTTGCGCCTCGCCGCCACTGCCCGGAACGCACCGCCCCCGTTCACATTCCCCTACTCATGAACGCATTCTCCCGGGCGAGCCGCTGGTGGCGCGATGAGACGATCTACCAGATCTACCCCCGCTCCTTCCGGGACGCTTCGGGCGACGGGGTGGGGGATCTTGAGGGCATCCGCAGCAAGCTGCCCTATCTGCGCGACCTTGGCGTCGATGCGATCTGGCTCTCCCCCATCTTCGCCTCCCCCATGCGGGATTTCGGCTACGACATCGCCGATTACCGCGCGATCGACCCGCTGTTCGGCACCATGGCGGATTTCGACCGCCTGCTGGAAGAAGCGCACGCAAACGGCCTGAAGCTGCTGCTCGACTTCGTGCCCAACCACACCTCCGAGCAGCACGAATGGTTCCGCGCCAGCCGCTCCAGCCGCGACGATCCGAAGCGGGACTGGTACATCTGGAAGGACGCAGGCCCGGATGGCGGCCCGCCCAACAACTGGATCAGCAATTTCGGCGGCCCCGCCTGGACGTGGGACGAGGCGACGGGCCAGTACTACTACCACGCCTTCCTCGCCTCCCAGCCGGACCTCAACTGGCGCAACCCGGACGTGCGCGCCGCGATGTATGAGGTGATGCGCTTCTGGCTGGACAAGGGCGTGGACGGCTTCCGCGTCGATGTGATCTGGCACCTCATCAAGGATGAGCACCTCCGCGACAATCCGCCGAACCCGGCCTATACGCCCGGCCAGCCGGAGATCGGCCGCAACCTGCAGATCCACTCCGCCGACCAGCCGGAAATCCACCACGTCACCGCCGAGATGCGCCGCGTGATGGAGGAATATGACAATCGCCTGCTGATCGGCGAGATCTACCTGCCGCTGGAGCGGCTGATGCATTATTACGGAGAGGAGGGCACCGGCGTGCACCTCCCCTTCAACTTCCAGCTCATTCAGTGCCCTTGGCGAGCGGATCGCGTGGCGGAGATCGTCCGTGAATATGAGGCTGCTCTGCCGGAAGGCGGCTGGCCCAACTGGGTGCTGTCCAATCACGACCAACCTCGCATCGCGGCGCGCGCGGGAGAGCGGCAGGCGCGCATCGCTGCCATGCTCCTCCTCACCCTGCGTGGCACGCCCACGATCTATTACGGAGACGAACTGGGCATCGCCGATGTCGACGTGCCGCATGAGCGTATCCAGGACCCGTGGGCGAAGCAGGAGCCGGATTCGAGCTTCAACCGCGACAAGGCTCGCACGCCGATGCAATGGTCCGCCGATCCCCACGCCGGCTTCTCTGAAGCAGAGCCATGGCTGCCGCTGACCGGGGACTGGCAGACGCGCAACGTCGCTGCGTTGGAGAAGGACTCCGGTTCCATGCTCCAACTCTATCGTTCACTCCTGGAACTAAGGCGCCATTCGGCGTTCCGAACGGGAGATTATCGGCAGATGGGGGTGACGGATGATGTCTTTTCCTACGAACGATGGGACGAAAAAGGGCGATTTGCGGTGCTGTTGAACTTTGCTTCCGAACCGCGTGCATGTTCGTTGCATCCCGCTTTCGAGGGCGGTGCAATCGCGCTCTCCACCGATGCAAATCGCTCCGGAACAGCCTCCGGCGCCTTTACGCTCGGCCCGGATGAAGGCGTGGTGATCGCCGCAAGGGCCGATCCATGATCGAGCAGCGCTGGTACAAGAACACCGTCATCTACAGCCTGTCGATCGAGAGCTTCCTCGATTCGGATGGCGACGGAATCGGCGATTTCGCCGGGCTGATGAACCGGCTGGACTACCTCCACGGCCTTGGAGTGGGGGCGATCTGGCTGATGCCGTTCCATCCTTCCCCGCGGAAGGACCACGGCTATGACGTGATGGACTATTACGGGGTAGACCCCCGCTACGGCTCGCTCGGAGATTTCGTGGAGTTCACCCATGCCTGCCGCACCCGCGGCATCCGGGTGATGATGGACCTTGTGCTCAACCACACCTCGGATGAGCATCCCTGGTTCCAGGCCGCGATCGCAGACAAGCAGAGCAAGTACCGGGACTACTACATCTGGGCGGACAAGAAGCCGGACGACGCTCATGAAGGGATGGTGTTTCCCGGCGTGCAGGACAGCACCTGGACCTATAGCAGGAAGGCCAAGGCCTGGTATTATCACAAGTTTTTCAAGTTCCAGCCGGACCTGAACATCGCCAGCCCGCAGGTGCAGGAAGAGCTGCTGAAGATCGTCGCCTTCTGGCTGGAACTGGGCGTCTCCGGCTTCCGGATGGACGCGGTGCCGTTCCTGATCGCAGCCGATGGGATCCATGTGGAGGATGCAGAACCCGCCTACGACTTCCTGCGCCGCATCCGGGAACTGGCGCAGTGGCGCAAGGGCGATGCGGTATTCCTGGCCGAAGCGAACATCCCGCCGGAGGATTGCCTCAAATATTTCGGCGAGGCGGGCGATCGGTTGCACATGATGTTCAACTTCCCGGTCAACCAGACGCTGTTCTATGCCCTGGCGAGCAATGATGCCGGGCCGCTGCGGGAGAAGCTGGAAGCCTCGCGCATCCTGCCGGAAACTGCGCAATGGGCCCACTTCCTGCGCAACCATGACGAGCTCGACATCGGCCGCCTGCCGGACGACCAGCGGGAGGCGGTGTTCGCCGCTTTCGGGCCGGACGAGGATATGCAGCTCTATCACCGCGGTATCCGCCGCCGCCTCGCCCCGATGCTGGGCGGAGACCGGCGGCGGCTGGAGCTGGCCTATAGCTTGATGCTGACCATGCCGGGCACGCCGGTCATCCGCTATGGCGACGAGATCGGCATGGGCGACGACCTCTCCCTGCCGGAGCGAGATGCCTGCCGCACACCGATGCAATGGTCGAGTGAGCGCAACAGCGGCTTCACCTCAGGCGATAAGCCCGTCCACCCGGTCATCTCGGACGGTCCCTACGACTACCGCAGCCTCAATGTGGCTCGCCAGCGCGCCGAGAGCGAGTCGCTGCTCAATTGGACGGAGCGGATGCTGCGGATGCGCAAGGAGCTGCCGGAGATCGGCCACGGAAGCTATACGATCCTGCCCGCGCCGCCGCACATCCTCGCCATGTGCTACGTGTTCGAGGACAAGACTTCCGTCTTCCTGCACAACTTGCTGGAGCAGCGGATCGACTTCCGCATCGATCGGCTGCCGCAGGAGTCCGGAGAACGCCCTCTCGTCTGCATCCAGACCAACGAGCGCATCAGCCCCGATAGCGACGGCTGCTACGACCTCGTGCTGGAGCCGAGCGGCTATCGCTGGTTCCGCCTTGGCGGACTGGAAGACATGATCGCCGGCGACGAAACACAGGCGGATACAGCGGGCAACGGTTAGATGTCGGCCGATGTTCGAGCCTGAGACGAGGGTGAGCATGCGTTCCGAGGAGCAGCGGGATGAGGGTGAGGGCTCTTCCGAGGTCCACAGCGTCTGCGACATCCTCGACAAGCTGCGGGAGCTGTCCGACAGCAACGACAAGGTCAAGATCGGCGACATGCTGGAGGCGATCGGCAAGCGCAGCTTCGGCCCGTTCCTGCTGCTGCCGGCGCTGATCGACATCAGCCCCGTAGGCTCCATCCCCGGTCTGCCGACCTTTCTCGGGCTGATGATCGCCATCACTGCCTTTCAGTTGCTGATCGGGCGCAATCACCTCTGGCTGCCGGGGTTCATCGCCAATCGCTCCCGCAAGAGCGAGGATGTGAAGAAGGCGGCTGACAAGCTGAACCCCTTGGCCAAACGGCTCGACCGCTGGTTCCACGGACGCCTGCCGCGCCTCACCAGCAAGCCGTTCCAGCGCGTTGCGGCGGTGATCATCGTCCTGCTGACGCTCACCGTGCCGCCGCTGGAGCTGCTGCCCCTCGCCACAACCCTCCCCATGGCCGCAATCGCGGCCTTCGGTCTGGCTCTGCTGGTGCATGACGGGCTGCTGATGCTGATCGCGGGTGTGATGAGCATCGCGGCGATCGGCATCGGCGCAGGGCTGCTCAGCTCAACCGGGGTGCTGGGCAGCGGCGGCGAGGGGGGCGGCTAAGCCAGTCCGCCGCCCCGTCAGGAAAGCAGGGCCGGCAGCAGATCGTAGGCAACACCGGCGCTCGCTATGGCGATGCCGAGGCCCGGCACGGTGAAGATGGAGCCTGCATCGCTCCTCCGCCACAGAGAGAACAGCGCCCCTGCCGCAATCGCCGTTACCGCTACCGCAATCCAGCGCGCCGCAGGGTGGGTGGGGAACACGATGCTGGCTATCCACAGCAGCGTGAAATGCCCGAGCCAAACGGTCATCGCCAGCGTGAGCGTCAGCCAGTCGCGGCGGTTGGTGAAGCCTTTCTCCACCATCAACCCCCGGGGAACAGCCGCACGACCATGCTGGTCAGCAAGCCCTGCACCGCGCAATAGGCGATGAAGCGGCCCACCACGTCCATTGTCACGTTGGCGGGATAGGTCAGCAGCCCGCGCCCGCTGCGATAGCCAAGGTATCCCGCCATGATCAGCGCGATCGCAACGCAGCAACCTTGGAAGGCGAGGAGGGCAAACACCGTTGCCCCCTGGCCGCTGGCCGAAGGGGCAAGGCCTGTCGCCTGCCAGCCGGTCCAGTCCCAATAAAGCGCCACGGCCAGCAGGCCCGCGCCCAGCAGTGCGGTCAGCCATGGACCCTGGCCCACGGCAGATCGGCCCTCAGGTGTGCGGGCGAGCAATCGGCGAGCGCCCCAGCCGCAAAGCAGCGCCAGCGCCAGCAGCGCGGCGATCCCACCAGTCTGCAGCAGCGGGGGAGGTGCGATCCACACTTCCGGATGGATGCCGTAAAGGTAGAGATAGCTGAACGTCGCCATCAGCGCGATCATGCCCATCACCACGATCAGCACGTTCAGCGCCCACCAGCCGTGGCTGGAGGGGCCGGTGATGGCGATCGGCACGGTGATCCCCGCGCCAATATCGGCAGTGGTCTGCTGGATCGGCCGGTCCGTCTCCCAGAGCCAGCGCAACACGCAGGCGGTGGCGACGATGCCGCTGAAGATCGCGAAGCTATAAGCCTGCACCGTCAAGGCCATGAAGAAGGCGGCGGTGAAGACCGCCGCGCCGAACGGGTAGGGCGACGGGCCGGGCATCAGCTGCAGATATTGCGGCTCCGCATTGATGGGCGAGGTGATGATCGTCTCTCGCAAGCCGGTGGCGCTGCCCGGGAGGAAGTAGCGCCCTTCCTCCACATCCTTGCCGAGATCGGGGTCGTCCCACAGCGGGTCCCGGCTCCTCACCAGCGGGATGGAGCGTGTGGAATAAAGCCCTGTCGGCAGCCATTCCAGCGTGCCGGCGCGGTAGACGTTGCCGGCATCGTCATCGACGGTGAAGCGGAAGTTGCGCGCAAGGTCGATCAGGAACAGCAGCACGCCCGCCGCCAGGATGAAGGCGCCGATGGTGGAGACGAGGTTCAGCGTATCGAGCCCTCGTTCCGGCATGTAGGTGTAGACCCGCCGTGGCATGCCCATCAGCCCCGTCAGGTGCATCGGCAGGAAGGTGACATGCAGGCCTGTGAACATCAGGCCGAACACCCACTTGCCCAGCCGCTCGCTCAAGGCGCGGCTGCTCGTCATGCCCACCCAGTAATAGAAGGCGGCGAACATCGGGAACACCATGCCGCCCAGCAGGACGTAGTGGAGGTGGGCCACGATGAAGTAGGTATCGTGCGCCTGCCAGTCGAATGGCACCATCGCCACCATCACGCCGGTGAGGCCGCCCATCGTGAAGATCACGATGCTGCCGACGATGAAGAGGGCGGGCGTCGACCAGCGAATCTTGCCGCTGGCCAAAGTGGCGATCCAGCAGAACACCTGGATGCCCGCCGGCAGGCTCACCGCCATGCTCGCGGCGGAGAAATAGCCTGTCGAGACGCGCGGCATGCCGGTCGCGAACATGTGGTGCGCCCATACGCCGAAGCTGATGAAACCCGTCGCCACCAGCGCCAGCACATTGAGGCGATAGCCGACCAGAGGCGTCCGCGCGACCGTCGCCACCATCATGCTCATCAGCCCGGCCGCTGGCAGAAAGATGATGTAGACCTCCGGATGACCGAAGAACCAGAACAGGTGCTGCCACAGCAGCGGATCGCCGCCGCGCGTGGGGTCGAAGAACGGCCAGTTGAACGCCCGCTCCAGCTCCAGCAGCAGCGTGCCGAGAATGACGCTGGGGAAGGCCACCACGATCATCACCGCGAAGACCAGCATCGCCCAGGCGAACATCGGCATGCGGTCCAGCGTCATGCCCGGCGCGCGGGTGCGCAGCACGCCGACGATGATCTCGATCGCCCCGGCAATCGCGCTGATCTCGATAAAGCCGATGCCGAGCAGCCAGAAATCCGTGTTGATCCCCGGGCTGTAAGCGGTGGAGGTCAGCGGTGGATACATGAACCAGCCGCCATCGGGCGCCAGCCCCACGAACAGCGAGGCGAAGAAGCACAGCCCGCCCACGAAATAGGCCCAGAAGGCGTAGGCGGAGAGGCGGGGGAAGGGCAGGTCCCGCGCCGCCAGCATCTGGGGCAAAAGCATGACCCCGATCGCCTCGACCATCGGCACCGCGAACAGGAACATCATCACCGTGCCGTGCATGGTGAAGAACTGGTTGAACGTGTCCTGCGGCAGGACGTCCATCAGCGGCGCCGCCAGCTGCACCCGCATGACCAACGCGAGGATGCCCGCCAGCAGGAAGAACAGGAACGCGGTGGCGACGTAGAAGAAGCCGATATAGTTGTTGTTGACGGCAGAGAGCAGCTGCCAGCCCTTCGGTTTGCACCAGATGCGCTCCAGCTCCTCCAGCTCCCCTTCGGGGCGGGGCCGATGGGTGGGGAACAGACGATAAAGCTCGTGGTCGAAGCCGGTTTCGGATCGGCGGCCGACGGGCGGGGCGGCGGGGTCGCTGCGGCTGTCAGGGTCGCTGGCGCGGTCCAGCGGGGTCGTGCTCATCGCTGCTGCTCGAGCCAGGCGGCGATGGCATTCAGCTGCCCGGCCGAGAGCCGGTCATAGCTGGGCATCCGGTTACCCGGCTTGATGCTTTGCGAATCTCCGATCCACCCGACCAAGGTGCCGCGATGGTTGGGCAGGATGCCCGCGCCGAGCGTCAGGCGGCTGCCCACATGAGTCAGGTCCGGCCCGGCGAGCCCGTTCGCCTCTGTCCCGGCCACACGGTGGCAGGCGCCGCAGCCACTCTCCATGAACAGCTGACGGCCTTGCGCGGCGTCACTCGCCAGAGCCAGTTCCCGCTGCGGGGCAAGCCCGGGCAGAGGCGTCTCCACCGGCTGCGGTGCCGGCAGGGGCGCCGTAGGCGGTGCGGAGCGTGCGATGCGTGAAGCGTACCATTGCCGATATTCGTCCGGATGATGCGCGACGGTGACGAAGCCCATCAGCGCATGAGGTCCCCCGCAATATTCCGCGCACACGCCGCCATAGCGCCCTGCCTCGCTCGCCTCGACCCGCAGCAGCAGGGTGCGGCCGGGGATCATGTCCTTCTTGCCGGAGAGGTGCGGCACCCAAAAGCTGTGAATCACATCGGCGGAGCGCAGTTCAAGCACCACCGGCTGGCCCACGGGCAGGTGCAGCTCGTTCGCGTCTTCGATGACCACCTCGCCATCCGGGTCCAGATATTGCACGCGAAACCACCACATCTCGCCCGTCACTCGGATGCGCGGCTCCGTGCCTGTGATGGAGCTGGAGAGTGAGGCTGTGAGGGTGAGGCCCCAGATCAGCAGCGCCGTCAGCACTACGGCAGGAAACGCAATGCCGCCGATCCAGACCGCCCTTTCTCCCCCGAGCTTCTGGCGCCATTCCATCGGCCCCTTGAGCGCCACATATAGCGCCGCGACGATGATGGCGGTGACGATCACGCCCATGCCGAACAGCACCCAGGCGAGCGTCGTCACCCGCTCCGCATAGGGCCCTGCGGGGTCAAGCACCGGCGGAGGCCAGCCCCAGATCGGCTCCAGCACGCCGCCTGTGCCGAACAGTTCTTCAAGCATCGCTGTTGAGCCCATGAAGGTAGGCTGCGATCGCGCGCGCTTCTTCCTCGCTGAGGGGGATCGGCGGCATGGTGGATCCGGGCTTCACCGCAGGCGCGTTGCGGACGAAGGCGGCGAGGTTGTCGGCCGTGTTCGGCACCGCGCCGGCGATGAGGCCGATGTCGGTGAAGCCGCGCAGCGAAGGGCCGAGCCGGCCGCGCGGCCAGTCGATGCCGGGGATGTCATGACACGCTCCGCAGCCGGCGTGCTCGATGGCGGCGAGCCCGCGCTGGCGGAGAGCGCTTTCGGGTTCGTAGCGCGGTTCAGGAGGTGGCTTGCAGGCGGAAAGCAGCGCTGCTGCAGCCAAGATGGCAGGAGGCGCGATAATCCGCACAGTTGGCCAGCGCCTCTCCCCATTTGCCTCCCAGCCAGGTGCAGCCCCCCACATCCCACCGGGAACCTGCGCGAAGCTGTGACGGTTCCCGACAGCAATGAGCTCTCCCTCAGCGACCAGATGGGCAAAGGCGACGGCGACAAGCCTCGGCCTGCTCGCGCTGGCGCTGACGCCCACAGGATGCAGCCTGCCGCAGGAAGCCAGCGCCTTCGAGCAGACCGGGGAGATCATCGCCCTCAGCGGCGGCGATGCCGGCGCGCAGGGGGCCTGCATCCTCTGCCATGGCCTGAAGGGGGAGGGCGACGGCAACCTCGTGCCACGCCTCGCAGGGCTCGATCGCGGCTATTTCGCGCGGCAGATGGAGTTCTTCGCCGAAGGGCAGCGACGTCACCCGCAGATGGCATGGATCGCAGGTCGACTTGATTGGCCGGCGCGGCAGAAGCTGGCGGACTATTATGCAGAACTGCCGGCGCCGGAGCCGGACCCGCGCTGGCAGCCGGATGAGGCGGCGTGCAGCCCGGCCACCGCAGCGTTGTATCACAGGGGCGATCCGTCGCGAGGGCTGCAGGCCTGTGCCGCCTGCCATGGAGCGGATGGCATGGGCGTCGGCGCGGGCAATCCGCCGCTCGCGGGGCAGCCGGCACCCTACCTTGCCGAACAGCTGCGCGCATGGCGCTCCGGAAAGCGCCATGGAGACCCGCTGCGGGCGATGACCCATGTCAGCCGTTTGCTCGCGAATGAGGAAGTGACGGCGTTGGCGGGCTATAGTTCGGCCCTGCGGGGTGCGACGTCGTATCCGGAACTTCCGGCAGCATGCCTTCAAACACGTCGTCCCGATCCCAGAAGTGGTGCTTGATCGCCGCCCCCGCGTGGGCTGGCACCAACAGGGTCAGGAGGATGATGCCGAAGACATGAACGCCCTCCGCATAATCCAGCACCCGGAACTGCCACTCCGGCGACAGGTCGTGGAAAGGCATGCTCGGCACCGGCACTAGCCCCGCAAGGTAGAGCGGCTGCGCAGGCTGAATGGCGGACCACATGATCCAGCCGGAGAGCGGCAGGATGGCGAAAAGCGCGTAGAAGGCGTTATGGATCGCGTGAGCGGCCGTGCTGCGCCAGCCTTGCGCGTCCGCATCGTTGATCGGCCCCGGTACCATCAGCCGCCACGTCAGCCGGAGAACGCCGAGCAGCAGCAGCGTCAGCCCGATCTCGCTGTGAAGCTGATAAGCATTAAGCTTCTCCGCCCCCACCAGCTCCCGCTGCATCAGCCAGCCGGAGCCGAGTTGGTAGATCACCAGCCCCGCCATGATCCAGTGGAAGGCCACCCCCACCGGCGTGTACTTGCCCCGGTCGCGATAGCTCTGCGACCAGGCCCTCAGCAGCCTGATCATGCGCGGGCCGCGGGGGCCGTCTTGCGCGCCGCGTCCCCGGTGAGCGAGCGATAGAGGATTGCCATGGCCGCCAGCAGGTAG
>Ga0182742_1001811_pt1 | contig 25924 bp, 25 predicted proteins | sample eDN5th37CBELigMG_FD_128880 | JGI IMG/M metagenome (GOLD analysis project Ga0182742, IMG submission 128880) | Enriched Miracle-Growth compost microbial communities from Emeryville, California, USA - eDNA 5th pass 37_C BE-Lig MG (version 2)... ...
AATGCATCGGTATCAATAGAAATGGGTTGGCCATACACATAATTTCCACCCGCTAATTCAAGAAATAACTTAAACATATATACGTTAGATGACAATTCTAGTGCTTTTAAATCATTAGTAGGCCCTAAATTCTTCCATGATGCTTTAAGTGATCCTTCTTTACCAATTTTCATTGGGGAATCATAATACATTGAACCGATATCTATGACACCTGTATCATAGCCTGTTAACATAGTAGCTCCCTTAACAGCTGATCCCATTTCATAAGCTGCATTCATTGTACCTAGGGCATAGTCCTGAAATCCCATTTTGCCATCTTTTCCTCTTGTATAGACCTTTCCAGCCATACTTAGAATTTCACCGGTTTTTGGATTCATCATGACTACAAATGCGCGGTCTAGATATTGTGTACCCTTCATTTGTTTGTGAACCAACATTTGTTCTTCGATAATTTGTTCAACTGCTTGTTGAAGCTCCATATCGATTGTTAAAACAAGATCACTACCTCTTTGCCCTTCTGAAATCATGATTGTTTCCTGTACGGCATTACCCTTAATAATATTTTCAACTTTTGCCTTTTGACCATGTAATACAGATTCATATTGTGCTTCTAAATAGCTTAAACCAACACGATCATTCCGGTTATACCCTCGAGCTAAGTAATAATCAAGCTTATCACCTGGTAGCCCTTCATCTGTATCAGAAATTCGGCCAAGAATGGATTTTAATGTGTTATCAAATTTATAATCACGAATCCAGTCAGTTGTAGTGTTGACACCTGGCAAATGCTCGAGATTTTCACTGACTACAGCATATTCTTCTGGTGTTACATTTTCATTCTTTACGATCTGTGGGACTAGTGCATAGCCCTTAGTCATTTCACGGAAAATTGCTGCAACCTCTAGCTCTGCTCCTGTGATCTGTTTAAGATCTTCTTCCGTGATTCGTTCGATTTGGAGCTTATAGATGTCTTTACTGGATAATTCTAACTCGCCAGCTTCCACTTTGGTCATTTCTTCTTCGACCAATGCATTTGCTTCATCTGGGTTTTTAAGCATCCAAAAATCTTTCAAATCACGTTCTGTTACTTTATCCGTCTTCATGTCAATAAACGTTGCAAGGGTTTCTGCCACTTCTAATACTTCTTCTTGCTTAGTCCCTCGTGCACGTGTATATGTGATTGCATTTAACGCCTTATTATCCACGATGACATTTCCATTTTTGTCGTAAATCTTACCTCGTGGAACAGGAAGATTTACAATTTCATTTTCTGTTTTTTCTACTTCCTTTTGAAATTTCTCACCATGTACTATCTGCACAACCCCAAGTCGTAGGATTAAGGCTGAAAATAGCAAAAAGACAGCAAAAAATAACATATTTAAACGAAATGGAACATGTGACTTTTTCTTTTTGATCATAAACATCAACTACCTTTATTTATTTGCTTATTTCTAATTTTATCTTTACGTACTATTCTTATGAATAAAAAAGACACCTAACCCAGGCTAGGTGCCTTTATCTTCTATTGTAAAAGAAACTCAAGTTTTTTTCCATGATTAAATATATTAAATCAAATACACCTTGGTGTATTGGCTGCCCAGATTTTCCGAGCTAGCTCGAAACCTCCTCTGAAAATCTGAGGCATCCGCCGGAGGCACTTAACTTTATTCAGCACCTGCTGAATAAAGTTAAGCAGTTGATCCGCCTTCACCTTCTATTAACTTGCGATTCGCACCAGATTTTGATTGGACGGGACCAGCAGCGTCAGGTGTTTTGATACGTCGGATTGGAATATAAAGAAGTATATGTCCCGCCCCGACAATTGCTAGAAGCATTGGAATGCTTTGTTTTTCGTCGAAGAAAGTAACTGCAATTAAGAAAAGAATAATCGAAAGTATTCTTCCACAGTTTAAAAAGATTTCTCTCACTACCACATATTCTATTCTCATCTCTTTCGCGTTCCACCCCTTACCAATCACATCATAGGTTAAGGAATTATAGGGAACGAGTAAGATGGGATAAGCAATTCCAATAATAACTCCATATATAATCAACCTTGCATAGGTTACATCAAAAAGAATCGCAAATATTGCAAGATATATCATTAATCCACCAAGAAGTATGGCCTTTTTGCGCATTTTCTTTTTGATTAACCTCGTTGCGAGGAAGTAAAACAAAAACGATACACCTGAATTTATTAATCCAAATTTCCCCAAAGCCAACTCACTGCCTGTTGCGACAAAAACAAACACTGAAATGACAAATACAAATGTACCCTCACGGATTCCTTGGAAAAAGTGGGCATGAAGAATGTTCTTCCAGTTTGAATTATTTTTCCGTTCAGCTAGAATTCGCCTAAATACAAAATCTCCTTCGGCACTTCGCCTTTTTAAGAAGAAGCTAAGCACAACAGCACCAGTAAATAAACCTAAGGAAATTCCAAAAATAACTGTGTAACCAGTAAAACTTTTCATTGAAGATATGATGATTCCCGCTGCAATGGGACCGATCATTCCTGCAAATGAGCCAAGTAACCCTAAAAATCCGTTGAAAAAGTCACGCGTCTCAGGCTCTGTAATTTCAAAGGTTAAAACATTAAAGGCCAACCAGTAAAAGCCATAACCTATTCCAAGTAGTGCCCCTAATATTAACAAATACTGTGAGGCATTTTCACCAATCCAGAGAACGGTGATATAAAAAATGGCTAAGAATGAAACTCCAAGCCTTAGCACGATTACTCTATCTATTTTCTTAGCCCATCTGCCTGCTAGGATAAAGGTTAATGGTTGTAAAACAACGACTGCTAAATTATATAACCCTAAATCCTTAAAATCTCCTGACTGCTTCCATAAGTACACATTTACAAAGGTGTTCGATAAAGCAATACTTAATGCATACAACCCACCAATCACTAGTAACAAAATTAAGTCCCTGTGTATGGGTACATCACCTAATACCTTTTTAAAACCAAACATTTGCTGACTCCCCTTTTTTATCTACATCATTATTGTGTGATAAAAAAAAGGAGATATACAAAGAAATGCAGGAGGTTCCTTAGCTTTGAAAAAATAAAAAGCCAGTGGACGGATCCACTAGCTCTACTCTAAATTACTTTGCAGAATTGTAACGGTTTGCTACTTCTTCCCAATTAACTACATTAAAAAATGCAGAAATATAATCAGGACGACGGTTTTGATAGTTTAGGTAGTATGCATGCTCCCAAACATCAAGACCAAGAATTGGAGTTTTACCTTCCATTAATGGAGAATCTTGGTTTGGAGTGCTTGTAACTTCAAGCTCACCATTGTTAACAACTAACCAAGCCCAACCAGAACCAAAACGAGTTGTAGCTGCTTTAGTAAACTGATCTTTGAATGCTTCAAAGCCACCAAATTTGCTATTGATTGCTTCTGCTAATTCGCCAGTTGGCTCTCCGCCACCATTTGGAGAAAGAATAGTCCAGAACAGGCTATGGTTTGCATGTCCACCACCATTGTTTCTTACTGCTGTACGAATATCTTCAGGAACAGCGTCAAGATTAGAAACTAATTCTTCTACTGATTTGCCTTCAAGATCAGCCTTACCAGCGATTGCATTGTTTACGTTTGTAATGTAAGTATTATGGTGCTTAGTGTGGTGAATATTCATTGTTTCTTTGTCAATGTGTGGTTCTAAAGCATCATAAGCATAAGGTAATTGCGGTAATTCGTATGCCATTGTTTATTCCTCCTTAAATATGTATGTAAAAATTGAACCTTGAAAACGATTTCGTCTTCATTAGTCCTCACTTGTAAGATTACCAAAATAAGTATAACCTTTCAAATGAAAAGCACTATTAATTCATAATTTTTCATGGGTAAACAATAGTACCAGATTTAAAGTTCCCTTGATATAGAAGGATTATTCATCATAATACAACAATTAAAAAATAGATTATCATAATAGCTTGAATGATTCCTTTTGCCAGAACCCCACTAAGAAACCCAATAAGTGACCCTACACCGCTTTTAAGTGCATCTTTTACATTCTTTTTATGCACTAGCAGTTCTGCTAAAAATGCACCAAGGAATGGACCAATAATAATCCCAAAGATAGGAATTATAAATGGGCCAACGAGAAGTCCAATTGTACTTCCCCAAACAGCCGCCTTACTTCCACCATATTTTTTTACCCCAACTAAATTAGTTGCATAATCAGCACCTAATAATAGAAGAAAAAATAATGCTTCAACCACCCAGAACCAAATCGAAAAAGAAGCAAATCCCTGAAAGAAGCCATAAACTAAAAAGCCACCCGCAATGAAAAGCACACTCGGAATAATCGGATAGACAAGCCCGACAAATGCAATTACAAACAATAATATAATAATTATCCACATAAGAAGTACCATATTTTTTCATCCTCCTTTAAAAAAATACAAGGCATTGTACGCCTTGTATTTAATGTAAGAATATTAAAGTTGTCTTTCACCTAGAACTGCTTCCGCAATATTAACCGCATGGTCGCCGATACGCTCAAGATTACTAATAATGTCAACAAATACGATACCAGCTTGTCCTGAACATTTACCTTCATTTAAACGCAGTATATGCTTTTTACGTAATGAACGCTCCATTGTATCAATCTTTTCTTCTTGTTTTACCACATCAATCGCCAATGTACGATCATTCTTTTGAAGACTTTGAACGGCTTCATTCACTGTATATATTGTTAATTTAAACATTTCATTTAAATCTTCCATTGCATCTTCTGTTAACTTCACTTTATTCGAAATCTGATAGTCAACTAACTCCACCACATTCTCAAAATGGTCACCGATTCTTTCGATATCACGAATCGTATTAACAAGAACAGAGTGTAAGGCTGATTCCTGTGCTGAGAGTGATCTCGATGAAACTTTGATTAAATAATCAGTAATTTTTTTATCTAAATTATTTATTGCGTCCTCAATTTGCATAGCTGTATCTGAATATTTTTGTGATTTCTCATTTAAATAGGTATTTGATTCTTCCAGGCCCTTAACCGCAAATTCACCCATTCGAACAACCTCTTCTCTTGCTTGCCCTAATGCAATTGCAGGAGATTGTTCAATAAAAACAGGGTCAAGATGTTTTGGCTTGTATTCCATCAGCGAATCCTCGCCCGGAATTAACTTTGTAACAATAAATGCTAAAACAGCAATAAATGGAAATTGAATAATAGTATTTGTCACATTGAAGCTACCATGTGCAAACGCTATGGTCATTTCTGGATTTAAATTTAACGTAGTTTGTAAATAGCCAATAAATTTTGTGAAAGGCGCAAGCAAAATCAGAAAAATAATGGTTCCAATAATATTAAAAATTACATGTGTCAATGCAGCTCGTTTCGCAGCAACTGATGCCCCGATAGAAGCCAAAACAGCTGTAATTGTCGTTCCAATATTATCACCAAACAGTACAGGGATAGCTGCTTTAAGATCTAAAAGGCCTTCTCCAAATAATCCCTGTAAAATCCCAATCGTTGCACTTGAACTTTGTACAATAACCGTAAATACGGTACCAATGACAACTCCTAGTATTGGACTAGAACTCATATTAACCGTTAAATCATGAAAGGTTTCAAGGGATCTAAGAGGCTTCATTCCATCTCCCATTAATTCTAAACCTAAGAACAGTGCACCAAACCCAAACACGATTTGTCCAAAATTGTGTATTCTTTTATTTTTGAAGAAAAACAATAGTATTGCACCTAACGCGATAATCGGGAGTGCGTAATCAGAAATTTTTATACCAATGATAAATGCAGTAATCGTTGTACCGATATTAGCTCCCATTATTACACCAATTGCCTGTCTTAATGTCATAAAACCGGCACTTACAAGTCCTACCACAATAACTGTTGTTCCCGAACTACTTTGGATTAAACATGTTACAAAAATACCAGCGAGAACTCCCATGAATGGATTGGTAGTAAACTTATCTAAAATATCTCTGAGTTTATCACCAGCGGATTTCTGCAGTCCATCCCCCATGTACTTGATACCAAATAAGAAAATACCAAGGCCGCCTATAAACTGAAATATCATACTTTGTACGTCTAATTCCACAATGCCAACTCCTAAAAAAATAATCGAATTTTGTAGTAAAGCCATAAAAATAGTACCGTAGTCAATTTTTAAAGTAAAGGATTATTAAGTAAATTTACAATACTGTAACATTAGGCTATTTTTCACTTCTCTTGTAAATCTATTTTTCACTTGATATGCAGATTTATGTATTCCTATACTTTTCCTATTAAATTTCTCTTCTAACTCTATTATTTTTTGGAATATAGTAGTCAGCGAAGCATATTCTGTATTAAGTAGACCTAGCGGAGGTTTTGATATGAAACGTTTATTTGCATTCCTAGCAATCGTATTTATTGTATATATTATTTATTACGACATAAGAATTGGGACGCTACCAACAGCAACAGCAAAAGAAGAAAAGATAGAGACAACCGAAGTCATTGCTCAGACATCAAACGATCCATTTATAGAAGTTAAAGTAAAAGCAGGTGACACATTACTTTCCATCGTCGAGAGGGTAAATGAGGATAGGCAAATATCATCTATCGAAACTGTAATCAAAGATTTTGAAGGACTAAATCCAGAAAGCAAAGCAGAGCTTCTACAAATTGGGAAAACCTACAAATTTCCATTATATAAGGGTGAATAAGGGTATTTTCTTGTCAATTTTTTATTTCAACTGTAAAATAGGCAAGTAAATGATTCTTTAGACTAGATATTTTTCAAATAAAGGATTACTCTTATATAAGTTATTCAAATGCTTTTTAAAGGAGCGATATTTGTGAGTGAAATCATCCATCGTACAAAAACACGTCCTGTAAAGGTAGGTAATTTAACGATTGGTGGTAATAATGAAGTAATTATTCAAAGTATGACCACAACTAAAACACATGATGTAGAAGCAACGGTTGCTGAAATAAAAAGGCTTGAAGAAGCAGGCTGTCAAATCGTTCGTGTAGCATGTCCTGATGAGCGAGCAGCAAATGCAATATCTGAAATCAAAAAGAGAATTTCAATTCCTCTTGTAGTTGATATACACTTTGATTATAAATTAGCCTTAAAAGCGATTGAGGGAGGAGCCGATAAAATTCGGATTAATCCTGGAAATATCGGTCGCAAAGAAAAAGTTGAAGCTGTTGTAAAAGCTGCAAAAGAAAAAGGAATTCCGATTCGAATCGGTGTAAACGCTGGGTCATTAGAGAAGCGTATCCTTGATAAATATGGATACCCAACAGCAGATGGTATGGTTGAAAGTGCATTACACCATATTAAAATCTTAGAAGATCTTGATTTTCATGACATCATTGTATCAATGAAAGCATCAACCGTAGAGCTTGCCATTGAGGCTTATGAAAAAGCTGCAAAAGCTTTTGATTACCCACTTCACTTAGGAATTACCGAATCAGGAACATTATTCTCAGGAACAGTCAAAAGTGCTGCAGGTTTAGGTGCCATCTTAAGTAAGGGAATCGGAAATACATTACGAGTTTCATTAAGTGCTGACCCTGTAGAAGAAGTTAAAGTTGCCCGCGAATTGCTAAAATCTTTTGGTTTGGCAGCTAATGCAGCAACATTAATATCTTGCCCGACCTGTGGACGTATTGAAATTGATCTAATTAAAATAGCTAACGAGGTTGAGGAGTACATCTCAACGATTAAAGCACCAATTAAGGTTTCTGTATTAGGATGCGCAGTTAACGGTCCTGGTGAAGCACGTGAGGCCGATATCGGCATTGCAGGAGCAAGAGGAGAAGGCCTACTGTTCCGCCACGGTAAAACTGTACGAAAAGTACCGGAAGAAACTATGGTAGAAGAATTGAAAAAAGAAATCGATAAGCTTGCTGAAGAATATTATGCTAAACAAGCAGCTGAGCAATAGAAAAGTTTCGGCGCCTTGCTCAGCACCGACAAGCACAAGACGAGCCAGCAAGAAGGTTGTTCTTTAACCTTCATGATGGATTGACTTGTGACCTCGAGGGGCTAGGCGCTGAGACTGGACACAAAAATAAAAAACAAGCCCGACAATATGTCGGGCTTATTTTTATTTCACATAATCAAGTTGTTAAAAAAATGGGAGGATAAAGATGCCAACGATAATCGAAACAGCACCAATTCCAATTGCCCATGCTCCTAAACCAGTTGCACCACGACGACGTGCGATAAATCCAATGATAATACCTGCTGCTCCTAATAGTACAGGCATTACAAACAAGGAAATGATTGATAAAGCTAGAGCTAGCCAGCCTAAACCAGCACCACCCGCTACCCTATCATCCGTATTGTTTTCTTCATAGTTCGCTTCACGTCTTGTCGTCCCATAATTAATTGGAGCGGCAACTTCTGCTGCCGTTTCCTCATCGTAGCTTGAGTCAGCATTTGCACCTAAGTTTGGATCAACGTATTCAAAATCATCATCTCGAATCTTTCTTACGTTTGTATCTTCTTCCGCCATGCTTATCCCTCGCTTTCCTTATCGGTAAGGAGCATTTTTAGTATGAGTTAAAGGAGCGAGAAATATAATTGTTAATCATTGACTCTAATACCAATGCAGATTAGTCTAAAAAGCGTTAAATTCTACATTCTGGACATGAACCATAAATTTCGAATTTGTGACCGGTTATATCATATCCAGCTAAATTATCGTTCATTTTATCCATAGGACATGATTCTATTTCCTTGGTTTTACCACATTCTAAGCAAATAAAATGATGATGATGGTGATTTCCACCACATGTAAATCGAAAATGCTTCTCACCTGAAAGCTCCGTCATTTCCAATATACCTAGCTCTACAAATAATGAAAGATTTCTATAAATTGTATCAAAACTTAATCCAGGATAGTTTTCCTTTAAATCGTCCAAAACATCCTTAGCTGTTAAATACTTATCAGATACGGAAAAGAGTTCAAGCATTTCCTGTCTTTTTCCTGTATGTTTAAACCCTTTTTCCTTCATTAACTGCATCGCTTCAGAAACATTCATGCTGATCTTCCTTTCCGCCTTTTTTTCCAACTAATTGCGCCTAAAAGAATAATAATTGCAAGTACAACGATGGTTCCCCCTGGAGCTAAATCCAGATAATATGAAAGCACTAATCCAATAATGACGGCTAACTCTCCAAATACAACCGAGAGGATAATCGTTTGTTTAAAGCCTTTTGCAATTCGAATGGCTGCAGCAACAGGCAATGTCATTAAAGATGACACTAATAAAATTCCAACAATCCTCATTGATGCAGCAATAACTAATGCTACGGTAACAATAAAGATAAAATGAATTGTTTTTGCATTAATCCCTGAAACAGCGGCATGCTCTTCATCAAATGATAATAAAAATAATTCCTTGTATAGAAAAGTAACAATAATAATAACAAGCACAGAAATTGCAAGAATGGTCCATAAATCTGACCGGCTAATCGCGCTTACACTACCGAACAAATAATTGAATAAATCTGTATTAAAGCCGTCCGCGAGTGAAATAAAAATAACACCTAAACCAATTCCACTTGATAAAATAATGGGGATTGCAAGTTCCTGATAATGCTTATACACCGTTCTTAAACGTTCAATAAATAGAGAACCAACGACTGAGAATGTCATTCCCATGTAGATGGGATTGATTGGCCCTGCTAACCCGAGTTTCTTTTCAAGTAAAAGACTCGCAGCAATCCCTGCTAAGGTCACATGGCTTAAGGCATCCGCAATAAGTGACAGTCGTCTTACCACTATAAAAACACCGAGTAACGGTGCTATAAATCCAATTAGCAAACCACTAAAGAATGCATTTTGTAAAAATTCATATTGAAAAATATCTGAAAGCATCGTTTCACCTTCCATGGTTATGTTCATGAGTAATTACTTGAAGCGAATGTCCATAAAATTGGGATAAGTCCTGATCTTGAACATGTTCAAACTCATCAGCACTTCCATGGAAATGAAGATGCTTATTCAAACATGCAACATGTGACACTTTTTCCGATACTGTCCCTACATCATGGGTAACTAATATCAATGTAATTCCCTTGTTTTTATTTATGTCTTCAAGCATATTGTAAAAAGTTTGAACCGTTTGGGCATCCACCCCAACAGTCGGTTCATCAAGGATAAGAAGATCTGGTTCACTGACAAGCGACCTTGCAATAAAAACGCGCTGTTGTTGCCCTCCAGAAAGCTCTCCAATGTTCCGATATAGAAACTTTTCCATTCCAACTGCTTGAAGTGCGTCCGTGACTTTTTTCTTGTGTTCTTGTTTGAAAAAATGAAATAATCCAAGCTTTGCGGTTAGGCCGCTTGATACAACCTCAAATACCGTAGCCGGAAATCCTGAGTTAAAACTATTTGCTTTTTGAGAAACAAAACCTATTTTTGGCCAATCTTTAAATTTCGAAATTGGTGTGCCAAATAATTCAATTGACCCCTTTTGAAGTTTAACTAATCCGAGAATGCTTTTTAAAAGCGTGGTTTTACCAGATCCATTAGGACCGACAATAGCTAAGAAAGATCCTTGAGGGACAACTAGGTTAATGTTTTCTAAAACGGTTTGTTCCTCATATCGAAAAGAAAGATCCTTTATCTTTAATACCGAATTTGGATGTGTCAAGTTATCACCTTATCTATCGTTAATTTTTGTTCTTATTAAGAATCATTACGATTTATACTTTAAGAAGTATACAGGATGAATTTTATAAAGTAAAGAAATTGATTATCAAAAAAGATTTATGCACACACCTTTTCGTTATGAAATAGACTAACGAGAGGAAGGTGAAGATGATAACAATGAACATTTATCAACAAATCATTAACCAAAAATTAAAGACGTTAACACCTGATGACTTAATGAAATACGGGAAACAATATGATATATATGTATCCAAAGAACAAGCAACAAATGTATTAAAATTAATTCGAAAAAACAAGAATATTAATATCTTTAATCCAGAAGAAAAAAATCAATTATTAAGAGAAATTGCCCGTGTTACAAGTCCTGAGGTCGCAAGAAAACTCAATCAATTGTTTATCAAATTTACAAGTTAAAAAAAGCTGTCTATCGACAGCTTTTTTACTGATTGGTTATTTTCTCGAGTAAGCCTTCATCAAATGATTTTGATCGAATCATTTCAATTTCGTACTTATATGGAGCCTTTTTATTGTTTTTGTCCTCACCTACATATGGTGTTTCAAGGATTTTAGGGACATTTTCTAGGGATGGATGATGAACAATGTAATTGATTGCATTAAACCCAATTTTACCAAACCCAATATTTTCGTGACGGTCTTTTCTCGCCCCTTTATCGTTTTTGCTATCATTGATATGAAGGACTTTGATTCGATCTAGACCCACTAGTTTATCGAATTGTACTAAGACTCCATCAAAATCATTCACAATATCATAGCCTGCATCATGAGTATGACAAGTGTCAAAGCAGACAGATAACTTTTCATTGTGAGTAACTCCATCAATAATTTGGGCAATTTCCTCGAACGATCTTCCACATTCAGTGCCTTTACCAGCCATTGTTTCTAATGCTATCTGTACTTTGTGGTCCTTTGTCAGAACCTCATTTAAACCTGCAATTATCTGCTTTATTCCTGCTTCTGCGCCTGCGCCTACATGTGCACCAGGATGAAGAACAATTTGATTTGCACCGAGCGCCTCTGTTCTCTCAATTTCAGAACGTAAAAAGTTGACACCTAGTTCATACGTTGCGGGGTTTGAAGTATTACCGATATTTATGATATACGGAGCATGTACAACAATGTCATCAATCCCATTTTCCTTCATATGAGCATGTCCTGCTTCTATATTTAAATCCTCTATTTTTTTACGTCTTGTATTTTGTGGTGCCCCTGTATAAATCATAAATGTATTTGCACCATATGATACTGCTTCTTCACTCGCTGCAAGAAGCATTTTTTTTCCACTCATCGAAACATGTGAGCCAAGTTTTAGCATGGTATACCTCTCCTATCTCCCAACTATTTCATAAATGTATATTATCATAATTCATGTTTATTTTCTCTTTAAGCGTTTTTGGCGCTTTTTAATTTTTTCCATTTCTTGATTCATCTTTTTCTTATAGCCTGGTTTCACTTTCTTAGGCTTCTTCACTTGACTTTGCGCAAGTTTATCAATTTCATCAACTTGTTTTTTGCGAGCCTTTCGTTTGTTTCTTTCACCAATGTTGACCCATTCACCGTTTTCAAGGTCCCTATTTACAAAAGTAACGCCCATTTTTTCAAGCCTTATAATTGCATCTTCATCCCCTGGCTCATAAATAGTTGCTGCGATTCCTGAGTAGCCTGCCCTTGCCGTTCTACCAACCCTATGAATGTAAAAATCAAGATCGCTAGGTAGCTCATAATTGATGACATGGCTCACACCTTCAATGTCAATTCCTCTTGCTGCTAAATCCGTTGCCACTACATATTGAAACTCTAATGAGTTAATTTGCTTCATGACCTTTTTACGTTCTCTTGGAGGAAGGTCTCCGTGGAGTCTTCCTACCTTCATCCCTTTTGTAAGTAACCCATCCGCTACTTCGTCTGCCAACTTTTTCGTATTGGTAAAAATAATGGCTAAATATGGATTATAAACCTCTAACATAGATTGCAAAAGGTTTAGCTTATTCCGATGTCGTAAAGGAACAAGTATATGTTCTACCTTGGCTGCGGTAGCTTGTTCAGGTGCAACATGAGTGTATCTAGGGTTTTCCATATACTTTTTTAGAAATGGCTTTAATTTTTCAGGAATGGTTGCTGAAAACACTAAAATTTGTAGGTCTTCGGCCATCCTCGCTGCAATTTGGTCGACATCTTCGATGAAGCCCATATCAAGCATTAGATCAGCCTCATCGACTACAATTTGATTCGCTGTGTAAACTTGAAGAGCTTGTTCTTTAATTAAATCGTGAATCCTTCCAGGAGTTCCTACCACAATATGTGGTTGTGTTTTCAGTTTTTCAATGGCCCTCGCTTTATCCGTCCCACCTACAAACAATTTTGCTGTGACGGGATTTTCTCCACTAAATTTAATGATTTTTCCAATTTCATGATGGATTTGAGTTGCAAGCTCACGAGTAGGCGCAGTTATAACGGCCTGTACCTCCTGTCTTGCTGAATCAATATTATTTATAATTGGCAGTATATATGCATGGGTTTTACCTGTACCAGTTTGTGATTGCCCAATCGCACTTTCGCCCCGCTGAATGCTCGGTATTAACCGTTCTTGAATTTCGGTTGGCTTTGTAAATTTTATCTCTTTTAATGCTTCAAGTATAAATGGCTGAAATTGAAAACGTTCAAAATCTTTTACTGTCATTACGATCCCTCATTTTATATAAATATGAATTTGTTTTGCAAGGTTTGGGTTTAATTATATGTTTTCTCATAACCTAACAATTTATTATATAGGAAAGCTTGTCAAAATACCAATTGCGCCCATTTGAAGCAATTGGGAAAACATTTAATTCACCCACCGCATATCCTAAAAATAAGGTATTATCACCCGATTCATTCTTCTACTTAACTTAGGTAATTTGAAAGGAGGAGAAGCAAATGTTTTATCCACGACAACCAATGAATCAAATGAGACCAATGAGAGCAATGAGACCGATGAGACCGCCATCCATGTTTCCACAGCAATATGGGGTTCGACCACCAGGAATGTTCGGTGGTATGCAGGGAATGCAGGGAATGCAAGGACAAGGAAGATCCGGATTAAGTGGCCTTTTGAAAAAGTTAATCCCTGGAATGGGAAAGTCAAACCCAATGCAAGGAATGGGTGGTATGCCGGGTTTCTTTAATCCTTCACAAGGAATGAACCCTGGCACCCTTCAAGGTTTAGCAAATCCCTCAAACCTTAGTGCGATAATGGGAAATGTACAAAAAACGTTAAAAATGGCTGAATCTGTAGTTCCAATGGTTCAACAATATGGACCATTAATGAAAAACATCCCAGCAATGGTTAGGATGTATAGTGCTATTAAAAATGCAGGGAATGAACAAGAAGAAGAAGAAGATAATGAGACTATTTCACTATCGGATGTGACATCAAATAGTGAAGGAGTTGAAAATGAAGAAGAAAATTCAAAAGCAAGCGGTACCGGTAAATCTGTTCCAAAGCTTTACATTTAAAAGACTTTGTATTATCCTTCATACTCAGATATAATAAATACGAGATTACGAGAGTACCAATAGGTATGAGCTATCCGATTTATTGACTGAGGAGGAGAAGAGCATGGAAGTAATCAAAATTGCTCCACGTGGATACTGCTATGGTGTAGTAGATGCGATGGTAATTGCGAAAAATGCAGCTTTAGATAAAACATTACCAAGACCTATATATATACTAGGAATGATTGTTCATAATAAGCATGTAACTGATGCCTTTGAAGAAGAAGGAATTATTACGCTTGATGGAGCAAACCGTTTAGATATACTAAATCAGGTTAAAGAGGGTACCGTTATTTTCACAGCACATGGCGTTTCACCTGAGGTGAAAAATTTAGCAAAAGAACGTGGTCTTTTTACACTTGATGCAACTTGCCCTGATGTAACTAGAACACATGATTTAATTAAGGAAAAAACAGCTGAAGACTATCATATCATTTATATTGGTAAAAAGAACCACCCAGAGCCTGAAGGCGCATTAGGTGTAGCACCTAGTTTCGTTCATCTTGTTGAAACGGTTGAAGATGTTGAAAAACTTGAACTAAATCATGAAAAGCTTGTTGTGACCAACCAAACAACAATGAGTCAGTGGGACGTTCTTCATGTAATGGATAAAGTTAAGGAAAAGTTCCCACATGCTGAAGTCCACAATGAAATTTGTTTAGCTACACAGGTCCGACAAGAAGCTGTTGCCCAACAAGCAACCGTGGCCGACTTAACGATCGTAGTTGGAGATCCGAAAAGCAATAATTCAAACCGACTTGCACAAGTTTCCGAAGAAATTGCAGGAACAAAAGCATATCGTGTTGCAGACGTAAGTGATATACAACTTGAATGGCTTAAAGGTGTTGAAAAAGTAGCCGTAACAGCTGGTGCTTCCACCCCAACGCCGATTACAAAAGAGGTCATTACCTTTTTAGAGCAATTCGATCCTGAAAATGAGGAAACATGGGAACGATCTCGAAAAGTTCCACTCCATAAAGTGTTACCAAAGGTAAAAGCAGCTAAAAAATAAACGTTCAAAAGCGATCTTAATTAAAGTAAAAGGTACTCCAGTAAAATTGGAGTACCTTTTTTCATAGATATCGAAATGGGTCTGTATTAAGTTCTGAGGTTATCACAGTAACCTCGAATTTCCTTTCTTTAAAACGCTCTGTTAAGATATTAGCTACCCCTGTTTTCATGACCTTTTCAACATTGTGGCCAGGATCAACGATATTAAGTCCCATCATCATCGCATCGTGAGCAACATGGTAGTACATATCTCCTGTTACATACACGTCTGCACCAGCTCTTTTAGCATGTGAAACATACTTATTTCCGTCTCCTCCAAGCACCGCAACCTTCTTCACTTTATCTGAAAGAGAACCAACAACCCGAAGTCCATCTACCTCTAATTTATTTTTAACATGCAAGGCGAATTGTTCAAGTGTCATTTCCTGTTCAAGATTGCCAACACGTCCAAGTCCAAGCACATTACCTTCATTTTCAAGGGGATAAATATCGAAAGCAACCTCCTCGTATGGATGCGCGTTAAGCATAGCAGTGACCACCTTCTTTTGAAGGCCACTTGGGAAAACTGTCTCAATTTTGATTTCCTCTACAACTTCTAATTTACCGACTTCGCCAATATGTGGGTTTGTCCCTTGGTGTGGTAAGAATGTGCCTGTACCAGGGGTATTATACGTACAATGACTGTAATTTCCGATATAACCTGCACCAGCCGAGCCTAAAGCAGCTCGTACTTTATCAGCAGACTCCCGAGGGACATAAACAGCTAGTTTTTTTAATTTTTCCTCGTAGGTCGGCGCAAGCAATTCAACATTCGTTAAACCCAATGCATCCGCAAGCATGTCATTAACGCCACCGACAGCCACGTCTAAATTTGTATGTGCTGCATAAATCGCTATATTATGTAAAATACATTTTTCAATGATTCTTCCAGATGATGTATCTGTTTGAACTGTTTTTAAGGGTCGAAAAATAGGAGGATGATGCGCAATAATCAAATCAACATCATTTGAAATGGCTTCATCGACGACGTTTTCTAACACATCAAGTACAACCATGATTTTTTTTACCGGCTTGTTTAATGTCCCAACTTGAAGGCCGATTCTTTCTCGATCACCTTCGACGGCTAAGTGCTTTGGAGAAAATTGCTCAAATACTTGTATCACTTCAAAACCATTAGGTATTTTGCTCATTGTAATGCCTCCTTTACTATTTTTATTTTTTGCTTAAGCTCTTCTTTTCGTGTCCGATTATCGGGTGTTTCACCTGCTGTCTCAAGCTGTGATAAAATCTTTTCCCAATGTTTGAGTTCATGAGCCCATTTTTTTTCGAAAACTGAATTTTTTTCTTTTAGTAAGAAAGGTCCTAGTAAAAGTTCTTGTTCCTTATGCTGATAAGGCTTAAGGGGGTTTCCTTTTTCGGCAACTAAAACTTCATAGATTTTTTTGTCTTCCTCTAGGATTTCTTCGGCGATTAGCTCCCAGTCGTTTTCAATAAGCCATTCTCTAATTGCTGATGCGCCAATATTCGGTTGTAGGATAAGTCTTTTTACACCTGGCAGTTTGTTTTTACCATTTTCCAGAATGGAGCGAATAAGCGAGCCACCCATACCTGCTATGGTTATACATGTAACTTCATTTGGTTGAATGACTTCAAGTCCATCCCCTTTACGAGCTTCAATTTTGGAATCAAGCTTACTTTTGGAGATTTGTTTTTTTGCAGATTGTAATGGCCCCTCTGCAACCTCACCAGCAATTCCCCCAGAGATGAACCCATTTAAGTATGCATAGCATGGAAGATATGCGTGGTCAGATCCGATGTCTGCTAAAATTGCCCCTTTTGGTATGTATGATGCGACCGTTTCAAGCCGCTTCGATAATCTCTCTTCATTCATAATAGCACCACATTTTTTTAGGATAGTTAAAAAGTCCGGTGAAAATGACACATCGATAGAGGAACTTCGACTAAAAACCGACACGTCCTGTGTCGAACGTCGAAGTCACCACATCCTGTGGAAGCTCGTTGGCTTGTTTTTCCGTTCCTTGGAAAAGAAACCCACTTTTCCGGCGTGCAAAATCGTCTGCTCAAGTATTCACTACATACTATCCGCTACTCAAAACTGCGCCGCCTTGAACTTTCGACGCACAGGATGTGCTAGTGTCGACAATGCCACAGGATGTGGCGTTTTTGTCGACGCGGTCCTTTTCATCCTCCTTTTTAACACAATATTTTTTAGTTTTTATTATACAAGATGTCAGTAGAAACTTCCATCTTACTGGGAATGGCAGTAAAAAACCCTTTACATTTATGCAAAGGGTTTTTTTATTATTTATTTTTGTTCAACTAACCAATTTGCGATTTCTTGTACTTGTGCAGGGTCTTTAACTAAACCAGCCGGCATCGCACCTCTACCATTCGTGATTACATCCTGAATCTCTTCTACGGAAAGATCAATACCTTTTAATGCAGGTGCATTACCTTGACCTGATAAATCTTGGCCATGGCATGCTGCACATGTACCTTGGACAACTTCTTCTGGGGAAGCAGCTGCTGTTTCTGGAGCCTCTTCACCTTGGTTTGCCATTTCATCCATGTTACCTAGTCCAACAAAGCCTAATAGGAACATAAGTCCAATACCGAAAACTGCAATCAGGGCAAATGGTATTAATGGATTCTTTTTCATTATTCTGACCTCCCTTACCTTATGTACATCAAAAATAGATATAATTATTATTCTATACAAACACTCTCTATTTTACTTGAAAAATGATAGAAGTAAAAGACCTATTTGTACAAGAACTTATTTAACATAATATTGTAAAATTTTTTTACACAAAAATGTCACAAATTTGTCATAATAAATAATAAAACTCCTTACCAATTGGTAAGGAGCTATATCAGACATATTCATTTTAGCATCCAATTGAACGTGCGATGACCATTCGTTGAATTTCAGATGTCCCCTCTCCGATTTCAAGAAGCTTTGCATCTCGCATATATCTTTCAACATGATATTCCTTCATATAGCCATAACCACCATGTATCTGGACGGCTTGATTTGTCACCTCCATACAAATTTCAGAGGCATAAAGCTTCGCCATTGAAGCTTCTTTTGAGAAATTTTTTCCTTGATCCTTCAACCAAGCAGCTTTATACACCATATTCCGTGCTAGTTCAATCTTCATTGCCATATCTGCTAATTTAAATTGAATAGCTTGGAAGCTTGAAAGGGACTTACCAAATTGTTTACGTTCTTTTGCATAATTTAGGGCCTTCTCATAGGCTGCTTGTGCAATTCCAACTGCCATTGCTCCAATACCGATTCTTCCCCCATCCAGCGTAATTAGAAACTGTCTGAAGCCTTCTCCTCGCTTTCCAAGCAGGTTCTCTTCAGGTACATGTACATCCTCTAAAACTAATTCCGTCGTGTTTGAAGCATTCAGTCCCATTTTCTCGTAATTATCAATAACCTTAAAGCCTTCTGCATCAGTTGGGACTATAATTGCGCTTATTTCTTTTTTAGTCCCGTGACGGCCCGTTATCGCTGTGAGGGCTAAATGCTTTGCAAAACTTGCATTTGTGATAAAGCATTTATTTCCATTAATGACAAATTGATTATTTTCAAGAAGGGCTTCTGTTTGGGTTCCACCTGCATCTGATCCAGCATTGGGTTCTGTTAATCCAAATGCTCCCAAGGACTCTCCTGTGCAAATAGGGGTTAAGTATTTTTGTTTTTGCTCTTTTGTTCCAAATAAATGAAGGGGTGCACCACCAAGTGAGATATGTGCCGAGTATGTAATTCCGGTAGACCCACAGGCACGGCTTAGTTCTTCGACCACGATTGCAAAGCTAATTGTATCAGAGTCTGCTCCACCATATTCTTCAGGAAACGGCAAACCCATCATCCCTAATTCACCAAGCTTTTGAAAAACTTCTTTTGGGAAACGTTTATCTTTATCCCGTTGTTCAGCACCTGGTGCAACTTCTGCTTCGGAAAACTCTCTAATTGTTCTTTGAATCAATTTTTGCTCGGTCGTTAAATCGAAATTCATAATACCCCTCCCGTTGTATACGTTTTCATATCTATTATATCGGGAGTTGACGAATTTTCAAATAATTTAAATATTCAATAAAGTGACGACTGAAATTATACTAACCAGAATACCTGCAATCAAAAAATACCGCATCTTTAAAATAACCCCAACAAAAATCCAGCCGATACAATTCAAAAAGATCATACCGATTAAATATAGTGCCTGTCCTTTAAAAATGAGTTCACTTACATTCGCTGTTAAAAGCAAGATAAATAGAGCGAGAATAATGGAGCCAATATGAACGAAAAGTGAATTTGTTCTTTGAGTAATTAGGCCTAAAATGCAGATAATTAAAAAAATAAAGTTTAATACCATTTGCAAATTAGTCGATATTTCAGTAAAATAAGTGACAAGTAATAAAACTGGTAAAAGTGAACCAATTACGATAATCAAAACAAATGGTGTTTTCTGATTTTCTTTTGTTGATTCAATTCCTTCACCCTCTGTATATAACGAGAGTAGGAAATTACAATATGCTTCTGGCAGTAATTTATTTTTACGCCAATATAGAATTTCATTGATAATAATCTTTTTTCTATCTTGATTCATGAAAGCGCTCACCTTGTTTAATTGATATCTAAATCTAAAAACTCCACGATTAAGTGGCAATGTCTTCATGACCCACATCGGATGGGCTAGAACAAAAAAAATAGTTTACTTCAATTGTATGAAGTAAACTACGGAATGTAAATGAAAATGTTTATTCTAAGAAATCCTTTAATCTCTTACTTCGACTTGGGTGACGAAGCTTTCGTAGAGCTTTTGCTTCTATTTGTCGAATACGCTCACGAGTAACACCAAACACTTTACCAACCTCTTCGAGAGTACGAGTACGTCCATCATCCAATCCAAAGCGAAGACGTAATACATTTTCTTCTCGATCGGTTAGGGTATCCAGAACATCTTCCAGTTGTTCTTTTAATAGCTCGTATGCAGCATGTTCTGATGGAGAAGTTGCGTCTTGGTCCTCAATAAAGTCTCCAAGATGTGAGTCATCTTCTTCACCAATTGGTGTTTCTAATGATACAGGTTCTTGTGCAATCTTTAAGATTTCCCTTACCTTTTCTGGTGTTAAATCCATATCTTCTGCAATTTCTTCAGGCGTTGGTTCGCGCCCAAGGTCCTGGAGTAACTGACGTTGTACACGGATTAATTTATTAATTGTTTCTACCATATGAACCGGAATACGGATAGTTCTAGCTTGGTCTGCAATCGCACGTGTGATGGCTTGACGTATCCACCATGTTGCATACGTACTAAATTTGAATCCTTTGCGATAATCAAATTTCTCAACAGCTTTAATAAGTCCCATATTACCTTCTTGGATTAAATCTAGGAACAACATACCGCGACCAACGTAACGCTTTGCAATACTTACTACAAGTCGTAAATTGGCTTCAGCAAGTCTACGTTTAGCCTCTTCATCACCTTGTTCAATACGTTCAGCAAGTTGAATTTCATCATCAGCTGATAGTAAATCAACACGGCCAATTTCTTTTAGGTACATACGCACCGGGTCATTTATCTTTACTCCTGGAGGAACACTGAGATCATTAAGATCAAATTCTTCTTCCTTGGATAATTCTTGAATATTTGGATCATCTTCATTGTCATCATCAACATCATGATCCCCGCTATCACCTAATAATTCAATACCCTGCTCTCCAAGGAACTCATAGTATTCATCAAGGTGGTCTGATTCAACTTCAAAACCAGACATACGCTCTGCGATTTCTTCATATGTCAATACACCGCGCTTTTTTCCTAGTGCTGTTAATTTTTCTTTAACTTGCTCTAATGTTAATTCTGTATCGACTTCTTTAGACTTTTCAGCCATTTGTTCCCCTCCTTCCAAACTTGTAAGACATAGAGGTTAGAAAACCTATTTGTTAAATTAATGCTTTTTTCATTTGAATGATTTCATTTGCAATTGTAGCAGCCTTTAAATAATCCTTACTTCGTTCAGCCTCGAGTTGCTCAGATTCTTTTTCTTTTATCATTGACATTTTTTTGTGATTCAACACCTGTTTCACATAATCCGATAAAACAGAATCCGATACTTCCTCTTCAATTGACATCATTGCAATATCAGTGACAATCCTTTTTAAACTCTCATCATGAACCCTTGTTAGTAGTGTACTGATATCTGGTTCAAATCCTTCTTCATAAAATGCATATAAGTACGTTACAATCGCTCGATGCTCTTCGATATTAAATTCGGCTTGAAGCTGATCCTGTATTTTTTCAGCAATATCCCGACTACGTAACATATAAGCAATTAAATATCGTTCTGCATTATGATAGGCTTTTAGTAAATGTTTTGATACGGCAGGTTTCGCTTTCGTATTATTTCTATTCGAAGAGAAATTATCCCTTTTTTTCCGTTCAGATTTATAATACTGAAGCTGTTGCGTTTTTAATGCATCCAGTGAAATAGAAAATTCACTGGATAATTGGCGCAAGTAATGGTCTCTTTCTACAGCCTTTTCTAATGAGGAAATTTCTTTAATAACATCTTCTATATAACGGATGCGATCTCCTTCATCCTGAAGATTTTTTCCTTTTCTTAAGTACTGCATTTTAAATGCCATTAATGTAAGACTTGCCCCTATTACATCATTTTTAAACTTCTCTGCGCCATATTTTCTAATGTAGTCATCAGGGTCCATACCATTTGGCATTGTAGCTACTCTAACATAACAACCCGCTTCACCCAGCATAATTGAAGCTCGTAAAGCCGCATCTACCCCCGCGTTGTCAGAGTCATAACAGATAACAACAGATTCCACATTCCGTCTAATTATTTTCACATGTTCATCCGTCAAGGATGTGCCCATCGTACCTATTGAATTAGGAACATCAGCTGTATCAGCTGCAATGACATCTGCAAATCCTTCAAATAGAACCACTTGCTGTTGTTTTCGAATAGCAAGTCTAGCTTGATGAAAATTATAAAGGGTCTTGCTTTTATTAAAAATAATCGTTTCGGGACTGTTTAAATATTTTGGTTCCTGCCCCTTATCAAGCACCCTGCCAGAAAATGCTATGGTTTTACCTTGGTGGTCCCATATCGGGAACATTATGCGGTTTCGAAATCTATCAAAGAATGTACCGGTATCCTCCTTTTTCACAAGCAGTCCGGCCCTTTCCATCAACTCAGGCCTAAAACCTCTTTTCTGGAGAAATTTCGTGGCAAAGTCCCACGAGTCAAGGGCATAGCCAATTTCAAACTTATCGATGATTTCTCTTGTAAAGCCCCTATTGGTTAAATAGTCTAGCGCTGGTTGACCCTCTTTTGTATTAAGTAATAGGTGATGATAGAATTTCTTTAATAATTCGTGTGCTTCTTGCATTTTTGATGCTTCATTGTTTTTATCAGAAACAGCAGTTGGCTGTTCATAATCTGACAAATCTATGTTCACTTTATTAGCAAGGTTTATTGCCGCTTCCGAAAAGGAGTACCCTTCTAGGTCCATTAAAAAAGAAAATACATTTCCACCTGCTCCACACCCAAAACAATGAAAGATTTGTTTATCGGGAGATACAGAGAATGAAGGGGTATTTTCACCGTGAAATGGGCATAAGCCAAAATAATTTCTTCCTTGCTTCTTCAATTGAACATATTCACTAACAACATCAACAATGTCAACAGAAATACGAATTTTTTCGATTGTTTCTTCGGGTATTCGATATCCCATGTATAACATCCCCAAGTACTAAATTATTCGATGTTTAGAGTTTAAATCCTGCAAGATTCGACAAACTTTTTTTAAAAATTTTAGTAAAATGTTGTCTGTCTTCGTCAGTAAAGGGTTTTGGTCCTTTTGAATATGAACCACTACGTCTTTCTTTTGCAGATAAAAAGCGAAAATGGAGGATCTGTTCCATATCCTCTTCCTTAAACTCTTTGCCACGAGGTGATATAACATTTACACCTCTATTTACTAAAATACTCGCTAAGCCAGTATCCTGGGTAATGACGATGTCTTTTTTTATTGCATGATTCATAATATAGAGATCTGCTGCCTCTTTCTCAGCATCCACGTACACCCATTTCCCACCCATCGGGGTCGACATAACATGGGCATATGACGCTACAAATACAACATTGATATTATATGTACCTGCTATGCTAAGTATTTCTTCTTTAACTGGACATGCATCAGCATCCACAAATATTTTATTCTTTTTTTCGTCATATTTCTCTATTCTACATCACTCCGAAGAATCCTTCTTTTCAAGGGAAAAGATTAAAAATAAGTTCAAAAATCTGTGATTGGGCCATCTTTAGGTGAGCAATTATGGGTAAATATTCTATCATTTTTCGAAGGCGAACCACTGAATCAAGAAAAAAATGTCGAAAATTAATTCACCTATTCCATAATTTATCCTTGACAACCTTCAATATATAGTTTATTCTATCCAATCGAACTCTAAACCTAAAAATATGTATTTTTATCACAATTTTTTATTATAATACAAAATTCTTTCAAGCGCCATAAAAAAACATATCTTTTTAGAGATATGTTTTTTACTGTATAGGTAGTCTTAAGATTATTTTGTTTTACGATTACTTATTTTATTTAAAATAATATTTGCCGTTTCTTCAACCGCTTTATTTGATACATCCACTACATCACAATTGATTTTATTCACAAGAGACTCAAAATGGTCCAGTTCTTCTTTAATACGATTAATATTTGCATAGATCGCTTGATCATCTAAACCTAATGACTTTAATCTTTCACGTCTAATATGGTTTAGCTTCTCAGGGCTAATTTTTAGTCCAAAGCACTTGTTGGGTGATACTTTGAAGAGTTCTTCGGGTGGATCAACTTCTGGTACAATTGGCACGTTTGCCACTTTATAGCGCTTATGTGCAAGATACTGAGATAATGGTGTTTTAGATGTTCTTGAAACACCGATTAAGACGATATCTGCACGCAAAATCCCTCTTGGGTCACGACCGTCATCATACTTAACAGCAAATTCTATAGCCTCGATTTTTTTGAAATAATCCTCGTCGAGTTTTCGTACAAGACCAGCCTCAAATCTTGGGTTACTTTCATAAAGGCCAGACATTTTTTCGATTAGTGGACCTATTATATCGTTTACAATTACCCCTTCACGTGCAGCTTCCATCACAAGAAAATCTCGTAGTTCTGGAACTACAAGTGTGAATGCAATTATTGCATTATTCAGTTTGGCAAGTGCTACAACCTCTGCTAATGTAGCTGTATCTTCTACATAAGGAATTCGTTTAATTTCTGTATGTGAGCCGTTAAATTGGCTAACTGCCGCTTTAACAACTAATTCAGCTGTTTCCCCAACTGAATCTGATACTACATATACAACCCGATTACTCATTTTAATTCTCCATCTCCTAACTTAAAAGATCAAATGCTCATTAAAGGATTTCATCACCAGCAAGTCCTACCAACGCTTTTGTCATATTTGTCTTAGTAATTCTGCCAATTACCTCGATACCCCGTTCCGATTGCTTAACAATTGGTAATGCATCAATTTGTTTTTCAATCAATTTATGTGCCACGTCAATTAAAAGATCATCTTTTTCACACATCGTAATATTTGGCATTCTTGTCATAATAATAGTAACAGGGACAGATTTTAAATCTTGATTTCCAAGACTTGCCCGCAGTAAGTCTTTTCGAGATAAAACGCCAACAAGAAGTGAGGATTTATCCACTACAAACAATGTACCGACATCTTCTAAAAACATAGTAACAATTGCATCATAGACAGATATACTCTCATTTATCACAACAGGGATAGATTGGTAATCCATCACTTTAATTTTGTTTATTCTATCCGCAAGTAATTGCTGCCCTGTTTTGCCCGTATAGAAATAGCCGACACGAGGCCTGGCTTCCAGATATCCTGCCATAGTTAAAATAGCGAGGTCCGGACGAAGAGTAGCCCTAGTCAAATTTAAACGATCTGCAATAGCCTCACCAGTGATAGGTCCATTGTCTTTTACAATTTGTACAATTTGTTCTTGCCGCTTACTCAGTTCTATTGTACTCACCACCATTCCTAAAATCTATACTATTTATTTTAAATATGTAAAGTATTGAAAAGAGTTATACTAATTATTAATTATTATATACTAATTGCGTAATCACGTATAGTAAATAGAAAAAGACTAGGAGCTAATTTTTCTGCTCCTAGTTTTTAATTTGTTTTTTAAATGTGCTTCTTTTTTGAGTTCAAAATGTTGTTCGCGCTTATTTTACAATAATTGCGTTCATGTCCCCAATTAAGTAAATAATGTTCGCTAGTTGCACCATTTGTGCAAGTCTGTTTTGCCTTACTGCCGCATCTTCTGCCATAACCATTGTATGTTCGAAGTATTGATCAATTAGCTCTCTCAATGAAGCTAATAAATGGAATGCTTCTGCTACTTCATGATTGTTTAGACTTTCAATTACTTTTGGCTTTACTTCCGTGAACTTCTCAAAGAGATGCTTTTCCTCTTCAGATTGGAAAAGGCTTGGATTAATTTCAGCTTCTTCGCCTTTTTTGGCAATGTTAACAACCCTACCTAATGACTCAATAGTTGTTTTAAAATCTTGATGGTCCTTG
>Ga0182742_1001812_pt1 | contig 25905 bp, 29 predicted proteins | sample eDN5th37CBELigMG_FD_128880 | JGI IMG/M metagenome (GOLD analysis project Ga0182742, IMG submission 128880) | Enriched Miracle-Growth compost microbial communities from Emeryville, California, USA - eDNA 5th pass 37_C BE-Lig MG (version 2)... ...
TTCTTGTTGGGATAATGGTTTAAATTTCAGCTTTTCATTTGCTAAGCGTGAGATTAGTTCATCATTCGTATTTTCAATTAGGAATCGAAGAATACGAGGATTTTGCATTTTTGAAATGATAAATTCTACGATATCTGGATGCCAATCTGCCAACATAATCATTTGAGCACCGCGACGGCTACCACCCTGCTCTACAAGATGTGTAAGTTTTGCAATGTCATCTAACCATGATACAGATCCACTTGATTTCCCATTTACTCCGCGCGCTAATGTGTTTCGTGGGCGAAGTGTTGAACCGTTTGTTCCAACTCCACCACCGCGGCTCATAATTTCCATGACTTGTTTACGATGATCACTAATTCCTTCACGGCTATCTGCAACAAATGGCATTACATAACAGTTAAAGAAGGTTACATCTGTTTGTGACCCTGCTCCATATAAAACTCGCCCAGCAGGGATAAATTTTAATGAAACAAGCTGTTCATAAAACTTTTCAAACCATATTTGTCTATTTTCTTCTGTTTGTTCAACAGAGGCTAAACCAAACGCATTACGTTTAGCGATTTGTTCGTAATAAACTTCAAGAGGCTTTTCGATAACATCTATAGAGCGTACGATAATTCCTGTTTCTTGTTCTGTTGTACTTTCAAGTACATGACGGTACTCTTCTTCAATTAATATTTCTGCTTTCTTAGCTTGAAGATCAATTGATTGAATAAATCCTAAACCACGTGCAGGAAACTTCGGATCTTCTTTAATAGTAAGTACAACAAAATCTCCAGGTTTTAACGTTTTCTTTTCAGTATCTTTAAACGAATATCGATCAATCATTACCAATCTTGAAACACCTTTATGAGTAATATGCATATCTGGTGTAATTGGGTGTACTTGAGGAAATGCTTCGATGTCCTTATTGAGTTGTTCTATGAGGATGGTTGTTTTCGTTTCTTTTGCCAATACCATCTGCCAGCCTCCCTTAATAGATAATACATCTAGTATAATCTATTATCCCAAACACCACAATATATAGTGCTTAATAAGTGAGATTAATACTAGATGTAGATAATTTTTTTCACTAGAAAAGATTACCTTATAAAAAATATCATTTCAAGGGGTTGATTTTTTTAGAATTGGTTGAACTCCTTTATATTAAAGAGTTTTACCACTATAAAAAAATTTTCAAACAAAAGAAACGTACGTTCTTATTTTCTGAAATTCCACTCATTTGTTAAATATTTTGTTTCTTCGAGTTTTTTTACATAATTCAGTTGTTCCTCGGTTAGCTGATATGGAACTAGTTCGATTTCCAATGCTTTCTCAAATCCGTCTTTGAAAGCGACGATACATTGTGGAATAGTAATTTCCTTATCCGTTAATCTATTAATCGCAACTGCTTTTTGAGGGAGTTTCTCACGCATCTTCTCTTTTGCTTCTGGTGATGGAAAATTAAATACAGATAAAAGTTTTTCTTCATCTAGGTCAAGGAGTATTGCACCGTGCTGTAATATTACACCTTTTTGGCGAGTTTGAGCACTACCCGCTACCTTTTTTCCTTCAACTACTAATTCATACCAACTTGGTGCATCAAAACAAACAGCACTTTTCGGTTTTTTTAGGTCGGCTTGTTTTTCCTCTGTATCAGGGATACTAAAATAGGCATCTAACCCTAAGTTCTGAAAACCTAGTAATAGACCTTCACTTAGTACTCTATATGCTTCTGTGACACTTGCAGGCATATTTGGGTATTGTTCTGTCACAATAATACTGTAAGTTAACTCACTTTCATGTAAAACAGCTCGTCCACCTGTTGGGCGTCTAACAAAGCCTAAATTTTGTGCTCGTAATGCTTCAAAATCGATATCCTTTTCTGCTCTTTGAAAATAGCCAATGGATAGAGTAGCTGGATTCCACTCATAAAAACGTATTACTGGGGGAATATGACCTTCACTATGCCAATCGAGCAAAGCTTCATCTAACGCCATATTATAAGATGGACTACAAGGCCCTGAATTTATAAAATACCATTTTGTTTTCATTTGATCATCTCCTAAACACTGTTTATCATTTTATCAAACTGAATGGACGAACGCCACTTTCTCTTTTATAATGGAATATGTAGAAAGAAAGGAGAAATAATGCAGTGACTGTACTTTATACAATTGCTATCGTACTAGGAATTATCATCGTATATGTTCTAGTAAATACACTGCGACTTAAAAAAGCAGTGACAAATTTAACGCAAGACCAATTTATCCAAGGCTATCGTAAAGCACAACTAATTGATGTACGCGAAGCAAAAGAATTTGAAGCAGGGCATATTTTAGGTGCACGCAATATCCCGTCTACACAACTTCGTCAACGTTTTAAAGAAGTTCGTCCGGATCTTCCTGTCTACCTATATTGCCAAAATGCAGGTCGTAGTGCTCGTGCTGCTCTTTTCTTAAAGAAGAAAGGCTATAACAATGTTTACCAATTACAAGGCGGATTTAAAACCTGGACTGGTAAAGTGAAGTCAAAAGCATAGTTACTTTAGAAAGTCACAACTTGGCAAAATTAGGTCGAGTTGCTATCTTTTCTAAATTCAGATTTCTTCATATTCACTTAATAGGGGCTTCTCATTTTGTGAGACGCCCCTTTTAAAATGATTCAAAATATATATTTTTACCTCCATATAAATCATCAGAAAGTCTTCCCAAACTCAAAAAAATACGCTTTACAACCGAGAATTTTAAGAGTTTCTTCCTATTATATATGTTCCGTTTCCATAGTAAAAATCTATAAAAATGTTAATTCTATAGATTGTCATTTTTTTGATAAAAATTCCCCATAAGTAACAAAGTAATAGACGTCTCTAATAGAGACGTCTATATTTTATCCTTATCCCTCGATTTTCGTATAACGAAGAATTGGTGTACGTGCAGCACGAGTTTCATCTAAACGACTTATAACCGTTGTATGTGGTGCCTCTTGTACGATTGAAGGGTTTTCTTCCGTTTCACGAGCTATCTGAATCATTGCGTCAATAAACGCATCTAACGTTTCTTTTGATTCTGTTTCTGTCGGCTCAATCATCATTCCTTCTTCAACATTCAATGGGAAGTAGATTGTTGGTGGATGATAACCAAAGTCTAATAGACGTTTTGCAATGTCTAATGTACGTACCCCTAATTTTTTTTGACGGCGGCCAGATAGAACAAATTCATGCTTACAATGACGGTTATATGGTAAGTCGAAATATTGCTCAAGACGGCGCATCATATAATTTGCATTTAATACAGCATATTCAGTTACTTCTTTTAAGCCTTGTGGACCCATCGTACGGATATAAGTATAGGCACGAACATTAATACCAAAGTTACCGTAATAAGGTTTTACGCGACCAATAGATTGAGGTCGATTATAATCAAAATGGAATGAGCCATCCTCTTTCTTCACTAAAACCGGTTTTGGTAAAAATGGAATTAAGTCTGCTTTCACACCTACAGGACCTGAACCAGGACCACCACCACCATGAGGACCAGTAAATGTTTTGTGAAGATTTAAGTGGACACAGTCAAAGCCCATATCCCCTGGACGTGCTTTACTCATAACAGCATTTAAGTTCGCACCATCATAGTACACTTTTCCTCCAACACCATGAATAATTTCTGCCATTTCTAAAATGTTTTCCTCAAACAAACCTAGTGTGTTTGGATTTGTTAACATTAGCGCGGCAGTATCTTCACCAACAACACGACGTAAATCCTCTAAATCTACTAAACCCTCTTCATTAGATTTAACGGTAATTGTTTCAAAACCGGCAACAGATGCTGAAGCTGGGTTCGTACCATGAGCTGAGTCTGGTACGATAACTTTATTACGATGTCCTTCTCCATTCGCTTCGTGGAAAGCACGAATCATCATTAATGCTGTCCATTCTCCATGCGCACCTGCTGCTGGCTGTAATGTGACTTCATCCATTCCAGTTATTTCCACTAAAGAAGTTTGAAGATCATACAGTAACTCCATTGCACCTTGAACAGTTGTCTCATCTTGAAGTGGATGGATATTGGCAAATCCAGATAATCTAGCGACCGTTTCATTAATTTTAGGATTGTATTTCATCGTACATGATCCTAATGGGTAGAATCCTGAATCCACACCATGATTACGACGAGAGAGCGCCGTATAATGACGCATAATATCTAGTTCTGCCACTTCTGGTAGCTCGGCAGCTTCTTGTCGAACAAATCCTTCTGGTAATAATTCCGATAAATCAAAATCCGGTACATCTAATGCTGGTAGGCTATAGCCTACACGTCCTTCTTTAGATAATTCAAAAATGAGTGATTGATTTTCGTTATGCATTGTAAGCCCCCATTTTCTCAACTAATGCGTCGATTTCTTCTTTTGTACGTAATTCAGTAACAGCGATTAATACATGGTTTTGTAATTCAGGATAGACAGTTCCTAGATCAAAACCACCAATAATACCATCTTGGATTAACTGTTTATTTATTTCATTTACAGCTTTGTTCGTATTTACAACGATTTCATTAAAGTGTGCACCTTGGAATGGTACTGTAAATCCTGCAGCTTCAAATGCATTTTTTGCATAGCGTGTTTTTACAATGTTTTGTTTCGCCATGTCTTGAACACCCTTTTTCCCAAGAGCAGTTATTGCAACTGAAGCTGCAAGTGCTAATAGGGCTTGGTTTGAACAGATATTAGAAGTCGCTTTTTCTCTTCGGATATGCTGTTCACGTGCTTGTAAAGTTAATACATAGCCTCGACGCCCTTCTTGGTCAACTGTTTCCCCTACTAAGCGTCCAGGTACTTTACGCATTAATTTAGTTGTTGTTGCAAAATAACCACAATACGGACCACCAAAGCTTTCTGGAATACCGAAAACTTGTGCATCTCCTACTGTAATATCTGCACCTAATTTACCAGGTGGTGTTAAAATACCTAATGCTAACGGATTGGCTGAAACAATAAACAAACCTTTCGCCTCATGTGCGATATCTCCAATTACTTGCAGATCCTCGATTTGACCAAAGAAGTTCGGATATTGCACCATAACTGCTGCTGTATTATCATCAATTAATTCTTTTAATTGATCGATATCTGTAACACCATTTTTAGTAGGTATATTGACAATTTCAATCGATTGGCCATATGCATAAGTAGCAACTACATCACGATACTCTGAATGAATAGCATCCGATACTAATAATTTTTTTCTTCTAGTATGACCTGCAGCAAGCATTCCAGCTTCAGCTAAAGAAGTCCCACCATCATACATAGATGAGTTTGCTAAATCCATACCAGTTAGTTCTGCGATCATTGTTTGGAATTCAAAAATGGCCTGTAATTCACCTTGAGAAATTTCTGGTTGATATGGAGTATATGCTGTATAAAACTCGGAACGTGAAATAACATGATCTACAATTACTGGTTTATAGTGATTATAAATACCAGCACCAAGGAAAGAGACATTAGTTTCTGTATCTTTATTTTTTGCTGCTAGTTGTTTTAATTCTTTTAATAGTGCAGATTCAGATTTTGCTTCTTTAATGTTATAAAGCCCCTGAAAATGAACACTTTCTGGAATATCAGAAAATAATTCGTTCACACTTTCAACACCAATTGTAGCAAGCATATCTTTTTTGTCTTGTTCCGTCATAGGAAGATAACGATGTACCATTCAATTAAGCCTTCTTTCTCTAATTATTTTGAGCGTTTGTAAAATGGAGTTGCGCAAGTTTTTACCTTTAATTTTTTGTTACGAATCTCAATTTCAAGCTCTGTATCTAATTGAGCAAATTTTGCATCAATTAATGCTAAACCAATATTTCTTTTTGTAAGAGGAGATTGAGTGCCGGTTGTGATTTCTCCGACTTCAACACCATCTTTAAATACTTTATATCCATGACGAGGAATCCCTTTATCAATCATTTCAACACCAATTAGTTTTCGAGGTAGACCATTTTCCTTTTGGGCAATTAGCGCTTTTTTCCCAATAAAGTCACTCTCTTTTTGCAGTTTTACAGCAAAACCAATACCTGCTTCTAGAGGGGAAATTTCTTTTGCTAGCTCTTGCCCATAAAGTGGTAAGCATGATTCAAAACGTAAGGTATCACGTGCTCCTAGTCCTGCCGGAACAACGCCCTTGTCTTTACCCGCTTCTAGAATTCGATTCCAAAGATCAACAATTGCTTGTGGCTCACCGTAAATTTCAAAACCATCTTCCCCTGTATAACCCGTACGTGAAAGAAGAACAGTATGACCAGCAACCTGTGCGTTATTTATAAAATTAAAATATTTCAAAGACTTTAAATTTACAGCTGTTAAAGTTTGAAGTACTTCTTCAGAAAGAGGACCCTGGAGGGCTATTTGTGCATATTCTTCAGATTTGTTGGTTACTTGGACATCGCCTAGTAAGTGTGCTTTCATCCATTCAAAATCTTTTTCAATATTTGCTGCATTTACGCATAATAGATATCGGTTATCTTCTAGTCGATAAACTAGTAAATCATCAACGACTCCACCATTCTCGTAGCACATAGCATTGTATTGAGCACCACCGATTTCAATTTTTGAAATATCATTCGATAATAAATATTGCAAGTACTGTAGTGCATCTGGCCCTTCTACGATTATCTCTCCCATATGAGATACATCGAAAAGACCTGCTCGATGACGAACAGCATCATGTTCCTCTTTAATGGAAGTGAATTGGACAGGTAAATCCCACCCTCCAAAATCAATGGTTTTCGCACCATATTTTGCATATTCATCAAATAAAGGTGTACGTTTTAATTCATTCCCCATCTTCAGTCCCCCTAAAAATTCCGTATATTTGCACTTCAATCAAAATCGAAACGCAATTCAACTGGCTAATTCATTTCAATTCTTAAGAATAGATTTAAAATTCAAACTTTTAAATGCGCAAAAAAGGACAGACGAATCCTCTAATAATTTGAGGAATCCCCTGTCCTTGCACCTGAAAGTTACACCAATTGAATTTAGTTGCTTACGAATTAAAATAAAATCGGCTTTCCCCTTTGGTGGCTATTTCAAAGAAAACAAAATAGCACTCTCCAGAGATGCGTCCTGTACGAGTCTTTTTGCCTGAGAGATTCATAGTTCTACACTACTTGCTCCTTCGGCGACGCTTTTCACGTTCTCTCCCCGTACAATCATCCGCGCTATATTCTTAATTCAATGTACTAAATACAACCTCTTATGGCTATATCCTAACATTAGTCACTATACTAAGGCAATCTTTTTTAAATTTAGTTTAAAGACGAACATTTTATAACTCCTTATAAATATCATTCGCCTTTTAAACGATTTACTTGGAACCCAATATATTCAACTATTTGCCGAAGTGTACGTGCTTCTGTTAAAACTCGGATATGACCTGCAGCTCTATAGAATCTTCTTCTTGTTATATACAACTGCTCTAACTCATGTTTCGTAGAGCGTTGAACGATTGGTCGATTCTTATCATTTTTGATGCGTACATAAATATCTTCAAAAGTTGCATCTAAAAAAAAGACCAATCCTGAACGGCGCATAATTCTACGATTTTCTTCATTCATTGCAACTCCGCCACCAGTTGCAATAATACATGCTTCGTCTCGGAAATTAAGAAGAAATTCCGTCTCTAATGATCTAAAATGAGCTTCCCCATACTTTTCAAATATTTCTGGTATGGACATCCCTTGTTGACGAACAATCTCATGATCCATGTCGTAATACGGCATTCTTAAAAAATAACTTAATCTTCGTCCGATAGCGCTCTTACCACATCCCATGAAGCCTACTAAGTATATTTTGCGCATGCTATCACCTTCTTTGACCTTCCAAAATCTATCTACTACTTACTACCAATTTCCTCTAGTAGGTTTATCGTAGCACGAACATTGGCGAATTCCAATGAATTATATACTTTTATTTGCGATTCATATGATAGACAGTAAAAGGATATAAAAGAAGTAGTTACAAATAGCAACATAATAGCAAGCGCAAATGATTCTCCTCTTTCATTACGTACCTGTTTGAACAAAAAACCTCCTCTCCTTTTCTAATCCATTTTGAAATTCTACAGTGATGGTAAGAATGTAGTCACTCCACTCAAACCAAACATTTTTCACACCGATTAATAACGGAATATTTCCTTGATTACTAGTGATTAGACGAAGGGTATCATTGCTTCTGTTGATTTTGCGTGTTTCTTCCGAGTTTTGATAAGTTACTTCAATTGTTCTTGAATCGCTTGTTAAGAAGATTTTCTCAACATTTATTAGTGTTTGTTGTACATCTTGAACAAATAATTCCCACGCAACCTGTTCATTCGTAAAAAATGATGTATTCAGATGTTGAATCCAAGAGTATACAAACACTAATATATGAGAAAGAAGAATAAATACCGTAAAGGAAAAAAGTGCTTCTATAAGTGTATAGCCCTTACTATTCCGAACTATCCTCCGTCTCGACTGATACATTTTACTCGTTCTCCATTTAAGTCATGATATTGTACACAAATTTGATAACCGTCATAGTTCCATTGATAATCGTGATCCTCAATCGAAAGTAAACCACTATAAATAGATTGTGTTTTTATCATTTTTGCGGCTTCTAAAGCCGTTTCTGAAGCATGTAGCTCAAGTTTTTGATTATACATGCTAGACTTCAATTGATAGGTGAAGGGAATCAATGTACCCGAAATCATAAATACAATAGCAACCGTTAGTAACGTCTCAACCAATGCTATTCCCTTAGTATTCAACTAACCTAATCCGTCCTTCTTTAATATAAATTATTAAATCAACTTGACCAAAAGGAGTATCAAATTGAAGCGTTCCAAAGTCTGCTACATCCCCACTGGGATTGATTCTAAATCGTTTCAAATTACTATAAATATTAAAATTAATATTTTTGGGGAAATCCTTATCTAATAGGAGATTACTATTTAAACCCTGATACGCTACATAGCGATTAGAATTATAGAATTGAAAATTTACTGTTTGTTCTTTTTCAATAGCAAGTGCTTGCATTTCTTGTATGTCCAAAATTAGTTGTTGAAAAAACTGATCTACTATCCTCTTTTCTGATACTTTCAGTGACAGCTGAAAAACTATTGAACTTGTTAAGAGGACCATAAACAATACAAGGAGCATCTCAATCAATGTAAAGCCATTCCTATTCTTTACATAACTTATACCCACATCAATTCTCACTTGATTCCTTAGGACTGTCCTTTGTGACTGCAACAACACTACCATCACTTTGGATTTCAATAGTGTCACCATTTGGACATCCAACCGCTTCCTTGTTGTTTAAATAGCCTTCTGATTGTAACTGGCTAATTGTTGGTAACGACTGATGATCAAGCTTATATGCCTCCACTTCTCCTTGAACCATTTTCAAATATGCCTCACAACCTTTATCATCAATTGTGGCAAAGTGTTTTGTTACGTTCGGTATAGTCACCAGAATAAGCACTGATATAATTAACAATACAATTAACATTTCGATTAGAGTAAATCCCTTTTCATTATTTTTTCTCACTAGATACACGCTCCTATTAAATTATTTCGATCATCTCGTACATAGGAAGTAGAATACTTAAATATGCGGCGATAATACTGAGGGCTATGATGATAAAAAAGAGTGGTTGAATAATGGATACCCCTCTTTTCATGTATGAATGGAGTTTTTCTTCTAATAGTTCACTGTATATGAGTAATTGTCTACCTAAGTATCCACTTTTTTCTCCATGCTTAATAAACTCATCAAATTTGGAAGAGAACCAGCCTAATTTAAAAACAGCACTTGAAAGCGACTCACCAAAGATTACTTCTTCCTCAATTTTTTTAGACAAAAAGGCTAATGTTTTATTCATTTGTTGGTTTTGTAAAATGGTTAATGCTTGTTGAAGTGAAAAGCCACCTATTAATAAATCCCCTATCGATTTTGCCAATTGGTTGGTGATAAGCAACTGATAGAAATAATTTATTACTGGAAGTTTTTGGTATATCTGTAGTTGTGTTTGCACATCTTGTCTTTTAATGTACAGATAGCTGGTAATAACGAGGAAAATAAAAGAGATGAATGAAATGAAAAGAAAATCAGGTAGTCGAAGAAAAATCGATGAAATAAAAAGACTTGTACTACCATTAGCATTTGTTCGGGTGGTTAGTATTTGCGTAATATTGGGCAAAAAGTATGTTCTAAATGCAAGAAAGATACTCATCAAAAATATACTTAATAATATTGGGTAGCTAAGTAAACTGATCATTTTCTTTCGCATTTTATCGTTAAATTCTAGTTGATGAGAAATACTTTCTAAACTTTGCGCAAGCTTCCCGCTTTCCTCCGATATCTGAATAGCTATTAAAAATTGCTTAGGAATTGAAAAAGACTGTAAAATGTCAATCGCACCTTCTCCACTCCTTAGTTGTTCCTTAATCTTACTTCTCCAATAATATGGATCATCTACATGATAGGGTAACAACATTTCGATTGAATCCGCGAAAGTGTATCCCTCCTTTAACAAAGTACTCAATCGAAAAAGAAAAGACGGTAACTGCCGCACTTTCATATTTTTATTTGTAAGTTTCAAGGACTTTTTTATCTTAAAATGTAGTTGATGCATTTCTTTTCCTCACCTCAAAGGAAGCTAACTGACTTGTTAACCTTTCAGAATGGGGCAACAAATACTGTTCCCTTCGCATTGTCGCCACAATGGCTTCGTTAAGGTTTACATCACTTAAAATCTCATATAAAGCCTTTCTTTCTTCACCTACTTGAACTAAACATTGAGCAACAATACCAATTAAGGCCTGTCTAATTTCATCTAACGAAATATCAAAATCCAGAAGACGGTAAATACAATTCACTGTATCTTTTGCATGAATTGTTGACAAGACTAAATGACCAGAAAGTGCTGCTTCAATCGCGATTTTTGCTGTTTCAGATTCTCTTATTTCACCAATCATGATTACGTCCGGTGAGTGTCGTAATATAGCTTTTAAACCCGTTGCATAAGTGACACCTGCTCTTTCGTTTACTTGAATCTGTAGCAAATTGGATTGGTTACTCTCAACTGGATCTTCAAGCGAAATGACATGACGCGCTAACATTTCACTTACATAATTAACTAAGGAGTACAATGAAGTTGTTTTTCCGGATCCAGTAGCCCCACAAAATAATAATAATCCTTGACCGCTTGACACAAGCTGAATTAATTTTTCTGCTGAGTTTGGATTTAATGAGATAGAAGAGATTGGAAGACGAGCGTTTTGAGCTAATATTCGAATAACTACGCTCTCTCTTAAAAAAATAGAGGGTAAAGTGGAGACACGAAAAGCATATAGTTGATTTAAAAATTCTTTCTGGAATGCCCCACTCTGAGGCTTTCTCCTTTCACTTATATCAAGAGATGATAAAAATTTAAAAAAGGAGATAATTCTATCCCCTAATTCAATGGGGATATGACTACTAGGGAATAATTTACCGTATTTTCTAAAATGAATTGTATATTTATCTTGCTGAGGAACAAGATGAACATCTGAAGCACCAAAGTGCAGTGCTTTGAGCAGTAATTGCATACTTTTATTTTCTACCACCGATTCGATTTCCAAAATCTACACCTCCTCGATACATGATTATGTTTGACCGCAAATTATTTAATGACAGTATATCTTGTGAGTCTTAAATAGAAAACCCTTTTCACTAAGTTTAATATTTGAGCACTTTAAACAAAATAGAAATTTATCTTTTGCAAGTATTATATTAAAATGCTTATTAAGGACAAGATTTTATTCATTAATCGTAATAATTGCTTATTATGTTCTATATAAATTCTATATTAAAAAAGTTAGAATATAACAAATAACAAAAGAGGTGATTACATGATTCATCCCTTGAAAATTACAAGTACCCTAGCAGATGAAACACGTTATCAAATATATGAATACATGCTTCAACAGAAAAAGTCATTTACAGTTCAAGCAATTGCAGAGCAATTTGGCATTCATCCCAATGTTGCTAGACTTCACTTAACGAAGCTTTCCGAAATCAATATTATTTCCGCTGTGTTCGTTAAATCTGGTAAAGGTGGTCGACCAGGGAGAGAATACAAAGCAACTGAAGAAGGAATTGAATTAAGCTTTCCTAAAAAAGAGCAAAGTCGATTGATTAATTGGGCATTACAACTAATCGAAGAGATTGGTCCAGATGCGCTTCATACAGCCCAAAAAATAAGCTATAATGATGGATTTGAACAGATGCAAAAGCTTGTAGCGAGTAGAAAGGAACTAACCTTCAACGAAAAGTTAAACAGTATAACAGCTGCAGCTTCGATGATTGGTTATATTCAACAAATTGAAGAAATCAATGAGGGGAAAAAAATAATTTTCTCAATTTATAATTGTCCGTTTAAAAATCAATTATCTACAGATAATGAGATTATATGCACATTACATGAATCCTTTTTGAAAGGTCAAATAGATGCCCTATTTACCCAAAATGAGTTTATCCAAGTAGAAAGTATGATTCATGATTGTACATATTGTAATTATAAAATAGAAATTGCTAAGGATTACCTCTAGCATTTTCTACCCTATCGCTCAAACAAAATGTAAGTGACAGTTTACATTATAGTTTCCAATCATTTATAATAAAGGATGAGATTATTCTGTCATATGGCAAAAGGAGGGATACTTCATGAGTAACATGTATAAAGTTATGGCTTTCTGGACTGGTATTTTCGCTGTTATGTTCTACCTTGGTGATATGTACGAGGTTTCGCTATTATTCGTTGGTAATACTATTTTATTCTTATTGTTAGGCTTTTTAAACCTTACAGAACGCATGTACATGTACATTTTCGGAGCTTATTTAACAATATTCTTCGCTGGATTTACGTATTATTCTACGTTTATTCATGTACCAGGTGCTGGTCACTGATAAATCACATCGACTGTTTATTCAGTCGATGTTTTTTATTCTTATTAAAAGGCTGTTTTCTAAAAGATTGTTGCTAAAAGAATGTATTCATAATTAACTATTTTTTATTAAAGCGTAAATATTAATTTTAAAATTCCAGAAAGCAACAATTTAATAAGAACACCTGTGCTGCGCACTATAATTAGAAGGCTTCCAGAAGCTAGTACTCGTGAGTGGGCTCTTGCACAAAGCGCAAAGGCAAGTCGTAGAGACAACTACAAGTTGGCTCTGCGGCTTGTGCGCTTAAGCCCACTCACAAAGTAAAACTTTATTAGAATCAATATTAGAATAAAGCTTTTAAGACACAATTTAAGTCAAATGCATTTTAAATAAAAACAACAAAGTTTACGAATATACGAAAACAGCGTATTAAAAAAACGACCCACATTAACTAGAGTCGTCTAATTATGATTAAAACCCATTTAAAAAAGGATTTGAATCCATCTCTTGTGCTGGCGTTGTGTAGCTGCCATGTCCAGGATAAATAATCGTGTCATCAGGTAGTACTAACAGTTTCTCATGAATAGACTGAAGAAGTACTTCCATAGAACCGCCAATTAAATCTGTTCTACCAATACTTCCCTCAAATAATGTATCCCCTACAATCGCAAACCCATCTTCTTCAAAAATATACGATATACTACCTGGTGAATGACCTGGAGTAAAAACGGCTTTAAATTGAAAACCCGCTATGTTAAAGGATTGCTCTTTAGAAATAATATGCTCTTTCTGAGGTTTTTGGACAATATAATTTGGAAGTTCAGCATACTTCCCGGAACCATTTTTCATTGGATCCCCAAGCCAACTCACTTCTTTTTCATGAATATATAGTGGAAGATGGAATTCATCTCTCAATTCATCTACTGCCCCAATATGGTCAAAATGAGCATGTGTTAAGAAAATTGCCTTTGGATTTAACTGATTTGAACGAATTACCTTCATAATTTTTGAAGATTCTTCACCAGGGTCGAATATTATGCAGTCTTTTTGCTTATTACTAATGATATAACAGTTTGTTTGCACAGGTCCTAGACTATATGCTTTAACATTTAACATTGGAATCACCTCTCGACTATTATACATGGGTGAGCAGAAATTTACAGTAAATAAGGACAAACACGTTTTTCTGCTCGACAAACACTGGAAGGTGATTTACAATAAAGAAGGAATATTGTTTATCGACATGCATTCACTGCTGTCGAAAGGAGTGTCTTTTTAATGAACTTATTAATGGTTATTTTCGCTTTAGTCGCAATTTTCGCAGTAGTAAATTTCTTTCAGGCAATCAAACAAAAGAATATTCTAGCTTTAATTTTTAGTGTTGCTACTGCAGCTATTTTTGGTTGGTTTGTAGTTATGACAGTTTTAAATCAAGGCTACCCACCAAAATTACACTAAGAAAAACGAGGTATCAGTTCATGATACCTCGTTTTTTCTGTTTTTTTCCTTAGATATAGTAAAAGGGATATTTCACCGAAATATCCCCTTTACTTTACTTCACTTTCCTTTATTAACGGCATTCTGTATTAGATTACCCGTTTGTTCATCATAAAATCGCAACAAATCTCCGTTGATAATTTCATCTGAATATTCTAGCTGTGTAGATGCCCGTTCAATGTAAGGTTGACATGCTTCGATTCCTATTTCCTCACCATTATCCCGATTGTAACATACCTCACCTGCGTACACTAAATCATCTGTTACAAATCGTCCATCTCGGAAAATTACGAAATTCTCATGTTCTTTAGAGAAAAGATCCGCCCCTAATTGCATATCATTGTCCGTTCTAATACCCAATAAATGTAAGATTGTTGGACGTAGATCCATTTGACCTGAAACTTCATCCATCACTTTCCCATCTCCAGATCCTGGAACATGGATAAATAAAGGTACAGATTGAAGTAATGCACTATCATAAGCTGTAATCTCATCTTTTCCTAAGTACATGGCCATTGCCTTATTATGATTCTCTGAAATACCATAATGGTCACCATACATAACAATTATTGAGTTATCATATAAACCGGATTCTTTTAATTTATCAAAGAATACTTTAACCGATTCGTCCAAATAACGAACTGTTTGGAAATAGCGATTTAATGTACCAGAATTCGAATTATACTCAGGTATCATCTGATCTTCTTCTTCTAACGTGAATGGGAAGTGATTTGTTAAAGTAATCATTCTAGAGTAGAATGGTTGCTCCATTTGCTTCATTAAGTCTACTGACTGTTCAAAAAATGGGGTATCTTTTAGTCCCCAGTTTACAGAATTCTCATCTGTAACTTCATAGGATTCAATATCATAGAATTTATCAATATTAAAGGATTGATAAATCTCATTTCGATTCCAAAACGACGAGTTATTTGAGTGCATTACATTAGTGAAATAACCATTTTCACCCAACTTTTCCGCCATCGTATTATACGTATTACGACCATGAGTAAAGAAAACAGCCCCACGACCTAATCCAAATAATGAATTCTCAAGGATAAATTCAGAATCACTTGTTTTACCAAGTCCGGTTTGGTGATAAAAATCACTAAAATAATAAGTATCTTTGTCATTTGTTAATGAATTTAAGAAGGGTGTAACGACTTCCCCGTTCATTTCATTATTAATAACAAAACTTTGTAACGATTCTAATGAAATAACGATTAAGTTACGATCTTTATATTTACCAAACATGTTTCCATTTACTGCTGCTTGATTTGCTTGAACATAGTTATTGACTTCAACTAATTCGCTACCGTCTGCCATAGCACGTTGAGCACTCGATTTTGTTTGAACATAGATATCATACAAGTGATAGTTATACGTACCAATATTCTTAACAAGCAACTCCCGATCAAAAGCTCGTGTTAAAAGCTGAGGTCGCTCCACTTCAGCTAAACCTAAATTTAAGAACACAATGGCCATAGATATAACAAAGTAAGCACGGCGAATTTCTATTTTAATTGGTGTAGTGCCTTGAGTTGTTGGGATAAATTTAATTGCTAACAATAATAAAATTACATCTGCAAAGTAAAGAATGTCAGTGAGACTGATGATATCTGCAATTGAATTACCTAAATCACCGAAATTACTCGTTTGGAATAAAACTGCAAACGTTATAAAGTCATTATAGAATCGATAGAAACCGACGTTTGCAAATAATACAATTGCTAACAGGATACTCATTGTTACCAAATAACGATTTCGTCTCTTAGTTGTTTTGAAGAATAAAGATATACCGTAAGCAAATAAAATAAAACTTAATGGGTTAATAATTAGGATAAACTCTTGCAGTACATTTTCAACGTCAAGTTCAAAACTTGTATGATATACAATTACTGTTTTAATCCAAGTAGCTAGTATTGCAATCGCTAATATCGAATGTTTAGGCCATTTAGCTGGCTTCATTCCAAAACATCCTTTCAAGAAATTTAATATAACTAAAATGCATCTCTAATTTGAAATGAAATTCAGGATAACTTATAAAAGATAATAATAAACAAAATTTATCTTAAACTTTTTTACTTTAATTAGCAATACTTCCCAAGGAAAAACCCATCGACAGAATATTACACCTAAAATGAATCATTCTAAAATCATTTACGTTTTTACTTCCTAAAAAGTTTCCAAATGAAAACAGTGGAAAAAATCCACTGTTAGATTATTCAACATATATTTAACATTTATTAACATAAAACTCTTATTTCAAACACGAAAATGAATTTTTAATTAAATAAAATCAACATTTCAGTGATTTCCTATTACTATTGAATGTTTTTTTCATCAGTTACGATTCTAGAAGCTTCATGACGTAATAGTATCATAGCGGACTGAAATTCTTTAGGATCAAGCACTTTTGATTTATACAGATCTCGGATTTCATCTTCCATTAATAGAAGATCTCCTTGACGATCACCAGTATAAATAAAAATTCCATATCTTTTTAATAAATCATAGACATCTTTCATCGATTTCATATATTAGACTCCTCTCGATTTTTCGCACAATCGATCCGCTTTGTTTCGGTAAGTATTAGATCAACAGGTATATCATAATTTTCTTTTGGAACATCCATAACTAGTTGTATATCAAATGCTAAGGAAATCATTATTCCGTTAAATTGTGTTAAATACCTATCGTAATAGCCTCCACCATATCCAACGCGATATCCTTTGTTATCAAACACGATTCCTGGCACGATGATACAATCGATTTGACTAGCTTTTACGAGCTGAGAACTTTCTGGCTTTGGTTCTTGTAAATCCATATATACGTTTTCAAGTTGATGAAAATTCTCAATCTCATAGAAATTCATTGAACGATCAACAGGTTCGCACTTTGGTACTACTACTTTTTTCTTTAGTCCCCAAAGTGATTCAATAATTTCTTTTGTATCAACTTCTCGTTTGTTCGATATCGTGATAGCAATCGTATTTCCTTTTAGTATAGAAGGCTCTCTTAGTAAACGCTCTTTAATAAGAAGAGAAGATAATTTGTATTGTTCAGAATCTATTTTTTGTAATGACTGTCTTACTTGATTTCTGATGAATTTTTTATCCAATTAGAATCATTCCCTAAAAGTTACTTGGACTATAATTAAAAAGCCAAAACCACAAGTGGTTTTGGCAATAATGCTTACTTAGTTTCACGGTGAAGAGTGTATTTCTTCTCGCGAGAGCAATATTTTTTAAGTTCAAGACGCTCTGGATTGTTACGTTTGTTCTTTTTAGAAATGTAGTTACGTTCGCCACAATCTGTGCAAGCTAAAGTAATGTTTACGCGCATTATTAACCCTCCCACTCTATATCAAGACTTGTATTACATCTGAGCATGATTTATACGACTAAATCATTATAACACAAACTGAAAAAAAATCTAGCATCATTTATTATTAAGTTTCATTATGTTAAAATAACTTAAAATGCCATATCAACGGGGGAACAAAAGTGGAACTTTCAATAATTTTGATGATCATCGGTATTCTCTGTATTATTGTTTCATTTTTCTTAAAGGATACTTCAAAGAAATTAGAGCAAAATCTAGAAGACTTGTCCATTAGTATTTATCAGGAAACGAATACTTTAAAAAAGCGTTTAAAAATAATAGAAGAAGAGTTACTACTTGAACCGAACATGAATGTTAAGTTCACCGGTTCCATAAAAAATCCAAAGGTAGCTAATACTCTAGGACAACAAACCAATCAGGTTACTTCTACTAAAAGTAATCAAGCCATTAACGAAATTCTAGTTAGTCAAGTGATCCAATTAAATAAGCAAGGTTATCCTATTAACGAAATTAGTAAGATGTCTACATTATCCAAAGAACAAATACTTTCCATTTTAAAAAATGGAGGCAACCGATGAAAAAATCGTCCTTACGTGCATTTGGAATTGCTTGCTTTCTAATAGGATTACTTCTTACATTTTCCGAAAAAATGAATCTTTCATTTATAATGTCGCAAGACACGGTGAATGAAAAACAATATAAAACCCAAATTGCTCACCTGGAACAACAGTTAGATGAAGCCAAGAAACAAGTGGCTTCACTGGAAAAAACTGAAGAAGACGTTCAATTATCAACAGAATCTACAGTAGATAATACTGCTTCGGAAAATGTGCCATCAAAATCCGGCGAGGATGATACCACCTCAGAAGATACTGTATCGGATACCCTATATATATATGGCGGATTAACTCCCGCAGAGGTTGCTCAAAAATTAAAAGATATGAACATCATTAAAAATAGTATTGAAATGGAATTATTTTTAGCTCAACCAGAATATGCTACATCTCTTCAAAAAGGACAGTACAATTTGAATTCTTCTATGACTATTGAAGAAATCGCAAATATCATTACGGGCAAAACAAAAAACGATTAGATCATACATAAAAGCGAAATTGCGTTACGCAATTTCGCTTTTAAATTTTATTTATATTATGTCCGAGTATGCTTAACTTACTTTCACCCTTTTAATTTCTAAAGTAATTCCGGATATAGTCAGCTAGTAACTTTGTTGCTGCGCTTTTGAAATGCTTATTGATATATGCTAACCCGACTTCACGTCGACAATTTGGAGCATTTACTTTTAATAATTGAATGTTATATTGTTCAAGTCCTTTAATATTTGGGATCAACGATACTCCCAATCCACTTTCAACTAAACCAGTAATTGTATGTACTTCTTCCCCTTCAAACGCAACATTGAGATGAAATCCATCTTGATTAAATAAATCATCCACAGATTTTCTTAATGTATTGCCTTTTTTGATTGAGATAAATGGTTCGTTTGCAAAATCTTTTACGGTTACTTCTTTTCGATTCGATAACCGATGATTTTCAGGTACAATCAGAAAGAGTTCTTCCTCCCAAAGTTTTTCCCATACTAGATCTTTATTGGTATCTAATGAAGATATTAAGCATAAATCAAGTTCTCCAACTTCAAGTTTATTTAAAATAGAACTTGAATTACTCTGAGTCAAATGAATTTTCATTTTTGGATAGTCTTTTTGAACCGCAGCCATTAACTGTGGGATCACTTCAAGTCCTAACGTATGCATAAAACCAATGGAAACTACTCCCTGACCTGGCGAAACTAAATTTAACAGATCTTCTTTTGCCATCTCATATTCTTTTAACATCAACTCTGCACGTTCTAAAAAAAATTGACCATAACGATTCAATTTTATTGAGCGTCCATTTCGATCAAATAAGGAGACTCCTAAGTTTTCTTCCAATAAAGAGATAGACTTACTAAGTGCCGGTTGAGTAATATGTAGAATATCAGCTGCTCTCGACATATTTTCATATTTTGCAACTAAAACAAAATATTGAAGTGAATTAAAATCCATACGATGGACTCCTTATTACTAAAATTTATAAGACACATAAATACAATGAATTATCATTATATCCCTTTATTCATTATAATAAATAAAAGTTCAAAAATATGTAACATTTTAAAAGAGGCGTATAAAATGAATTATCTACAAAAAGGAACTAAAGAGTTTACTTTGGCAAATTTAGCTTTATTTGCCGCTGGTTTTATCACTTTTGCTAATCTTTACATAACACAACCTTTATTTCCACAGTTTTCGGAGCACTTTGGTGTTTCCCCGGCCATTGCAAGTCTTTCCCTCTCTTTATCTACGGGGGTTTTGTCTGTAACATTAGTCTTATTTGGTTCTCTTTCGGAAGCGTGGGGGCGAAAACGGTTAATGACAATTTCAATTTTTGCTGCATCTATACTAACAGTTCTACTTGCTTTTGCCCCGAGCTTTGAAGCTCTTTTACTCCTACGGATGCTACAAGGATTCGTTTTTGCAGGTGTACCCGCAATCGCCATGGCGTATTTAGGAGAAGAAGTGGATCCAAAAAGTCTAGGTATCGCTATGGGACTCTATATTAGTGGAAATTCTATTGGTGGTTTATCGGGTAGAATCATCATGGGGACTATGACGGATTTCTTTAATTGGAAAATAGGTATGGTTTTTACTGGACTGCTAAGTTTACTAATATGCCTTTATTTCGTGTGGGCACTTCCTGCCTCAAAGCACTTCACACCAAGAAAGCTTGTGCTTCGTTCATTATCCAGATCTTTATTTAATCATTTAAAAGATCCAGGTTTACTATGCCTATTTGGAATTTCCTTTACATTAATGGGTGGATTTGTAACGCTTTATAACTATATTAGCTATAAGCTATTAGACTCTCCCTATAATTTAAGTAGCACAGTAGTAGGATGGATTTTCATTGTATATTTAGTCGGTACATTTAGTTCTACATGGTTTGGAAGTCTATCCGATAAATTTGGACGCTCAAAAGTACTGCCTCCAGGTATTCTCATTATGTTAACTGGTGCCTTACTTACTTTACCAGAAAATCTCATTATTAAGATTGCTGGTATTATCATATTTACTTTTGGTTTTTTCGGATCCCACTCCATTGCAAGTGGTTGGGTAAGTTATCGAGCTTTGAAAGATAAAGCACAAGCTTCATCTCTTTATCTTTTTGCTTATTATTTTGGTTCAAGTGTTGGCGGAACAACTGGTGGACTCTTCTGGGCAAAATGGGGTTGGAATGGTGTCATCGCATTTATCAGTGCTTTTATGATTACTGCCTTCATATTTACTGTTATACTGGTGTTGTTAAATCGAGGAGCAAGAAAGCCTGAAAAAGACATAAATCTGACTTAAGAAAGAGGGATACAATGAATATTTATGACTTTGAAGTAAAAGATGAAAACGGCGTACCTTATTCACTAAAGAAATTCGAAGGTAAAGTAGTACTCATTGTAAACACTGCAACAAAATGTGGTCTAGCAGGTCAATTTAATGAGCTAGAAGAGCTATATAAGAAATATCATGATCAGGGATTAGAAATACTTGGATTCCCTTCAGATCAATTCAAACAAGAATTAAGTTCAGGAAATGAAGCGGCTGAAGCCTGCCGCCTCACATATGGTGTTACTTTCCCAATGCACGAGTTAGTAAAAGTAAACGGAGAAATGGCCCATCCCCTTTTCAACTATTTAACTGAAGAAACAAAAGGTATTTTAGGTAAAAGGGTAAAATGGAATTTCACTAAATTTTTAGTAGATCGTCAGGGCAATGTTGTAAAACGCTTCGCCCCAACCGATAACCCAACAAAGTTCGAAAACGAAATTGCAAAATATCTTTAATCATTATTAAGAAAGAAAAGGACGCATCAGGGTAGCGTCCTTTTTACATTCATAGATTACCATAAAGGTTCATCTTCATTCGAAAAACGATTGGTGAAATTAACAATATAAAAATTGAAAAATAATCCTACAACTATAAATGAAAAGACTATGATTTGAATTGGAATGCCGGAAAGCGCTAAAAGATAATGACTAATTAGCGGTACCCAGATAAAGAGAACTGAATTTTTCCTCGAGTCAGCACTTAGATAGATATTTTCTTCACATCGGATACATGTTAAACGATAAGGTGCCCATGTCATTTTGAAGACGTCTTTTCGAGTAAATGATTTTCCACAATGAGGACATGCTGATCTATTTAATTTTCGAACGAACCATAATAACAACAAGCAATTTAGTAACATTACGAAGAACACGACTAGTATTTTTATTATGTTTAATGAAATAAATGCTATCCCACCACCTATCAAAATAAAAATGATTGATTGAATAACAAAATTACGTGGCCAAGTAGCTAGTAAACTGTTGATTTTACTTATAAATGTATTAGATTGCCATCTGAGCGTTTTCTTTATCACTGCAAAAAGTAAAAAAACTGAAGTTCCTTCAATTAAAATCGCGCCTAATGTCCAATAAAACCTTTCTGATACAAGTAGTTCCTTAAAATTATATTCTATTGAAAATGATGTATTTGACGAAGAAGATATTCCTAAAGTGTTATCTTGAATTGTAACTAATAGAAAGAACGCAATACCAAATACAAAGATTGAAAATACTAACGGATACACCAAATTACTTTGTTTTTTCTCTTTAAACTTATGAGATACAACTTTTTCTACTAACTCACTTTTCATTTCTGTATTTAAATAAATATTAGATTCAAGCTCATTTTTCCATTCTTTTTTAAATTGTTTCTCCGCTTCCATCATTCAGCACCTCCCATTCAATATGATCAAGCTTCTCTTTCAGTACACTTCTTGCTTTCTGAAGCCTCGATTTAATAGTAGATTCAGGAAGTTCTAAAAGGTCAGCAATTTCCTTAGTGGTATGCTCTGCATAGTAATACAGTAGAATTACTTCACGTAGTTTAACTTTTAAAGTAAGTACAGTTCTCGTTATTTCCATTTTCTCTTCTTTTTCGATGTATTTACTCTCAATACTTTTCGTATTCCCATGAACAAAGATTGTTTCCAGTAAAGTTTCTCTTTTACTTTTCCAGCTTCTTAGATAATCATAACAACGATTTATCGTAATCCGAGTTAAGTACGTTTTAAGAGATGCATCTCCTCTATAATCCTTCTGTTTCCTGTAATATGTAAAAATTACATCTTGAAGGATTTCTTCAGCAATTCTATTGTCCTTGACATATGTATAAGCTATACGCAACAAGTAATCTCCATATAGATCAATTATTTCTTTGATTTGTCTTTGCAAATTATCCCCTCCTTTATTTCCTTCTACCCTTTAGACGTAGGCGGAAATAGATTAGACGAAAAAAGCACACATTTTTTGAAATGTGTGCTCTGCTAGATTAAATAAAACTATTTAATACAATATTTGCTTTCTTATCGAGTCCACTTGAACGTTCTTCATCAGTTGGAGTTTGAGCCATTTTCTGTAATAGTTCTTCCAATGCAATTTTCACAAAAAATGGTAGTTTCGGGACAATCTCCTCTAGAATCCAAGCCTTCATTTCAATATCGGAAGTTTCAGATTCCAGTATACTAAAAACGTACGTTGTGATTTCATTTGGAAATTTCAGCAGAATACCTGCTAATTCCTGAGATTTCACTATCTTCCCTTCCATTAATCGTTGAAATATTAGCGGAATCTCATTTTTCACTTGTTCATCGGTTAAGGTTAAAAAATAATCAGTTGATTTATCCAAGTACTTACTCCTTTTACTTTTCCATCTATTGTACTTTAATTAAAGCAATAATTTTTAAGAAGGATTCAATCATTTTCGTTCCTGTCTCAGTTCCAATCGATTCTGGATGGAATTGCAAACCAAAAATCGGAAATTCTTTGTGCTGAACGGCCATAATTTCTTTATCGTCTAGTGAACTTGCAATAACCTCTAACTCTTTTGGCAAAGTAGCAGGATCAATAATTAGTGAATGATAACGCATAACTTCGATATCACCTTCTAACGCTTCAAATAATCCTTTTTGTTGATAGTCTAGTTTCGATAGTTTACCATGCATAATATTTCTTGCTCGAACGATCTCTCCACCAAATGCTTCACCAATTGACTGATGACCAAGACAGATCCCTAAAATAGGAAACTCTTTATATAATTCTTTTACAATATCTACTGTAATGCCAGCCTCTGCTGGAGTACCCGGACCTGGTGATAACACAATCGCTTCAGGCTTTAAGAGTCGAATCTCATCAATCGTTATTGAATCGTTTCGGACTACTTTCACAGTCTTATTCAAATTTGAAATTTGTTGATATAAATTATATGTGAATGAATCATAATTATCGATTAGTAAAATCATCTGTGCACCTCCAAAAGAGCTTTGGCTTTATTGATTGTCTCTTCGTATTCAGATTCTGGAATGGAGTCATAGACAATACCAGCTCCAGCCTGTACATAAGCCTTGTTATCTTTTACAATCATTGTTCGAATTGCCAATGCCAAATCCATATTCCCATTTACGGATACATACCCAATTGCCCCTGCATATACCCCTCTTTTTACTTGCTCTAATTCGTTAACAATTTGCATCGCTCTAATTTTCGGTGCTCCCGAAACAGTTCCTGCTGGTAAACAAGAAGTTAGTACATCCAATACATGTGTATCCTCATTCAACTCTCCTGTTACTTCCGAAACAATATGCATTACGTGCTTATATCGCTCAATATTCATGTACTTCGTCACTTGTACAGTCCCAATTTTACTCACGCGCCCAATATCGTTCCGACCTAGATCGACCAACATTCTGTGCTCCGCAATTTCTTTTTCATCTTGAATTAATGTTTGTTCAAGTAATAGATCTTCTTCTTTTGATTTTCCTCTTGGTTTTGTACCCGCAATCGGATTTGTCGTTACTTTTCGATCAAGCACTTTTACTAAACTTTCTGGTGAAGTGCCCAATATTGTGTAGTCGTCAAACTCAAGATAAAACATATATGGTGATGGATTTGATGTACGTAACTTACGATATAAGGAAAATGGGTTCCCAGTGTAATCTGTTTTAAATCTTTGTGAAAGGACAACTTGGAAAATATCTCCTCTTTCAATATAACTCTTTGCCTGTTCCACCATATTGATAAAATCTGCTTTCTCAATTGTCGGTTCAAACTTTACAGAGATGGCCTTTTCTTCCGTATACAAAGAACCTTGTTTGATTTCTTCTACAATTTCTTTCACACAATTTGTCATCTCTGATTCTGTTCTTCCACTTTGGAACAAATCAACAGTAACAATAGATACCTTTTGAGCTAGATGATCAAAAACGATAAACGTATCATAAAAATATGCATGTACATCTGGCATATTAAGTTCATCTTCAAGTGCTTCGCCAATTTTCTCATTATAAAAAGCTGTATCATAGCCAAAATAACCAATCGCTCCACCAAAAAAAGAAAATGGATAAGATTTATTTTGGATTGGCATTAGATTACGTAACTTATCGAGCACTGATCCCTCTTCTTGTTGTGGCTCATCATTTTTAAATTGATAAGTGTAATTTTCTTTGGATCCTTTTAATTCTGCAATTGGATTTAGGGCAATAAACGAATAACGTCCACTCTCTTCATGTTTAGCAGATGATTCAAATAAAACTTTCTTTGTTCCTGCTAAACTTTCAAAAATGGAGATTGGTGTCATCATATCCCCTTGCATTTCATGAATTACATAATCTTTCACTTCAACAGTCATCTCTACTCTTCCTTTCTATTCTCAACTCAGCTCATTTGCACGCTTTTATCTAACTCACAAGGACTAAGAGTTATACAATATAAAAAGGCCCTTCCATCACACAAAAGGACGGAAGAGCCGTGGTGCCACCTTCATTGACTAAAGAGTATAATACTTTAGTCCACTTAACTGTTTTTAACGTAACTTCACGCTAGTACCTACTAATTGGTTCAATACTAGAAGCTAGAAAGCCCATTCGTATTATGTTATGCTCTAGCTTCCACCAACCGCTAGCTCTCTATGCCACTTCATAATACTACTCTTTTTCATCATTGCTTGAAATTATTTACTTACCACTATTCTATTACAA
>Ga0182742_1001813_pt1 | contig 25875 bp, 18 predicted proteins | sample eDN5th37CBELigMG_FD_128880 | JGI IMG/M metagenome (GOLD analysis project Ga0182742, IMG submission 128880) | Enriched Miracle-Growth compost microbial communities from Emeryville, California, USA - eDNA 5th pass 37_C BE-Lig MG (version 2)... ...
CGCCAGGGCGGCGCGCGGCTTCAGTAAATCCCCTCGCCTCGATGGGAAAGCCCGCTTGGGTCCGATCGCGCCTAACAGGAAGAATCAGCTCTGGGTTGCACGCTCGTCGTCATAGCCGACTTCCAACGCCAGCCGCGCCATGTCACGGAAGAGTTCGTGACGCTCCGACAGGGCCGTCTCCTCGCCGGTTTCCAGATTGTCGACGAGGGTGCAGATCGACACGGCCCGGAAGCCCAGCCGTCCAGCCAGCGTGTAGAGATTGGCGGTTTCCATGTCGACGGCCGTGATCCCTTTCGAGATCGGCAGGTTGAACCGCGTCTCGGGCGTCGGATGATAGAAGACATCGCTGGACACCATCGGACCGGTCAGGATCGGCAAGTCGATCTTGCGCGCGCATTGGAGCGCGCGCTCATAGAGCCCATGGTCGCCATGGGCGAAATCGGCCGAGGCCTCCAGGTCGGTGTCCATCACCGCGCGGTCGCACACGAAGACGCGACGAAGCGGCATCGCCGCCGTCAGGCCGCCGCAGGAGCCGATGCGGATGAAGGTCCGCACCCCATAGAAGGCCGCAAGCTCGTGCACGTATATGGTGAAGGAGGGCCGCCCCATCCCCGTCGCCTGCAGGCTCACCGGCAGGCCGCGAAAGGTTCCCGTGTAGCCGTAGCAGCCACGCACGCGGTTCACGCACCGCACGGCGGTCAGGAAGTTCTTGGCAATCCATTCGGCACGCAGCGGATCGCCTGGCAAGAGCACCGTTGGTGCGTAGTCTCCCGGCGAAGCTTCCAGATGCGGCGTCATTGCCCCCACCCCCCCTCTGCCACCCAGTTACAAAACTGGGGCCCGATTGGTCTCCCCGATCCGACGCCGGGGATACACGGCCCCCGTTCCCGGACACGCGCACGCGACGACAACACGACAGCCGCGCGGATAGGCCACACCACGGCGGAAGCGCGAAAGGCGGCGCTCCCGCGTCTGTCTCCGGAAGTTCCGCAGACCCTCGACTGTCAAAACCAAACGCTTGAAACGCGCTGGACCGCAATTCCCGAGTCCCGTCCCGTACCGTCACCCTAGGATGAACGAAGCGGGAGCTACTTTTCTTCCAGGACTTCCTTCACCACCGTAGCCAATTGCTTGAGCGAGAATGGCTTCGGCAGGAAGCCAAACTTGGCGCCGGCCGGCAAGTTGCGGGCGAAGGCATCCTCGGCATAGCCGGAGACGAAGACAAACTTGATGTCCGGGTCCCGCTTGCGCAGCTCGCGAAGCAGCGTGGGGCCGTCCATCTCCGGCATGACCACGTCGGACACCACGATGTCCACCTTGCCGCCGATCTCGCTGTAAATCTCGAGCGCCTCCACGCCGGAAGACGCCTCGTGGACCGTGTAGCCGCGCGAAACCAGCACGCGCACGCCGGCCATGCGCACGGCATCCTCGTCCTCGACGAGAAGCACGGTCGCCGTTCCTGAGAGGTCGCTGATGGGCTGGGCGGGCTTTGGCGGCGGAGCGGCAGCTGCCGTGGCTCGCTCGGCCGCGGCCGGCGCGCGCGTGGAAGATTCCGAATCCTGGCCGCCCGATGCGGCGGCTGGGGTCGCCCCCGGAGCTGCCACTGGGATGGTCGGAGAAGCAGCACCGACAGCAGCCGACGTCTCGGCAGACGCCGCCTCGTCGCCCTCTTCCGCCGGCTGGCTGACAGCTTCCGGCACGTGGCGCGGCAGGAAAATGCGGAAGATCGTGCCCTTGCCGACTTCGGACTCGCAATAGATGTAGCCGCCGGTCTGCTTGATGATGCCGTAGACCATCGACAGGCCGAGGCCGGTGCCCTTGCCGACCTCCTTCGTGGTGAAGAACGGCTCGAAGATCTTCTTCAGCACGTCCGGCGGGATGCCTGAGCCGGTATCCTCCACCTCGATCAGCACGAAATCGCCGTTCCCGAGTTCGCGATGGTAGGCGAACGCCTGGGCGTCGGAGGCCGGCACGTTGCGGGTGCGGACCGTCAGCGAGCCGCCCTCGGGCATCGCGTCCCGCGCGTTGACGACGAGGTTCACGATGACCTGCTCGAACTGGCTGATGTCGGTGCGGACGGGCCAGAGGTCGCGGCCATGCTCGACCTTCAACTTGATCTCGCTGCCCACGAGGCGCGCCAGCAGCATGCGCAGGTCCGCCAGCACGTCTGTCAGGCTCAGCACTTCCGGACGCATCGTCTGCTTGCGCGAGAAGGCCAGCAGCTGGCGCACCAGCGAGGCCGCCCGATTGGCGTTCTGCTTGATGCTCATGATGTCCGGGAATGACGGGTCGGACGGGCGGTGATTGGTGAGCAGCAGGTCAGAGGCCATGATGATGGCCGTCAGCACGTTGTTGAAGTCGTGCGCGATGCCGCCTGCGAGCTGGCCGACCGCCTGCATCTTCTGGCTCTGCGCCATCTGGCCTTCCAGGGCCTTCTGCTCGGTGGTCTCGACGGCATAGACGATCGCCGCCTCCTCCTCCTCCGTACCCTCGGCGCCGTCCGCCACCGCGTTCACATAGAGGCGGATGTGGCGGGATTCGTTGTTCGGCAGAACCGTGTCGATCGGATCGATCTCGGCCTGCCGTTGCCGGGCCTTCTCCAACGCGGCAGCAAAGGCGCCGCGGTCCCGTTCGTGAACGACGGAATCGAACCGCACGTGCCGGTCGATGGCGTCGCGGTCCACGATCGATGAGAACAGCGAGAAGAACGGCGCATTGGTGCGCACGATCCGGCCGTGGCGATCGACGCCGGCAATGGCCATGGGCGTCGAGTTGAAGAAGCGCGTAAAGCGGATCTCGGAGGCGCGCAGATCGGCCGAGGCATCTTCGCCTTGCGTCTGGTTGAGCACGACGGTGCGGGTCGGCCCCGGTATGCCGTCACGGCTGGCGCTGACTCGGTGCAGGAAGCGGACGGGAAGCGCCTGCCCCGATGCCGTCGTCAGGTCGAGGTCGATGACGGCGTTGCGCACCTTACCGGGATCGGCCTTGACCGAACGCACCAGCGCCATGCCTTCGCGCGCCACGATGTCTTCGACCTTGAGATCGCCCGGCGTGAAGCTGGCCAAGTCGAGGCCGAGCCATTCGGCCAGCGTCGCGTTGACATAGGTGATGCGTCCGTCGGCGTCGGCCGAGAAGAAGCCCGCGGGCGCCTGGTCGAGATGGTCGATCGCCTGCTGCAGGTCGAGGAAGAAGCGCTCCTGCTCGGCCCGTTCCCGCGAGACGTCGGCGAGCTGCCATCCAAAGAAGGGCTGGCGCTCACCCGGAATGCGGAAGGCGCGGGCCTGCACTCGGTACCAACGTGAGCCGGATTCCTGGCCCGGCTTGAGCGAGCGCGACATGCGGAACTCGCCGCTGCCCGGCAGGCCGTCGCGAAGCCCCGTGGCGAGGCGGATCACCGTGTCGGCCGCCTCGGGCACGTCGGAGAGCAAAGATTCAGGAGTCTTGAGGTCGGCTGCGCCGGTCGCCCCCGTCATGTCGGCATAGGCGCGGTTGGCGTAGAGCACCCTTCCCTTCGCATCGGTAACCAGCAGGCCCTGCGACATGGAATCCACATAAGCCTTGGAAAGATCGTCGGTCGGGGATCGTCCGGCGACCTGGATGAAGCCGACCGCCGAGGCGAAGAGGTAGCCCACGCCAGTCATTGCAAGCACGCCGAGCATTCCAAGCAGGAAGGGATCGCCGAGTCGCTCGCGAAAGATGCCGAACACGATCGCCGCGCCGGTGAGCACGACGATGAAGATGATAAGGCGCGTCACCGTCCCCGGACGGGTGCCCTTGTCGACCACCGGAACCGGGTAGTAGTCGCCGCGCGTTTCCTTGGCCATCAGTGCGCGTTCCCCGCCATGCCGCCGCGAAACCGTTCCTCCCCTTCGGACGAATCGCGACGCTTGCCGATCCTTGTCCGACAACCGCATTTCCCAGAAGCAGCGGCAGCTTGCAAGGTATTCGCGGCGCCATTGACAGCGAACGCGGAATTTGATGACGCTATGCTGTTAGCGACATTGATGTCGCAATGACAGACCGCGCGAGGCTTCCGTGAATGCCCCAAAGAACGCGACCAAGCGATCGTTGGTCTTCTTCCTTGTACCTGATTTTACGATGATTGCCTTCGCAACGGCACTGGAGCCGTTGCGATCGGCAAACCGCATGCTCGGCTACGAAGCCTATCGCTGGCGCCTCGCCAGTTTCGACGGCAAGCCGGTCGCCGCCTCCAACGGCGTGCTCTGCGGCGTGAACACCTCCCTCGAAGACGAGCGGCGCATGATGTCCGGGCCGGATCGCCCTTCTATGGTCGTCGTGTGCAGCGGCATCAACGTGGAAGGCTACCAGAACCGTTCGACCTTCGCGTGGCTGCGCGAGGAATACAATCGCGGCGTGGCGATCGGCGGTCTGTGCACCGGCGCCCATATCCTGGCGGCAGCGGGACTGCTCTCGGGCAAGCGCTGTGCGATCCACTGGGAAAACCTGCCCGGCTTTGCCGAGGCCTTCCCGAAGGCCGACGTCTATGCCGATCTCTTCGAGGTCGACCAGAACATCTACACCTGCGCCGGCGGCACGGCGGCGCTCGACATGATGCTGAAGCTGATCGGCGACGACTTCGACGAGAACTTGGTCAACCGCGTCTGCGAGCAGGTGCTGACCGATCGCGTCCGCAGCCCCACCGACCGCCAGCGCCTGCCGCTGCGGGCCCGCCTCGGCGTCCAGAACTCGAAGGTGCTCTCGATCATCGAACTGATGGAAGCGAACCTGGCCGAGCCGCTGTCGCTGATCGAGATCGCCGACCGCGTCGATCTCTCGCGACGGCAAATCGAGCGCCTGTTCCGGGCCGAAATGGGTCGATCTCCGGCGCGCTACTATCTGGAGATCAGGCTCGACCGCGCCCGCCACCTGCTGTTGCAGTCGTCCATGCCGGTGGTGGAAGTGGCGGTGGCCTGCGGCTTCGTGTCGGCTTCGCACTTCTCCAAGTGCTACCGCGAACTTTACGCGCGCTCGCCCCAGCAGGAACGCGCCGAGCGAAAGCAGCTCATGGCCGCGTGATCTGAAATCCGGCCTGCAGGGCCGGGAGAGCTGGGTTCAAGGAGGAAGCCCCCCAATGAGATCGTTCCTGCGCGTCGCGGCATCCGTCTCCATCCTGGTTGCGGGATTGGTCGCTGCGCTGCCCGCGGCAGCGCAGGACAAGCCTGCCCCGGTCGATACGCTTCCAAAAAAGGATCGGCTCGCCTACTTCGCGGAACTTTCCGCGAATGGCGCGGCAGGGACCGCCCGCAAGACCAGGCCGGTCGATGCGCGTCCCGCAGTGCCGGGCGAAGTGGTGGTGACCATCATCGCCGGCGAAGGCCTCGAGACCCGCTCGAAGCCTGCCAAGGAGGGCGACTGGGTGGTACGCAATCGCTGCCCAGCGACCGGCAACGAGGAGATCCTGGTGTCGGCGGAGAAATTCCCGACCCGCTATGGCGAGCCGCTTGGGGAGCCCGATGTCGACGGATACCGGGAGTTCCGGCCGAAGGGATCGGAGATGGCCTATGTGATCGCGCGTTCGTCCGACGCGGAATTCGCCATCGAGGCACCGTGGGGCGAGCTGCAGCGCGTCCGTCCCGGCGACGCCATCGTGCAGGTGCCGGAGGATCCCCAGGACACCTATCGCATCCAGGCCGACGCCTTTGCCTGCACCTACGAGATCCTGGAGGAGGCGAAAGCGCCCTGATGCGGCCAGCGCCTCAGCGCGCTTCCCACATCAGCGACCGGTCGCGCCACATCTTCTCGCCGACGAGGCAGTCGTAGCCCTCCGTCTGCTGAGCAAGCACGACCGGCAGCTTCCCGGCCTCGGCACGGCGCGAGCGCGGCAACCCGCCGGCGAGTTCCATCACGAGCTTGCGCCGGACCGCCTCGGGAAACTGCGACCACTCATTCACCGGGATCATGAAGGCGCCAGGCCCGCCGATAACGCAGTCGGCGTAGTAGCGGTCGAGCTCCGTGACGTCGTAGATGCTCGAATAGCCGCCGCGGGTCATCAGTGGCAGCCCGTTGATGATGATCCCCTTCCCGACCGCCATGTCGCGCGCGAGCTGCACCGGCGTGCCCTGGTTGTTCGGGCCGTCACCGGAAATGTCGATCACCCGCTTGAAACTGCGGTAGGGGCTTTCGGCAAACAGGTCAGTGCCGAACTCGATGGCGCCTGCGATCGAGGTACGGCGCGCCGAATTGGGCGGATTGGCGGTGAGTTTCGCGGCGACGGCTTCCGCGTCGGCAGACGAGGCAATGGTGGTCCATGGCACGATCAGGTGCTGCGTCGTGCTTCCGGCCCACTCGAAATAGGCCAGCGCAATCTTGCCATAGGCACCGTCGGCGATCGCCTGCAACACCTGCTTGTCCGTGAGCGCGGCGGCGTAGCCGTGCCGCTGGATTTCCAGTTCGTCGGGAGACATCGACAGCGACACGTCGACGGCAAGGATCAGTTCGACGTCGACCTGCTCGCTGGTCTGCGCACGGCTCGCATCCGGGAGGCCGAGCGCAACGGCCACGGCGGCGACTACTCCCCTCCAAGCATATGCTGCGAGAGACATGCCGGGAGCGTAGGCGAGATTGCGCGATCGAGAAAGAAACGGCCTCCAACGAATACGCCGGCGCCGGTTCACGAAGTCGTGAGCCGGACCGCGCAAAAGTGGCGCTGGCGCAATTCGTCTTCACGAGGCCGGAAGCCCGTCCTGCCCTTCCCTGCAAGCTCCCCGGGATCCGACCCCCACCACGTGGCCCTAGGCTGAACGCCAAACGGTCGGCCCGTCAGGATTTTGTCGGTCCTGGAACCCGCCTCTGCGTAATGCCCGCTGCTGCCGCGACCGAGAACGTCCGCACCGCCGTCGACTGCGCCGGTTCGGCTGGTCGAGCAGCCGCGACGGTGGTGAGAGGACCGGCCCGTACCGCCTCCGTACCGCCGACGATGGACGCGAGCTGCTGGGTGATCGCATTGGGCGCGGCCAAGAAGGTGATGATCTGCTGCCAGAACGGCGCACCCAGTCCAACGAGCAGGCCGCCGAAAAGCAGCCAGACGAGATTGATCCCCGAAGGAATCGGGAGCTGCACGTCCCCCAAGGGAACGAGGCAGTTCTCGGCGAGAAAATTGGCGCTGCAGGCTGCAGCGCCGGCCGGCCAGCCGAGCGGGACGCCCTCGGCCTTCAACGCGTCGATCCGGTTTCTGATGTCGTCAAGGGCGACGGAAATGTCGTCGGCGAGGCCCTCCGGCCCCGGCTGGCCTGTATCAGCCTTCAGCCTTGCCACCGCTTCATCAAGTTCTACAAGCCGCGCTTCGATATTTTCGCCGTGGTTCGCCACCCTCTCCGCCACTTCCGGGTTCCTGAGATAGACACGGGCGAGATTGAGCGGATGCACGTAGGCGACGAGCGCGAGCACGATCGCACAGGCGACAGACACCCTCCGGGAGTATCGCTCGAAGGCGACGCTCAGTTCCTGCCCGAAGGTTACGAACTTCGCGGCGATGTCGGCCACGACGTCCTCCATCGCCAGGTTCGGATCCTTGAGTTCCATCTTCAGGTCGGCGAGCTTCTGGGTGAATACTTCGACCGGCATGCTGTCGATGGCGGCGAGCCGGCTGCTTTCCCCCACCCGCACCGTATCGCTCGACGAGGCCTCTCCGGTCGCCCGGTTTTCCATCATGATCGCGGCGAACTGGGCTGGCGTCATCGTGCCGCCTCCGGCCGGCTGGAGCCGGGGGGCGATCGAGTGGACATAGAGCTTCTCGATGAGCTGCTTCAGGCCCTTCTCACGGCTCCGCCGGACGCGGTGAACGGTTTCGACCATCACCGACACGATGACGGACAGCGTGAACATCGTCACCGCAAACGCGGCAATCGCCGTGATCCATTGCATCGAAGCCTCCCGATCTCGGGGCGCCAAGCAGCGTGCATTGGACACCCATGCGATCAGGTTGAACCTGGATGGGATCAACCACAAGCTGCGCGTTCACACCATACATCTTCAGGTTGCGCATCCATGTCGCGCAACCTGCCGCGCCTGCCTGCCGCGGACTCAGGGCGGCCCCCGCCGGCCGCCAGGCGATAGCGGCCGGGTCCTGTCAGGTCATGCCTGCGGAAACCTCAGCTCCGGGGCTTCAGATTCTCGGGATCGTAGAGCGGCTTGTAGCCGACAGCGGCGACCTCGACGGGATAGGTCTCGCCGAAGTACTCGACCTGCAGCTTGCGTCCTTCCTGGCAGTAGGCCCACGGCAGGTAGGCAAGCGCGATGTTCTTGCCGATTGTCGGACCGTAGGCCACCGAGGTCGTGTAGGAGCGCCGCCCGAGTTCGTCGACCAGCACGTTTCCGCTGTCCGGGTCGATGACCGGCATGGACCCGACCGGATAGCGCTTCACGCCCCTGGAGTCGGTGTTCTCGGTCATCACCAGCGTGCAGAGCATCGCCGGCTGGTGCGGCCGCGCCTTGTATTCCACGTGCCTGGTCTTGCCGCGGAAGTCGGCCTCCTTGACCTTCGGGCGGGCGAGATCCGCCTCGAACAGGTTGTACTGGGTGAGGAGGTCCGCGTTCTGCAGGCGCAGGCTCTTCTCCATGCGGCGCGAATTCGCATAGGTCTCGACACCGAAGGCCATGACGCCGGTGGAGCGCAGCGCATCCCAGACGGCCAGCCCGTCCTCGTAGCGCATGTGGAGTTCCCAGCCCTGCTCGCCGACATAGGAGATGCGGAAGGCGGTGACCGGCCTGCCCGCGATGTCGATCTGGCGGATCGCGGCGAAGGGGAAGTTCTCCGGATCGAGGCCGGCGGGATCGGCCACCACCTTCTTCAGCGTCACGCGGGCGTTGGGCCCCCAGATGCCGATGGTGATGAACTTCTCCGAGACGTCGGTGATGGTGACGTCGAAACCGCGATCCTCAGCCACGCGCTTCATGTAGTGGTAGTCGCGCGGGCCGGCATCGGCACCGTTCACCAGCCGGCAGCGGTCGGCCATGCGGAACACGGTGAAGTCCGCGCGGACCATGCCCTCGTCGTCGAGGAAGTGGGTGTATATGCCCTTGCCGATGTTGGCGTCGCCGCCAATCCTGGCTACGCACAGCCATTCGAGGAAGGCGACGTGGTCAGGCCCCTCGATGTCGACCATGTGGAAGTGGCTGAGGTTCACGACGCCGCAGTCCTCGCTCATGGCGAGGTGCTCGGCGTTCGAGACGCGCCAGAAATGCCGGTTGTCCCACTCGTTCTCGCGCACCGGAACGCGGTCGCCGTACTTCTCCAGCAGGTGCTCGTTGGCCTTGTAGCCGTGCGCGCGCTCCCAGCCGCCGAGCTCCATGAAATAGCCGCCGAGTTCCACCTCGCGCTCGTAAAAGGGCGAGCGCTTGACGTTGCGGCCGGTCGCATAGGGTTCACGCGGGTGCACCGCCGGGTAGTAGATTTTCTGCGCCGCCTCGCGGGTACGCCCCTCGATGAACTTCTCCTCGAGCTGGTGCGGGTAGAAGCGCGCATAGTCGATCGAGGAATGGTCGATCTCGGTGCGCCCATCGGTCATCCAGTCGGCGATCAGCTTGCCGTAACCGGGGCCGTCCTTCACCCAGATAGCGACGCAGTACCAGAGGCCCCTCACCTTCTGGCTCTCGCCGCAGGACGGGCCGCCAGCGGCCGAAACCTGCAGCAGGCCGTTGAAGGAATGGCTCTCGTTGTAGCCGAGCTCGCCGAGAATGGGCGTCAACTCAATGGCGCGTTCCAGCGGTTCGAGAATCTGCTCCATCTCGAGGTCGCGCTGCGAGGGCGACAGCCGCGCCTGGTGTTTCTCCAGGATGTCCCGCGGGTGGCAGAGGCGCGGGTTCTCGGTCTCGTAATATCCCCACTCGATCTGGCCGCCCTCGGTGGTCTTGGGGTCGCCGGTGTCGCGCATGTAGGCGGAATTGCCCTGGTCGCGCAGCAGCGGATAGCCTATCTCCTTGCCGGTGCCCGCGAACTCGTCGAACGGGCCAAAGAAGGTCAATGGATGGTCGACCGGCATGACCGGCAGGTCCTCGCCGACCATCTCGGCGATCAGGCGGCCCCAGATGCCTGCGCAGACCACCACATAGTCGGCCATGATCGTGCCGCGGTGCGTGACCACGCCCTTGATGCGGCCGTTCTCGACGAGCAGCGAGGTTGCCGGCGTGTTCGGAAAGGCGCGCAGCTTGCCCGTCTTTTCCGCCGCGTCGACGAGCTTGCCGGCGACCGTCTGAGAGCGCGGCACGACCAGGCCCGCGTCGGGGTCGAACATGCCGCCCATCACCTTGTCTTCCTCGATAAGCGGGAAGAGCTTCTTGATCTCGGCCGGGCTGACATAGTGCGCGCGAGTGCCGAACGCCTTGGCGGACATCAGCTTGCGCTTGATCTCCTCCATCCAGACCTCGTCGCCGGCGCGCGCGACCTCCAGCCCGCCAATGCGAGCGTAGTGGCCCATCTTCTCGTAGAAATCGATCGAGTACTGCGTCGTCCAGACCGACAGGTAATCGTGGCTGGTCGTATAGCAGAAGTCGGAGGCATGCGCCGTCGAGCCGATGTCGGTGGGGATGCCGGACTTGTCGATCCCGACGATGTCATCCCACCCGCGCTGGATGAGGTGGTGCGCCACCGACGCCCCCACGATGCCGCCCAGGCCGATGATGACGACCTTCGCCTTGGCCGGAAACTCTGCCATGCTTGCCCGACTCCCACATGCTTGTCGGCCGCACTATAGGGCGCGCCCCCGGCCTGACTGAAGCCCGTTTGCGACATGGCCACCGCATGGCGCGACCTGTTGAAAACGTAGTCGTCGCACCATGCCCGGCGTTCGGAGGATGCTGACTGAAAGCCGTCGGACCGGCCGGCCGAGACCATCGGCTGCGGCAGAGCCAGGGCGGCGGCTGGCGTCAGCGCCCGCCCGAATCGGACGTCAACTATGCGCTGCGCTTCAACTGCGCCTGAGGGGTCCGCGGCGTCGCATTGTCGAAGCGCGGCCGCCAGTAGACGGCCATCAGCATGACCATGCCGCCGATGGTGACGAAGTAGAGGCGGTCGTCCGGCAGCGGGAAGCTGGCGAACTTGCCGAGCGTGCCGATCACCATGGCGAAGAGCAACGCATTGCCGCGGCCGGCCGGGATGCGCCCGGCCTTGTTCAGGAGCGCCCAGCCGCATACCAGCAGGACGAGGATCGCAGGCCAGTCATTGTCGGCGATCGAGACGACGACCCCGCGCACATAGCCCTGGATGAAGGCCGCCAGCGAAAAGTCGGGGCGGAAGCCTGCCATCGAGTTCTGGATCTCGACGCAGGAGAAGTAGAAGTGCGCCCACCAGCCGGGGTGGCCGTTGACCTTCTGGACCAGCACGCAGGCGACCATCGACGCGACGAAGGTCACCAGCATCGGCATCAGGCGCCAGCCGAACAGGATCGCGGTAAGCAGCAGCGCGAAGACGAAGACGACATTGTCGGGCCGGATCAGCACCGACGCGAACAGCAGGACACCTGCCGCGAGGTCGCGCCCCCTGGCCAGCATGTAGATGGCCACCAGCGACACCGCCGCCAGCAGCATGTCGGGCGTCAGCGCGGTCGCCATGTGGAACAGGTCGGCCAGAATCAGGGCAGGTCCCAGCATCAGCGCCGCCTGCATGGCATCGGCCTCGCGCAGCCAGCGGAACGCGACGAACCCGATGACCAGCAGCGGGAGCACGTTCAGGAGGACCGCGGCGTTGATCAGGCCGGTGATCGGCTGCAGCGCCCGCAGGAGCCAGACATAGCCCATCTTCACGCGGTACATCGAAAGCTGCGACTGGAAGTCCTCCGGGTTCTGCCACTGGTGCAGGTTGTAGGGGTTGCCCTGCTGGATTTCGTAGAGCCGCCCGGCTGGCGGTTTCGCGGCTTCAACCTCCCGCCACGTCTCGGCATGGAGCGTGGCGGCGTCGGGCGCCTCGGGTTCGAGCGCGGTCGCCACATAGGCGACCATGTCCCAGTTGTAGTCGGGCCGCACCACCGTATAGGCGGCGATCAGCAGGAACATGCCGATGAAGGCGATAGCGGCCAGCCGGTCGAGAAAGGGCCGTCCGGTCAGCGCGCGGACGATGCTCGCGACCGCTCCGGCCCGCAACGCCCATTCGACCGGCGAGCGGCCGGATTCCGTCATCGCCATGCTTCAGCCCTCTTCCCGAACCCGCAGAGACTCAACCCATCTGGCTCTTCACGAAATCCTTCACGATCGCGACGATGCCGCGCGACAGAAGGTCGTCGAGCGCGCTGACGAACGCATCGACATTCTCGCGCGTACAGATCAGCGGCGGCTCCAGCCGGATGACGTTGCGGTTGTACTCGGTGAAGGCCACCAGCACGTCGTAGTCGCGCAGGAGCAGCGCCCCGACAAAGCCGGACAGCGAGCCCTTCAGCTTGTCGTCGAGGACGCTGACCACCGGTCGCAGCACCATCGGCAGCGTCTGGGAGAAGTCCTGGAACTCCAGCCCGACCATCAGGCCCTTGCCGCGCACGTCCTTGATGATCTTCGGATGTTTCGCTTGCAGGGCGCGCAGGCGTTCCAGCAGGTAGTCGCCGACGACGGCGGAATTGTCGATCAGGCCCTCGTCATAAAGGACGTTAAGCCCCTCGATCGCCGTGACGCACGCCTCGCCGATGCCCCCGAAGGTGGCCATGGCGTGGATCATCGCGGTCTTGGGCGTGCCGTAGGCCTTCATGTAGACATCGCGCTTCGCGATCATGGCGCCGATCGCCGCCTTGCCGGCGCCGAGCGACTTCGCCAGTGCCGTGACGTCCGGCACCACGCCGTAGTGCTCGAAGGCGTAGAAGCGGCCTGTGCGCCCGTAGCCGCACTGCACCTCGTCGGCCACCCACAGCACCCCGTACCTGTCGCAAAGCGCTCGCAGCTTCTGCCAGAACGCCGGCTCGGCCTGGATGATGCCGCCGCCGCCCTGCACCGTCTCCAGCACGATGACGCCGATCTCGGGATCGCTGCGGAAGGCCTGTTCGACCGCCTCGATGTCGCCGAAGGGCACCCGCACCGTGTTGCTGGGCACCTTGAACTCGGCGCGGTAGAGCTGGCCGTCGGTAATGGCGAGCACCCCTTTCGTCTTCCCGTGGAAGGAGTTCTCGGCATAGACGATCTTCGGCCGCTTCGGCCCGGCAGCGCGCTCGGCCACCTTGACGGCTGCCTCCATCGCCTCGGAGCCGGACGAGCCGAGGAACACCATGTCGAGGTCTCCCGGCGAGCACTTGGCGAGGTTGTGTGCCAGTGCGGCCGCATATTGAGACATGAAGGCGATGGCGATCTCCTGCCGCTTCTCCTCCTGGAACTGCTGGCGCGCCTTCAGGATGCGGGGATGGTTGTGGCCGAAGGCCAGCGAGCCGAACCCGCCGAAGAAGTCGAGGATCTTCCGGCCGTTCTGGTCGACATAGTACATCCCTTCTGCGCGCTCGATCTTCACCTTGTGAAAGCCGAGCAGCTTCATGAAATGGAGCTGGCCTGGGTTCAGGTGCGACTTGAACAGGTCGGTGAGCCGGGCGACGTCCATCGCCTTCGCCTGCTCGACGGTGATCAGGTCGGGCTTCGGCGTCCTGTGCGGGAGCGCAGAGCCCGTGATCTCGGCGCTTACGGTGACGGCCTCGGGCTTGGTCATGACGGTCATTGCATCCTCCCTATTCGGCCGGAACCTGCGAGGCGTCCCTTACCTGGCCATTCTTCTTGGCGCGGTATTCGTCATAGGCTGCGATCAGCATGTCCTCGTCGCGATACTGCGGCACCCATCCGAGCTGCCGCTCGCCCTTGGAGACGTCCAGCACGCACATCTCGTCGGCGATGAGGTACTGCTCCGGGTCCATGAGCGGCATGTTGAGGAAGTCGAGCAGGTCGAGCACCCGCTTCACCGCCCAGGCCGGGGTGGGCAGCAGGAACGACTTCGAGCCTGCGTGGCGGATCAGGTCGCCGAGCAGCTTGCGCACCGGCGGCGGGTTGAGCGAGCCGAGATTGTAGGCCTCGTTCGGCACGCCCGCATTGAAAGCCGCACGCGCCGCCTCGGCGCAGTCGAACACCGAGATGAACTGATAGGGGTTCTTGCCGGCACCGATCATCGGCACTGGCAGATTCATGTCGATCAGCCGGAACAGCTTCTCCAGGATGCCCAGCCGGCCGGGACCGATGATGAGACGCGGCCGGAACAGGGTGATGTTCATGCCGCGCTGCCGCCACTCGGCCGCGAGATGCTCGGTCATCAGCTTCGACAGCCCGTACTCTCCAAGCGGCGCGACCGGATGTTCCTCGGTCATCGGATAGCTCACGGTATGGCCGTAGATCATGTCGGTGGTGAAATGGACGAGGTTCGACGCGCCGGCCTTGTCCATGGCGAGGATGATGTTCTCGGTGCCGTGGTAGTTCACCGGGAAGAAGAAGTCGTGCCGCTTCGCCCGGACCTGGATGGGCGACAGCATCTTTGCCGACAGGTTGTAGACCATGTCGTCCGCCTTGAGCCCGACGGCTTCCACCGAGGCCGGATCGGTCACGTCACAGTGGACGAAACGCGCGTTGCGATAGTTTTGCGCTGCCGTCCTGGCGATGTCCGCGACCACCACCTCATGGCCGTCTGCCACGAGCTTTGGCGCCAGATGGCGCCCGACGAAGCCGTCGCCGCCGAAGATCACGTGTCTCATCGGGTAAGCTCACTGGACTGGAGGGACTTGGACGTGGCGGCCGCCTCCGTCGCCTCGGCATGGCTGCGCCCGCTCTGGGCGATCAGCACGGTTCCGACGCAGATGAAGGCGATACCAGCGATACGCCAGGCGTTGAGGTCCTCGTGGAAGACGAAATAAGCGAAGACCGCGACGGCCACATAGGCGAGGCTGAGGAAGGGGTAGGCAAAGGAGAGCTCGACCTTGGACAGCACGTAGAGGTGCGACGCCATCGAGATGACGAACGTCGCGAGGCCAAGGAACACCCACGGGCTGAAGACGATCTGCAGGATGCGCAGGATCGGATTGACGCCGTCGAACGAGATCGGCCCGAGCGTGAGCATTCCCTGCTTGAGCATCAGCTGTGCAGCCGCGTTCGTCAGCACAGTGAACAGTATGAACGGCAGGAATTTCATTGCGTTCGCTCTCTTTGTTCCCGTCCTAGCCCAAACCCGCAAAGATCCCGTCAAATCCGCGCCGGCATTCAACTAAAATGCCGTGCTTCCCCGCAATCTTGGCTCCACTACTCGGCCGCCCGCAGTGTCGTGCGTCCGTCCGGCTTGAGTCGCATGGCCGTGCGCTGCCAGAAGCTCGACATGAACAGCGGATCGCGAAGCGCCTCGAGGGCCCACCAGTCCGGAAACGAGGCGCCGAAGGTGGCCGCCGACATGCGCGCATCCTTGTAGGGGTTGACCCCGCCCCCCGCCGCAACCGTGATGGCGTCCAGCCTGTCCAGGAGCGCGAGGGTCCGGGCGCCGCGGTTCGGAAAGTCGAGGGTCAGCGTGTAGCCAGGGCGCGGGAACGACAGGAGGCCCGGCGATCGCACGGCGCCGAAGCGCTTCAGGACCGTCAGGAACGACCCCTGCCCCGCCTCCCGCGCTGCCTGCAGAAGTTCCGGGATCGTCCGTCGCGCCGCTTCCAGCGGGATCACGCTCTGGTGCTGGAACAGGCCCTTCGGCCCGTAGAGACGGTTCCAGTCGCGCACGCCGTCGAGCGGAAAGAAGAACTTTTCCCAGCCGGTGACGTGGACGTCCGCCTGCCGCGACCGGCTCCACCGGTAGGCTGCGTTGAAGAGCGTGAGGAACGGCCGGTTCAGCACGTTGACAGGCGGTTGGAACGGCACGGACTTGCGAAGGGCGGACGGGCGTGCCCGCGCCGGTTGCGGTGCATGGTTGCCGGTGAGCAGCAATCCGCGGCCCGCCTTGCGCCCCGCCGCGAGCTGGTCGATCCAGGCCACGGCATACTCGTTCGCCGCGTCCGCCGCCTCGGCGAGGTCGAAGTACTGATCGAGCCCGGCGAGCGGCGTCACCTTTTCTGCGACGTCGAGCGAGGAAACCCGCATCAACCGCACGGTGGCGCAAAGGATGATCCCGGTCAGCCCCATCCCGCCGATGGTGGCGGCGAACAGGTTCGCGTTCTCGTTCCGCGAACACCGGTACACCTTTCCGTCCGAGCGCAGCAGGTCCAGCCACTCGACATGACAGCCAAAGGTGCCGCGGCGATGGTGGTTCTTGCCGTGGACGTCGTTGGCTATGGCACCGCCGAGGGTGACGAACCGGGTGCCGGGAACCACGGCCGGGAAGAAGCCGTGCGGCGCGGCATGCGCGATTACCTCGTCGAGCAGCACGCCGGCCTCGGCCGTCAGCAGCCCGCTTGTGGCGTCGAACGCGTGGATACGGTTGAAGGCCCGCATGTCGATGACCGCGCCGTCGTGGTTCTGACAGGAGTCGCCGTAGGAGCGGCCGTTCCCGTAGGCCAGAATCGTCGTTGTCGGAGCTCGGCCAGCCTTCAGGTCCGCGATCGCCTCGTGCGCCGGCATGACGCGCGGCGCCGGCGGATTGACGCGGCCGAAGCTGCCGAGGCGATGCGTCATGGCATCAGGCCGGCGACGATCACCATCGCCGCGCCAAACGCCACGACGATCTGGCTGCGCCAGTCGCGGATGATGAACACCACCGGGTCTTCATGGAGCTCGTCGCGACGCGCCAGGACCCAGACGCGCATGGTCAGGTAGAGCACGATCGGAGCTATCGGCCACACCATCCAGGGATGCGTGTAGAGTTCCCGCACCGCTTCACTGTCGATGTAGAGCGCCAGAACCAGCGCCGAGGAGAAGGCGGAGGCCATGCCGGCCTGGGCCACGATCTCCTGGTCCTCCGCGCGGTAACCCCTGCCCGCGATCCGTTCGCCGGCGATGAGGCTGGAGGAACGCAGCTCGACATAGCGCTTCACCAGCGCGAACGAGAGGAAGAAGAAGGTCGAGAAGGCCAGCAGCCAGAACGAAACGTCGATGCTGGTCGCAGCGGCGCCGGCGATCAGCCGCATCGTGTAGAGGCCGGCGAGCATAAGCACGTCGAGCAGCAGCCAGCGCTTCACCGCGAGCGAATAGGCCGTCGTCGCGACGAGATAGGCGACCAGCACCGCCATGAACTCGATCGGAAGCAGCGTCGCCGTCGCGAAGCTTATGGCAAGCAGCACGACCATCGACACCATGCCGAACTTCATCGACAGGAGCCCGGAGGCGAACGGCCGATGCCGCTTGGTGGGGTGACGGCGGTCAAGCGAGAGGTCGAAGAAGTCGTTCAGGATGTAGATCGCCGAGGCCGCCGCGCTGAAGGAAACGAAAGCGACGACGCAGGCGAGGATCATCCCGAGGTTCAGATACTCGTGCGAAAGCACCATCGGCACGACGATCAGGCCGTTCTTCAGCCATTGGTGGACCCGCAGCATCCTGACCACGGTCCTGAAGGTCGGCTTAGGGGTCTCCAGAAACTCGCAGCCCTGCGCGCGTTGCCAGGAGGCCGCGGCACGATCCGGCGCGACGACGATGGCCTGTCGCGCAGCGTCGAAGATGTGGAGGTCATGGTGGCTGTTGCCGGCATAATCGAAGCCGGCATCGCCATAGGCGGCCACGAGCGCCGCTCGCTTCGCGCGCGCAGTGAGGTTCTGGGTGCCGTCAGTGGCAAGCACGGCCTCGAACAGGCCGAGATGGCGGGCGATCTCCTCCGCGAAACGCCGCGGCGAGCCGGTCGCCAGGATGAGCCTGCGGCCGGCGGCGTGCTCGCGCTCCAGCCATTCCAGCATCTCGGGCCTGTAGGGAAGTGCCGCCGGATCGATGTCGATGCGCGCGGCGATCTCCTGTTTGAGCCTGGCCGGCCCACCCAGCAACCAGAACGGTACGGCGAACAGGAGCAGCGGGTTGCGGCGCAGGAGAAGGAACAGACCTTCCCAGAGAAGATCCGTCGCGATCAGGGTTCCATCGAGATCGACGGCAAGGGGAATCGAGGAACTGTCCGACCGGGCGTCCATGAGCTGTCCGCTGGGTGCCGACCCGCGACATTGCGTGTCTCGGATCGCGCTATAGCGGCGCCGTGGTTATGGAGCGTTAATCGGACTGGCGAGGGGCAACCGGGAATGCCCCTATCGCCGAGCAACGTTAATCAACGGTCAAAAGCCTCCCGAAAGATTAAGCAATCGGACAGAGGCTACCGCGACGCGGCCCCTACTTGATGCGCACAGCGCCGCCGGAAATCTCCAGCGTCTCGCTGCCGCTCAGCGCCTCGCGGTCGCCGTTCGGCAGGGTCACGAAGCAGCCGCTGACGCAGAACTCGACGGTCTCGCCGCCGGCGATCGAAAGTTCGCTGCGCGAGCCGCCCTCGGTTACGATCAGCGTGCGCGTCTCCGCGTCCTTGTTGACGGCCGTTGCTGCGTCGGCGACTCCGCTCGCCACCAGCAGGGCCGCGACAAGAGCAAGACGGATCTTCATCGCATTCCGGCGCATCGCGCCACTCCTTCTGATCGGGCGGAGACATCCGCCCTCCTTGCCGAACCTTATAGGGCTTCGCGCCTGAACGCGACGTGAACAAGCGGTTCCCGGCGCCCCGTTCAAGCCGGATCGGGTCCCTTCCGGCGGCGACCGCGTGGCGGCTGGCGCTGCTTCGCCTCCTCGCGCATGCGGTGGGCCTCCTCAAGCTCCGCAATGGCGCGATCGTCATCGATCGGCGCGAACCTTTGCTTGCTTTCGTCCCCCACCCGTATCTGAAGTTGCGGGAACGGCATTTCGATGTTCTCGCGCTCGAAGGCCTCCAGGATGGCGAAGCGCAGGTCGTTCTGCACCACGCCGCCGGTGCCGATGTCGGCGAGGTAGACCCTTATCTCGAAGTTCAGGGCCGAATCGCCGAAGGCGGTGAACTGGACGAAGGGCTCCGGGTTCTTCAGCACCAGAGGGTGGCTCATGGCGACCTCGGTCAGCACGCGCTGGACCTTGCGCGCATCGGACCCGTAGGCGACGCCGACCGGGATCTCGATGCGCCCCATCTTGTTGCGGTGCGTCCAGTTGCCGACCGCGCCGTTGATCAGCTCCGAGTTCGGCAGGATCACGGTCTGGCGCTGGAAGGTCTCGATCTCGGTCGCCCGCACGCTGATCTTCTTCACCGTGCCGGAAACCGACCCCGCCACGATCCAGTCGCCCGACTTGAAGGGCCGCTCCGCCAGGAGAATCAGGCCGGAGACGAAGTTGGACACGATGTTCTGGAGGCCGAAGCCGATACCGAGGGAGAGGCCGCCGGCGATCAGCGCCAGGCTGGAGAAGTCGATGCCCGCCGCCGAGAATCCGACCAGCACGGCCAGCGCTATGCCGGCATAGCCGACCACGGTGCGGATCGAGTTGCGGACGCCCGCGTCCACCTTGCCTCGCGCCATGACCGAGCCGTCCAGCCATCCCTGGAACCAGCGGGTGACGAAGAAGCCGATGACGAAGACGACGAGGCCCCAGAAGATGCCGGTCAGCGAAACCGTGATGGAGCCGATCTGGACCCCGGAGGCGAAGCGGTAGAACCACGCCAGGATGTCGCCCGGCTGGAAGCCCCACTGGTACAGGATCAGCGGCAGGCCGACGATCAGCACCAGTATGTTGATGACGATGCTGATGACCAGGCTGAGCTGGTCCATCGTCGTGTCGTCCAGGTGAAGGCGCCGCTGCAGCCGCTGGCCGAACTTGGTGCTGGCGAAGGCTCCCTCCTCCGCGACGGCCTGCGCGGAGAGGAAGCCGATATACATCGTTACCAGCACGGCGCCTGTCAGCACGACCTGCTGCGACACGAACCGCGAAAGTCCGACATAGCCGAGCAGTGCCGCGACGACGGTAGCGGCCCCGATGAGGAAGAGCGGGATGCGCACCGCCAGGGGCCACGGCCGGGGATTGCCCGCCTCGTCGGTGAAGGGCTTCACGAAGCTCGCCCAGATCATCAGCAGGCCGATCAGCACGGTCGCGATCAGCGCCTCGCCGACCGTCAGCGACAGCGGCGCATTGACCGTCTCGTAGATCTTGCTGAGGAGGTAATCGAGGCCGGTCAACGCCGCCATGCCGGACATGATCCACAGCAGCCGGTTGGCGGCCGCGGACCGGACCGGTATCAGGCGCCACTCGGCCAGGCGCGGGGACAGCACCGCGTAGCCGAGGCGATGGACGAAGAAGAACAGGCCGATCACCGCGAACAGGGCGAACAGCATCACCCGGATGTCGCCGCGCAGGATCTCGAAGTAGTCGTAGAAGAAGTAGGTCGCGGCCAGGAAGACGCCGAAGGCGAGCGACGGCAGAAGCGTCGACCAGAACGCGACGGAAAGCCGACTGATCGAGGTCGGCTCCTGCACTTCCGGATCGGCCACGAAAAGGCCGCCGACCAGGCGGCGCCCCCCGACGAGAAGCACCGCCGCCGCCGCGAGCGCAAGCAAGGTCGCCGCAAGCACGGAACCCAGCTTGAAGTTGACGACGAACCGCAGCCACGCCGACACCGACCGGGTGACTGTGTCCGACACCTCGGATGCAGCCTTTGCCACCTCGCCCATGAGTTTGAAGCTGATGTCGTAGCGGCGGGTCAGCAGGCGCGAGAACAGCTCGCGACGCATCTCCGTGATTTGGTTGACCAGATTGTTGACCCGGACTGAAAGGTCCTCGGCAACGCCCACCGCGGCGTTGATCTCGGCCTTCTCCGCCATCAGGGCCTCGCGCTCCCTGGTGACGAGTTCCGGCTCGGGCGGCTGGCCTTCCGCGGGGGGCGAGCCCAGCACCTCGAGGCGCGTGTTGATCTCCGTCAGCCGCGGGCGAAAGGCGACACCGGCACGCAGCAGCTCGCGCCCCATGTCCTCCAGTTCGAGCCTGATCTCGAGCAGCCGGGCGTCGTCGTCCGCCGCGTCGGCGATGCGCTTCTCGAGTATCTCGGTCCGGGAGCTGAGGCTCGACAGCACGCCCCGCTGCTCGTCGATGATCGGAGAGCCGGCCCGGTCCGTCGTCTGGGCGCTGGCCGGCATTGCCAGGGAGCCTGCGAGGATGAGGAAGGCGACGAACCAGCGGAGAGCGTTCGAGATCATGCAGCCTGTAGCGTTTTCGTCCGGCAACCTGCGTTGCGGGAAGCTTGGTGATACTGTCGGGCGTGCCCAGCGGCAAGCACGAGCCGGCACGTGCGAGTCGGGCTATCGAAAAGCCGTGGCGTAAATCTTTTCGTCGGTCACGCCGCGGGCTATTAGTGTTTCGCCCCTGAACAGGACGTCCTTATGGCGGAATATTCAGCCCTCGCGATCCTCAAGAATGCGCTCACGGGCAACCGGGACTGGAAACCGGCCTGGCGCAAGCCTGATCCGAAGCCGTCCTACGACGTCATCATCGTCGGGGGCGGCGGACACGGACTCTCCACCGCCTACTACCTGGCGAAGGAGCACGGCATCACCAACGTGGCGGTGCTGGAGAAGGGCTATCTTGGTTCAGGCAATGTCGGGCGTAACACCACCATCGTCCGCTCGAACTATCTGCTGCCGGAAAACATCCGCTTCTACGAGCATTCGCTGAAGCTGTGGGAGAACCTCTCGCACGACCTCAACTACAACGTCATGTTCTCGCAGCGCGGCATCCTGAACCTCGCGCACACGCCGGCGCAGCTCGACGAATACGCGCGGCGCGGCAACGCGATGATCCACGAGGGCGCCGACGCGGTTCTGCTCACGCCGAAGGAGATCGCCCGGCTTTATCCGGGCATCGACATCTCGCCCAATGCGCGCTTCCCGATCGTCGGCGGCCTGTTGCAGCCGCGTGCCGGAACAGCGCGCCACGACGCAGTCGCCTGGGGCTATGCCCGCGCCGCCGACCGGCGCGGCGTCGACCTGATCGAGAACTGCGAGGTCACCGGCTTCATCAAGGAAGGCGAGCGCGTTGTCGGCGTGCGCACGACCCGGGGCGAGATCCGGGCCAGGAAGGTGGCCGTGGCGGTCGCGGGCTCCACCGGCAGGGTGATGAAGCTCGCGGGCGTCGAGCGGCTGCCGATCGAGAGCCACGTGCTGCAGGCCTTTGTCTCCGAATCGCTGAAGCCGATCCTGCCGGGTGTCGTCACCTGGGGCGCTGGGCACCTCTACGTCTCTCAGTCGGACAAGGGCGGGCTGGTATTCGGCGGCGCGCTGGACTTCTACAACAGCTACGCGCAGCGCGGGAACCTGCCGGTCGTCGAGGAGGTGATGAGCGAGCTGGTCGCCATGTTCCCAGGCCTCGCCAAGGTCAGGCTGTTGCGCTCCTGGGGCGGGATCATGGACATGTCGATGGACGGTTCGCCGGTCATAACCACGGGTCCCCTGCCCGGCATGTATCTCAACTGCGGCTGGTGCTACGGCGGCTTCAAGGCCACCCCCGCCTCCGGCTGGTGCTTCGCGTGGACGATCGCGCGCAACGCGCCGCACGACCTCAACGCCGCCTTCACGCTCGACCGGTTCCACCGCGGGATCCTGATCGACGAGAAGGGCCAGGGCGCCACGCCGAAGCTGCATTGATCGAGGCCGGCAACACCAGATGCTGATCACTTGCCCCTATTGCGGTCCCCGTGACTCCTCGGAGTTCAGCTACCAGGGCGACGCCAACCGCACCCGCCCCGACCGGCTGTCGACCGACACGGCTGCCTGGAACGCCTACGTCTACGACCGCGTGAACACGGCGGGCGAGCATCGGGAGTTCTGGCAACATACCGGCGGCTGCCGCGCCCATCTCGTGGTGGTGCGCAACACGCTGACGCACCGCATCTCTTCCGTCGCATTCGCACGCAATGCCGGCCAGTCCGGGGCCGTCGAGGAGACCGGCCCGTGAGCCCGCGCCGAACTTCCGCCGGCGGGCGCGTCGACCGCAGCCGCACCGTCCGCTTCACCTTCGACGGCCACCCGGTGACCGGGCACCCCGGCGACACCGTCGCCTCCGCCATGCTCGCCGCCGGGCATTCGCTGCTCGGCCGCTCATTCAAGTACCATCGCCCACGCAGCGTGCTCACGGCCGGCATCGACGAGCCGAATGCGCTCGTCACGGTGCTGAAGGGCGAGGAACGCGAGCCGAATGTCCCGGCCACCATGCTGGAGATCCATGACGGACTGAACGTCGTCAGCCAGAACCGGCTTCCGTCGCTGACCTTCGATATCGGCGCGGTGAATGGCCTCGCCGGCGCGGCAATAGCGGCGGGCTTCTACTACAAGACCTTCATGGGGCCGGTGATCGGCCCGCTGAAGGGCACGCGGTTCTGGATGCTCTGCGAGCGCTTCATCCGTCGCGCCGCGGGCCTCGGCCATGCCGGCACGGCCTTCGACACCTCCCGCTACGAGCGCATGAACGCCTTCTGCGACGTGCTGGTGGTGGGATCGGGACCGGCCGGGCTGATGGCGGCCCGCGCCGCCGCCGACAGCGGCGCCCGCGTCATCCTCGCCGAGCTCGACCCACGCTTCGGCGGCTCGGCGAACTGGTCGGGCGAGACGATCGATGGCTCGCCAGCGTCCGCCTGGGCCGAGGACGCGGTGCGCGAGCTTGCCGCCCTCGACAACGTCCGCCTTCTGCCGCGCACCACCGTCTGGGGCTACTACGACGACAACACGCTCGCCGCCGTCGAGCGGGTCTCCGACCATAAGGCCGTTCCGGCAGTGGGCGAGCCGCGCCACAGGCACTGGATTATCCGCGCCGGCCACGTGATCCTGGCGACCGGGGCTTTCGAGCGCCCGCTCGTCTTTCCCGGCAACGACCGCCCCGGCGTCCTTCTCGCGTCGGCGGCGCAGCGCTATGCGGCCGAGTTCGGGGTGCTCCCCGGTGACCGCGTCGCCGTCTTCGCCAACAACGATTCGGCATATTCCGCCGCCAGTGCGCTGTGCGAGGCCGGCGCGACGATCGCGGCCATCGTGGACCTGCGCCCGCAGGTGCCTGACGCCGCGCGTGAAGTCGCCACCAGGCTGGGAGGCGAGTTCCTGCCGGGCTACGCCGTGGTGGAGACCGAGGGCGGCAAGCACGTTTCCGGCATCAAGGTCCAGCCCTTCGACGCGGTGACGCGGCGGCTCACCGGCACGCCGCGCCATCTCGACGCCGACTGTCTCGTCGTATCCGGCGGATGGTCGCCGGCCGTTCACCTCGCCAGCCAGGCCGGCGCACAACCGGTGTGGAACGAAGCACTGCAGGCATTCCTGCCACCCGCGCCGACGGGCGCTTGGACAGGGGCCGGCGCATTCAACGGGCACTTCACGACTGCGGCAGCGCTTTCAGACGGACTCGCCGCCGCGGCGCGCATCCTCGGAGGCCAGGCTCCGTCGGAAGACGTTCCAGAGGTCGCCGACGCGGCGTTCTTCTCGCCGCCCGCTCCGGTGTTCGAGATTCCGGCTCCGGGCAAGGCCTTCGTCGATCTCCAGCACGACGTGACCGCCGCGGACGTGCGGCTGGCGCATCGCGAGGGCTTCGTCTCGGTCGAGCACCTCAAGCGCTACACCACGCTCGGCATGGCGACGGATCAGGGCAAGACCTCCAACGTGCCGGGCCTCGCCATCATGGCGGAAGCGTCGAGGAAGCCGATCTCCGAGGTGGGCACGACACGGTTCCGCCCCCCGTTCGCGCCGGTGTCGATCGGCTCGCTCGCAGCCGAGCGCCACGGGGACATCCGGCCGGAGCGGCTCACCCCCATGCACGACTGGCACGTCGAGCACGGCGCGACGATGCGCGCGGCCGGCCTGTGGCTGCGCCCCCAGATCTACGGGCTGCCCGGCGAGACGGTCGAGCAGGCCTATGTGCGCGAGGCCCGCACGGTTCGCGAGGCCGCCGGCATCGTGGACGTGTCGACGCTCGGCAAGATCGCCGTGCAGGGGCCGGATGCCGCCGAGTTCCTCGACCGCGTCTACACCAACTCGTTCTCCACGCTCCCCGTCGGCAAGGCGCGCTACGGCCTGATGCTGCGCGAGGACGGCATCCCCTTCGACGACGGCACCACCTGGCGACTCGGCGAGCACGAGTTCCTGATGACCACCACCACGGCCAATGCCGGCACGGTGCTGCAGCATCTGGAATGGCATCTCGACGTGATCTGGCCAGACCTCAAGGTCCACGTCACCTCCGTCACCGACCAGTGGGCCGGTGCGGCCATCGCCGGGCCGAAGTCTCGCGACATCCTCGCGACGTGCGTGACCGGAACGGCCGTCGACAACGACGCGCTTCCGGTCATGGGCATCGTCAGGGGCGAGATCGCCGGGGCGCCGGTGCTGATCTGCCGCCTCTCCTTCTCCGGCGAGCGGGCCTACGAGGTCTATTGCGGCGCCGGGCACGGCACGCTTGTCTGGGAAGCGCTCATCGCGGCCGGTGAGCCCTTCGGCCTCGTGCCTTACGGGCTGGAGGCGCTCGGGACGCTGCGCATCGAGAAGGGACACGTCACCGGCGCGGAAATCGACGGCCGCGCCACCGCGCATGACCTCCACCTCGACTGGATGCTGTCGAAGAAGAAGCCGTTCATCGGCTCAGCCATGCTGGCGCGAGAGGGCCTGGTTGCGCCGGACCGCCTCAAGCTGGTCGGCCTGGTCTCGCTCGACAACCGCCCGCTCAACAGCGGCGCCCACATCGTCGAAAGGCTCGACCGGGAGAACCCGCGCGGCTCCATCGGCCACGTCACCGCCAACTGCTATTCGCCGGCGCTTGGCAAGTACATCGCGCTGGCCCTGGTGAAGGGCGGCAAGAAGCGGCACGGCACGAGAGCCTACATCTCGGACCCGCTGCGCAACCGCTTCGGGCCGGTCGAGATCGTCAGCCACCACTTCTTCGACCCGGAAGGGAAGCGCATGCATGGTTGAGATGCTGTCTCCGCTCGCGCCGGTCTGGAGACCCGGATCACACGGCAATCTGGCCGACGGCACGGGGGTGGTGCTGTCAGAGACGCAG
>Ga0182742_1001815_pt1 | contig 25845 bp, 31 predicted proteins | sample eDN5th37CBELigMG_FD_128880 | JGI IMG/M metagenome (GOLD analysis project Ga0182742, IMG submission 128880) | Enriched Miracle-Growth compost microbial communities from Emeryville, California, USA - eDNA 5th pass 37_C BE-Lig MG (version 2)... ...
GATCCAGTGCAAGCTGGAAACGCCTCGCCCTTCGAGACGGTCGCTGGCGCGACCTCCTCAGCGACTGTGTTGAGCGTCAAGCGCTTTGCCATGGCGTTTGATCGCGCAGGATGAGGGCTGCGGGGCTGCAACCGGAGGCTGGCCGCAACACGTTCTCCCATGACGGACGAGCGGGCCCATGACCAATGAGCCCGGCCCTGTGCCGGCTCGGGATCTAGCCGCCGGGCGCGAGGCCTGACATAAAGGCCCAAGCGACATCATGAACCTGGACCCGATCCGGGGATCCTCCATCACAACCCATGTGAGAAGCCATGCGGGGCAAAGTTCTCCTGTTCGATATGGACGGCACTCTGATCGATTCCACCGAGCTCATCGAGGAGATCTGGCATCGCTGGGCGGACCGGCATGGCATCGACGGGAACGCCGTGCTGGCCAAGTCCCACGGGCGGCAGGCCGGCGAGACGGTCCGTCTCTTTGCGCCGGAAGGAATCGACCACGACATGGAGACGGCCTGGTTCAACGAACAGGCCGCCCGGGGGACTGCGAGGATCAAGGCGGTCCCCGGCGCCAGGGAGTTCCTGGCCGGGCTCGCACCGCATGAATGGGCCATCGTCACTTCGGGAAAGCGCTCCCTCGCGGCGGAATGGCTTGCCGTGGCGGGCCTTCCGCAGCCGGCCGCCTTCATCGCGGCCGAGGACGTCTCCAGGAGCAAGCCCGATCCGGAGGGATATCGCGCCGCGGCGCGGCTGCTGGGCTGCGACGCGAGCGAAGCCATCGTGTTCGAGGACGCCCAGGCCGGGATGGAAGCCGGACGCAGGGCCGGGGCGAGGATCGTGGGGATCGGCCCCTCGGACCACCTGTCCCACCTGTCCCACCTGGCCGATGTCTGGATCTCCGATTTCAGGGAGATTGAGGCCCTCAGAGACGCCTCCGGGGGATTCAGGCTCGCGTTCCGGGAGCCCCTGACCCCCGGTAGGCTCCACGGCTGAAAGACGTCTTTTCATGTCCTCCCCCGCCCGCATGCCCTGGACCTTCGTGTCCGCCCTGTCGACGAGCGTGCTGATCTCCTACGGCACGATCTTCTATGCCTTCGCGCTCTTCGTCGACCCGATGGGACGGGAGCTCGGCTGGGGCAAGTCCGAGCTGACGGCGGCCTATTCCCTGGCTCTCGCCACTTCCGCCTTCTGCGCGGTCCCGGTCGGGCGCTTCATCGATCTGGGGCATGGCCGCGCGGTGATGACCGGAGGCTCGGTCCTGGCGGCCATCCTGATGGTGCTCTGGTCCCGGGTCGAGAGCTACCCGGCCTTCATCCTCATCTGGGCCGCCATGGGGATGTCCATGAGCAGCGTGTTCTATGAGCCGGGCTTCGCGGTCCTGGTCCGCAGGCTCGGATTTCTCGCCCGCCGGGGCATCACGTTCATGACTCTGGTGGGCGGCTTCGCGAGCACCGTCTTCATTCCCCTCACCCATCTGCTCATCGAATATCTGGGCTGGCGCAGCGCCCTCCTGGTCCTGGCGGGATTCAACCTCCTCGTCTGCGCCGTCATCCATGCGCTCGCCATTCCCCCGGCGCTGAAAAAGCCCCCGCCCGCGCCGAGCGCACAGACGAGCGGGCAGCCCCGCGCGCTCACCTCCAAAGCCCGCTCGGTCCTGCTCAAAGCCTCGTTCTGGTGCTTCGTGGCCTCGTCCGTCCTTCAGGGGCTCATCGCGGCCGGATTGCCGATCCACCTGATCCCGCTGCTCACGGAAAAGGGCTACAGCCTCGAGATGGCCGTTCTGGCGTTTTCCATCATCGGCCCGGCCCAGGTCGCGGGCCGGATGGCCATGGCGATGGGCGAGCGCGCCTTCGGCATGAAGGGCACCGGGATCGTGACCCTGGTCCTCGGCGTCCTGGCCTTCGGGCTGCTGCCCCTCCTCCCGCCCGGGTCCTGGCTGGTGGCCGGTTTCGCGGCGCTTTTCGGCGCGTCGAACGGCATGATGACCATCGTCCGCGCCCTGCTGCCGCCGGAGCTGTTCGGCCGCGAGAATTACGGCGTCATCCAGGGCATGATCGCCATGCCGGTCCGCCTGACGACGGCCTCCGCCCCCTTCCTGTTCGGGGCGATCTGGGCCTGGTCGGGCGGATACGGGGCGGTCATGATCCTCTGCCTGAGCCTTTCGGTCGCCTCCCTCGGCTCCTTCCTGGCCGTGCTGTTGTTGCAAAGGAGGCGTGAAAAGCCTGAAAATTCTCTTGCCTTAGACGGCTAAAGAACTCATTTGCTCACTGACTTGAATGACCTGGTTTTAGAGAAAGACGCGTTCCGTGACGGCAGTAACTGATCTTCTCATCGTCGGCGGCGGCATCAATGGTGCGGGCATCGCCCGCGATGCAGTGGGCCGGGGGCTTTCCGTAGTGCTCTGCGAGCAGGGCGACCTGGCGGGCTATACCTCTTCCGCCTCGACGAAGCTGATCCATGGCGGCCTGCGCTATCTCGAATATTACGAGTTCCGTCTGGTCCGCGAGGCCCTGTTCGAGCGCGAGCGCCTGCTCAACTCCGCGCCCCACATCATCTGGCCCCTGCGCTTCATCCTGCCGCATGAGAAGGGCATCCGCCCGGCCTGGTTCGTGCGCCTCGGCCTCTTCCTCTACGATCATCTCGCCCCGCGCAAGAAGCTGCCGGGAACGGAGACCATCAACCTCGCGAAGCACCCGGCAGGCGCCGGCCTGAAGCCCGGCTTCGACACGGCCTTCGTCTATTCCGACTGCTGGGTCGAGGACAGCCGCATGGTGGCCCTGAACGCCCTCGACGCCTTCGAGAAGGGCGCCGACATCCGGGTGCGCACGAAGCTCGTCTCCGCCCGCCGCGACGGCCATCTGTGGGTCGCCACCCTCCAGGACGTGGAGACCGGCGCGACAGAGGACGTGCGCGCCAAGGCCATCGTCAATGCGGGCGGCCCCTTCGTGGCCGACGTGCTCAACAGCAAGCTCGGCCTCAACACCACGAAGAACGTGCGCCTCGTGAAGGGCAGCCACATCGTGGTGCCCAGGCTCTTCGACACCAAGGAAGCCTTCATCCTCCAGAACACGGACAAGCGCATCGTGTTCGCGATCCCGTACCAGGAGAAGTTCACCCTCATCGGCACCACCGACATCCCGGTCGAGTCCGTTCCCGACCGGAAGGTCGAGATCAGCCCGGAGGAGGTGCAGTACCTCTGCAACATCGTGAACCACTTCTTCAAGAAGCAGGTCACGCCCGCCGACGTGGTGTGGAGCTATTCGGGCGTGCGCCCCCTCTTCGACGACGGCTCGTCCAACGCCTCCGCCGTGACCCGCGACTACGTGTTCGACCTGGACGCGCCGCAGGGCCAGGCGCCGGTGCTGTCGATCTTCGGCGGCAAGATCACGACCTTCCGCAAGCTCTCCGAGCACGCCCTCGACGAGCTGAAACCCTTTTTCCCGGAGATGAAGCCGTCCTGGACCGAGACCGCCAAGATGCCGGGCGGCGACATGCCAGACGCGGATTTCGACCGGTTCTTCGCGGGCGTGCGCCAGCGCTGGCCCTTCCTGCCCGAGCAGGTGGCCCATCGCCTGGCCCGCGCCTACGGCACGCGCATGGCCGAATTGCTGGGCGACGCCAAGTCCATGGCCGATCTGGGCGAGGATTTCGGGGCCGGCCTGACGGCGGCGGAGGTCGATTACCTCATGCGCCGCGAATGGGCGCGCAGCGCCGAGGATGTCCTGTGGCGCCGCTCCAAGCTCGGATTGCACGTGCCGGCTGGTGCTCCGGCCAAGATTGATGCCTATATAGCCAAGCGGACAGCAGCATCCATCGCGGCCCAGTAAGCACCGGAAGGCATGCCCATGGCTCAGTATATCGGCGCCATCGACCAAGGCACGACCAGCTCGCGCTTCATCGTGTTCGACAAGGCCGGGACCATCGTGTCCGTCGGCCAGAAGGAGCACGAGCAGATCTACCCGAGACCCGGCCATGTGGAGCATGATCCGCTCGAGATCTGGCGCAACACCCAGAGCGTGATCCAGGAGGCGCTGGGGAAGAAGGGGCTCTCTCCCCGGGACCTGGCGGCCATCGGCATCACCAATCAGCGCGAGACCACGCTGATCTGGGACAGGCGCACCGGCAAGCCCCTGCACAACGCCCTCGTGTGGCAGGACACCCGGGTCGATTTCATCGTCGAGGAATTCGCCCGGGACGGCGGCCATGACCGCCTGCGGGCCAAGACCGGCCTGCCGCTGGCGAGCTATTTCTCGGGCCTGAAGCTGCGGTGGCTCCTCGACAACGTTCCCGGCGCGCGGGAGAAGGCCCGGGCCGGAGACGTGCTGTTCGGCAACATCGACACCTGGCTCGTCTGGAACCTGACGGGAGGGGTGAACGACGGCCGCCACATCACCGACGTGACCAATGCCAGCCGCACGCAGCTCATGAACCTGCAGAGCCTCGAATGGGACGAGGAGATCCTGTCCCTCTTCGACATCCCCGGGGCCTGCCTGCCGGCGATCAAGTCGTCGAGCGAGGTCTATGGTGTTGCCCAGGACGATCTGGCCGGGGTGCCCATCGCGGGCATCCTCGGCGACCAGCAGGCGGCCCTCGTGGGGCAGGCCTGCTTCCAGCCCGGCGAGGCCAAGAACACCTATGGCACCGGCTGCTTCATGCTCATGAACACCGGCGAGACCCCCTACCCGTCGCAATGCGGCCTGCTGACCACGATGGGCTACAAGTTCGGGAACGAGAAGCCCGTCTACGCCCTCGAAGGCTCGATCGCGATCGCGGGCGCCCTGGTGCAGTGGCTGCGCGACAATCTCGGCATCATCCAGACGAGCCAAGAGGTCGAGACCCTGGCCGGCAGCGTCGCCGACAATGGCGGCGTGACCATCGTGCCGGCCTTCTCGGGCCTCTACGCCCCGCACTGGAACTCCCATGCCCGCGGGCTGATCGGCGGCCTGACGCGCTATGCCACCAAGGCCCATATCGCCCGCGCCGCCCTCGAGGCCACGGCGTTCCAGACCCGGGAGGTGCTGGAGGCGATGGTCAAGGACACCGGGATCGCCGTGAAGGAGCTGCGCACGGATGGCGGCATGGTGATCAATGAGCTGCTCATGCAGTTCCAGGCCGACATTCTCGACGTGCCGGTGGTGCGCCCGAAGGTGATCGAGACGACGGCCCTGGGGGCCGCCTATGCGGCGGGCCTCGCGGTCGGCTTCTGGGCGGGAACCGACGACCTCGTGCGCAACTGGGCCATCGACAAGCGCTGGACGCCCGCCATGGAGGCCCAGGACCGCGCCCGCCTGAACGCCGAATGGGACAAGGCCGTCGCGCGCTCCCTCGATTGGGCGGATTAGGCGCCAAAGGAAGGGCGGCCCGAGAGCCGCCCTGTCCGGACCGGTCAGGCCCCGAGCGCCGCGCGGATCTTTTCGGCGTGTTCGGCGAGCACGTCGTTGGCCTCCATCTGGCCGGTATGCGGCTTCAGGGGCACGCCCTCGAAGCGCGGGATGACGTGGACATGCAGGTGAAACACCACCTGCCCTCCCGCGCTCTCGTTGAACTGCTGGATCGTCAGGCCATCGGCCGAGAAGGCCTCCTTCGTGGCGCGGGCCACGACCTGGACCGCCTTGGCGAGTTCCGCGAGATCCTCGGGCTTCGCATCGAGAATGGTGCGGGCCTTCGCCTTGGGGACGACGAGCACATGACCGGCGCCCCGGGGCATGATGTCCATGAAGGCCAGCACGCGCTCGGTCTCATAGACCTTGTGGCACGGCAGCTCGCCCTTGAGGATCTTCGCGAACACGTTGTTGTCGTCGTAGGTCATCCTGCCCTCTCATCGTTCATGGCTGGTGAGACTCATACACCGTGCGACCCGCGCAATCACGCCCACGAGGCGGTCCGCAGGGCCGCCAAGGCCCAGACTTCACAGAAGAAAGCCACCAATCCGGATTGCCGCGTTTGAGTCAATTCGAACCTGGGAGAGAAATCTCACAGGCAAACGCGGACAATCCCATAGTCACTCGAAGCACTCCGCTGAATATTGCTTTGGAATCGTGCGTGTTTTTAAGCTCCGCTCGACAATCGGGAATCTTGCAGAAGCCCATTCTAGACTCAGTGGGCACCAAATATATATTCCGTAATCGCATTAACTTCTTAAATAAAATTTGCGATTTTCTATGATTTTCCAACTTGTCGCACCCCTCTCGACCGAGGGTACAAACAACAGAACGCCACCATTATTTAAATGCGGCAATCAAAGCGGAAAACCTTCTTCATCTACTATGCTTTTTTTCATGAAAATTTTTTTGCAAAGGTTCCCCCCTCCTCCCCGGAACCATCGAATTAGCGAGCAGTTGTTCAAACACGAACATCATGGTCAAGGAGACTTAAGATGGCGCCAAGTGGCTCGACTTCCAAGCGCGGCTTCGCATCCATGGATTCAGACCGTCAACGCGAGATCGCCAGCAAGGGCGGCAAGAGCGTTCCTGCCGAGAAGCGTTCCTTCTCCCAGGATCGCGAGCTTGCTTCCGAAGCTGGACGAAAAGGCGGTCAGGCCTCGGGAAATACCCGCGGCAATCAGGAATAGCGGCAGTCAATTCCCTTACAGGAAGGGGCCGCAGAGCGGCCCCTTTCCTTTGCGATGTGTACAAAAAGGCGAATTCACAGGCGGAAATGCCGTCCCGGCTGGGCGAAGGCCTCGACGATGGCCCCCAGCTGCCCGTCTTCGATCCCCACGACAGCTCTGAATTCGCTCAGGCTCGGCATCGGGAAGGCGATGATCCCGAGATCGATGTGCCGCGCGAGTTCCCCGGCCAGGGCGGTCATGAGTTCCTGCGGCGAGACTCCCAGAAGGGCCGAAGCCTCCCTGGCCACCTCGGCGGCGGGCTGGCGGGATGCGCCGACCAGTGTCATGAGGCAATATTCGTCCCGGCTGCCATAGCGCGACCGGAGCGGCCGATGGTCGAAAGCCCTCCCCCGCTGGCGGGTCAGGGCGAAGGCAAGCAGCAAGGCATCCGACACGATGCCCTTGGCCGCCCCGGCCGGCACGTAGGCGGCAAGCGCCCGCTCGGGCCCGTCGAGGAGGGCAAGGTCATATTGATCGTCCAGGCTCCCGATCGACCGGAACACATCGACGATCGGCACGACGCTGGGATGGAACAGAACGGCGACGGGATTGGACCCGCCCGGATGTGCGAATGATTCGGTCATCAAACAATCGAGCCTGAAAGGGTATCTGTCCTACAGATGGCGCTGGACGCCCGGAGGCAGGCCCCTGGACCAGGCCTGCACCACAAGATGCCTCCGCAGCATGAGCGGACAGATCACTTCGTCCTGCTGGCAATCCTGCATGATCCCGCTCAGCATCCAGGCGACGCTCGGCTTCTCGCGGGGAGATGAACTCGAAGTGAGCCGGGAGAACTCGTCGGGAAGCTCTTCCTGGCACAGGGCCGCATCCAGTTCGTTGGTCGCAGTCATCACCGTCTCCGCATCTTTCTGGGCTGGCAACGTCTCCGAAACAGCCCGGTTCCGTGCGGCGGGCCGCTCGCACTCAAAGGCGGTACGATTTTTCTTCAAAAAAGCCCGGAACATCCCTCCGGGTCGGACGTTGAGTCAGCAACCGGTTCGAATGCCCCCTCGAACTGGCACCTTTCAAGGCGCAGTCACCTCGTGGCTGCGCCTTTTGTTTTGCCTCGGGCCCAGCCAAAAAGGCGCCCCGGAGAACCGAGGCGCCGCATTGGGAAAGGTCCGTCGGCGATTACTGCTGGTTCGTCGTGCCGCCTGCTCCGGTCGTCCCGGTGCTCGAACGGTTCGCCTTGGCGTCGCCTTCCGCCTTGAAGGCCGGCGCTGCCTGAAGTTCGGCCTTTGTCATCCGAAGGATCACGTGGTCCGGCTCGTTCGACGCCGTGTTGCCCGTACCCGCAGAGGCGTTGTTGGTCGCCATGTTGGAGTTCGACGTTCCGGTGGTCGTCGAGCCGGTGGTCGCCACATTGCCGCTGCCGTCGTTCATGGCGCTTGCCTGCCGGTCACCGGCAAAATCCAGGGAACCGAACGGCACGGCCACATCCTTCTCGCCGATCCCCAGAAAGCCGCCCACGCCCACCACAACGGCCATCACCTGGCCCTTACGGTCCACGATCACGTCGTTGATGTCCCCGATGGACTCGTTGTTGGCGCTCACGACCCGCGTCCCGATCAGATCGGACGCCATCAACTGGTCCGCCTGCAGCTGGGTCATGAACTGTCCCTGCGAGCTGCCGCCCTGGCTCATGGCGGACGAGTCAGCCGAGGGAGCGGTCGCGGGCGAGGCACCTGCTGCGCCGGGCTGCATCGCCGGAGAGCCCGAGGTCGCCGAGCCGGATCCCGAGGCCGTCGGACGATCTGTCGGAGCAGAGGGCGAAGTCTGTGCAAAGGCCGGCGCAGCCGCGAAAGCCGTCACGACAAGGCAAGCTGCCATATGCTTCTTCAGCATCGTGATATTCTCCTGAATGTTCATAGAATCGCGATAAGCGCCACATGCGCGAGGGCGAAACGCCATGCCCCAGGCACGCGTTCCGGAATTATATGCATTCCTATTTTTCAATTCGCAGACTATATTTTCCGACAACAAGATGAATACTTATTCATCCAATAATATTGATCCACCCTATCCAATATCTAGGCTCAGATTACCCGTTGGATACGAGAACCGTAATGCCCTAACGGCGATCCATTGCTGATGGATCAGGACACGGGATGATCCAGCGAGGCGAGGCACAGGCTCGGCATCCTGTCCGCGCTGGCGCTCGCCAGCGGGCTCACATCACCCATGCAGCCGACAGGATTCGTGCGCTTCTGCCTGCGAGGCTCGTCATGCCCCTCCCGGGTCACGGGCGAAGGCTGGACCGCAGGCCCCTGCGGATTCTCCTTGGTTGCCAGGATCGGGATTTCCGTGTTCTTCGAGACCGTCGTGAGACCGGCACGCGGGTCGGACTGGTAGAGAACCTCACCCTTGTCGCCGCGCAGAATGACCCTCGCCCGGGTCAACCCGACGATCTCGACGATGGAGATGTCGACCGGGTCATCCGCCGGACGGATGACCGTCAAGCGGTCGCCCTTGTGGGCCGCCTGCTCCTCGAACAGCGCCGCCTTCTGCAGGGACGACCTGATCGTATCGATGCCGGAATCCGCGAACGCGATGCCGCCTGCCAGCAGGGCGGCGCCGGTCAGGACCCATAGTCTCGTGATGGTGAGGGGCATTCCTGTTTCCTGCTGAGCTGGACCATTCGAGGAAACAACGCGACCTTATCTTTGATGTTCCGCCCCACCCCCTGCAGGATAATCAAAGAAAAAAAGTCGGAACCTTTATTTTCCAAGGAGCGTTCTTAAAGCACCGGCCTCCTGGTCCTCCCCGCATTCCCCTTGTGCATTGGCCGGCACCTTTAGACGGGCTTCATGCCCGTCTTTTTTTGTTTTCAATTACAATGTGACAAAAGAAAAGCCCGGCTCGAGAGCCGGGCGATTACTTGGCTATAAGGTCGAGGCCGATCAGGCCGTCGCGGCCCGAGGCTCGCGGCGCTTCGCGCGCTGCTGGAAGAACAGGGCCTGGCTGATCACGGCCGAGACATTCGCCGGCTGGAACGGCTTCGCGATGAGGAAGGCCGGCTCGGGCCGCTCGCCGGTGAGGAAGCGCTCCGGATAGGCGGTGATGAAGATCACCGGCACCTCGAAGGACTTCAGAAGATCGTTGACCGCATCGAGACCCGAGCTGCCGTCGGCGAGCTGGATATCGGCGAGGATCAGACCCGGCTGCTTGTCGGAGGCGAGCTTGACGGCCTCGGTGCGCGTCCGGGCGACGCCCGTCACGTTGTGGCCAAGGCCCTCCACCAGCGCCTCGAGATCCATGGCGATCAGCGGCTCGTCCTCGATGATGAGGATATCGGTGGCCATGTCGGCTGCCAGCTCGCGGCCGGCCTCGTCGACAAGCTCGCGCACCGTCTTCGTATCCACATCGAGGATCTGGCCGACCTCCTCCTCCCCGAAGCCTTCGAGGCAGGACAGAAGGAACGCCTGACGGGGGAGCGGTGTGATCTGGCCCAGACGGACCTCCGCCGGAAGATCGCGCTGGATCTGCTCGCTGCGACCGTTGACGGAGAGCGAGTTCCAGATCCTCGTGAAGACTTGGAAGAGTTCGACCTTGACGTTACCGGAGGGCCCGATGGTCTCGGGCTCGCTGACCAGCGTCTCGAGGGTCGCGGCCACATAGGCATCGCCAGCCATCTGGCTGCCTGTGAGAGCGCGCGCGTAACGGCGAAGATACGGTAAATGCTGGACGACAAGCTGAGCTGTCGACATTCGCTTCCCCTTATTAAGTGCTTTTGACTCGTTGGACCGATGGTTCTCTCAACGTGGCAAAGCTCGAAAAGTTCCATTTCTGGAACTGTATCCAACAACAAGCGTTATTGCTCGAAAATGAGTATAGAGCTACTGCCAAGGTTGGCTATCCCTTCACAATATCCGGGATGGCAAGGGGAATCAGATGACAAGCGACAAGGGGAACAAGCTCGCTCGGGCACTCCCGAGAACATCTCTCAATGACAAGCTTGGAACCGATGCGAAACTCGACAGCGGCAGTCAGAAGCGGATCGGCGACCAGCTGCGCGCCATGTACGACGAACTGATGCAGCAGCCCGTCCCGGATCGCTTCAAGGACCTTCTGGACCAATTGGACAAGAAGAAGGAAGGGTCAAAATGACCCCCGAGCCTGACCTGCGGGAGGCTCTGCTGGCAGCCGTACCCAGTCTACGGGCCTTCGCCATCTCGCTCTCGGGTCAGGTCGACAAGGCAGACGATCTTGTTCAAGACACTCTCCTGCGTGCCCTTGCCAACCTTCATCGCTTCGAGCGCGGCACAAACCTCAATGCCTGGCTTTTCACGATCCTGCGCAACCTCTTCCACTCGGAATACCGCAAGCTCCGGCGCGAGGTCGAGGATCCGGACGGCTCCTATGCCGGGCGCATGAAGATCCAGCCCGAGCAGGGGGCCCATCTCGATTTCGAGGATTTCCGCAAGGCCCTTGCCCAGCTCCCCTCCGATCAACGCGAGGCCCTCCTCCTGGTCGGCGCCTCGGGATTTTCCTATGAGGAAGCCGCCAGCATCTGCGGATGCGCCGTCGGCACCATCAAGAGCCGTGTCAATCGGGCGCGCCTGCGCCTCGCCGCCCTCCTGAACGTGGACGACATGGACGACCTGGGTCCCGACAGCATGACCCGCGCGGCCCTCCAGGGCTGACCGCCAACAGCCTGCGCCCAACAAAAACGCCGCCCCGAGAGGCGGCGCTTTCATCGATACGGGAAATCCCCGTCACATGGGGCTCCGCCCGCGCAGAAGGCCGATCACGGCCGAAATGGCGAAGAGCACGATGGCGACGAAGAAGATCAGCTTTGCAATCTCGACAGCAGTGCCGGCGATACCGCCGAAACCGAACAGAGCCGCGACCAGCGCGATAATGAGAAAAGTGACAGCCCAACCGAGCATGGTGTTACCTCGCTTAGTTTTTAAATCAGCTTTGAGCCGATGATGTTCAATCAACGCCAAGCGCGACTGTGAGGTTCCGCATAAAAGGCCGGCGAGCACGATTTCAGGAAGCTCGGCACAAGTAATTTTTTGATGTTTCCCAAGATGGAACCCGGATCTTTCATATACGTTTTTAAAACAATTGGGAGATAAGCCAATGACCCGATCCGTCGCCCTTCGCGCGTTTATTCTTTTCATGGTTCTTACTTTGCTTGCAGGCATTACGGGCGTGGCGTCGCAGGCTCAAATCGCAGAAGTCGTTTTCCTGATCGGAGCATCCCTGTCGGCGGTGCTGCTGTTCTTCGCGCTCACCGTGCAGCACCCCGCGCCGATCCCTGTGCGCGTGCGGCGTCGCCGCTGATCGCCCGTTCGCTCCTGAAGAGAAAAGGCGGCCTCCAGGCCGCCTTTTTCATTGTCAGGACTCGGTCGCGTCGCCGCCGTTCGGATGCAGGATCGAACCCGTGATGTAGGACGCGTCCTCGCAGGCCAGGAACAGATATGAGGGAGCGACCTCGTTCGGTTGCCCGGGCCGCTTGAGCGGCGTGTTCGCGCCGAAGCTCTTCACCTTCTCGGCCGGGAAAGTCGCCGGGATCAGCGGCGTCCAGATCGGTCCGGGCGCGACGCCGTTCACACGAATGCCTTCTTCTGCGAGCTTCTGCGCCAACGACCGCGTGAAGGCCACGATGGCTCCCTTCGTGGCGCTGTAGTCCAGAAGGTCGGAGCTGCCGCGATAGGCCGTGACCGAGGTCGTGTTGATGATGGCGGCTCCCTGCTTCAGGTGAGGCATGGCTGCCTGAACCATGTAGAAATAGCCGAAGATGTTCGTCCTGAAGGTCTGCTGGATCTGCTCGGGGCTGATCTCGGAAATCTCGCTCTTCGGATGCTGCTCGGCCGCGTTGTTCACGAGCACGTCGAGCTTGCCGAAGCGCCGGATCACCTGCTCCACGGCGGAGCGGCAGAAGCCGGGATCGCCCACATCGCCCGCGATGGTGAGGCACGCGCGCCCTTCCCTCTCCACGAGCTGCTTCGTGGCCTGCGCATCCTCGGTCTCGTTGAGATAGACGATGGCGACATCCGCCCCTTCCCGCGCGAAGAGTACCGCAACCGCGCGCCCGATGCCGCTGTCGCCGCCCGTGACGAGGGCCGTCTTGCCCCGAAGCCGGTCGCTGCCCGGATAACGCGGCTCGTAATCGGGCCTCGGATTCATCTCGGTCTCATGACCGGGCTGCTGGTCCTGCACCTGTGGCGGAAGCGTCTGCTGTTGTCCGGAACTCATGGCATCATCCCTGTTGAGAAAGAACGATGCGGGCTCACATTTCCTTATCCCAAAAGGAAAAGCCCGCGTCGAACTCAACGCGGGCTCTTCAGGCGTGTTCCTGACGCTGAAAATCAGTGGCGCGTCGGTTCCGTCCTGTCGGCGGAGGCGGTCATGCCGAGGACGTGGTAGAGGATGATCGCCCCGAAGGTCGCCGTGCCGATGCCGTCGAGGGTGAAGCCTGCGACATTCAGCTTGAAGTTGCCCGCGCCCAGGATCAGCGCGACCGCCACGGTGATGAGGTTGCGCGGGTTCGAGAAGTCGACCCGGTTCTCGACCCAGATGCGGCCCGCCGTCGCGGCGATGAGGCCGAACACCACGATGGAGAGGCCTCCCAGAACGGGGCCCGGAATCGTGCCGATGAAGGCGCCGAATTTCGGCGACAGGCCGAGCAGCACCGCGAAGGCCGCCGCGATGATGAAGACCAGCGTCGAATAGATGCGGGTGACCGCCATCACGCCCATGTTCTCGGCGTAAGTGGTCATGCCGGTGCCGCCGGCAGCGCCCGAGAGTATGGTGGCAAGGCCGTCGCCCATGAAGGCGCGTCCGAGATAGGGGTCGAGGTTGCGGCCCGTCATGGCGCCGATCGCCTTGATATGCCCGAGGTTCTCGGCCACCAGGATGACGGCTACGGGCGCGATCAGGCTCATCGCCCTCATGTCGAAGACGGGGCTCTGGAAAGTCGGAAGGCCGAACCACGCCGCCTCGCCGATCTTGGTGAAGTCGATGGGCGCCCCATAGCCCATCAGGTTCGCGAAGACGTAATAGATCAGGTAGCCGATCGCGCCGCCGAGCAGAACCGGAAGGCGCCGCCACACGCCGGGCGCGTAGACCGCCACGAGGCCCACCGACAAAGCCGTGGCGAGCGCGATCCAGCGGGCGAAATCCGAACCGGCCGCATTGTCCGGCGTCGTGCCCGATGCGCTGCTGATGGCGACGGGCGCCAGCACGAGGCCGATGGCCGCCACGATGGCGCCGGTGACGACCGGCGGCATGAGGCGCTCGATCCAGCGATGCCCGGCCATCTGGACGATCAGGCCGATGGCGAAATAGACCGCGCCTGCCGCGATGATACCGCCCAACGCCAGCGGAAGGTTCGGGTTCGGACTGCCCACCGTCGCGCCCGTGGCCACCAGAACGGGACCGATGAACGCGAAGCTCGAGCCCAGATAGCTCGGGACGCGGCCGCCGACCACGAAGAAGAAGATCACCGTGGCGAAGCCGGAAAACAGGATGGAGACGTTGGGATCGAAGCCCATCAGGATGGGGGCCAGCACCGTGGAGCCGAACATGGCGACCACATGCTGCAGGCCCATGACCACCATCTGTCCGGACGGCAGCCGCTCATCCGGCATGATGATGCCTTCCGTCTTCAAGGTCCATTTAGGCAGGAAACGATCGGTCATATGTTATTCCCCCAGGCAATGACACTTGAGGTGGCACCCTAGTGCCAGGGGTGGAGGAATGGCTAGCGGCTGAAATGACTTATTAACCGCCGCGAAAGCCCCATTTCTGGACAAGGGCCTGCCCGGCGGGCACATCATGCCCGCCCATCAGCGATGAGGATTAGCGATGCGCAAGGACCAGAGCGTGCCGGAAGGCGTGGTTCACAACCTCCGGATCGACAGCGAGTGCCTGAAGGGCAATCTCCTCGGCGACCCCGCCCGGCGGCGGATCGACGTCTATGTGCCGGCAGGCCATGACTGGCGGGGCCTGCCCCTCCTGGTCGATCTCGTGGGCTATACGGCGGGCGGGCCCGCGCATACCAACTGGAAGAATTACGGCGAGAACGTCCCGGAGCGGCTCGACCGCCTGATCGGAACGGGCGCGATGCCCCCGGTGGTCGTGGCGTTCCCCGATTGCTTCACCCGGCTCGGCGGCAATCAATATGTGGACAGCGCCGCGATGGGCCCCTGGGAGACCTTCCTCATCCGCGAGATGGTGCCCTTCGTGGAGCAGCGCTTCGGATGCGGTGGCGAGGGGCGCCGGGGCGTGTTCGGCAAGAGCTCGGGCGGTTACGGCTCCCTCGTCCACGCCATGCGCCATGGCGGATCGGTGTGGGCCGCGGCGGCCTCGCATTCGGGCGATGTGGGCTTCGAGTATCTCTACCATCTCGGCGAGTTCGCAAGCGCCCTGCGCCACCTCGCCGGTCACGGCATGTCCATCGAGGCCTTCCTGGACAAGTTCGCCCAGGGGCCGAAAGCCAAGGACCAGGATTGGCACGTGCTGATGCTGCTGGCCCAGGCCGCGAGCTTCGACCCGGACCCGAGCCAGTTCTGCGGCATCCGGCTTCCCGTGGATCCGCATACCTGCGAGGTGATCGAGGAGCGCTGGGCCAACTGGCTGCGCTGGGACCCGCTGCGCATGGCCGATGACGAAGCCTGCCGGGAGAACCTGCGCCGGCTCAAGGCCTTCTACGTCGATTGCGGGGACGCCGATCAGTACAACATGGTCTACGGCTCGCGCCAGCTGCACCGGAAGCTCGAGGCTGCGGGCATTGCCCATGTGTACGAGGAATTCCCCGACAATCACTCGTCCGTGGACTACCGCATGGATGTGAGCCTGCCCCTCCTTGCCAAGGCCCTCGCCTGACGGCTCACGCTCCTCCGGGCTCGTCCTCGGTCGGCAGGTCGCAATGGTTGTGGATGTGCGTGGCCGCATGAGCCGCATGGCCCATGCCCACGACGATCTGGTCGAGGCCGCGGACGATGTCGCCCGCCGCGTAGAGGCCCTTCACGGTCGTCTGGCAGTGCTCGTCCACGATCAGGCTTCCCGTGCGGTCCTGCTCGGCCCCCAGGGACAGGGCGAGGTCGGAGCGGTACTTGAGGCCCAGCGCCGAATAGAGCACGTCGAAGCGATGCTCCTTGCCGCCCACATGAAGCGCGGAGATGCGGTCGTTCTCCATGTCGAGGGATTCCACGGGAGCCTCGACGATCTTGATGGCGTGCTCGTCGAGCCGCGCCTTCTGGTCCGGCGTCAGCTCCAACGGCTGCCCCAGGGTCAGAAGGGTGACGTCGCGGGAATAGGTCCGCGCGATGAACACCGCCTCCCCCAGCCCGTGGGCCCCATAGGCGATGACCGCGATCTTCCGGTCGCGGGATTCGTAGCCGTCGCAGATGGGGCAGTAGCGCACGAGGCCGCGTTGCACGGCGTTGGGGACGTCCGGCAGGTCGGGCTCGATGTCCACGGCGCCCGTGGCAAGGACCACGCGCCTGGCCGCGATCTGGCGGGAGCCGCCATCGTCCTCCTCGACCAGCGCGATGAAGCGATCCGGCTGCCTGCGCAGGCCGGTCACCCGGCCGCCCAGGATGCATTTGCCGTATTGCTCCAGATTTCCCCGCGCCCGCGCCAGGAGGTCGGGACCGGAGATTCCGTCCGCGAACATCGGGATGTTGTGGCTGGCCGGAATCCAGGCCGCCCGGGGGGTCCCGCTGTCGACGACCAGGAAGCGGCGCTTGAAGCGCGCAAGATACAGGCCCGTGGTGAGGCCCGCCGGACCGCCGCCGACGATCAGGCAATCGAGTATGTCTCCGTTGGCTCCCATGCCGCCGCATCCCCCTTGATTGGTCCTAGAGCAGGCACAACTCGCCAAAGCCCCAAAAGATCGCCGCGGACGCTCGGCCTTGCGCTACAATGACGGGCCACGCGCATTCAGGAGCCCCCATGCGGGAGTCCCCATGACGGTCACGCTGTCCAACGCCCATCTTGAGGCCCGGGTTTCTCCGCAGGGCGCGGAACTGATCCGCCTGCGCGACGAGCAGGGCCGGGATCTGCTGTGGGATGGCGACCCGGCGTTCTGGACGGGGCGCTCTCCTCTGCTCTTCCCGGTCGTGGGCCGGCTGCGCGACGACCGGGCTCTCATCGATGGGCGCGCCTATTCCATGAAGCAGCACGGGTTTGCCCGCCTCTCCACCTTCGACGTCATCGATGCGGGGCCGGACAGCTGCCGCCTGCGCCTGAGCGCAAGCGACGCCACCCGCGAGCAGTTTCCCTTCGATTTCCGGCTCGACATGACCTACCGGCTCGATGGAGCACGGCTGATCTTCGTCGCATCGGTCCTGAACCCGGAGAGCCGCGTCCTCCCGGTCTCCTTCGGCTACCATCCGGCCCTGCGCTGGCCCCTGCCCTATGGCGGCGAGCGATACGCGCACGAGATCCGCTTCGAAGTGCCGGAGCCGGCACCGTTGCACAATTTGTCGGATGGGCTGATCGGGGACGCCTCCCGCCCGACACCCGTGCAGGACAACCGCCTGCCCCTCCACGACGATCTGTTCCATGACGGGGCGCTGGTCTGGAGCACGCTCGCGAGCCGGAAGGTGCGCTACGGCGTCCCGGGCCACCGCTCCGTCTCGGTGTCGTTTCCCGGCATGCCGCATCTCGGCATCTGGACGAAGCCCGGGGCCGGCTATGTCTGCATCGAGCCCTGGCAGGGATACGCCGATCCCGTCGGGTTCGAAGGGGAGCTCGGGGACAAGCCCGGCATCGTGATGGTCCAGCCCGGAGAGAGCCGCGACTTCGCCATGGAGATCGCGGTTGATCCGCCGGCTGCGCCTTAAGGGCCCGAACGAGCGTCGATATCGTCGACCCGGCCGACGTCATCCTCACCCGCGCCGCCGCCCACCTGAACCTCGATCATCTCGAGCGGGATGGGGCCTGGATTGACGATACGGCATGCGGAGCCGGCCGGGATCCGGATGGACTCCGTCGCGTGCAGGAGGCCAGCCCCCTGGCCCGCCGCCACGTGCGCGATGCCTCTCACCACCACCCAATGACCGACCCCGTGACGACGCTCCTGGAGCGAGAGGCAGCCGCCCGGCTTCACCAGGATCCGCCTCACCTGGGAATGTGGGCCGTGGTCGATGCGCTGATGCCAGCCCCAGGTGCGGTGCATGCGGATGGGCTCGCCGGCCTCGCGGCGCCCCGTGGCGCGCATGGACGCCACGAGATCCTTCACCTGCCCGGAACGGCTGCGCGAGGTCACCAGCACCGCGTCGGGTTTGGCGACGACGACGACGTCATCGAGGCCGACGACCGCGGCAAGAATGCCGTCGCCGCGAACGAGGCTGTCGCGCACGTCCACCACTTCCACATTGCCGTGGAGGGCATTGCCGGCCGCGTCTCGGAGCGAGGCAGCCCACAGGGCATCCCAGGAGCCGATGTCGGACCAGGAGAACGACACCGGCAGAATGCCGGAGAAAGATCGGTGGTTGGGAGGGCAGTCATCGGTGCGAAGGGAGCTGCTGGCGCCGTGGGTTCGTTCTGCCAAAATTGCTCCCCCATGGCCTGATCCTCGACCGGGATCACCTTTGATCAAGCGACGTACCACTGACGTTGCCCTTGACACGAAAGGCATTATAGAATTATTGTAATGTTATTTTATCGAATAAGTGATGACTCATGGTGGTGACGCTCTCCAGCTCAGCTCTTGCGGCCGAGATATCTCCGGTCACTGCCGAGCTCGTTCGCCTGCGCGACCGCGACGGACACGATCTGCTCTGGAACGGCGATCCCGCCGATGGGACAGGCCGGTCCCCTCTCCTGTTTCCCATCGTGGGGCGCCTGCGCGACGACCGAGCGAACATCGCCGGGCAGAGCTACGGCCTCAAACCGTATGGCTTTGCCCGCACCATGACGTTTGAGCTGGTGACCGTCAGCCCCTCCTTCTGTCAGTTCCGGCTCATGACCAATGCCGCAACGCAGAGCCAGTACCCGTTCGCGTTCGCACTTGAGGTCAGCTATGGCCTCGAAGGCTCGACGCTTCTGGTCCAAGCCGCGGTGACGAATACCGACCCATCGGTAATGCCGGTGTCGTTCGGGTTTCGACCGGTACTGCGCTGGCCGCTGCCCTATGGCGGCGCGCGCGAGGCGCATGAGATCCGCTTCGAGACACCGGAGCCCGCCCCAATCCGGCGCCCGCGGGACGGCAGGATCGCGGCAACGCCGCACCCGACCCCGGTTGACGGCCAGCGGCTCCCCCTGCGCGACGCGCTGTTTGTGGATGGGGCGCTCATCTCCGACCAGCTCCACAGCCGGATCGTGCACTATGGCGTGCCGGGTCGGCGCGCGCTGCGGGTGGCGTTTCCGGATCTACCGCACCTCGGCATCTGGACCCAACCGGGGGCCGACTTTGTCGGCATCGCGTCCTGGCAGGGCTGTGCGGGTCCCGAGGTTTTTACGAGCGACTTCGCCGAGACGCCGGGCCTTGTGCAGCTCGCCCCCGGCGCGGTGCGCACGTTCGAGATGGCGCTCTCGGTCACGTCCGGGCCCGCTTGGTGATCGTGGGGACGGATGGTCATCAGCAGGAGCCGTCTTCTCGGTCGCATTGGCGAACGGCTTTGCATCGTCGACGGGGAGTCCTCGACCTAAACACAGGGTTCCTCCTCTGTTGGAAGCGTGCACCTCAGGCCATCAAGGGCCCGGAGCGCCGTCCACCGCCGGGACAGGGCGCGGCGCTCGTAGCGATCGAGCTTGTCGAGACAGCCCCAATCCGCCTGATGCTGGACCGCCTTGCGCTTCGCGCCCTCATTATGGTGCCAGCGCCTCTGCACCTCGGCCGCGTAATCGAGGTACTGCTTGAGCCTGATCAGATCTGACCGTGCCAGCTCATCGTGGGTCCCATTCACGATGGCCTGGACGCGGGCCTTGATGGAGGAGGACTTGTACGGTGGCAGACGTGCTGGCATCGGTTCGGCGGCTGGGATCGCCTGCAGGAAATCCGGATTCTGGAGCAGCCGATCGAGCATTGCGGAGCGCGCGTGACGCACTCGCATCACATCAATCGCTGCTTCAGCCACGCGGGCCGCTGCGGCCTGGATCACCGGATCTGTCGCATCGGCACCGGCAATTTGGCGCGCCAGTTCCGTGACCGCCGGAGTCAACGCCGGAATGGCCGAGGCCGGTATGGCAAGACCATGCCTCACCGCGTTGAGGCGAGATCGCGCTTTTCCCTGTCCCGATTTGGGACCGGTGCTGCGTTGGGCATTGGCGCGGTTTGCGGCCAGCCTGCGGGACGATGCCATTGGACGATGCCTCCGCGGCTCACAGGTCGGCAACCGGGATGACATCATTGGCGGCTACGCGAAGCCGGCGCGCGAACGCGTCGCGGCGGCGGTCGATTTCGCTGAGAGCTCGATTGCGGCGCGCATCGGCGCTGGCGATCAGCCGGTCGATCCGCTCGATGTGCTCCAATCGCTCGGTGAGAACTTGCGCCATGAGCATATCGGTATCGAGTCCCCGGCTGCGCAAAATACGGGTGACTTCCTCCACTGCGATTGAGTCGCCCTCGACGTAGGCTGTGACCAATTCAGCGACCGTGAAGCGGCGCACACCTTCGACATGGCCGGCCCCCTTGACCTTGGTCAGGTGCTCCGTCAGGGCCTGCCGGCCCACCTGCATCAGCAAGCCTGCCTTGACGCGCCGGTAGCGCTGCGCCTCCCACATCAGATCCACCACATCCTTGACCCACAGCGTCTCGATTGTGTCCGTTGGTTTCACCGCCCTTGTGACGCGGGACAAGAATTCATCGTACTCGGCCTCGACTTCGCCAAGAACGAGCGGGCGCCTGGCAAACAGGCTTCCAAGGTCTTTAGGATGATGCTGAATATCGGCGACCGGAGAAGCCTGCACGGGTTCGTGCGGCTGCGCCTCGCGCGCCAACGCCGGCCCTGGCTCGGCCGCGGGTGGCTGTGTTGCGCACGGCGTCGGAGAGGCCCGCCCCGCAGAGGTTTCCCTCCGCGTTTCGTTCTCCTCTCCGGCATTCGCCCCCGAAGATGCTGATGGCCGAGGTGACGGCAACTTCTTGACCATGGTTAGCCCCGACGATGGTACGCGTTCGTTGTCTTCCCTGTGCCGGAGCGCAGCTTGCGCAAGCGGCCTCGGTCTGAGCTCCTTAAGCGTACGGCTCGTTCGGCAACAAAAGGTTGCTGGTCAGCGCTGGCGCGGGATTCGCTGTGGAAAGGTGCCACGGCTGTGCAGGCCGGTCAGACCCCGCCCGGTCTGCGTCATGGGACATTGTTTGGTCCTGCTCGCGACGGAGCGGTCATGTGTTGTCAGTCCATCGTCGAATCAGCCCCGTGAGAAGCACAACCGGACGAAACGATCAGCGCAAGCCGCGCTGATCCCTGGCATCGCGGACCATCGTGTCGGAACACGTCGAGGGGATGAAGGGCCATTTAGTCAGCGCCTCGCCGCGAGGCGGCAGGCCAGCAAGAGAGGACAGGCCAAGGCTGCTACCCCGGAGAGACTAACATGGCGTGGTGCGCCGCAGGGGCACTGGGTTTGGTTCGATTTGCGATGGAACTGCCAGCCTCCACGGAAACCGAGATCGGAGCGCCGGAGAGGAGAGTGCAGAGACCCCTCCCTCTTAGCGTCTAAGCCGTGGGTTGTGCGAACGATGTTGGGACGTTGCATTGGCGTCGAACGCACTACATTCGGGATTGACCCCGCAAAGAATGTCATAACAAATAAATCTTAAGCATTAGTATCGCTTTTTTAAGTAAACCTCGGAACGTAAGACTGGCTGTGATACAATACATTTCTGATAAGCGATTCTCCGATGCTGAATATAAATTCGGAGACCTCACGCTGGAGCCGATTTGTTTGGTCAAAGCCTTGAGCAGACCATGTGTCCTTTGCGATTTCTTTCTGCGCCCTCGAGATGGGCGCCCGTACGCGAAGCCAGCACAATGCTTCACAAGACGCATCAAGGATGAAGGGGCTCGTCAGGCTCCTGCTCCGACCGCGTCCGGTCCCGACAAAACCATGGGTCGAACAGGAGACGTTCATGCCCCGAACCCGCCGCCCCCTCCACCCTCGACAGCCGTCCGTCTCCGAGCCGACACGGCCGCGCGCAGGCGCTATCACCGTTGCCTCCCTCGGGGTGCGGGTGCGCCTCGTTCCCGCCGAAGGGGACCGCGCCCGCGACCTGGCCCGCCTGATCACCGCCTGCGAAACATTGAGCGCCGAACAGAGACATCTGTTGCAGCGGATCAAAGACATCCTTTCTGAGAGCGCCCGACACAACGGGGACCGCACCCCAGCGCCCTCCGGCCGACAGTGAGGGCGCGCCATGCCCTTCACTCCCGTCGAGGATGTCGACACAACGTCGCGCCGGAGGCTCACACCGCACCGGCGGCTTCAGGTGTGGGAAAAAACCGGCGGCCTTTGTGCTCTATGCGGCCGAAAGATAAACGGCGCGTGTGAACGGTGGATCGCCGAACACATCCGCGCTCTTGAATTGGGTGGCGCCGACGACTATGGCAACATGGGGCCAGCCCATGAAGCCTGCGTGTATGCGAAAACACAAGATGATCATCGCCGTACAGCCAAGGCCAAACGACAGAAGATCCAGCATATTGGAGCGAAGACCTCCCGAAGGCCCCTGCCCTTCGGCCGAACCAGCCCGTGGAAGCGCAAGGTGTCGGGACAGGTTGTGCCGCGCTGATGATGTCGGAGATTCTCTCCTTTCTGAAATCAGGCTTGGGAACTCTGGGTCGGCACATACTGAACCGAGCGCGCGAAGTGAACTCTGAGTGCAGGGCCGTGATCGCCGTCCCGCAAGAGTCCAACACCCTTGCAGACCCGGTATTCGGGCAAAGTACTAAGGGACCGATTGCTCATGGCGGACACCGATGGCACTCGGCGGCCCAAGGCTGGGACCGCGCCACTCACACATTGATTTACAAGCTTCTTCGGAGTACCTAATAGCCGCCACCACAGTGGGTTGAGACGTTGACTGGTCCTGACCCGCTAAACTGGTCCATTCGGAGGACAACTTTTCCGGGCACTTTGATCCTTGAGGAGGGTCAGGACCAGAATTCGCGTGCGGTGAACTGGCAGCCTTAGTCGACCCAGCTGAATTTCGGTGTTCCAACCAAGCCACCCTACCGCCTCGACGAGAGCAGACATCACCTCCCACGTGGTGGCCACTTTTCACACCAGCCAATGCTTTCGGTCCAATAGCGCAACAACCCGACTTACGAACAGGCTGAGAACTAGCGTGACCGCAAACAAGGCAACAAAATGCAAAACCGCATTTTCGCTCGTCAGGCCGAAGCCGCCCTTGAAGCGCAGGTAATCCATAATGAATGCATGGAAACCGTAAATCCCCAAACTGTATTTAGCTAGGTAAGAAACGGACCTTCTCACCCAACGGGCTTGCTCTAAGATATAGCCGTACTCCTTACGCAACATAAAAAATGCGACTGACTGGATCACCATCAATGGAGATTGGTAAGTAAAGAAAGTTGGGTCGTACTTTCCTTCTCTCAAAGAAGCCCATCTACTGAGAATTATAGTTCCCATGAAAGCAATCACAAAGCTAATCATCCAACCGTAAGAGCGGAATTGTCTGTATAGATTGCAAGGGAACGTCGCGGCTCCAAGATAGTATCCGATGAAAGCATAGAGTAGGAAGCCAAAGAACATACCGTCAAAGAATATACGAGAACTCAAGAAGAACTTGGCAAAAATCATCCCAGTGCCTCCACCGAGGAATAGCAGCGTGAGAACAGCAACGAGGGATCTCGCCTCTGGATTTTCTTTAGATGGTCGCAACAAATAGCATGATATATAAATACCTATAAGCGTATAGAAAAACCAGAGGTGGTAGAAAGCTTTACTGGACCATGCGCTCTTGACGGCACTAAGTACTTCGCCCCCCTTTACATAGTGTGTATATCCGACAGCAAGGGCTGAGTAGAAGAGTAATGGCAAAATCGCCCGCATAAGTAGGCGCGGTAGAACAATTCTTTCTTTTGAAAGATTCAAGTATCCCGAAATCATGAAGAATAATGGCACTGAAACCTGAAGCAAAGCCTCGATAGCGTGGATTATCGCCCATTGCGCTTCTGGCACTCGCCCCATCCTTGTTAGATAGGGACTGCCGGAATGAAGCAGAACCACCATCACCGCGGCAGTGGCACGTATGAGGTCGAGCCAAAAGAACCTCTCTCTTGGTGCCGCTACGGATTTAGGGGCGATCCCGAGGTCTAGCAACTTTGTCATTTAGTACCGATACTCCGAGGAGATGCGTTGTATGAATAATCAGGCACTGGGAGCGAGGCAACTTCGTCGTTCGTTTCCACGTGCGAGGAGCGCAGCATCAAGAGCGCTAAATACAGCGTCGGAACTCATGTGCGATGTGCACCGGCGACGGTGCGTGCTTTGTCCGGCGTTTTGTTGCAGCGGTCGAAGAAGGCTCTGCTGGCGGTGAGCAAGTCCTGCAGGCTGTCGAACAACTCATAGTGCTTGACCTCGCGCCGGAACTGATGCCAGAGCATCTCGATCGGGTTGAGCCGCTGACTGTGAGTCGGCAGACACAGCAGCAGGAGACGGCCCGCGGCGCCTCGCAGCAATGCCTCGACCTCCTCGTTTTCATGCGTGCTGGCGTTATCCCAGACAACATACACAGTCTTATCGGGATGATCTTCCCCGATTGTACGGACACCGGGTTAGTTCATATTCCACTCGGCTTGTTCGGGCGTGAGATACCCGAGCACCGAGTGAATGCGCTGCCAATTGTAGTAACTCTCGATATAGCCGAACAGGTCCCGTCGCGCTTCCTCGCGGGTCTGCCAACGATACGGATGGACCAACTCGACGTCCAAGGAATGGAAGGACTCCATCAGAGCGTTATCGTAACAACAGCCGATTCGGCTCATCGATGGTTGGGTGCCTATGAGAGCCAATTGCTGGGCATACGCCTCAGCCGCATATTGGCTGCCCTATCGGAATGATGAATGAGCCCAAGTCCTGGTCGCTGCCACTGAGCCGCTATGATCAGAGCTCCAAGGGACAGCTCGGTGCGCATGTGATCGCGCATCGCCCAGCCCACCACCTTGCGGGCGGCCAGGTCCAGCACCGCTGCCACATAGAGCCAGCCCTCGCCCGTTGGAACGTAGGTGATGTCGGCTAGCCCGGCACGGTTCAGCTCGGACACAGCGAACGTCTGCTGCAGAAGATTGGGCGCAATCGGCAGCTGATGACGACTGTCTGTCGTTGCGGGCCGGAAACGACGGTGAGCCAGAGCGCGAATACCATGCCAGAGCATCAGCCGTTCGCCCCGGCCGCGGCTGGCCCATGGCCTTCTGACCGCAAGGCGGCATGAATCCTCGGGCTGCCATAGCGGCCATGATGCTGTCTGTGAAGTCTCTGCACCTCCGGCAGCAGGCCGCGGTTGGCAATGGCTCTTGGGCTCTCCGGCCGGGAGCGCCACGCATAGTAACCGCTGGACGAGACCTGGAGCACGCGGCACATGAACCGCGCCGGAAAGGTGCGGGCATGCGGCTCGATGAAGCGAAACCTCACTTGGGCATCTCGCGCTGATGCGATCGCCTTTTTACACATCGCGCTCCATGCGCGTGCGATCGAGCCCACGCCGCAGACGGGCAATCTCGGCCGCCTGATCGGCCGGAGAGGCCACCGGAGACGTGCTGGACGATGGAGGCCAGACATTGGTCCTGGATCGCGCTGGGCCGCCGTTCACAACCGCCCGCCAGTTGCGCAGCATCGAGGGGGAGATCCCCAACTCGGTTCCGATCTGCATCAAGGGGCGACCGCTGCCGTCCAGTAGGGCAACGGCCTGGCGTTTGAACTCCGGGGTGAAGTCTCGCCTCGTCTTCGAACACCCTCCCGCTCCCGCAGGAGCCTAGCAAAGGTGTTCACCAAAGCTAGATGTTCAGTCCCGGCATTTGATGGACCGGATCAAGTTTGAAGCGTTTGGGCTCCTTGAGCCAGGTTTTGCAGATGAACTCATAGGGGGTGAGGCCTTTCAGGGTCTTGAGCCGTCGGGCGAAGTTGTAGGCGTTCACGAAGTCAGCCAGATGCTGCCGGAGTTGGTCATGGCTGACGTAGTAGTAGCGTTTGACCGTCGCATCTTTGAGGGTGCGGTTCATCCGCTCAACCTGACCATTGGTCCAGGGGTGTCTCGGCTTGGTCAGGCGATGGTCCACATCGTTCTGGGCACAGGCATACTCAAAGGCATGGGCCCGGAAGAGC
>Ga0182742_1001816_pt1 | contig 25825 bp, 23 predicted proteins | sample eDN5th37CBELigMG_FD_128880 | JGI IMG/M metagenome (GOLD analysis project Ga0182742, IMG submission 128880) | Enriched Miracle-Growth compost microbial communities from Emeryville, California, USA - eDNA 5th pass 37_C BE-Lig MG (version 2)... ...
CAATGTCCATGACCGGATCGGCGTCGACGGCCGGACCGTCGAAGTGTCCTTTGTCGACGCCGCGACGCCTTTCGTCTTCGTGAATGCACGCGACATCGGCGCCGACGGAACGGAACTGCCGGCGGAACTCGACAAGAACGACCGGGTAATGGCGGCGCTCGAATCCGTACGCGGCTGGGCCGCCTGCGTTCTGGGACTGGTCGACACGGCGGCCGATGCCCGGCGGATCACGCCGAACATGCCGCGCGTCATCATGGTGTCGCCTCCCAAATCCTATCGCTCGACGGCAGGGGACGTCGCGGAAGACGATATCGACCTCTGCGTGCGCCAGATCGCGATGCAGAAGCCGCACAATACCCTTGCCGTCACCGGCTCGGTCTGTACCGCCGTCGCATCCCGCATCCCGGGAACGATCGTCCATGCTCTCGCCCGCGCGGGCGGCGAGCGCAGCCGTCTCGGGCACCCGGCCGGCATCCTCACCGTATCCGCCCGCATCCGCGAGGAGGCCGGCGAATTCATCATCGAAAGCGCGGCGGTCGAACGCACTGCGCGCATGATCATGGCCGGAACGCTCTTCGCGCCGCGCGATCGCATCGCACATATCCGCTCCGTCCTAGAGAAGGATCCCACCCCCGGTGGACAACCGGCAAGTCCTGAGTGACGTCCGGCGCGCTCTGCCGCTCGCCTGCGGTGCGCTGCGCGTCAGCCTGCCGGGATCGTGACTTCTCTCCCGGAGCCGTCCCCTTTTGCCTTGACCTTGAAAGCGATGGAGGAAATCAAATCGTGAAGCCGACGGCAACGGAACAGCCATTCTCGCTCATGCCGCGCAGCGAAAAGCCGCGACGAAAGGGCCTGACATCGATCATCGACTTCGGTCCCGACGGTTTCGGCTGGACAGGCCCGCGCGGCGTCTCCGATCTCCTGGATTGCGCCGCCGCCTATATTGACTACGCGAAAATCTACGCGATGAATGCGCTTCTCATTCCGAAAGATACCGTGGCTGCCATCGTCGGACTATACCGCGACGCGGGAGTAACGCCCTATGCCGGAGGCATCCTTTTCGAGCATGCGGAGCGGACGAATGCCGTGGGCGGCTACATCGCGCATCTGAAATCCCTCGGCATCCAATCGCTTGAGGTCTCGGAGAATTACCTGTCGCTGACCGACGATCGTCGCCGCAGGCTCATCGGAGAATTTCGTGAACACGGCTTCCGCGTGATCTACGAATTCGGGCGCAAGAATCCGGAGGAAGCCATGGACCTCGACCATCTGGATGAAATCGTCACTGGAAGCTTCGATGAAGGCGCGGAGCACGTCATCCTCGAACAGTCGGAGATCGACGTCGTGGCGCGCGATGCGCCGGACAGGCTCGATGCGTTGAAGACGCGGCCGTGGTTCGACAAGGTCTTCATCGAAGCGGACCCCTACCGGTTCCCCAGGCAGCATGTCGAACTCATCCGGCAGTTCGGCCCCGACGTCAATCTGGCCAATGTCACGGCGGGGCAGGCGCTGCGTCTGGAGGGGTTGCGTCGCGGCGTCGGTCGTGCTGTCGATTACAGCATGTTTCAAACAGCTCTCATGGAGTAGGCAATGATCGTCAATGAAACCAGTCAGCCGCTGGAGACCTTGCTGAAAGACCTCCAAGGCCTGGGTTTCAGCGATTACGAGGCCAAGGCCTATGTCGCGCTTCTGAGGCTTCAGCCGGCGACCGCCTACGAGGTCAGCAAGGAAGCGCGCCTTCCCAAGGCCAACAGCTACACCGTCCTCGAAAGCCTGAGCAACAAGGAAGCGGCGCAGCCGGTCTCGGAAAATCCCGTCAGGTACATGGCAACGCCGCCCGAGGTTCTTTTCGAACGCATCTCCGAAAGCACGGAGCGGCGATGCAATCGCCTCATCGAGGGCCTCAAGGACCTGGGGTCCCTGCCCCAGCAGGATTATGTCTGGTCGATCTCCGGCCAGGATGCCGTCGATGCGCAGATCCGCCAGATGATCCAGCAGGCCCACAAGCATTTGTGGATAAAGGCGTCCGAGGATGTCCTGGAGCCATACCGTGCCTTGATGCAGCAGGCCGCGGATCGGGGTGTGTTCGTCATGATCATCCTCTTCGGGACGCGTCTCGACGACTTCGATTTCGGGGGGCACACGAAGACCTGGCTGCACGAGGGAAACGGCATTCCGGTCGGGATCGCGCCCTACCTCATAACGCTGACGCGCGACTATGAGGAAGCGCTGATCGCCGAGATCCGCGACCATGCACGCGGCTCCTACACACGCAACCGCCCTCTGGTGAACATGGCCGACTCCCTGATCCGGCACGAGATTTATTTCGCCGAGATTTTCGAGGTCTTCGGCGAGGAGATCCAGACGCGGTTCGGCACGGCACTGCTGGAATTGCGCAAGAAATATCTGCCGGCGGGACAAGTCCAGGACCTGCGCCGGAGGCTGAAAGGCGAGTCTCTGCCCGGCTGAATGAAGGCGACAAACGGCTCGTCGAACGTTCGGTCAACCGCCTCCTTCTCCCGGCAGCAAACCTTGCACTTGCCATCGTGCCGTCCTGTGACAGTCATCCTGGCGCCGGCAACGTCCACTTAGAGTTGTTGGGGGGATGGGTGGCCGCCCAGGCTGAACAACCGATATCGATCGGTCATGCGCCGACGTCTGGGTGCGCCGCCACCGCCAGGTCATATTCGACCCTCGTCACGGAAGCGGACAGGGGCATCCCGCACGGTTCGCCGGGGCCATTCCGGCGCCCGGGTGCGGGCTCCAGCCGCGCGGCAGACGGTGGAAATGGACTTCGGGCGCGATAAATAGGGTGTTCGCACAATTCCCGCCTGCCGAGGAGAACATCGTGTCAAAGCCCAGCCGAACCGGCGATCTCACCACCGGGCCGATCGCGCGAACTTTGCTCGCCTTCGCCTTGCCCGTGCTCGGCGCGAACGTTCTGCAATCGCTCAACGGATCGATCAATGCCATATGGGTGGGACGTTTCCTCGGAGAATCGGCGCTGACGGCGACGTCGAACGCCAACCTCGTGCTGTTCCTCATCCTCGGCACCGTGTTCGGCATCGGCATGGCCGCCACGATCCTGGTGGCGCAATCGGTCGGCGCGCACGACCTGCAAAGGGCCCGGCGCATCGTCGGCACCAGCGCGACCTTCTTCCTTGCCGTCTCGGCCCTCTTTGCGGTGTGCGGCTGGATCTGGGTGGACGCCGTTCTCAATCTGCTCGGCACGCCGGCCGATGCGCTGCCGCTCGCCCGATCCTATCTGCGCATCATCTTCCTTGCGGTGCCGATGATGAACCTGCTCGCCTTCGTCATGACGGTGCTGCGCGGGGCGGGCGATTCGCGCACGCCCTTCGTCTTCATGGCGCTGGCCGTGCTCCTCGACGTCATCCTCAATCCGCTGCTGATTGCCGGCATCGGGCCGTTCCCGGAGCTGGGCATTGCCGGTTCGGCCACCGCGACGCTCGTTGGTCAGACGATCAGCGCCGTGGCGATCCTCATCGTGCTCTATGCGCGCGCCCATCCGCTGCGCCTTGCCGGCGCCGACCTCGCGCTGCTGAGGCCAAACCCCGCGCTGCTGCGCCTCATCATCGTCAAGGGCGTGCCCATGGGCCTGCAGATGATCGTGATATCCGCCGCCGCGCTGACGGTGATGGGTCTGGTCAATGCTTACGGATCGCAGGTCGCGGCCGCGTACGGCATCGCCGCGCAACTGTGGACCTATGTCCAGATGCCGGCCCTGGCGGTGGGCGCCGCGGTCTCCTCCATGGCCGCGCAGAATATCGGGGCGGGCCGATGGGACCGGATCGGCCGGATCACCGCGTCCGGCGTAGGCTTCAACCTCGTGCTGACGGGCATGCTGGTGACGGTGCTCTACGTTTTCGACCGACCGGTGCTCGGCCTGTTCCTGACGGGTGACAGCGCCGCCGTCGATATCGCTGCTCACATCAACAACGTCGCCTCGTGGTCCTTCATCCTGTTCGGGATCACCATCGTCCTGTTCGCCACCGTCCGCGCGACGGGCGCCGTGATGCCGCCGCTGATCATCCTGATCATCTCCGTCCTCCTGGTGCGCACCACATTCGCCTACACCTTGCGAAGCGTGATCGGCGAGGAAGCGCTGTGGTGGAGCTTTCCCGCCGGTTCGATCACATCGCTGGTTTTGGCGGCCGCCTATTACCGGTGGGGCCGCTGGCGCAGCGTGCACATGATCGGGGAGCGGCCTGCGGCAGGGCTTGCGCCCGATACCGGCTTCGGCATGCCGCGCGAGCGCGCCAATCTCGCCGCTGAGATGGTGCGCGCCGAAAAGTGATCTTGCAACCGCGCAAAGGAATAGCCCCCTCGGCGAGGGAGGCCGCCGGAGTGGCATCGCTCAGAACAGCGTCGCGACCTTGTCGGCGATCGCGCTCCCGAGCTTGACGTTGGCATCGGCGGAAAAATGGATGTCGTCGGTAGTCACATGGTCGCCGGCGGCAAGGTCCTTGATGAAATCGGCAAGCGCCTTGTGGAGGGCGGAAAGCTGCTTCGACTTCTCGTAGCCGCCGCCGAACATGCCCTCGAACCACGGGTCCGGCATCGGGGCGAGCGGCGGCCGGGCGAGCGACGACAGCACCTTGGGCACCGGATACTATGCTCCTTCATCCCGGCGGATATCTGAGAGGCGCTGTGCGCGCCCATCCAGCAGGAAATCCCCGAGGTGAATGCCATTGTCGGCCGGACCTTCCCGGCCCCGAAGGTGATCGGCGCGGCAAGCCTGCCCGTTCAGCTCCCCGTTCATGGGACAATAGAACGAGCTCATATGAGGACTTCCCGCATTCCAGGAAGCGCGTGAGGTATCCATGCATGCCGCAGTTGGTTCGGAAGGCTGCCGGCTGGCTCCCATGCCGGATTTGAGGGGCGCCGGACGGCCAGCGCCCCTGCTTGCTACTCAGCGTCGAAAAACTTCAGCGCCAGCCCTCCGTGTGCGGCAGCGGCCCCTGCCGCGAGTGCGGCGGCGAGCAATACCGCCTCGCTGACTTCCTCCTTGGTCGCGCCAGCTGCCTTCGCCTTCTTTGCATGAGATTCGATGCAGTAAGGGCAATGGGTCGCGTGAGCGACGGCGATTGCGATCAATTCACGGTATTTCAAGGGAATGGCGCCGTCGGTGATGCTGGGAATATTGTTCAGCCCAATCCAGGCCTTGAATTCGTTCGGTGCAAGTTTTGCCATTTCGGCTCGCTTGGCGGCATCACCCTTGTCGTAGTAATATTCGGTCATTCTCTGTCGTCTCCAATGTTACTTATTATCCATCGGCGTTTTGAAATCGTCGCCGGACTATGATGGGTAAGTTTATCTCATGGCGTGCATCCTTCTTCGATTGGGGATCAATGTTCGAGACTGCGGAAGAGAATGTAGACAGAGACGGCCAGCACGATGGCGCTGAAAACACGGTTCAGGACGCCATGGCGGGTGCTAAGCCGAACCGCGGCGGCGAGGCCGACAAAGCCACCAAGGATGCCGCCGAGGACGAAGAGGGCAGCAATCGGCCAATCGATGAATCCGGAAAGGCTGTAGTTCAGCGCCGTGGCGAGACCGAAGGTTCCGACGGCCAACAACGATGAGCCGATGGCGTTGACGAGTGGCATGCCCGTCGCCAGCATGAGTCCGGGCACGATCAGGAAGCCGCCGCCGATACCGAAGAGCCCGGAGCAGAAGCCGACAAGCAGCGCCAGTGCCGCCAATACCGCATGGCTCGAAGAGGTGATCTCGACATGGCTCGAGGCTCGAATCTTCAGCGGCCGCCGCATCAAGAACGCTACGAGCACCATCAGGAGCCCGAAGAAGAACAGAAGCCTGTTCCCATCGACGGCTTTGCCGAGCGTCGAGCCCAGGAGCGCGCCAACCACGCCGCCGGCTGTGAACACAAGGGCGCAACGCCACCAGACATGGCCCTCTCTCCAGTGTCCGTAGAGGTTGGCATAGGCGTTGACGGACACCGCGATCGCACCGGTGCCGATCGCGGTATGAACATCGCGGACCTCGACGACATAGAGCAGCAGAGGTGTCGCGAGGATCGAGCCGCCGCCGCCCATAAGGCCGAGCGTGAAGCCGACAATCCCTCCGGACAGGAGAGTAAGGAAGATGAGAATAAGTGGCTGGCCGCTCATCGCCTTCACTTAGCCCCAGGGAGCATCAGGGAAGGCGCCGAGCGGGATTTTCAGATAGCGACGACCGTTCGCCTCCGGCTCCGGCAGACGGCCGCCGCGAATATTGACCTGCAAGGCCGGCAAAATCAGCTTTGGCATCGGCAGGGTGCTGTCCCTCGCCTGGCGCAGAGCGACGAAATCCTCCAGGCTTCGACCGGCGACATGCGGATTGTCGCGCCTCTGCACGGCAACCGTGCTCTCCCAGAGCGGCTCACGGTTTCCAGGCCGGTAATCATGGCCGGTGAAGAGCCGCGTGTCGTCGGGAAGCGAAAGGATTTCCTGGATGGACTTCCAGAGGCATTCGGCGCTGCCGCCGGGAAAGTCGGCCCGGGCACTGCCGCTGTCGGGCGTGAACAGCGTGTCGTGGATGAAGGCAGCGTCGCCGATCACATAGGTAACGGACGCCAGCGTGTGACCTGGCGAATGAAGTACCCGCGCCTCCAGTTCACCGATACGGAATGTGTCCCCGGCATGGAACAGCCTGTCCCAGTAGACGCCGCCGACCTCGAAATCCGGCCAATTATAGATATCTTTCCAAAGCTTCTGGACGTCGATGATATGGGCTCCTATCGCCGTCGGCGCCCCGGTCCTTTCCCTCAGATAAGCCGCGGCGGAGAAGTGATCGGCGTGGGGATGGGTGTCGAGAATGAAAACCGGGTTGAGCCCCTCGGAGGCGATGAAGGCGAGGAGCGCATCGGCGTTCCGTGTCGCCACGGAGCCGGATTTTTCGTCATAGTCCAGGACGGGATCGATCACCGCACAATCCCGTGTGGAAGCGCACCAAGCCACGTATTGGATGCTGCAGGTGCCGGCATCGTAGAAACCGCGGACGTGAGGTCTCGAAGACATGGAAACTCCATTCGCGCTGGCTGCAGGCCGCGCGTTGCTCATCGGTTGTGGACCGGGTCTTCAGGCCGGTGGGCTGTTCAAGGTTCGGTTGAAGGAGCCGGTCTCCAAAGCCCGGACCGGGCCGGACGATATGCAGGAAGCGTTGGCATTGGGTTCCTCCTAGGCTTCGACTGGCGTATCACTGCACGCGGCCCATTCGGTCCAGGCGCCGTCATAGACCGCCACATCGTTCTTGCCGATCAGATGCAGGCCGAGGACCAGCGCACAGGCCGTCACGCCCGAGCCGCAGCTCGCGATGACCGGCCGGGAGAGATCGAGGCCTGCACTCGTAAAGAGCGAGGCGATCTCGTCCTTCGATTTTATCTTTCCAGTATCCGGGTCGGTCAGCAGATTGAAGGGCAGATTCAAGCTGCCTGGCACATGACCGGAGCGAAGGCCCGGCCTTGCCTCTTTCTCCATCGCCGTGAAGCGCGCAGCCGACCGCGCGTCGATCAGCTGACGCGCCTTGCTGTCGATATTGGTGCGCACATCATCCTTCGTCACCACGACTTTCGGATCGAAGCTGGCGGTGAACCGGGCGGGGCTGACCGTCTCGACTTGAGAGGTGACCGGTCGACCCTCTGCCAGCCACGCTTTCATGCCGCCGTCCAGCACCGCGACCTTCTCATGGCCGAAGGCACGGAATGTCCACCAGACCCGTCCGGCCGACATCAATCCCGCCGTGTCGTAGACGACCACGAAGCTGTCGTTCGACACGCCAAGGCTTTCAACGGCGCATGCGAAGTCCTTCTCATCCGGCAGCATATGCGGCAGCGGGCTGGAATGATCCGCGATCGCATCGATGTCGAAGAACACCGCACCCGGAATATGGCGCGCCGCATAGTCTTCCCTTGCAAGCGGCGTCGCTCCGGGGAGCTTGAACGAGCCGTCAAGAATCACGACCTCCGGATCCCTCAGATGATCCGAAAGCCAACTGGTCGTAACGAGGCTGGTCTGGGTTATATCCATCTCAATCGATCCGATGATTGAGCCCGACGTGGGCGAATTAGAGAAACCTTTCGGCATAGTGGCAAGCTGCGCGATGGCCGACCTTGACCTCTCGCAGAACCGGCAATTCCACCGTGCAGCGATCCGTTGCAAACGGACAGCGCGTGTGGAAGCGGCAGCCGGACGGCGGCGCGGTCGGACTTGGAATCTCTCCGCCGGCGATCGGCTCCTCGCCGGTGAACCGTTCGCCAAGCCGCGGTACCGCCGACAGCAGCGCTTGCGTATAGGGATGCAGCGGCCGTTCGCACACGCCGTCGACCGGCCCAAGCTCGACCATATGCCCGAGATACATCACGGCAACGCGGTTGCTGATATGCCTGACGACACTGATATCGTGGGCGATGAACAGGTAGGTGAGGCCCAGCTTCTCCTGCAGGTCCACCAGGAGATTGACGATCTGGGCTTGTACCGAAACGTCGAGCGCCGAGATCGCCTCGTCACAGACGATGAATTCCGGTTCGCAGGCAAGGGCCCGGCCGATCGCCACTCGCTGGCACTGGCCGCCGGACATTTCATGCGGATAGTGGTTCTCGTAGCGGCGCGGAAGGCCGACATCGTCCAGAATGGCGAGAACACGCTCGCGGACTTTGGATGGCTCAACAAGCCGATGGAAACGGATGGGCAGAGCGATCGCCTCGCCGACCGTCATGCGGGGATGCAGAGTCGAGAATGGATCCTGAAAGACGATCTGGAGGCGTTGACGGATCGGCGCCAGCGCGCGGTCGGAGACCTCCCCGAGGTTCTGGCCATTGAATACGACCGTTCCGCTGGTGGCGCGTCGCAACTGCAGCAGGGTCAGGCCGAGCGTCGATTTGCCGGAACCGGACTCGCCGACGACGGAAAGGGTCTCTCCCTTCAAGACATCGAACGAGACATCGTCCAGAGCATGGACGACGGCCTCGCCACGCCCGAAGCGGCCGGTCCTGACCTTGTAGTGCTTGGTAAGGCCGCTGACTTCGATCAGAGGCGCAGCAACGGCTGTCATTGCGCGGACTCCTTGAGTTCGGCAACGAAGCAGGCGGCATCGTGCCCCTTCTCGAAGCGCGTCATTTCGGGCATCGCCTGCCAGCACCGTTCGATCTGGTCGGGGCAGCGAGGAGCGAAGGGGCACCCCGGCGGCCGATTTCGCGGATCGGGCAAAGCACCCTTGATCGCCGGCAAGCGCCGGCCGGCTCGGTGATCCGCAACGCTCGGCAGTGAGGCGAGAAGCGCCTTCGTATAGGGATGGCGCGGTCGAAGATACATATCCTCCACGGGGCCCTGTTCGACTATCTTGCCCGCATAAAGCACGACGATCCGCTCGGCGATCTGCGAAACCAGCGCAAGATCGTGCGAAATCCAGATGACGGAAAGGCCAAGCTTCACGCTGAGTGACTTGATCAGCTGGGCCACCTGCCGCTGAACAGTGACGTCGAGAGCGGTCGTGGGCTCGTCGGCGATCAGAAGCGAGGGCTGACAGATGATGCTCATCGCGATCATGACGCGCTGGCGCATGCCGCCGGAAAGTTGATGCGGATATTGCGAAAGGCGGCTTTCCCCGCCGGAAACGCCCACCATCGTCAAAAGCTTCGCAGCTTCCCTGTAGGCCACCTCTCTGGAAACACCTCTATGCTGCATCATCGGTTCGGCCAGCTGAGCGCCAAGCGTCATCACCGGGTTCAGCGATGTCATCGGGTCCTGGAAAATAAAGCCTATTCGCCCGCCGCGGATATTCCGCAGCTCCTTTTCCTCCATTCGGGCGAGATCATGCCCTTCGAAATCGACGGATCCCGAGGCGATGCTCGCGGCGTTGGGCAGCAGGCCGGTCAGGCCGAGCATGGTGATGCTTTTGCCGCAACCGGACTCACCCACGACCCCGAGCGTTTCGCCCTTGCAAACGGAGAACGATACGTCATCCACCACGCGCGCCGAGCCCTTGCGGGAACGGATGGCGATCGAGAGGTTCCTCACGTCGAGCAGCGTCTTGTTGTCCTGGATCGTCATCGTGTTCATCTGCGCGCTTTTGGATTCAGGGCATTGTTCAAGCCGTCGCCAAAGAGGGCGAAGGCCACGGTCACGATCCCGAGCGTGACGGCGGGAACGACCAGAAGATGAGGATAGGTGCTCCAGGAGCGAAGGCCGTCGGAGATCATTCTGCCCCAGCTGGGGGTCGGAGGCTGAACGCCGACGCCGAGGAAGCTGAAGGAGCTTTCGAGCACCATGGCCGTGCCGATGCCGAAGCTGACCGCAACGATAATCGGTCCCAAGGTGTTGGGGATGATGAAGCGCGAGATGATGACCCGCGTGCTCAGTCCCAGCGCCTTTGCGGCGAGCACATAGTTGGAATTGCGGACGATCAGGACCTGGCCGCGCATCAGGCGCGCATATTGCGGCCACTTGATCAGCGCGATGGTGAAGAAGAGCAGGCCGAGGTCGATATATCCGGTATCACGATAGAAGGCGTTTCGGGTCTCCTCGAATTTCGCCTCCATCCACGCCGCGAAGAATGGCTTCAGCGACGCATTGATGACCACGACGAGCAACAGGCTCGGCACGGACATGGTCATGTCGGTGAGCCACATGATGAAGGCATCTATCTTGCCGCCCAGATAGCCTGCGACGGCGCCGAGGACGATACCGATCGCAACGGCCGTGGCCGTGACGACGATCGCAACCAGGAGAGCCGTCCGCCCTCCATAAACGACACGGCTCAGCAGGTCGCGTCCAAGATCGTCGGTCCCGAGCAGATGGTTGAGGGAAGGCAGCGCATTGCGGGCCGCCAGGTCCTGCTCCAGAAAATCATACGGCAGGATGAGCGGGCCAATGAGCGACGCAAGAACGAAGAGTACGATGATCACGCCGCCCAGAACGGCAAGCCTGTTTTCGAGCAGCCGTTGCAGCGCATCCTTGAGAAGGTTCGCGGGCTCCTCGATCGGGTCGGTATGGGCACCTCGAGCCAAAGTCATCGGCCGTCTCCATCCGCGCGCGGATCGATCAGCGGATAGAGCACATCCACGATGAGATTTGCCGCAAGGACGCCGATCGCGCCGATCAGGGTGACGGCAAGGATGATTGGATAATCAGCATCCGTCATCGCCCGCACGGTGAGCCGCCCCAGTCCGGGCAGGCCGAAGACGACCTCCACGAAGACCGCGCCGTTGATGAAAGTGATGAGGATAATCCCCAGTTGCGTGACAATCGGCGTCAGGATAGGCCGGAGAATGTGATGAAGAGCGAGCTTCATTGGCGTGACGCCTTTTGCAAGGGCCGTGCGCACGAAGTTCTCCGAGAGGATTTCGAGCACCGCCGTGCGCGTCTGGCGCTGGATGAGCGCGATCGGCTGCAGCGAGAGAACGGCAACCGGAAGAATGATCCGAAAGTCGAAGACGCCGCCCCAGCCTGTCGGAAGCCCGACCGACGGAAAGAAGACGATCAGCGCCACCATCAGCAGCGGTCCCATCACATAAGGCGGGATGGCCCACAGGAAGAGCGAGACGCTGGTGATGATCGTGTCGCTCGCGCGACCCTCGCGGAGACCCGAGATGAGGCCAAGCGGAATACCAAGGACAGCCGTGACCACGATCGTGATGAGGCCGAGTTGAAGCGATACCGGCGCGGCGGCGGCAATCATCGAACCGACGGACCGTCCGCTGACCAGCGAATTGCCGAAATCGCCCTGAAGCAGATTCAGGACATAGGCGCCGAACTGGACGATGAAGGGCCTGTTCAGTCCCGCGGCCTCGCGGATCGCCTCGACGCGAGCGGGATCGTAGGCCACGTCGCCCGGCGCACGCATGAAGATCAGCTTGACCGGATCGCCCGCCCCATAGAATGCCAGGGCATAGATCACCAGCAGGATGAAGAGAAGCGACGGCACCCATATGAGAAGCCGTCTGCCGATGTAAACCAACATGGCGGTTCTTTCGCTTGAAAGGAGGCGCCGCGCTGCGGCGCCTCTGAATGCTGTGGCAGACGGTCAGGCCCGCTCGATGCGGATCGTCCAGGGCTCGAAGACCTGCCAGTCCATGTTCTTGCGGATATCCTTGACCCAGGGCATCGCCATTCTCGGCATATTGCGGTTGACCCAGGGGATCATGATCGCCTGGTCGCAAGCCTTCTGCTGTGCGGCCTGCGCCATCTCGATGCGCTTCGGGCTGTCAAACGGCTCTATGGAGCCCTTGTCCAGAAGGTCATCGACTTCCGGGTTCTTGTAGTCACCGAGCTTGTTCTTGGCGTTGGAAGATTGCGAATGCACGACGCCGCGAAGAAACGCCACCGGATCGGCGACGCGGGTTCCGACATTGTCGCGGAATATCTGCACCGTCGCCTGGCCAGGGCCGCTGAAGCTGTCGATTTGCGATTTCATGCCGACGCTGTCGATGCCGAGCACCTTGCGCCATTGCTCGGCGATGTATTGGGCGGCGACTTCCTGGGTCGGCGTCGAGACGCCGACAATGTTGATGGCCGGCAGATTGGCCGCAGACTGGTACTTCGACTCCGCAAGCAGCTTCTTCGCGCCTTCGGGATCATAGGCGATCCCCTTGAAGTTGGGGTCGACGCCCGGAACTGCATTCAGGATCTGGGTTGCGTGGGATTCCGGCCCCTTCGGGAACGTCAGCTTCGCAAGCTCATCGGTATCGACCGACATGATCAACGCACGACGGATGTTTTCATCATCGGTCGGCGCCTTGCTGGTGTTCAGCCAGAAATGGTCGCCTTCCGGAGCCGGGGCACCTTCGAGGAAATCGGCTCCGAGCTCGTCGATCAGGGTCGGGGTGGAAATCAATGTGTGCATATCGACCTTGCCCTGCTTCAGCAGGGCGATGGCCGTCGGAGAGTCCTCGATGGTCTGGATCTCGATCCGGTCGAGGATCGGTTTGGGGCCGAAGAAATGTTCGTTTCGTTCGAAGACGAGGTTACCGGCGTCCAAATCCATGGTCACAGGCTTGAACGGGCCGCTGACCACCACGCCGCCACTCGGAGACCACCAGTCTTGAATCTCATTGCCATCGGAGCCGCGCGCCTGTGCACCCTTCACGATCGGCAAAAGATGGTTTGCAAGCTTTGCGAAGAAGATCGGATCGCTGAAGCTCAGCGAGACCTCGAGTGTCCGCTCACCCGTGACCTTGACGCCGGCAAGCTCCGTTTCCGCACCCCCCGTCACCTCGGTATAGCCTTTCACCGAAGAAAGGACCTGATCGACACGCTGATTCTTGGTCGCCGGCATGGCGCCGAGCTCCCAGGAAGCTTTGACGTCAGCTGCGGTGATGGCACTTCCGTCAGAGAAGGTCGCCTTCGGATCGATCTCGAAATTCCAGACGGTGGAGTCCCCGTTGCCCTCCCATTTTGAGAAGACGTAAGGGTGAATCTGGCCCGCATCGTCATAATAGAGGGGCGCCGCCCACCAGAGCGATGTGAGCCGATAGTGCGGCCCGCCGCCTCGGATCGGCGACCAGTCGTTCTGCAAGCGGGGATGGGCGATCCGCAGCACCTGCTCGTCCGCGGCGAATGCCGGCATCACGCTGGACAGAAACGGTACCGCCGAAATGCCGGCAAGAAGTCCCAAGGCTGACCGGCGCGTTATGCTGAGCCTTGGCCTTTTCGAAGATGCATCGTCGTTTAGGGTCATGTCGTCCTCCTCCCAAAGTCTCCATCCCTATTTCGTGGCTATAGGAAACGACCTTGGGTATCAAATTGAATTTCTTTCTCAGAATATTCGCCAAAGGCGAACGGTTTGCCCATTTGGCAGACGGACCGTAAGAGATGCAGCGGCCGGATTGAAGGAATTAGCATATGTTTTAAATCAATAAGCTAGAAGAATTTTTCGCAAGCTGCACCAAAGCGATCGGTTGCGTTGAGAAATAACCTAGCCGAGTGCTGTTCGGTTTATACGATCTAGCCTAGTATTCCCGCGAAAGACGGAGGATATGCCCATGACATTGGACCAACTGCGTATTTTCGTGGAAGTCGCCGAGAACGAGCATGTCACAAAGGCCGCCGGCGTGTTGCATCTGACGCAATCCACCATCAGCGCAGCGATAAAGACGCTTGAAATGAACTACGCCGTCAAGCTGTTTCATCGCGTGGGACGCCGCATAGAGTTGACGAATGACGGAAGAGCCTTTCTGGAGGAGGCGCGCTCTCTGGTCAGTCATGCTGCAACGGTCGAGAATTCGCTGCGCGAACTCGGGAGTGCCGTGCGAGGCAGCCTGTCCATCTCTGCGACGCCGACGATTGCGAGCTACTGGCTGCCGAGACATCTCGTTGAATTCCGGAAGCGATATGCCGCCTGTCGGCTCGAAACCCATGTCGGCACGACCGGGCAGGTTCTGGCCTCGGTTTTGGAGGGCAAGGCGGATATAGGCTATGTCGGGAGCACAGTTGCCTCGAACGTCGTTCATGTCATCGAGGTCGGACGGGATCAGTTGAAGATCGTCGTGCCCAAGGATCATCCATGGGCGCTGGTGGATCAGCTTTCGGCCTACAACCTTGTCGCGGAGCCCTGGATCATGCGTGAGCGCGATTCCGGAACGCGTGTCGAATTCGAGACGGCACTTGCCAAGGAAGGCGTTTTGCCACGCGGGCTGAAAGTCGCTTTGGAACTGCCGACGGACGAAGCCTTGTGCGCTGCGGTTGCCGCAGGCTTCGGCGTGGGCGTTCTGTCGGGTCTGGTCGCGACATCCGCCGTGGCGGCAGGTCAGCTTGCCCTCGCGAGATATGACCTCCCCTCACGGCCGTTCTACAGCATCCAGCACCGCGAGCGTCATAGATCCGCTCTCGCCCAGGCCTTCATGGCCATAACGGAAAAGGCCGGCAGCGATGCATGCTGCCAGCCTTCCTGAAAGTCCTAGATCTACATGTTCGATGAGATGCAGTCGTCAATGATCGACGACGGAGCCGTCGAAATGCGCCTTCATCTTGATCTTCTGGATCGGCCGTTCACGCGGCGGGAATTTCGTCTCGAAGCCGTCGATGAATTCAATACCCAGACCCGGGCCATCGGGGATCGAGAGGAAGCCCGCCACCGGCTCGGGAAACGCGGTCAGCATTTCGGTGCCGGCAAGTCCTGAGCGCTGATCGATATGCGGGGTGCCGACCGGATATTCCTGGATGGCGAAGTTCGGGATGACGGCATCCAGCTGAAGGCATGCGGCAAGGCCGACCGGGCCTACCGGATTGTGCGGAACGATCTGGACATCGGCAGCCTCCGCCAAGGCCGCGATCTTCTTGCCGCCGGTAATGCCGCCGCAAACACCGATGGAAGGGCGGAGATACTCGGCGCCGCGACGGGAAACAAGCGTTTGGAACTGCTGGATATTGATATAGCGTTCGCCGGTGGCGATCGGCAGGGGGATACGATCGGCGACGACAGCCATGGCATCGTAACTGCTCGGCTTGATGGGATCCTCGTAGAAAAGGGGCGTGTAAGGCTCCAGCAGCCGCCCGAGCGTGATCGCTTCCGGCGGCGACAGGCGCCGATGCAATTCGAGGCAAATGTCGACGCCGGTGCCAACGGCTTTGCGGACGTCTTCCACGAGCCGGACGCCAGATTCCATCATCTTCGCGTGAGAGCTGAAATGCGTGGAGTCCGCGTCATCGAGAAACGGATTGAGATGGCCGATGGCGGTGTAACCCTGCTCCACGCGGGCAATGGACTGCTCAACGAATTCCGCTGCGTTGCGGCCTTTGACCCAGGCATAAAGGCGCACCTTGTCGCGCATCCTGCCTCCGAGAAGCTCATATACCGGAACGCCGAAGGCCTTTCCCTTGATGTCCCAAAGCGCCATGTCGATTGCGGAAACCGCGCCGTTGATCGCAGCGCCGGTGTAATGGTTGGCGCGAAGCATCACATTCCAGTGGCGCTCGATCGTCATCGGATCTTCATCGACGAGGAACCTGGCGAACTTCTTCAAAGCCGCTTCGGCAGCTTCGTAGTGACCCCATGTGCCGCATTCACCGATACCGGTAATTCCGGAATCCGTATGGACTTTGACAAACAAGAAAATGTCGGCCCTGATGGTTTCGATCGCTACGATCTTCATGGTTTCCTCCGTGTCGTGGACCCCGAATACCCATTGGACGAACAAGCGTCAAATAAAGGATTTCGAACCATTCAATCGAGTGATACGAACGGTCGGCCAAACCGGGGGCAGATTGCACGCAAGCGTGGCAAGCCCGGACGGCCAACGCGGTCGCGCCGGCCTTCCCCAGGCATTCCACAGGGGAATTTTGCAACTTCCCGAAGGATGCGAGGCTTTTCAAGCATTCGTCGAACCGCCTCCTAGAGGCCCGGCGGTTCGACGGCCCTCGGCTATTCGGCATCCAGTTCCTTGAACACCTCGCGGCCGATGCGGAAGCTGTCGACCATCGCAGGCACCCCGCAATAGATGCCGACCTGAAGAAAGACTTCCTTGATCTCGTCCCGGGTCAGGCCATTGTTGATGGCGCCGCGAACGTGCGCTGCAAGCTCATGAGGGCGGTTGAGCGCGCTGATCATCGCAAGGTTGATGATCGAGCGGGTCTTGCGGTCCAGTCCCTCTCGGCCCCAGACCTCACCCCAGCAATAGGTCGTGACGAGTTGCTGCAGGTCCTGCGTGAAGTCGTCGGCCTGGGCGAGCGCCTTGTCCACATAGGCGTCACCCAGCGTTGCGCGGCGGATGGCGAGGCCCTTGTCGTATGTTTCCTGATCCATGTGCGATTTCCTTTCTTTGCCCAAGGCAGCCTGCTTATGATTTCAGCCATATAAAAGGTGGCAGCCTTCTATATGTTTTTATTCAAAATATTTCGCATCATCGGGGTAAGTTGTCTTTATCACGGCGTATCCAATCGATAATAAGCGGGCGGAGGATCAAGTCATGAAGAAAATCGAGGGCCTCTCCGAAAGCACCGCTCTGGCAAATTCCGGCGAAATTCTATCGTTGATCGCGAATGGTGCGGCCAATTCGCGGTCGGCGATTCTCGAGGCGTCCGGGCTATCACGGGTCACGGTGACACAGCGCCTCAATGCTTTGCTGGCGGTGGGGCTCGTGCGCGAGACCGAGCAGACATTGCCGAGCGGGGGGCGCCCCACGCGGGTTCTGGCGATACGCGAAGGTGCGGGCATTCTTCTCGTCGCGAATATCGGAGAGACCCATATCCACCTCGCCGCGATGGATCTCCTGCCATCGATCGTCTGCCAGACGACCATCGAAATGAGCCGACAGGATCCCCCCGCCGAAACCTTGCGGAAGATCCACGAAGCCTTTCAGTCTTTGCTCGCCGATGCGGCGGTGGCAAACCGCATCCTTTGCGGCGTCAGCCTCAGCCTGCCGACGCCCGTGGACTTCAAACGAGGATGCGTCGTCGGCCCCTCGGTGCTGCCAGGCTGGGACGAATTCGATATCAAGACCTGGATGCACGGTTTCTACGATGCGCCGATCTACGTCGAAAATGACGTGAACCTGATGACGATCTACGAGCATCGCCGGAATTTTCCGTCCATCGACGACATGTTTTTCATCAAGGCTGGCACCGGCATCGGCAGCGGTATCGTTGCGGGCGGAAAAATATACCGGGGCGCCCAGGGTGCCGCAGGCGATATCGGCCATGTCCAGTTCTCGTCGAGCGATTCACCCCTGTGTCGGTGCGGGAAGCTCGGATGCGTTGAAGCACGAGCGGGAGGGTGGGCGATCGCGCGCGACCTGAAGAAGCTGGACTTCCAGGCCGAGAACGCGAGGGATGTCGTCCGTCTGGTGGAAGCTAACACGCCCGAAGCCATCATGATGGTCCGCACGGCGGGCCAGACGATCGGCGAAGTTGCTTCCGATGTCGTCAGCATCCTCAATCCGTCCCTGATCGTCGTGGGGGGCACGTTGGCAAGAACGGGCGAGTATCTGCTCTCCGGCATCAGGCAGCTGGTCTATCAGCGCTGCCTGCCGCTGGCGACACGGGAGCTCTCGATCGTACTCGCCGATCCGCATCCCGACAGCGCTCTTTTCGGTGCCGCTCACCTCGTCCTTGACGATATCTTCGGCAAGGACAAGGTCGAGCGGCTCATCGAACGAATCGTGCTTTCCTCGGATGCCGCACGCACTGCATAGCGCCCGTCGCCCCCTTGGACGGATTGGCGGCGGCGACCAGGCCTATCTGCGGGTGCTTTGTCGGCGTATGAAGCACTACGTCCTCACGCAGGGCGTGGATTGAGAAGCCTGACCGCGCCTGCAATCGTTTATCCCGCATCCCTGGCGTTGCGCCCTCTCATCAAGCAACGGTTTTACTGATGGGAAGCGGATCGGGCACATTGTGAGGAATCGCAACCTCGGCGAGGGTATGCATCGAAGCGCGAGATCTCACCGACCGGCTCATTTCCGAGTACAGACCATAGAGCGTTTCGTAGACCGCGATGTTACGTTTTTCCGGCTCATAGCGTCGGTAGGTTGTCGCGCCGAAGCGGGACGCGCCGTCGGCATAGGATGAGACGACGCCCGCGGCAACTGCGCCGTGGATCGCCGCGCCGACAGCCGTCGCATTCGCAAGCTCAGGAACGTCGATCGGCCTTTTCATCACGTCGGCCATGATCTGGATCAGCAGCGGGTTGTTCTGCGCAAGGCCGCTGGTCATCAAAACCCGCTGGACGTCGACGTTGCCCGCTTCGAACAGATCAACGATGGATCTTGCGCCAAAGCACAAGGATTCCATCAGCGATCGGTAGATGCCGACCGCGGTCGTATCCATGGAGAGTCCCAGGATGATTCCGCTCAGCCTGGAATCGGCCAACGGCACGCGATTGCCGTTCCACCAATCGAGGGCGACGAGACGGTTCTCGCCGGCCTCAAGCTTTGCAGCCTCACCGTTGTAGAGCGCAAAGGTCCCGTCGGCACTCTCCGCACGCGGGAAATTCCTCACAAACCACGCAAGCGTATCGCCGAAGCTCGCCTGGCCGGATTCGTAGCACCACAGATCACGCACGGAACCATTGAAGGCCACGCCCTCGATGCCCGGCGGTAGAGGTTTGAAGCCTTCGCTCAACAACAGATATGCGGCGGATGTGCCAAGCGCGCCCACAAGGCATCCGGTACGCACGGCCCCGACTGCCGGAAGAACGACATGGGAGTCGATGACGGCAACCGCTATGGCGGCACGGCCCTTGATACCGGTGCGATTGCGCCAGTCCTCGGTCAGCCGGCCCGCCATCGAGCCGACGGGGCTCGGCGCGGCCAGCCTTGCCTCAAGCCCTTGGAGCACATCTGCCGGATATCCCGCTTCAACGGAATACTGCGCCTTGTAAGCGGCAAGCCCCAGGCTTCGGCATTCCACGCCGGAAAGCTGCCAAACCAGCCAATCCCCCGACTCGATGAACCGTGCCGTCTCGGACCAGATGCCGGGAGCCTCTCTTGCGACCTGAACGGCCTTGGCAAGCAGCCATTCGCCAGACACCTTGCCGCCGAAATTGCGCAGATAGGGGCCGCCGCGATCGTTGATCTCGTCCGCATATCTTTGTGCCGCGCCATGCTTCCACAATTTCACATAGGCGTGGGGATCATGCGGGAAAATCTCCGAAAGCGCCCTGCCGTCGGCCAGAGCCGGCATCGGGGAACTGGCCGTAAAGCCAAGGCCAATCCCCTCGATTTCCCGCCCGGCACCAAGCTTCTTGAGAATGATATGTGCCGCCTCGACATAGTCGGCAGCATTTTGAAGCGCCCAGCCTCTCGCCAGAGCAACCCCGCCCGGCAGGCAATGCGTCATGATACCATGGCGGTATGGGTGGGTGTGGCTCGCAACCTGCTTTCCGCTCGCGATATCGACAAGAACGCCGCGTGCGGACTCCGAGCCGTAGTCCAAACCGATCAAAAATCTCTCAGTCATCTCTGATAGCCTCAATATCGCTCAGTGCCGCCACCGCCGTCTTGTTCCATCCCTGCGCCGCCGGAGGGGCTTTTGAACAGACACGACGAGATCGGAAAAGCGGATCTGGTGATCGTCCGCGCCGGTCGCACAGGCAACCTCGTTTCATCCGACCTTCGCGGATGGACCTATGACGCTTCGGTCTTCCGCTGGCTCGACGCGCAGGCCGCATGTTCCTTTGACAGCCCTCATCGGACTGGTAACATTGAAGTTGCCTCGGCCGGTGAGCCACCGGCCCGACCTGCACGTGCAAATCCGGGAACGCGCTAGATCTCCACGATCTTGCGAAGATCCTCGATCGCGCCAGGCCCGGTCGCAAGAAGCGGGGAGCGTTGCGTGAGCCCGATCGGGGTCGTCGGGAACGGCGAATGCCAGCCGCCGGCCTGCTCGACGAGGGCGCAACCCGCCAGGCAGTCCCATGAGCAGATGCACGGATCGTAGTAGCCGACAAGGCGACCGGCCGCGACATAGGCAAGCATCAACGCCCCGGAACCATTCTCGAACGCCTTTCCGCCGGCCCGCAACAATCGTTCGATGATCGCGGGGGCGACATGCGGCTCAGCGCGCGGATTCGCACTGATGCCGGCCGGAGAGGTGCGAATCGTCTTCTCCGTGCCGAGGCTCAATGTCTCTCCGTTGAGCGTGGAGCCCGCCCCGATGGCGGCCACATACATTTCCTCCACGCAAGGCACATAGATCACGCCTGCGGCGATCGTCTCGCCGTGAAGGATGGCGATCGAGACGCACCAATTCGGGATGCCATGGACGAAGCAACTGGTGCCGTCGATCGGGTCCACAACCCAGATGAATGTCGCGTCTCCGGCCGCGCCACCGTATTCCTCGCCGATTACCGCATCGCCCGGATAGCGTGCGGCCACGCGTTCGCGGATCAGTTCCTCGACGCTTTTATCGGCGATCGACACGACATCCTGCGCATCGACCTTGGTTTCGACGACCAGCTTGTCGCGCTCGCGATAGTAGCCCAGTGCGAGTGCGCCACCTTCCCGGGCGATCGCCTCGGCGAGCGCGACGCGTTCTTTCAAGCCTTGAATTTCCGACATGCTTTTCCCCTGCCCTTGGCGCTCATTCACCGATGATCGCGATACCGCGATCATGAAACTGGACGCCGACGCTCGTTGCCGGCGCAAGGCCTCCCGTCACGTCCGAATCGACAACGAAAAGCGTCCCCGCCTCGGTTTCCACCTCGTATTCCATGTGGTCGCCGAGATAGGCCTGATGCCGGACATTGCCGAGCAGCCCTCCGTTCGTCACCGGTCCAAGCGTGATCGCATTGGGCCGGACGGCCATCAATGCATTGCCGGTCACGGCCGCGGGCTTCGAGACCGTGTGCACGACGGCGCCGATCCTGACGGTCGTGCGTCCATTTTCGGAACGAAGCACATCGCATTTCAAGATGTTCGCTTCTCCGATGAAGTCGGCGATGAACCTGCTCGCCGGCTGCTCATAAAGCTCGCGGGGAGAACCCTGTTGCGCGATCTTCCCCTTGTCCATGACGATGATCCGGTCCGACACGGCCAGCGCTTCCTCCTGGTCATGGGTGACGTAAACGGCGGTCAGGCCGAGCTTTTGCTGCAACTCCCGGATCTCGCTGCGCATATGCCGGCGCAAGCGCGCATCGAGATTGGAGAGCGGCTCGTCGAGGAGGAGAACCTTGGGCTGCAGCACAAGGGCGCGGGCGACGGCGACGCGCTGCTGCTGCCCGCCCGACAATTCGGACGGCAGCCGATTTCCATAGCCGGTAAGCCCTACCTGCGCGAGGCCCTCTTCGGCGCGCCCGCGAACGTCGGACGCCGCCATGCCGGACGACCGCAAGCCATATTCGACATTTTCCAGGACGGTCATATGCGGAAACAGGGCATAGGACTGGAACACCATGGAAACGTCGCGCTCGTTGGCAGGCAGTTTCGTCACGTCCTTGCCGCCGATCAGGATCTGGCCGGAGGTCGGGTGCTCGAGTCCGGCAAGCAGGCGGAGCGTGGTCGTCTTCCCGCAGCCGGACGGCCCGAGCAGCGTCACGAGCGTTCCGGGCTCGATCTCGAGAGAAAGATCGTGCAGGGCGGTGAAATTTCCGAAGTGCTTCTGCACGTTGCGGAAAACAACCGAGGAGGCCGTTTGCGTGGACATGACGTTTGCTCCTTTTAAGCGGCAGCCGCAGAGGTGATGCGATCTTCCCGTCGCAGCGTTCTCTTGCCGACAAGAACCTGAAACCCGTTGATGACGACGAACATCACAACGATGAGGACCGACGAATAGGCGATCGCGACGCCGTATTGGCTGTTCTCCACCAGGCCGACGATATACGTGGTCGCCAGATTGTACTCCGCGCTCACGAGGAAGATGATCGCGCTGACCGAGGTGATCGAGCGGACGAAGGAATAGACGAGGGCCGAGACGGCCGCCGGCCGCAACAGCGGAAGGATGACGCGCCGCACCGTGCGAGGCGTGTTTGCCCGCAAGGTCAGGGATGCCTCGTCCAGGCTCTTGTCGAGCTGGCTCATGGCCGCGATACCGCTTCGCACGCCGACGGGCATGTTGCGGAACACGAAGCACGCGATCAGGATCAGCGCCGTGCCCGTCAATTCGATCGGCGGCAGGTTGAAGGCGAGGATGTAGCTGATGCCGATCACCGTCCCCGGAATCGCGAAGCTGATCATCAACGCAAACTCGAAGACGCCCCTTCCGACGAAGCGCTGCCGCACGATGAGATAGGCCGTGAGCAGACCGACCGCGGTGGTCAGAGGCGCCGACACGAGGGCGATTTTCATCGTCGTCCAGAACGAGTTCCATGCAAGCCCCGTCCAGACCGGCAGGCCGCCCTCGAACGATATCGAAAACGCCCGGAGATAATGCTCAAGCGTGAGGGAGTGATCGAGGCCCCACACCTTCACGAAACCGCCGAACAGGATCATCGCGTAGATCGTCAGCGTGAAAAATGCCCAGGGCAGCACGACGCAATAGGCAAAGATGGCAAGCGATCGCGGCAATGCGATGTTGATGCCGGAGTCCGCCTTGCCGGTCACGGTCGCGAAATTTTTCCCGGACAGCCAGAGGCGCTGGATGAGGAATGCCCCGAGCGTGAATGTCAGCAGGACGAGCGCCAGGAACGCGGCGCGCGACGGGTCGCTTTGAGCGCCGACGATAGCGAAGTAGATTTCCGTCGCCAGGACGCCCCGGCTGCCGCCGAGAACGAGCGGATTGCCGAAGTCGGCGAGGCTTTCGACGAATGAAATGAGAAATGCGTTGGCCAGACCCGGGGTCATCAGCGGCAGCGATACCTTGCGGAAGGTTCGCCAGCGATCCGCCCGCAGGGTCTGCGAGGCTTCCTCCATGGAAGGGCTCACGCCCTGGACAACACCGATCAGCACCAGGAACGCGACCGGCGTGAACGACAGGACCTGCGCCAGCCAGATACCGGGAAAGCCGTAGAGCCAGCGCCCTGCCTCCACCCCGAAGAGATGAGCGAACATCTGGGTGACGACGCCAGAGCGCCCGAACATCAAAATGAGGGCAAGGCCGATCACGAAAGGCGGCGTGACGACGGGCAGAACCGTCAAAAGACGAAGGGCCTTCTTGTAGCGAAAATTCGTGCGTGCCGTGACCAGAGCAAAGAGCAGACCGAGCCCGGTGGCCCCGATCGCCGTGCAGGTCGCCAGAAAAAGGGTGTTCCAGGCCGTGCCGCAGCGTCCCTGGCCGATGATGCAGTCGAGGCTCCAGATCGAGGTATCCTTGAGATTCCGCATGAGGCCGGAAATCTCCATCGATCCGTCAGGCGCCTGGACGGAGGAAAGCAGCATCACGCCGACGGGATAGAAGACGAAGAGCGTGACCAGCGATGCGAGGCCGACGATGGAGGCGACCACGAAGGCGTCACCGCGCAAGACGCCGCGCTCGGCAAGTCCGAAGGAGAACAGCAGAAGGAAGCATGCGGCGGTCACGGCGGCACCGGCCCCCATGCTGTCCTGCCCCGCGCTCAGCGCGCCGAACATCGTTTCCGCGACGGGCCATGTCCATCCCCGGAAATCGATTGCAAAACCCTGCGCCAACTGCAGCAGAAATCCGGCAGCGCCGGCAAGGATGAGCAGATTGGCGCGGAAGGGCGAAGGTTTCCGCAAGCGGGCCGCGACAGCGGCCGCGAAAGCCAAGAGGAGCGGCGCCAGTTGCCAATGTGCGAAGCCGAGAATCTGGACGATTGCCGGCCCGGCCTCGGCGCTGACCGGATAGTCAGCGAAGCCATATGGATCGAACAACCCGTCCGGCATCGCGTACCAGGGCAGGATCGCAAGGCCAATCGCCCCCAAGCCGAGGGCGACCGTAAGCCGCTTGTCGCTCGCGTCCATAAAACCTCCTCATTTCAAAAATCAGAGCGTAAGCCGGCTCGCCCGGTCAAAGGCGAGCCGTAGCCACAGACTATTTCGACGCCGATCCCACTTCGGTTTCCCAGCGCTGAAGCAGGTGCTGGCGCATTTCCGAGGAACCGTAGGTCTTGAAATCGTAGTCGAGCAGCTTGATGTCGCTGAGGGCGGGCAGTTCCGGCGGGACCGCGGAATTCTTGTTCGCCGGGAACATGTAGTTCTTACCGTCGCGCAGATAGGTCTGCGGCTTGGCCGACAGGGCCCAGTCATACCAGATCTTCGCCGAGTCCAGATTGCGGGCGCCGGCTACGATCGACATGGATCCAACCTCATAGCCGGTTCCTTCGCATGGAACGACGGCCTTTATCGGAAATCCTTCGAGGTTCTGCGCGACCGCCGTTCCGAGGAACACGATGCCGACGGTGGTTTCGCCACGGGCGGCAGCCGTGACCGGTGCCTGCCCCGACTTGGTGTAGTTGGAGATGTTCTTCCCAAGCGCCTTCAGATATTCGAACGCCTTGTCCTCGCCCATCAACTGCGCGAGTGTGCCGAGCGCCGTATACCCCGTGCCGGAGGAAGACGGATTGGGCATCTGGATTTCATCGGCATAGGCCGGGTCCAGAAGATCGGCCCAGCAAAGCGGCTCCTTCAGGCCCTTCTCGGCCACGAGCTTGGTGTTGTAACCCCATCCGAGAGCGCCGGTATAGATGCCGACCGTCTTGTAACCGGAGACTTCGGCCTGCTTCTTGGCCCAGTCGTGCAGTTCGTCGAGCTTGGGGGATTTGTATTCCTGCGTAAGGCCTTCGGACGCAGCCTGCAGGTGGGGATCGCCCGTGCCGCCCCACCAGACATCGGTTTTCGGATTGCGCGCCTCCGCCTTGATGCGGGCGAACGCTTCACCGGAACCGAGGCGGATCATGTTCACGGAAACGCCGGTCTCCTCCTCGAACCGCGTCTTCATGAGGCCGCACATCAATTCGTCCGTCGAGCAGATGAGATTGAGCCGCCCGGCCGCAAACGCGACCCCCGTGCTGGGGCCGGCAATGGACAGCATGGTTGCTGCCAGAGCGGCCGACGCGAGCAGGCGCTTTGCGATCCTTGACGCGTTCTGTTTCGTGTTTTCCATTTCACTTCTCCTCTATGAGTGTGGCCTCAAGGTTTCGCATTGCGCCGGGTCGACTGGTCGGCCAGCGGCAGGTGCAATACGGGGAGCGTGGAGAGCATCGAACCGAGCGCCAAGCCGGATCACGCAGCACCCTGTCACGGGAATGCAACGACGCGGCGAAACGGTCTCAAGTCAGTGATTATCGGTTCCTCCCACCCCACGGACTTACGCGCATCTACAGATATGCGGCACGTATCGGGCTCCTCATCCCACGGAATCTTTAGTTCATATTTATACGAATAAAAAGGGGTATAAGGATAAAAATATCCATATACCCTTCTTGCTTGCCAATCCCGCCGCGAATCGGTGCATACATCCCCCTCTGCCTCATCGTTTGCAGA
>Ga0182742_1001819_pt1 | contig 25777 bp, 21 predicted proteins | sample eDN5th37CBELigMG_FD_128880 | JGI IMG/M metagenome (GOLD analysis project Ga0182742, IMG submission 128880) | Enriched Miracle-Growth compost microbial communities from Emeryville, California, USA - eDNA 5th pass 37_C BE-Lig MG (version 2)... ...
AGTGTAGTAGGTAATGATGACAAGCTTGGGCAATATATACGAGAATCCAAACAAATGGGGATTTCCATTTTGCCCCCATCTATTAATAAAAGCTATTATCCTTTTAATGTAGAGAAAAAAGCAATCCGTTTTAGTTTGGCGGGAATTAAGAGTGTAGGGGTTGCAGCCTTAAAGGAAATTATTGAGACGAGAAAAGTTAAGCCTTATTCAGACCTCTTTGATTTCTGTGTCAGAACATCGATGAGGAGTATTAATCGTCGTACAATAGAAGCGCTAATTTGTTCAGGAGCCTTTGATGAATTCGGGGAACACCGAGCGACTCTATTAGCAACTTTGGATGTTGCGATAGAACATGCTGAACTCGTACGACCAAAAAATGATGAGAATCAAGTCGAAATGTTTTTTGAAGATGATTTTGGACTTAAACCTAAATATGTAGAGGTTGAACCTTTTAAGGAAATGGAAAAACTGCGCTTTGAAAAGGATGCACTAGGTTTCTACTTATCAAGTCATCCAATCAGTAGTTATTCGGCTTATCTAAAGAAGCACGGAGCAATCTCGATTTCGGAAGCTTCACATTATCTACATCAAAATGTTGTGATAGGTGGATTCATTACAAAAGAAAGAACGATTCGTACAAAAAAAGGCGAGGTAATGGCCTTTTTGACGGTTAGTGATGAAAGCGGTGAATTAGAAGGAGTTGCATTTCCAAGAACCTACACACAGTCGGCAAAGCTTTTAAAAAATGATGCTTTAGTTTTACTAAAGGGTAAGCTTGATAGTCGAAATAATCAACTACAACTGATTATTAATCAAGTTGGGGCCTTACCCGATAAAATCGAGATGCCGGAAGATGAAAAGAAACTTTTTGTCAGAATGGAAAAAAAGGTTCAAGCAGCTCAAGTACTAGTACACTTAAAAAAATTATTAAAGCAATTTCCTGGGGATACCCCAGTGGTCTTGTATTATGAAGAAACGCAAAAAACAATGCAGCTTCAACAAGAACTATGGGTTACTCCTAATCAAGAATTTTTATCCGAATTAAGAGAATTGATGGGACCTCAAAATGTGGTGATTCACTAATAAACCACTTTACATGACCAGCAATTATGTTATATTGTAATAGAAAAGCGAAGTGGCCATACCACTTATTTTTGATTAATTAGAAAATTCTATTTTACCAGCTTTATTCATAATATGTTGGACAAGATTTAACTACCTAATTAATATGACAAACAACTGGTGGGAAAATTGCTACTACCAAGTTGTCTTTATAACAAGGAGTGAAATATGGAAATGACTCTAAGAGAAGAAGCTCTACATATTCATCAAATTCATAAGGGTAAGCTTGAATCAAAGTCAAAAATACCAGTAAGAAATGCGAAGGATTTAAGTTTAGCTTATTCACCGGGAGTAGCTGAACCATGTAAAGCTATTTATGACGATAAGTCTAAAGTGTATGAATACACGATGAAGGGGAATATGGTAGCGGTAGTATCTGATGGGACTGCCGTACTTGGATTAGGTAACATAGGTCCAGAAGCTTCTCTTCCTGTAATGGAAGGAAAGGCTGTGCTATTTAAGAGCTTTGCAGGAGTAGATGCATTTCCAATTTGCTTAAACACAACAGATGTTGACAAGATTGTGGAAACAGTCAAACTATTAGAGCCTACTTTTGGTGGAGTCAACCTAGAGGATATTGCAGCTCCGAATTGCTTTGTGATAGAAGAGCGTCTTAAGAAAGAAGCGAATATACCAGTTTTTCATGATGATCAACACGGAACCGCAATTGTTACAGTAGCGGGATTAGTGAATGCATTAAAGCTGGTGGGCAAGAAAATGTCAGAAATAAAAGTTGTTGCAAATGGAGCAGGTGCTGCAGGCATTGCAATTATTAAGCTTTTATATCGCTATGGAGTCCGCGATATCATCATGTGTGACTCTAGGGGTGCTATTTATGAAGGGCGTACCTATGGAATGAATAACGTAAAAGCAGAAGTAGCGAAATATACAAATCGCAACCGTCTAGAAGGCACTCTTGCAGATGTCCTTGCGGATGCTGATGTCTTTATTGGAGTGTCTGTTGCAGGAGCACTAACAACTGATATGGTAAAAACGATGAATCAGGACCCAATTATATTTGCTATGGCGAATCCTAATCCTGAAATTATGCCGGATCAAGCATTAGAAGCGGGTGCTAAAGTTGTTGGTACAGGAAGATCAGATTTTCCAAACCAAGTAAACAATGTTCTCGCATTTCCAGGAATTTTTAGAGGAGCCTTAGATGCAAGAGCAACTCATATAAATGAACAAATGAAGATTGCGGCTGTAGAAGCAATTGCATCATTGGTAAGCTCTGAAGAACTACGTTCAGATTATGTAATCCCTGCACCTTTTGACCCACGTGTGGCACCTGCTGTTGCAGCAAGTGTGGCTAAGGCGGCAATGGAGACAGGTGTAGCTAGAATTACTGTAAATCCAGAGGAAGTTGCAGAGAAGACACGTCGTTTAGCAATCATTGAATAATGGATTGGAAGAGGTTAATGTGACATCTCCTAACTCTAAGGTTTACATTGAAATTGTTAAGAAAATTAGGTCCATCATTCAAGATGATGGACTTTCCGCTGGTGATAAAATTCCGTCTGAGCGGGAACTTTCCGAGCGTCTAAATGTAGGTCGTTCCTCTGTTCGGGAAGCACTAAGGTCATTAGAATTATTAGGCCTCATAGAGACAAGAAGAGGTGAAGGTACTTTTTTAAAAGATTTCGGTGATCATCAACTGATTCATTTATTAGGTACCTTCATAATTCAAGGAGATAAAACAAAGGGTGATCTCCTTGAAACAAAACAAAGTCTTGAAAAATCTTGTATCGAAATAGCATGTCCTAAGATGAACGAAGAGATGCTTACAGAGTTGGAAGAAAAGCTTTGGGATACTGAGGACCCAGAGGAATTCCTTTTTAAATCTATTGTAGAAGCGACGAATAATCGATTATTACTACGAATATGGGTCGTCATATATGAATATGTTAAGTTTATTTATGAGGAACAGACTCATGTAATAAACAAAGAAGGCTTTGAAGAGTTAGTAACTGGACTACGTGAAAAAGATGTGGCAAGAGCTCTATCTGCCTATGAAAAAATAAAATTGTAGAGGATGTTCAAAAAGTCCGGTGAAAATGATACGTCGAATTTCTGCGTAAACTGCTCCAAGTACATTGTGAATAACCTGGTTATACACTTGCGTCTATTAGATTATTCAAGATGTCAATGCCTCAGCGCAAGGCTGCAAAGGAGTTAACTCAAGCAGTTGCCTCGCTCCGGTACTCAAAGTTGCGCCGCCTTGAAATTTCGACGCACAGGCTGTGCTAGTGTCGACAAGACATGAGGCCGTGGCGTTCTTGTCGACGTGGTCCTTTTCATCCTTCTTTTTGAACACTCTCATTTGTAGGAATTTGTCGTGTTTTTGTTGACATATTCCTACAAAAAATAAAGAAGACATTCAGTAAAGTATAAGTACATGCTTTTTTGGCAACGAAGGAAGATATAAGATTTTCCTTTTTTTCGTTACACAACTTTTTGTCTTAATATAAGCAGATAAACTAAGTCGAAAAAGCTATTCTATTGAAAGTGTGAGGAGGTTCCTTTTTGCTAAAAGACTTTTTTGTAAAAAAGAAAAAATATGCTTCAATTCCTTCGGAACAAGCTAGACAAGATGTTCCAGAAGGTATTATGAGCAAATGTCCAAATTGTAAAAAAATAATGTACACGAAAGAATTAATGAAAAACGATAAAATTTGTATGAACTGTGACTATCACTATCAAATGACTGCTTATGAAAGAATCGATAGCTTACTTGATGAAGGATCTTTTATCGAACTTGATAAAGAAATGGTTTCTGAAAATCCGCTAGACTTTCCTGATTATCTTGGAAAACTGAAAAAGGACCAAGATAAGACAGGTATTAATGAAGCCGTGGTAACCGGTGAAGGTACTATTGAAGGAAATCGTATCGTTTTGGCAATCATGGATTCAAGCTTCCGTATGGGAAGTATGGGTTCTGTTGTTGGTGAGAAGATTACTAGGGCAGTTGAAAAGGCGATGGAATTGAAGGTTCCATTTCTTATTTTCACAGCTTCTGGCGGTGCAAGAATGCAAGAAGGTGTTCTAAGCCTAATGCAAATGGCTAAAACAAGTTCCGCATTAAAACTATTTAGTGATCAAGGTGGCCTCATTGTTTCAGTCATGACACACCCAACAACGGGTGGTGTATCTGCAAGCTTTGCATCATTAGGTGATTTTAATTTCGCAGAACCTGGTGCCTTAATTGGATTTGCAGGTAGAAGAATCATTGAACAAACAATTCGCGAAGAACTCCCAGAAGACTTCCAAACAGCTGAGTTCTTATTAAAACATGGTCAACTGGATGCTGTTATTCATCGTCAGGATTTAAAAGATACATTAGCAAATATTGTTGATATTCATATGAACGGGGGTGCGGTTAATTGGTAGGTGAACTAGAGTTTGAGAAACCAGTTGTAGAATTAAAGAAAAAGATTACTGAGTTAAAAGAATTTACAAGCGATTCGAATATGGATCTAACAGATGAAATCTCAAAACTAGAAACAAGACTTCAAAAACTGGAGAATGAAATTTATAGTCATTTAAAACCATGGGACCGCGTTCAAATTGCCCGTCATCCAGAAAGACCGACTACCCTTGATTATATTGAACGCATTTTTACAAATTTTTTCGAGTGTCATGGTGACCGTTACTATGGCGATGATGCTGCTATAGTAGGTGGTATTGCCAAGTACCACGGTTTACCTGTAACTGTAATTGGACACCAGCGAGGTAAAGATACAAAGGAAAATATTAGAAGAAATTTTGGAATGCCACACCCAGAAGGATATCGTAAAGCACTACGTTTAATGAAGCAGGCTGAAAAATTTGGTCGTCCAATCATATGTTTCATTGATACGAAGGGCGCATATCCAGGCAAAGCAGCCGAAGAACGTGGTCAAAGTGAAGCTATTGCAAAAAATATATTTGAAATGGCAGGCTTAACGGTTCCTGTTATATGTATTGTAATTGGTGAAGGTGGAAGTGGTGGAGCACTAGCATTAGGTGTAGGAAATCAAATTCATATGCTCGAAAACTCAACCTATTCGGTTATTTCTCCTGAGGGTGCTGCTGCACTACTTTGGAAAGATGCAGGACTTGCTAAAAAAGCTGCAGAGTCTATGAAAATAACAGCGCCAGACTTAAAAGAACTAGGGGTTGTAGATGAAATCATCCCGGAAGTAAGAGGTGGAGCTCATAAGGATGTTGCAGAACAAGCAGCTTCCATCGATACCGTTCTCTTACAATCATTAAAAGAATTACGCAAATTAAACAAAGATGAGTTAGTTCAGCAACGCTATCAAAAATATAAAAAGATAGGCCAATTTACAATAGCTGAAGAAGAGTTTATCGGAGTTCAGTAATAAAGTGGACGTGCATCTAACGAAATGTTTAGGGCACGTTTTACTTTGTTTCCGCATAAGTAGAAAACGATTGAATAAATCGAAATTCTTCGAAATCGGAAAGTGATATTCAACTGATTTTAAAATATACACAGTATTCAAAATTCCCCCTACATAGTATTCTATTTAATTCTCGATTTTTCTACACAATTTCACAATTTTTTCTGTATTTATTACATTATCTTAGTTGTTTTACTTATATATTAGTGTTATTTTATACATATTGCACAAAATAGTAAAAGCGAATAATCACAATTCGTGATTTATGATTATTTTTAGATTATTTTTTACATAGAGGTGGAAAAATGAAGAGAATAGGTGTTTTAACTAGTGGTGGGGATTCACCAGGAATGAATGCTGCGATTCGTGCTGTTGTACGTAAAGCAATCTATCACGACGTTGAAGTATATGGAGTTTATCAAGGATATTCTGGACTAATAAGTGGACAGATAAAACAATTAGAGATTGGATCTGTTGGAGATATCATTCATCGCGGTGGTACAATGCTTTATACTGCTCGATGTGAGGAATTCAAAACAGAAGAAGGTCGTAAAAAAGGTATTGAGCAATTAAAAAAGCTAGGAATAGAAGGCTTAGTTGTTATCGGTGGTGACGGCTCTTACCGTGGTGCCCAAAAACTAACTGAACTTGGTTTCCCTTGCGTTGGTGTTCCAGGTACAATTGACAATGATATCCCAGGTACTGATTTTACGATTGGTTTTGATACAGCGCTAAATACAGTAATTGATGCTATAGATAAAATAAGAGATACAGCAACTTCACATGAGCGTACATATGTAATTGAAGTTATGGGTAGACATGCTGGTGACCTTGCATTATGGGCGGGATTAGCTGGTGGTGCTGAAACAATCATTATTCCAGAAGCAGATCACGACATGGATGAAGTTATCGCTAAGCTTAACCGTGGCCATGAACGTGGGAAGAAGCATAGTATTATTGTCGTAGCCGAGGGTGTAGGTAGTGGTGTTGAAATTGGTAATAAGATTCAAGAAGCTACAAACTTTGAAACTAGAGTGAGTGTCCTTGGACATATTCAGCGTGGTGGTTCTCCAACTGCATCAGACAGAGTATTGGCAAGTCGTCTAGGTGCAAAGGCTGTTGAATTGTTGCTTGAAGGAAAAGGTGGACGAGCTGTGGGGATTCAACAAAACAATTTAGTTGACCATGATATTATGGAAATTTTAGACCGTAAACATACAGTTGATAAGAAGATGTATGACCTATCCCAAGAGCTATCCATTTAAAATACATTTGAGTAAAATTCTTATAGAAGTGTTGCTAATCGCTGATATAAAGCGATTATAGAGGAGGAAAATGTAATGAGAAAAACAAAAATAGTTTGTACAATAGGACCTGCCAGTGAAAGTATTGAAAAACTTGTTGCTTTAGCGAATGCAGGAATGAATGTAGCTAGACTTAATTTTTCGCATGGTGACTTTGAAGAGCATGGCGCACGTATTAAAAACATTCGTGAAGCTGCCAAAATCACTGGCAAAAACATTGCGATCCTACTAGATACTAAAGGACCAGAAATTCGCACTAATACAATGGAAAATGGTGCGATTGAATTAGTTGAAGGTTCAACTATTACTCTTTCAATGGAAGAAGTTGTCGGTACACCGGAAAAATTCTCAATTACATATCCGGGCTTAATTGAAGACGTTCATCCTGGCTCCAGAATTCTATTAGATGATGGATTAATCGGATTAGAAGTATTAGAAATTAATCAACAAAAGCGTGAGATTCTAACAAAAGTATTAAATAGTGGAACATTAAAAAATAAAAAAGGTGTTAACGTACCTGGGGTTCGTGTAAATTTACCTGGTATCACTGAAAAAGACGCAAAAGATATCATATTCGGTATCCAACAAGATGTCGATTATATTGCTGCTTCTTTCGTTCGTCGTGCTTCTGACGTATTAGAAATCAGAGAATTGCTTGAAGAAAATAATGGGGAAGCTATACAAATTATTCCTAAAATTGAAAACCAAGAGGGTGTAGATAACATCGATGAGATACTTGAAGTATCTGATGGATTAATGGTTGCTCGTGGTGACTTAGGTGTTGAAATTCCTGCTGAAGAAGTACCACTAGTGCAAAAGACATTAATTAAGAAATGTAATGCCCTTGGAAAACCAGTTATTACAGCGACACAAATGTTAGACTCTATGCAACGAAATCCTAGACCGACTCGTGCAGAAGCAAGTGACGTTGCGAACGCTATTTTTGATGGTACAGATGCGATTATGCTTTCAGGTGAAACTGCTGCAGGTTCATACCCAGTTGAGGCAGTACAAACGATGCATAATATTGCGTCTCGTGCAGAAAGTGCTTTAGTACATCGTGAAATTTTATCACAACGAAGTAAAATCTCAGGAATCACAATTACAGATGCAATTGGACAATCAGTTGCCCATACAGCGCTTAATTTGGACGTATCTGCAATCGTGACGCCTACAGAAAGTGGTCATACTGCAAGAATGATTTCAAAATATCGTCCGAAGGCTCCGATCATTGCCGTTACTTCCAACGAATCAACAACTAGAAAGCTTTCTCTTGTTTGGGGTGTGTACCCGCAAACAGGTAATGTAGCTAAATCAACAGATGAAATGCTTGACAACTCAGTTGAAAGTGCATTAAATACTGGAATTATTAAACCTGGGGATTTGGTAGTGATAACTGCAGGTGTACCAGTTGGTGAGTGCGGAACTACAAACATTATGAAGATTCATGTTGTTGGTAATACCCTTGCAAATGGACAAGGTATTGGAAGAAAATCTGCTTTTGGTAAAGTAGTTGTAGCAAACTCCCCTGAGGAAGCAGAAGCAAAAATGTATGACGGTGCAGTTCTAGTCACAACTGCAACAGATCGTGATTTGGTAAAATACGTGGAACAGGCATCTGCTTTGATTACGGAAGAAGGCGGTCTTACTAGCCATGCAGCTGTAGTAGGATTAAGTATCGGAATTCCTGTGATTGTTGGTGTAGAAAATGCAACAACACTTTTAAAAGATGGACAAGATATTACTGTTGATTCATCTCGTGGAGTGATATACGAAGGACATGCAAATGTTTTATAAAAAGGAGAAGGGAAACCTTCTCTTTTTTTGATGTCTAGTTCCTGCCCTTAACCCCTCGATGTCACAAGTCAATCCAAAAGGTCAAAGAGCAACCATACAGTTGGATTGAATTGTACTTGTCGTACATGCATAGGACTTGGCAATAGTTAGTCGATGTTCCTCTTCAAATCCGCATGCAGTTTTCTTTAGGTTTTACTACTCATATTTGTAAAGGAAACGTATAATATAAGAAAAGCCTTCATCTAAGGAGGACAATATGAGAATTTTACTAGCATTGATTATTATCGTACCGGCATTAGAAATAAGTGTCCTTATATTCTCAGGTAAAACACTTGGAATTCCAATTACTCTGTTGTTGATTGTTCTTACGGGTGTAATGGGGGCGTGGTTAGCGAAAAAACAAGGAATTGATACACTTCACCGCGCTCAACAGCAAATGAATTATGGACAGGTCCCTGGTGAAGCCATTATGGATGGAATTTGCATCATGATCGGGGCAGTATTGCTTTTAAGTCCTGGTTATATTTCTGATCTTACTGGTTTTTTCTTACTTATTCCTGCAACTAGAAATCTGATAAAACCGATTATTGCTAACTGGATAAGACGAAGAATGGAGAGAGGTAATTTCACAGTTATTCGTCGTTGGTAAAAAAATAAAGCCATTGCGAAGCAATGGCTTTATTTATGTTTCTTTTCCAATAATAAATCCCCATACATCTCGAAATACACCTGTAGTATATAGAGTTCTAATGATTACTAACGTGACGGGTCCAATAATTAACCCAACGAATCCAAATAATTGAAATCCAACGAACAGTGATATTAATGTTGCCAATGGATCTAATCCAATACTAGAAGAGATAATCTTAGGCTCCATTACCTGGCGTTGTACAATTACAACAAGGTATAATATACCAAGCCCTATTGCAAATGCTAGATTCCCACTGAAAGCCGAATAAATTATCCATGGTACGAACACAAGTCCAGTTCCCAAATACGGAAGTAGATCAACGATTCCAATTAATAACGCAATTGTGATTGCATAGTCAACTCGTAATATTAACAGGCCAACTAATACGATCCCTGCTGTGATGGAAATCAATGTTGCTTGTGCTTTGATAAAACCAAATAATGCTTTTTTCAATTCAATAAATACGGACTTACCACTTGTACGAGCTTTTGTTGGAATAAATCTTCGGCCCATAATCACAAACTTATTCCAGTCTTTACTAATAAAAAATGTGGCTAATAGAGAGAAAACAATCACTGTTGCTGCATTTGGTAGCCATCCGAGGAACTTTGGAATATTTTCTAAAAACGCTTTAACAAATTCTCCAACATTTGTCGCAATAGTTGTACCAACATTTGTGACATTATCCATAATCGTTTGTTGTTGGCCTTGGTCCAAATTATCAAACATACTCGTTATTCTTTCATAAAAAGGAATAATCTGACCAACTATTAAATTTTCGAAATAAACAACTAGGTTTTCAAAATGCTGTGGTACTTCTTTTGCTAAATAGTTTGCACCTGAGATAATCTCTGCTATTAATAATGTAAGTAAACCTGTTACAATGCCAAATACAAGCAAAATCCCTATAAATACCGATAACCCACGTGGTATCCTGGCTTTACGCTCCAAAAAATTGACAAGTGGATTAATAAGGAATGCAATGAATAAGGCAAAAATAAACGGATATGTAAGTCTAAATAGAAAATAGAACAAGATGAAACCTATCACAATTAATGCAACAACCAATAAAAATCGAAGAAAACCATACACATAATTAATGTTCAAACTTTTTCCTCCCTAGGAATTTCTTGCATATTTTTATTTTACAATCTCTTTGATTACTTTAAAAGTATTACGAAGAAATGAAATATAAAGTTTCCAATTATGGAGAAAAAATTTTATTTATGATATCATACGTTATGAGCAAGTGAAAAATTTAAAGTGCAAAATACAAAATAAGCCATATTAAATGATTTTAAATCTAGTAAACGGCTCTGTTAACTGGAAAAATCAAAACTATTCGTAAAAATGTTTTTGTGTAATAATAATTTATTAGGGGAAATTTGTCGCTTTTGATTCACAAAAGTCTGATTATTTATTATAATAGAGTCAAGGTTATTTATTTCCTACATATTTATTGATTCGCTTTCACTTGCATAAACAACTTTTATTGTCACGATCAATATTATATTGATATTTGTGACGATGAGCGTTTTTTCAAAAATGAAAGCATTTACTTCACTAGATTACAATGTTGAAAGCATAAATAACGATGTGATAATGTGTTTTGTTTTTGAGCGTGCGCTCAATTTACCTTATAAAATGATTAGGGGAATAAAAAAAAGGAGAGGGTCATATGACAGCAACAAAGGGGCTTGAAGGAATTGTAGCTACAACATCTTCTGTCAGTTCAATTATTGATGACACTTTAACGTATGCAGGATTCAATATTGATGATTTAGCTGAAAATGCTAGTTTTGAAGAAGTTATCTACCTATTATGGCATCGCAAACTTCCAAATAAAGAGGAGTTAGCTGAATTAAAACAGCAACTTGCTGAAAATGCGAGTTTACCTCAAGAATTAATCAATCATTTCAAAACTTACCCAATTGATAAGGTTCATCCAATGGGGGCACTTCGCTCAGCTGTTTCACTATTAGGACTATATGATGAAGAAGCAGATGTAATGGAACCAGAAGCTAATTATCAAAAGGCAATCCGCCTACAAGCAAAATTACCTACAATTGTTACCGCTTTTTCTCGTGTTCGTAAAGGATTAGAGCCAGTTGCTCCACGCACAGATCTAAGCTTCGCAGCAAACTTCTTATATATGCTTAGCGGGCAAGAACCAAGCGAAATTGCAGTAGAGGCATTCAATAAAGCATTAGTACTTCATGCTGACCATGAACTCAATGCATCTACATTTACAGCACGTGTTTGTGTTGCAACTCTATCTGATGTTTATTCAGGTATTACTGCTGCAATTGGAGCTTTAAAGGGTCCGCTTCACGGTGGAGCTAATGAAGCTGTAATGAAGATGCTTACTGAAATTGGTGAAGTTGAAAATGTAGAGAATTATATTAATACAAAATTAGCTAACAAAGAAAAAATCATGGGGTTTGGTCATAGAGTGTACCGTAAAGGTGACCCACGTGCAAAGCACTTAAAGGCAATGTCTCAAAAGTTAACAGCGATTACTGGCGAACCAAAATGGTATGAGATGTCAACAAAGATTGAAGAAATTGTTACAAGTGCAAAACCATTACCACCAAATGTTGACTTCTATTCAGCATCTGTATACCATAGCTTAGGTATTGATCATGATTTATTTACTCCAATCTTTGCAGTAAGTCGTGTTTCTGGATGGTTAGCTCATATTCTAGAGCAATATGATAACAACCGTTTAATCCGTCCACGTGCTGAATATACTGGTCCAGGAATGCAGACATACGTTCCGATGGAACAAAGAGGTTAATAAATCTAACAATATATATATTAATAGGTTGAAGTATTTCAGGGGAATTTTTTCCCCGAAATACTTCTTAAGAACTTTAGGAGGTAATACTAGTGGCAGGAGAAAAAATTACAGTATCAAATGGTGTACTTAACGTACCAAACAATCCAATTATTCCTTTTATTGAAGGTGATGGAACTGGTCCAGATATTTGGGCAGCAGCGTCACGTGTATTAGAAGCAGCTGTTGAAAAAGCATACAACGGCGAAAAATCAATTGTTTGGAAAGAAGTATTAGCAGGGGAAAAAGCTTTTAACCAAACTGGTGAATGGTTACCAGAAGAAACATTAGATCTTATTCGTGAGTACATAATTGCGATTAAAGGACCTCTTACTACACCAGTTGGTGGCGGTATTCGTTCATTAAACGTTGCATTACGTCAAGAATTAGATCTATTTACTTGTCTTCGCCCAGTACGTTATTTTACAGGTGTACCTTCACCAGTTAAGCGTCCAGAAGACACAGATATGGTTATTTTCCGTGAAAATACAGAAGATATTTACGCTGGAATCGAATATGCACAAGGTTCTGAAGGAGTTCAAAAGCTTATCAACTTCCTGCAAAATGAACTAGGTGTAAATAAAATCCGTTTCCCAGAAACTTCTGGTATCGGTATCAAGCCAGTTTCTGAAGAAGGAACAAAGCGTCTAGTTCGTGCTGCTATCAACTACGCTATTGAACAAGGCCGTAAATCTGTAACACTTGTTCATAAAGGTAATATCATGAAGTTTACAGAAGGAGCTTTCAAAAATTGGGGCTATGAACTAGCTGAACAAGAGTTTGGCGATAAAGTATTCACTTGGGCTCAATATGACCGCATCGTTGAAGAGGAAGGTAAAGATGCTGCAAATAAAGCACAAGCTGATGCTGAGGCTGCAGGTAAGATCATTGTAAAAGATTCAATCGCTGATATCTTCTTACAACAAATCTTAACTCGTCCGCGTGAGTTCGATGTTGTTGCTACAATGAACTTAAATGGTGACTACATTTCTGATGCTCTAGCTGCACAAGTTGGTGGTATCGGAATCGCACCAGGAGCAAATATTAACTATGAAACTGGCCATGCAATTTTCGAAGCAACACACGGAACTGCACCAAAATATGCTGGTTTAGATAAAGTTAACCCTTCTTCTGTACTATTATCAGGTGTATTAATGCTTGAACACCTTGGTTGGAATGAAGCAGCAACTCTAATTATGAATTCAATGGAAAAAACAATTGAATCTAAGGTTGTAACATATGACTTCGCTCGTCTAATGGAAGGCGCTACAGAAGTAAAATGTTCAGAGTTCGCTAATGAACTAATCAAAAACTTAGGCTAATCATAGAACAAGTAACTACCCTAATAGTGTGGAGTTCAAAAAGGAGGATGAAGAGGCGGAGAATTTCAAGGCGACGCAAGCTCCCGAGCAGTTAATACGTGAGGAACGCTAAACAAGCCAACAGAGAAATTCGATGCGTCATATTCACTGCACTTTTTGAACATCCTCTTAGGGTAGTTATTTGTATATGTGAATAGGGAGGATTTAAAATGAGTCAATTTAAACGAAAAAAAGTCTCTGTAATTGGTAGTGGTTTTACTGGTGCAACAACCGCTTTCTTACTTGCGCAAAAGGAATTAGGAGATGTCGTTTTAGTTGATATCCCACAAATGGAAAATCCAACAAAAGGGAAAGCTCTCGATATGTTGGAAGCTAGTCCTGTCCAAGGGTTTGATGCAAATATTACTGGCACTGCAAATTACGAGGATACAGCAGATTCAGATATCGTTGTGATTACAGCAGGAATTGCTCGGAAACCTGGTATGAGCCGTGATGACCTAGTTCAAACAAATCAAAAAATCATGAAAAGTGTCGCTCAGGAAATTGCAAAACATTCTCCAAATAGCTATATCATTGTCTTAACAAACCCAGTTGACGCTATGACTTATACTGTGTTTAAGGAATCAGGATTTCCAAAAAATCGTGTCATAGGGCAATCAGGCGTACTTGACACTGCAAGATTCCGTACATTCATTGCCCAAGAACTAAATTTATCTGTAAAAGATATCACTGGTTTTGTCCTTGGTGGTCATGGTGACGACATGGTTCCACTTGTTCGTTACTCCTATGCAGGAGGAATCCCACTAGAAACTTTAATTTCAAAAGATCGTTTAGATGCTATCGTTGAACGTACACGTAAAGGTGGCGGTGAAATTGTCAACCTCCTCGGCAACGGAAGTGCTTATTATGCACCGGCGGCTTCCTTGGTGGAAATGGTTGAAGCCATCTTAAAAGACCAACGACGTGTCCTTCCAGCCATTGCATATCTTGAAGGTGAATATGGATTCAGCGGAATTTACCTTGGGGTCCCTACTATCTTAGGTGCAAATGGTATTGAGAAAATCATTGAGCTAGACCTTACAGAACAAGAAAAAGCTGAACTTGCTAAATCCGCTGATTCTGTTAAAAATGTAATGAATATCCTAGTCTAATAATGAGTTAACGAAAAAATTCGGGGTTAACCCCCGAATTTTTTGTACATAATCTATTTAATTTCTATGGAGGTGTAACCTTTTTCATGCTATTAGGGAAAAAGCGAAAACTAGGTAGAAAGATTGAGGAAATGTCAGTTGGTGAAAAGCTATCACTAACCGAAAAAATTGAAGATAAAGATCTGCTTTTATACTTAGGTTTGACGAATGATGCGAATCCGCTTTATATTCAACATGATTATGCATCCCAAACTCCATTTAAGAAACCGATTGTTCCAACTGTCATGCTGACTGGAATTATCACAGCTGCGATTTCGAAGTATTTACCAGGGCCAGGAAGTCATATTCTCAAACAGGAAATTGAATTTTTGCAGCCACTTTATCACTATGCAACTATTCAATTTTTATTTGAAGTATCCAAAATTAATATTCACGACCATACTGTCGAAATAGCAGTAACGGCATTTGACGAAGATGAATCATTGGCAATTGAAGGAAGACTTTTAGTCTGTCCTCCACACCGAATAACGCCAATGGACGGAAAAATATTAGAGAACTTTTAGAGAGCTTAGCCTCTCTTTTTTTTGTTTTCGTGGTAAGTATCGAAATGTTAATCTATAATAATCTTATATAGAGATAGAAAAATGATGGGGTTTATCTTTTTTTATGGAGGAAAACAATGAAGAATAAAGTATTGGTTGTGGAAGATGAACAGTCAATCATAACATTACTTCAGTATAACCTACAACAGGCGGGATACGAGGTTATTACTGCAATGGACGGAGAAGAAGGATTAAAAAAAGCCTTAGCGGAAAAACCGCAAATTATTGTCCTTGACTTAATGCTGCCCAAGATAGATGGGATCGAAGTATGTAAGCAGCTTCGTTTAAATAAAGTAGATATCCCAATCTTAATGCTGACCGCGAAGGATGACGAATTTGATAAGGTATTAGGTTTAGAGCTTGGAGCAGATGACTATATGACTAAACCATTTAGCCCAAGAGAAGTTGTGGCACGTGTTAAAGCAATACTAAGGAGAACAAGTAAAAACATTGTCAAAAGCCAAGATGATACTTCAGCTCCGCAAATCACAATAGGACCACTACGTATTTTACCAGAAAATTTTGAGGCTTATTTTAACGAAGAAGCGCTTGATTTAACACCTAAGGAATTTGAACTTCTTGCCTATTTGGCAAAGAATAAGGGGCGAGTACTAACACGAGACCAACTCCTGAGTGCGGTTTGGAATTATGATTTTGCGGGTGACACAAGAATTGTAGATGTTCATATAAGTCATTTGCGTGAGAAAATTGAAAAAGAATCTAAAAAGCCAAATATTATTAAAACAGTTAGGGGATTAGGCTATAAGCTCGAGGAGCCTAAAATTTATGAATAAGTTTCACTCGAGGCTTCTAACTGCGATTATCTTTTTAATCATTATTGTTTTTCTTTGTATGGGTTTTATGCTGGGGCAATTTATTAGTAGTCTTATCACGAATAATGCAATGCATGGAACCTCAATCGAAGAAACAGTTAAGCAGGTCTGGATTGCTCTGGCAATTTGCCTAGGTATCGCATTAATTATTATTCTTTCACTTATTGTAAGAATCACGACTACCTATACAAAACCGATTGATTCAGCAACAGAAGCGGTCAAAGAATTGGCCAAAGGAGATTATCGTGCTAGAACATATGAAGACGAGGTAAGTACAGCTGGATTACTAGGCAAGTCCATCAATATCGTTGCTAGAAATATTGAAGAAATGACAAAATCCTATGAAATGCAGCATGACCGATTACATACCCTGATTGAAAATATGGGGAGCGGCTTATTATTTATCGATAGTAAAGGATATATAAGCATTGTTAATCGCTCAACAAATGAGATCTTCAAGGTTGATCAAGATGATTTATTGGGTCAACTTTATTATGAAGCGCTTACCCACAAAGAAATTGTAAAGCTAGTCGAAGAGATTTTTATGACCGAACAAAAATTACGAAGACAAGTCCACCTCATAATTGGAAATGAACAAAAGGACTTTGAAGTATACGCTGCACCCGTTTTAGGAGCGAAGGTAGAATGGAAGGGAGTTGTTCTTGTATTTCACGATATATCAAACCTGAAAAGGCTTGAACAGATGCGGAAGGATTTTGTTGCAAATGTATCCCATGAGCTTCGTACACCTATTACATCTATAAAAGGATTTTCGGAAACTTTATTAGACGGTGCTATGAATGACAGGAATGTCTTAAAACAATTTTTAACCATTATCCTTGAAGAAAGTCATCGTCTCCAATTACTCATTCAAGATTTATTAGATTTATCGAAAATAGAGAACAAAGGTTTTTCACTTAATCTTTCACAGGTTAATGTGAAAGAGCTCTTAGAAAATAGTATACAGATGCTTAAATCCAAAGCAGTAGAAAGAGAGATCCAATTAGAGCTTACACTAGATGATGAATCAACAGTGATCGATGGAGATATGGATCGGTTGAAGCAGGTCTTCATCAATGTGATTAATAATGGTTTGTCCTACTCTCCGGATGGAGCTAAGGTTGAGGTAAAAGCAACAAACCTTAGTGATTATGTTCAAATTCAAATTATTGATACGGGGATTGGAATAGAAGAAAAAGAACTTCCGCGTATTTTTGAGAGATTTTATCGCGTCGATAAAGCAAGGAGCCGAAATTCTGGAGGAACAGGTTTAGGTCTTGCAATTGTTAAGCATATTATTGAGGCACATGAAGGGGCTGTACAAGTAAGCAGTAAAGTAGGGGAAGGAACGACTTTTACATTTCGCTTAAAGAAGAAAATATAATGTATAGGAAGTCCTAATTTACAAAATGTTTACACTGGAAAAACATTCTCTTAATATACAAACCGTATGATGTATATGAGAACCCCTTCATTCAGAAGGCCAAACTTTTTTGACAAGGACGTAATATCCTTGTCATTTTTTTTACTTTATTCAGTAAATGACTGAATAAAGTAAAAAAGCCCCCGGCGGAAGCCACAGATCTTCAAAGGAACTTTTCGAGCAGTAGGATCAAAGACTAAAAACGCCACCTCCTGTGGCAACGTCTTTATGACCCACTTCCTGTGGGCCTAAAATCTGGGCGCAAATACGCCAAGGCGTATTTTGATAAATTTTGAAACCTTTTTACATGATATTCGTATAAAACAATGTAGCAATAAATTGAGGGGGGAAAGCATGGTTAGTTTAAAACGAATATATACGATTGTTGGACTAAGTGTGCTCGTTTTGATTTTAGGTGTCGTTGGTTTTACATCATGGTACACTGTTGATGAGTCAGAGCAAGCAATTATATTAACCTTTGGGAAAGCAGATGAAGGAATTACAGAACCAGGACTTCATTTTAAAATGCCATGGCCAATTCAAGATGTAGAGAAACTGCCTAAAACAACATTTAGTTTACAATTTGGCTATGATCAGAAGAATGGCGAAATCACTGACGTGCCAAAGGATACAAAAATGATCACCGGTGACGAAAATATTGTTTTAGCAGATATGGTTGTTCAATGGCAAATTACAGATCCATCAAAATTCCTATTTAATTCTGAGGATCCTGAGCAAATCCTATATAATTCTACTTCTGCTTCTTTAAGAAGTATTATCGGAAGTTCAAAAATTGATGATGCATTAACTTCTGGTAAGGCGGAAATTGAAGCTGAAGTAAGAGATTTATTAGCAGATCTTTTAGTGAAATATGATATTGGAATTTCAGTAACAGCTGTTAAATTACAGGATGTTGAATTACCAAACGATGAAGTTCGTAAGGCATTTACGAATGTAACAGATGCTCGTGAAACAAGAAATACAAAAGTAAACGAAGCAAATAAATACCGTAACCAAAAAATGAATGAAGCAAAAGGTGAGGAAAAAGCTCTTATTTCTAGAGCTAATGGGGATAAAGCAGCACGTATCGAAATTGCTCGAGGGGATGTTGCCACATTTAATGCTTTATATAACGAATATGTGAAAAATCCAGAGATTACTAGAAAACGTCTAGTTCTTGAAACATTAGATGAAGTATTACCACATACAGAGATTTACATTATGAAGGATGATGGCAATACAATGAAGTACTTGCCAATTCGACAAGCTGGAAGCCAAACGCAGGTTCCTCCTGTAGAAACAGAAGGGAGTGGTAACCAATGAGTGAAAACGTTGTGGATTTAAACGAAAAAAAGGGTTCCAATAATTTTAGCAAATATACAAAGGGTGGAATTGGCATCCTAATAGCTATCATCTTACTTGGAATCGTAATAATAAATATTTTCATTGTAAGAGAAGGAGAATACAAAGTTGTTCGCCAATTTGGTGAAGTTGTCCGAATTATAGAAACACCTGGACTTTCCTATAAAATTCCATTTATCCAGTCTGTTGAGACATTACCAAAATATCAAATGATTTATGATGTTGAAGAGGCTGAAATCAATACGAAAGATAAAAAGCGAATGATGATTGATAATTACGCTATTTGGCGTATTGAAGATCCAAAACAAATGATTTCTACAACAAGAACGGTTGTGAATGCCGAAGCAAAACTCGATGAATTCGTTTATTCTGCCATTCGAACAGAGCTAGGTCAATTGAATTATGATGAAATCATTAATGATGAGAAATCAGAACGTGGTAGCCTTAATGACCGGATTACGGAAATTGTAAATAAAAACCTTGAGGAAGATAAATATGGAATTGTTGTAACAGATATTCGGATGAAGCGTACAGATCTTCCAGCCGAAAACGAACAATCCGTATATACTAGAATGATTTCTGAGCGTCAATCAACAGCACAAAATTATCTCTCTGAAGGAGATGCTGAGAAAAACAAAATCGAAGCTGAAACTGACAGGGAAGTAAAAGAAATTATTGCAAAAGCGCAGGCAGAAGCAGAAATTATTCGAAGCCAAGGGGAAGGAGAAGCGGCTCGTATATACAATGAGGCTTTCTCAAAGGACCCGGAATTCTATAACCTATTCCGTACATTAGAATCTTATAAGACTACAATTGATGGAGAAACAGTGATCATTTTACCAGCGGACTCTCCATATGCGAGATTGTTAATGGGATATACTGAATAACAATTAATTAGGTAGCCGTTATTTTTCATTCTGTTCATGACATGATAAAATGAACAGTAGGAAATAACGGCTATTTTTAATGATTTAAGGGATGTGTGCATGGAAGGTCCGAATGCCGTAATAGAAGGGAAGGATTTTTCTTGGATAAAAAGATTGTCTTAGTGGATGGAAATAGTATCGCATATCGTGCATTTTTTGCTCTACCACTTCTTAATAATGATAAAGGTGTACATACCAATGCCATTTATGGCTTTACTATGATTTTAAATCGAATTTTAGAACAGGAGAAACCGACACATATATTAGTAGCCTTTGATGCAGGCAAAACAACTTTTAGACATAGTACTTTTAGCGAATATAAAGGTGGCAGACAAAAAACTCCTCCTGAGCTTTCGGAACAGTTTCCATTTTTACGCGAATTGCTAGATGCATACAAGATTGCCAGATATGAGTTAGAAAACTATGAAGCCGATGATATAATCGGAACTTTATCTCTTCAAGCTGAAAAAGAAGGCTTTGAGGTTAAAGTTATCACAGGTGATAAAGACTTAACACAGTTAGCCTCAGAGCATATTACAGTAGATATAACGAAAAAAGGGATCACAGATGTAGATTCTTACACTCCTGAGTTTATTAAAGAGAAGTATGGGATTACACCTGAACGAATAATTGACATGAAAGGGCTAATGGGAGATAACTCTGATAACATTCCAGGTGTTCCTGGTGTCGGTGAAAAAACAGCCCTAAAATTATTGCAGGAGTTCAAAACATTAGAAGAACTATTAGACTCAATCGATAAGGTGAGCGGGAAGAAGCTAAAAGAAAAACTTGAGGAAAATAAAGACCAAGCGATCATGAGTAAGCAGCTTGCGACTATCTATCGTGAAGCCCCAATTGAAATTGGAATTCCTGAGCTGGAATACAACGGCTATGATGCAGAAAAAGTCACAAAACTATTCAAAGAGCTTGGATTTAATTCCTTACTCGATAAAGTAGAGGGTAGCGAGCCAGATGAGGACAAGCCTTTAGAAAAGATTTCCTATACAATCGTCGATGAAATTACAGAAGATGTGCTAACAGCTGAATCTTCATTAATCGTGGAGGTGCTTGATGAAAGTTATCATAAGGCAGACGTCCAAGGATTTTCAATTTCAAACGAGAATGGAAATTATTATATTCCAACAATGCTAGCTCTCGAGTCAGAGGCTTTTCAACAGTGGGCAAACGATAAAGAGAAAAAGAAAATCGTTTTTGATGCAAAAAAATCAATTGTGGCTTTGAGATGGAAGGGTATTAATCTACAAGGAATTGACTTTGATTGTTTAATTGCATCTTATATTTTAAATCCGTCTGAATCAACTGAAGATGTTGCGGCTGTGGCAAAATTAAAGGGAATAACAGATGTAAAATCCGATGAAGCAGTGTACGGAAAAGGAGCCAAACAAAGCATTCCTAACGAAGAAATTCTTTCTGAACACTTAGTGAGAAAAGCAGTTAGCCTTAAAAAATTAAAAGATTTATTCTTGCACGAACTTCAAGAAAATGAACAGTATGAGCTTTTTACTGATTTGGAAATGCCATTATCCCTAATCCTTGCAGACATGGAATCGATAGGGATAAAGGTCGATGTAGAACGTCTAAAAGGAATGGGAGAAGAGTTAAAGGAACACCTTCAGGAGCTAGAACAAAAAATTTATGAACTCGCTGGTGAGGAGTTTAATATTAATTCCCCTAAGCAGCTAGGTGTCATTCTCTTTGAAAAGCTTCAACTAACTGTGTACAAGAAAACAAAAACGGGGTATTCCACTTCTGCTGATATCCTTGAGAAACTGTCTAAAGAACATGAAATTATTGAATATATCTTGCATTATCGTCAAATAGGTAAGCTTCAATCAACTTATATTGAAGGCTTATTAAAAGTTGTGCATGAAGATACTTGTAAGGTTCATACTCGTTTCCAGCAAGCTTTAACGCAAACAGGAAGACTAAGTTCAACAGACCCGAACCTACAGAACATTCCAATTCGCTTGGAAGAAGGAAGAAAGATCAGACAAGCATTCGTCCCTTCAAAAAAGGATTGGTTTATATTTGCCGCTGACTATTCCCAAATTGAATTAAGGGTATTAGCGCATATAGCTAATGATGAAAATCTGATTAGTGCCTTTACGAATGATCTTGACGTTCATACAAAGACTGCCATGGATGTGTTCCATGTAACAGAAGATGAAGTAACCTCCAATATGCGTCGTCAGGCAAAGGCTGTAAACTTCGGGATTGTGTACGGTATTAGTGATTTCGGATTGTCTCAGAATCTTGGAATCACTCGGAAGGAAGCAGGCCACTTTATTGAACGGTATTTTGCAAGCTTTCCAGGTGTTAAAGAATATATGGAAGAAATTGTTGAAGACGTAAGACAGAAAGGATACGTATCTACACTTCTACATAGAAGAAGATACATTCCTGAAATTACTGCTCGTAACTTTAATGTCCGTAGCTTTGCTGAAAGAACAGCAATGAATACTCCAATTCAAGGAAGTGCAGCTGATATCATCAAGAAAGCAATGATTGATATGGCGGACAGATTAGAAGCAGAAAAGCTTCAAACGAAGTTGCTATTACAAGTTCATGACGAATTGATCTTCGAAGCACCAGAAGAAGAAATTGAGATTTTAAAGAAGATCGTGCCTGAAGTTATGGAAAATGCCATTTCCTTGAAAGTACCTTTAAAGGTTGATTATGAATACGGTAAGACTTGGTATGATGCCAAGTAAGACGAAAAAGGACGTGATCATATGCCAGAGTTACCAGAGGTCGAAACTGTTCGGCGCACGTTAATCCAGCTTGTAAATGGCAAAACAATTGAAAAGGTAACGGTTTTATGGTCAAAAATCATCAAAAAACCGGAAGAACCAGAGCAGTTCTGTGATGCACTACGTGGACAGACAATTCATGATGTGGACAGAAGAGGTAAATTTTTAAAGTTTATTTTAGATGATTATGTTATGGTTTCTCATTTGCGTATGGAAGGCAGGTACGGCCTCTACGATAAAGATGAAACCTACGACAAACACACACATGTATTGTTCACTTTTACTGATGGAACCGAACTGCGCTATCGAGATGTTCGGAAATTTGGAACGATGCATTTATTTAAAAAAGGTGAAGAAGAAAATAGCCTGCCCCTATCTCAATTAGGACCAGAACCATTTTCAAAAGAATTTTCATTAAAATATATGGAAGAAAAGCTATCTAAGACCAACCGTAAAATTAAGGTGGCGCTGCTTGATCAAACAAAGTTCGTAGGGCTTGGGAATATATATGTTGATGAGGCTTTGTTTAGAGCGGGCATTTATCCGGAACGTGCAGCCAATTCCCTTTCCAAAAAGGAAATGAAAATACTCCACCAAGAGATTATTCAAACCCTGAAGGAAGCTGTTGAGAAAGGTGGTAGTACAATACGTTCTTACGTTAATACGCAAGGTGAAATTGGCATGTTCCAATTGCAACTCTTTGTATATGGTCAAAACGGGAAAGCATGTCAAACATGTGGAACAGAGATTGAAAAAACAGTTGTTGGTGGCAGGGGCACCCATTTCTGTCCAAAATGCCAAAGAAATAAAACGAAAACCAAATAATGTATAGTTAGCATGCAGTGAAATTCGATCCATCATTTTCTTTCGACTTTTGACTGCCAAAGGACATTTCACATGGAATGGGCTCTCTCCATATACTATCTTAGCAATCGATAGGAAGGAGACTTTGTGAGATGTCCCAATTGGCATCACTTGTTTTATTAGCATTTGCAGTAAGCTTAGATAGTTTTAGTGTTGGGTTCACATATGGTATGAGGAAGATGAAAATACCTTTTAAATCAATCATTACAATCGCATTTTGTTCAGCAGTAACGATGGCAGCCGCCATGGGATTAGGAAAGTCTATTGCGTTATTGCTATCACCTGCAATCGCTGATCGACTAGGTGGTATTGTACTCATGTTAATTGGTGTCTGGGTATTGGTTCAGTTTTTTCGACCAACTTCCCAAGCATCTGAACAAAATGAAGAAAAACTATTAGTGAAAGTTGAAATAAAATCACTTGGACTTGTTATCAATATTTTGAAAAAGCCAATGGTAGCTGACCTTGATAAGTCAGGAACGATTACCGGTTTTGAAGCATTTTTACTAGGGTTTGCCCTTTCTCTAGATGCTTTTGGTGCAGGAATTGGTGCTGCTTTATTAGGATTTTCTCCGTTGGTAATGGCTTTACTGGTTGCCGTAATGAGCTCGCTTTTTGTTTATACAGGTATAAAAAGCGGTGCTGTTTTTTCAAAGAAAAGATGGGTACAAAAATTTTCATTTTTACCGGGAATCTTACTGATTTTAATTGGTATATGGAAATTCTAAAAAAAATGCAATAGGGAGAATAGAAACGTGGCATTAACAATCGGATTAACAGGTGGAATTGCAAGTGGAAAAAGTACAGTATCCCAGATGTTCAAAGAAGCTGGAATTGTAGTTATAGATGCAGACGTTATTGCACGTAAAGTAGTTGAGGTTGGAGAAGAAGCATATGAACAAATTGTTCAATCATTTGGCAAGGACATTCTATTACCTGATGAGACGATTGACAGGCAAAAATTAGGATCGATCGTCTTTTTCAATGAAGACAAACGATTGTTATTAAACTCAATTGTTCATCCCGCTGTTCGAAAACAAATGCTGAAAGAAAAAGAAGAACACCTTAGCAATGGAGAAGAAACGGTTATATTGGATATTCCATTGTTATTTGAAAGTAAGTTAACTGCATTAGTTGATCGAACCCTATTAGTTTATGTTGATTATGAGACACAATTAGCACGCCTAATGAATCGAAATAATCTCAGCATGGGGGAAGCAGAAGCTAGGATCCAATCACAAATGCCGCTTAAAGATAAAATTCAACTTGCAGATGCTGTAATTGATAACAACGGTACAATTGAGTCCACAAAGGATCAATTACACAAAATTTGCAAGCAATGGGGAGTTAAAATATAGCGAAGAAACAGGTGTATGTCTAATCTAACGGGTTCTCAATTAGGGTACAAACATAACATTTTTATTTAGCGTGAATTCATAAACGAATTCACGCTTTCATTTTTTGTTAGTAAATTATCGTTTAGAGCGTGGTTTTATAGCATATATCTTAATTCGGCTACAGCTGTGGTGACTTAGCCACCTCTTTTCTGAAGATAGTACAACTTCGGACACAACTAAGCAGACTTAGCTAATCATTGTCTGAAGATAGCTGAACTTCGGACACATCTGCGCAGATTTAGCTATTATTTGTCTGAAGCTAGCACAACTTTGGACAAAGTCGCTTAATTTAGCCATTTTTTGTCTGAAGTTACCTCAACTTCGGACACGACTAAGGAGATTTAGCTAATCATTGTCTCGAAGATAGCTGAACTTCGGACACGTCTGCGCAGATTTAGTTAATCTTTGTCTGAAGCTAGTTGAACTTCGGACACGTCTGCGCAGATTTAGTTAATCTTTGTCTGAAGCTAGTTGAACTTCGGACACGTCTGCGCATATTTAGTTGATCTTTGTCTGAAGCTAGCTGAACTTCGGACACGTCTGTGCAGAATTTGCTATTCATTGTCCGAAGCTAGCACAACTTCGGATACGACTAAGCAGATTTAGCTATCCTTTGTCTGAGGTTACCTCAACTTCGGCCACAGCCGCGCATATTTAGCCATCCATTGTCCGAAGCTAGCTGAACTTCGGACACGTCCGAGCAGAATTAGCTATTCATTGTCTGAAGCTAGCACACCTTCGGTCACGACTAAGCAAATATAGCTAATCATTGTCCGAAGATAGCATAACTTCGGCCACAGCCGCGCAAATATAGATAATCTTTGTCTGAAGATAGCGCAACTTCGGACACGTCTGCGCAGATTTAGTTAATCTTTGTCTGAAGCTAGTTGAACTTCGGACACGACTAAGGAGATTTAGCTAATCATTGTCCGAAGATAGCGCAACTTCGGACAAAGCAACGCAAAAATAGCAA
>Ga0182742_1001820_pt1 | contig 25767 bp, 32 predicted proteins | sample eDN5th37CBELigMG_FD_128880 | JGI IMG/M metagenome (GOLD analysis project Ga0182742, IMG submission 128880) | Enriched Miracle-Growth compost microbial communities from Emeryville, California, USA - eDNA 5th pass 37_C BE-Lig MG (version 2)... ...
AGTAATGGTTGTTTATTATTTTAAAAATAAATAAAGTATTTGAAAACACTTTATTTATTTTTACGTTTACATGTTATATAGACCAATATTTGGTAGAATGAAATTGTATTAACAATTCTAGTGTTGTCTTGCAAGAAAGGAGTCGTGTATGGTGGAAAAAGAAATCTTAGCAGGCGGTAGAGTGGGGAAAATATTTAGAGAAGATGATATTGTTAGACGCCCTGCAAATAAGTGGACTATCCATATCCATCAATTCCTAAATTACTTGCACGAAAATGGTGTATCTTTTGTCCCAAAACCGATCGGTATTACAGAGCAAAACGATGAGCTCATAACATATATGCCAGGCGACGTCTTTAATTACCCGCTTCCAAAAAAGCTATTAAGTGAAGAAGCCTTAATCAGTTCAGCTAAGCTACTGTATAAATTTCATGAAGTGAGCAAGACATATGTATCAAAGCTTACAATGGATGAGCAATGGATGCTCCCTAGCGTAGAGCCTATTGAGGTTATGTGTCATGGTGACTTTGCTCCATATAATGTAACGACTAATAATGGAATTGCAATAGGTATTATTGATTTTGACACATTACATCCTGGTAGCAAAATGTGGGATATTGTTTATGGCCTATATCGCTTTGTACCATTAAGCTGGGATGCAAATACTGAAGCAAACTTTACATTACAAGAGAAAATCAAACGAACTGCCTTGTTTTTAGATACTTACGGGATTAATGCTGATGCTAGAAAAAACACTGTGAAGCTACTAATTTCTCGTTTACAAGCTCTTATGAGCTTTATGCAGGCTGAAGCAGCAAACGGTAATGAGGACTTTCAAAGAAATATAAAAGATGGTCATATGCAAATTTATATTGATGATATTAGCCTCCTAAAAAAACATGAACATGAAATCATACTAGGAATCTCTTGAAAATATTTAATTTTTTCTGAATTCAAGTCACCTCGATCATCAAAATGCAAGTAGTATTCTGAAGACATGTTTTTCACCCTTAAAATAAATAATGGTGAGTAAGGGGAGATTTCTATAGTTACTAAATACAAATTATTTCTATTTTTTGTTTGTGGCTTTATTACAATGATAGATATTTATTTTTTGTTTATTTATATTTACCCTCCAATTCATATTGCAGGTTTATCTGAATACGGTAATGAGCGGAAAAAGGTTGATATTGAACTTATTAACAATGGCAATAGTCCAATAAATATTATTGATGTACATATAAACAATAAGAAAGTAGAAGATGTTAAGTTAGTATTAAGCTACACTCTTCAGTTAGCATTAAGTGGGATCGACAATGACCCTTATGCTAAATTTGTAAATATAGATGAGTATAAAATAAATCCGGCATATTCACGTAAACAAATTAATCAACTAAAGTTTCCTCACACCAAGCCTATTAGCTATGGATTACGAATTAATAGTGAAGAGACCATAAATCATGTAAAAATAGTATATAAATACAAAGGACTAAAGCTAGTAAAAACATTTTACTGGGATAGGTGGTTACAATAAATTTATTAAAGAATCAGGAGGAATGCGATGCATACAAATTATGGTGATTTGTGTACAGAGGTGTATGATATTAGTAAACCGATAGATTACACTAAAAACGATACGGTTTACTACATAGAAAGATTAAAAAAAGTAGAAGGTAAAATATTAGAATTAGGCTGCGGTTCTGGTCGTATATTAATACCGCTGCTTCAAGCAGGCATTGAATTAGACGGTTTAGATAACTCTACTGCTATGTTAGCCTCTTGCATACGTCGGTGTAACTTATTGGGCTTAAAACCTAAGCTTATAAATAGAGAGATGCATGATTTTAATCTAGGGATCCAATATGAATGTATTATTATACCTAGTGGAACGTTTCAGCTTATTGAAGGTCGTGAGGTAGCTTTAAGAGCATTAGAGGTTATTTATAATCACTTAAACGCTAATGGAGTTTTAATATTAGATTTGTTTATTCCAACCAATTACGATCCTAACTTTATTTCTACACGCTCTTGGACAACTGAGAAAAATGAGGTTTTATTGCTAGAAGAAAAAAACATTGAGGTTAATTTCATACAGCAAAAAATAGTGTCATTACTAAAATATGAAAAATGGAAAGATGGCATTTTAATAAAATCTGAGCTCCAGAGATTACCAGTTAGCTGGTATGGAGTAGAAGAATTTAAATTGATACTTGAATGTGTAGGTTTTAAATCCATAACAATCTCAGCTGATTATCGATACAATTACTATCCACAACATAATGGACAGATGATTACATTTGAAGCAAAAAAGTAGAAGGAGCTAACTCGTGTCTAAAAATACTAAGCTAATTATAACGAATATACACAATGAACAGGATAAACAATTTTTAATTAATAGCATTAATAATTATAATCAGTCTATTGCCCCAACTACTTTTTTTCCCCATTTAGAAGAGCTAAATCTCGTTTTAAAAGACGACATGAACAATTGATGAAAAGAGGTAGTAGGATGAACAAACCATTTTCCGATATTATTTCTTCAGAGCAAGAGTTAAGAGATTTACTAGGTTATCCAAGTGAGGTAGTAAATATGAAGGTTATTACACATCTAGACAGCCATTGTAAACGATTTATTTCATTATCTCCTTTAGTCTTTTTATCTACAGCCAATAATACTGGTCAATGTGATGTTTCACCAAGAGGTGATGAGGCGGGGAGCGTGAAGGTACTCGATCATCAACACCTTGTAATTGCAGAAAGACCTGGAAATCGACGTATGGACACATTAATAAATATACTTTCTAATCCCTCTATTGGACTTATTTTTATTATTCCCACACTTGAGGAAACTTGTCGAATTAATGGTCAGGCATACATCATTAAGGACCAATCTATTTTAGAGCAAATGAGTGTAGAAGGTAAAATTCCGAAGCTAGCAATTGGCGTTAAAGTTGAAGAATGTTACATTCATTGTGCAAAGGCATTTAAACGTTCAAAGTTATGGGAGCCAACTTCATGGTCAGTCCGTGACAATTTACCCCATATTCCAACTGTTATTTCCGCACATATCAATTCACCGAACTACACAGCAGACGTCATCGAAAAGGGACTTCAAGAAAGTTATGAAAAAAGATTGTACTAAAGTAATTGACATTTATAAATTCACAATTTAGTAACACTTTTTCTTTTATTTAAATGTTAATATAAAAATACACTAGTAATTTATACCAAATTATATAGTTAGGAGTTGTTTATCGTGTCAATCGAAATTAAAAAAGTGTATAAGCAATTCATTCCACAGACAAGGTTTATTGGCAAAAAATATGGTGATAGCGATAGAATTGATGGTGGTTTTGGTTTTGCATGGCAGCAATGGTTAGAACAAAATTGGTTCGATGACATTATTAAAGCTGCTGGTGGTCAAGACATAGTGAACAACTTATATGAGGATGGAGATGCATGTCTAGGGTTAATGAGATATAAGGAAGGCGAGCCGTTCGAATATTGGATTGGTTTGTTTACACCTACAAATACAACGGTTCCTGATAGCTTTGAATTTATAGATTTCGAGCAATCCTATTGTGGTATCAGTTGGTATTATGGACAAGAGCCTGAGATATACGGAAAAGAAGAACTTGCTATGAATAAACTTGAAGAAAATGGCATGTCAATGATTGCTGACAAGCAAGGTGCATATTGGTTTTTTGAACGCTATAGTCCAAGCAGATTTCATCAAAAGGATGAGCACAGCTGTGTCACTTTAGATATTGGCTTTTTTGTACAGTAATAATCATATATTAAAGGTTTAAACAGACGGGTTTACATCTTCAAATCTATCATAGTTATCGTACGAACAATAACACTCATAAAAAAAGCTCCTTATTTGAAAATAGGGAGCTTTTTAAAATATAAAAAAAATATATTTAGTAAATTCTACATTGCTATTCTTCACATTGTAGTCAACTATTGAGTCTGATCTATCATAGGGGAGTTTTCAATTTCTGTAGCTTTAAATAGCTCGCGCAAGCTATCTAGCTCATTGTCAGGTATTATCACATCACCACTATTTGAATAAAACTCAGGGAACGGTATAGAATGGAATGAATCTCCATTAAATAAGCTATAGTAATCCTTTACCATTGAATACATCGTCGAATAGTCCATATCAGTTTGTACATTTTTAGATACAATATCAAGTAAACTGAAGACCTTTGTTACATTATTCCATGATAATATTTTACTAGCTAGTGCCTTCACGACCTCTTGCTGATGCATACCGCGTTCAAAATCAGTTGCATAATATCGAGTACCACGATTATCATGTCTAAATCGAGCATAGCCAAGTGCCTGTTCACCATTAAGTGTTTGTAATCCAGGCTCTAAATATAAGTTTGTAGCTCTGTATTGCATTTTTCTTTTTACGTCAATTTCAATCCCACCAACCTCATCAACTAGGGAAGTAATAGTATTAAAATTAACGATAACGGTATGATCAATATTAATATCTAATATCTCATTAATTTCTGTACGAGTACTGGCCATTGCACCACTAAGCACAGCTTTATCAACGACTTTATTGCCTAATTGTATTTCGTCATTAGTTAAGATAGAAGGATCCTTCTTTGCTTTATTTAGTGTTGCATAATAGCCTTCACTAAAGATTGAGTTTATTTTAACCTGATGTCCATAATCATTTTCCACTAATAAATCTCTTGGTATAGAGAGCAATTTCACTGCTTTTTGCTCTGGAATAATATGAAATACGATTAATGAGTCCGTCAATAATGCATTATGGCTACCTCTATAATCTAAGCCCATAACAAATAAATAAAAATCTTTAAGCTCTTTTTCTTCTTCAGGAACGACTATGACCTCATCAGTTATAGGTGACGGTTCAGTATTGACTATTGTATTAGGAATAATCATCCTATCAACATTAGATTTAATTTGAAGGATCGTTATAATAACTGCAACGAAGACGATAATGATTATCGCAGACACTATGCTTAAAATAATTCTTTTTTTCTTTAATTTTTGTTTATCCAATCCCTTATCCTGATTCATCTCCAAAACGTTTAACCTCACCACTTTCTTTTATTATTATCATAGAATGGTTTATACCTATATTTATGATAATATAAAATTCAATAATTTACAAAAAATTGAAATGTGAAGGTAGTAAAGTCTATAAACTCTTCAGCAGAAAATTAGGAGAGGAGAGGTATTCAAGCATAACTCATATTCAATCATGATGAATGAATAACTGCATATAAGGTTATCTTATAGCTTTAGTATGTTAACAATTAAAGCTAAAGGTGATTTTTATGTCTAATAATGAGAAATCAGAAAAAAAATTAAAATGGTGGCAGCTATCATTGTTAGGAGTAGCGGGTACGATTGGTACTGGCTATTTTCTTGGTTCTAGTCTAACTATTACGATTGGTGGCCCCTCAGTTATTATCGTTTACATATTAGCAGGTATTGGAACTTATATGGTATTCGATGCCCTTTCAAGAATGACAGCAAATCGTGCTGAGCAAGGTTCATTTCGCACCTACGCAAAACAAGCATTTGGGAGCTTTGCAGGGTTTGGCATTGGTTGGATTTATTGGTGCTCTGAGCTATTAATAATGGGAAGCCAATTAGCTGCCCTATCAATTTTTTCACAATTTTGGTTTCCGCAAATTCCAATGTGGGTTTTTGCGGCAGGCTATGGGATAGTCGGGCTAGTGATTGTGTTTTTTGGCAGTAAAGGCTTTGACAGAGTTGAAAATGTGTTAGCTGTTATAAAATTAGCCGCTATATTAATGTTTCTTGTCATTGCTACAGCACTATTAGCTGGCTGGATAGGAGGAGCAACCTATATACCAAAGGTACCAACAGATATAACCTCCATTTTTCCATATGGTGGATTAGGTTTATGGTCAGCATTTATATTTGCTTTTTATGCATATGGAGGCATCGAGGTGCTTGGAATTATGTCCTTTAGACTTGAAAAGCCTGAGGAAGCGCCTAAGGCAGGGAAAATCATGCTTATTTCTCTGTCGTCTTTATATGTCATCTCTATTGCACTAGCATTAATCATGGTTCCATTAGATGCCTTTAACCCTAAAGAAAGTCCATTTGTATTAGCTTTAGCAAGTGATCATCTTAAATTTGTACCCCATATCTTTAATGGAGTTTTAATCATCGCTGGCTTCTCGACTATGGTTGCAGCATTATATGCCGTTACATCAATGATGATAACGTTAGCTAAGGAAGGTGATGCTCCGAAGGTTTTCGCAAAAAAATTAAAGGATAAATACCCTTTGTATGCATTATTTCTCATCTCTGGAGGCTTAGTAATTACGATTGTGCTATCACTCATCATGCCAGGTAAAATATATGAATATGTGACGACCGCTGCAGGCTTAATGCTTATGTACAACTGGTTTTTTATTTTACTTTCTTCTGGCAAGCTATTAAAACCAGAAAAGAAAAGTGGATTAAAACGATGGATAGGCTTTATTTTGTTAGGAGCTGCAATAACGGGTACGTTGTTTCATCCACTTAGTCGTCCTGGCTTTTTTATTAGCATTTTACTCGTGTTCATCATTATTATTTGTGATTATTTTGTACATAAGCACAAAAAGAAGTTAAAGGGTAAAGAGTCTTAACTATTTGCTTTTAGCTAAAAAAGAGTAGCCTGAAGGCTTGTACACCAAAATAGATGCCAAAGCCGATTAAGGAAAGTCCAGATACAATTGAAATAGCCTTTAATATTTTTGTTGTTAAAAATTTACGGAAAATACTTGAAGCTGTAGCCATTGTTATATCCCAAAGTAATATGCCTAATACAATCATGGCGCTATATAGTAATAGCTGATGAAGTGAAAAGTCATGGATCGCTTTTGCTAATACGGATCCGTAAATACCTAGCCAAAATAGGATAGACAAAGGGTTTAATAATGAAATCAGAAAGCCTGATACAAATGTTTTTCCTAAAGTAGCACCTTTATTTATCAATTGTGGAGAATCTGATATTTTACCAGCATCTTTAATACTTTCAACACCCGTGTATACAAGTACAAAAAAACCAAATAACCAAAGAAAAGTTTTTATAAATGGAGACTCAAGTAAATGTATCACACCAAAGTACACAAGTAACATATAGATGATGTCTGCTACTACAGCACCAAGACCAATAACATAGGCGTGCCAAAATCCTTTTGATATGCCTTTATTAAGCTGTGCAGCATTAATCGGTCCGATTGGAGCAGAAAGTGATATCCCTAGAAAAAAGAAACTCAACAGCGTACTAATAAAGCTCACCTCCAAAAACGAGTATTTGTAAATAAACTATTCTATAACTGCTATTTTTAGTACAAGTCCTAGCTCATTTACGGCATGTACAATGACTTTAATGCTTTATTCCACTATTAAATTGAAATAAGCATTGAAGGTGTAGAAATTGCTTCTGCACTATTAAATGAACTTTACGAGGAAGTATATAATCAATTTAGTCCTGAGTTAAGCGAGCTAATAACATTGAAGGACTTTAAAGCCTTAGGCAAGGAATTTACATCTGATGAATCGACATTTGAACTTGTTAGTTCCTATACATTAAGTGATTACGAAAGCTATATCTGGCACAATGCGAATAAAACAAAAGGAATTCTTGCTTACGTTAATCAAGAGAATATTATTGTTGCCTTTCAGGTTTTAGATTTAGAAGCTTATCCTGAAACTGATACACTTTTCTCTACAATACAATACCAGCTGCCTTTTCACGACGAATGGTTTGTTTATTGGGGTGGACACGATGTGATGACGAATTACCATTATGCTCATGAAACGAATCGGTACGCGTACGATTTTGTAAAGGTGGTAGACGGCTCAACCTATAAGGGTGATCCTTTAGAAAATGAAAGCTATTTCGCTTTTAATCAAGATATTGTAGCACCAGCTAAAGGGATTGTCGTTGCAGTAGTGGATGGAATTGCTGATAATATGCCTGGAGTATTAAATTCTTCACAGCCAGAGGGCAATATGGTTGTCATTGAGCATGAGGATGGGGAATATAGTATTCTTGCTCACTTTAAGCAGAATTCAATTGTTGTCAAAGTTACATTTAATAGCGGTCAGAGCTATATTAAAGGTGATATTGTATCTAATTGAGAGTAATGCTGTTTTAGCAGTAAAAACCGTAAAAGGGACTTACCTATTAGTTAAATCGAACAGGTAAGTCCCTTTATTTATTCACTATACTCATTGACAAACCAGAATTTGACGAACAAAGTTTCCTTTACGGGTTGTACAGCGATCAACAATCGTCAATCCAATCTGCTCAAGCATGTCATCAATATTAGCTACTGCTACAATAACAACTTTTTTGGCGATACGTCTAGCATGATAAAGAAGATGGTACTGGTCGTCATCGGTAGCGTGCGAAAAGTGATTGTAAGGTAAATCTAAAATTGCAACATCATACAACTGATTAACCTCAGATATATCGCCACATACAACGTCAGTTTTCAAATTAAAAAAATTCAGATTTTCCCGTGTCCCACGTACAACGAAATGGTTAATATCGCGTCCAACAATATCAACACCCATAGACAATGCTTCTATTAGTACCGTACCTATTCCACAGCAAGGATCAATCACTTTTACAGTTAAATCCTTTGGTACTGCAATATTGGAAATCGCTCTTGCTACACGTGTACTTAATGCGATAGAGTAACCTTTTGGTTTATGCATATGCTCTAACCATTTGGCTTTACTTTTTCTATATGCTCCAAAATACCAATTACCACCTAATGTAATAATGCCGTATACAAGCTCAGGATTACGCATATCTGCTTCGCCTTCAATTGCCATACCAATTTGACGTTCAATATGTCTTTGTTCATCGTACGATATCATATCATCGTCAGATAAATCGTTCGTTTTCACAAAGATGACTTTAAATGTTTGATTATTTAGGTTGAGCTGCTCGACCTGCTTTAAAATACTAGAAAAATGTTCTCCCTTATAAATAACCTCTAATCGTTCACGCATAAAAGGACTGCGATCAGGGTCAATTTTGATTGAGCTTATCATACATGAATGTTGAGTGTGTTCACCAAAAAATGAACGTGTTTCTAAATGAAACAGCTCTTCCTCCTCTGGTCGATAACCATATGTGTAAATATATAATTGCTGCTTATTCATAACGTTCATCCTTTGTTTATAATGATGGCTATTTACCTATAAGCTTTTATTATACGCTATATAAACAGAATAAGACAGAAAGCTTTCCACTGGCTCTTTTATTGTATATAAATATATTAAAATTAAAGAGTATAGTGCTTTTATAAATGGGCAATCTTATAAGGATAATTGTTACTAAATGGTACTAACAGGAGGAAGCACATTTTATGACTTACAGTTGTCTTAAAAATAAGGTTGCACTTATTACGGGTGCGGCATCTGGAATAGGTAAAGCTACAGCAATTGCTTTAGCTAAGGAGGGTGCTAAAATAGTTTTAGTTGATCTTAATAACAATAGAGCAGAGTCAACAGAGGAGCAAATAAAACAATTAGGAGGACAATGCCTATTTTTAGATACTGATGTTGCTAATGCTCAGCGAGTAGAACAAGCGATAAAGGACGCTATTGTAGAGTTTGGAACGCTTGATATTATATTTGCAAATGCAGGCATTAATGGTACAGTCGCACCTATTGAAGATTTAACTCCTGACAATTGGGATGAGACATTAACTACAAACCTAAAAAGTACATTTCTAACAGTTAAGTATTCAATCCCTCATATGAAGAAAAATGGAGGTAGCATCATCATAACTAGCTCGATTAACGGAAATCGTAACTTTGCTAGCTTTGGCATGTCAGCTTACAGTACTTCAAAAGCTGGTCAAGTAGCTTTCGCCAAAATGGCTGCACTTGAGCTTGCTCAATATAAAATTAGAGTTAACGTCATTTGTCCAGGTGCTATTGAGACGAATATTGGTGAAAATACATTCAAACAGCCTGAGGTAAAAAAGATTGAGATCCCTGTTATATATCCAGAGGGTAGTCAACCACTTGAGCATGCACCCGGAAAACCTGAGCAAGTTGCTGACCTAGTTACATTTTTGGCTTCGTCTGCTTCAAGTCATATATCTGGTACTGAAATCTATATCGATGGAGCAGAAACGTTACTTTAACACATACTTATAAAGCTATGCTAATAAGAAAACCGTGCTTTTGAACTGCAACTCAAATTGTTGTTCTATCTAACATTATGGGTTTACTTCATTTGTACGGTTTTTTGTACTATATTAATTGTATAATATTGTTAATTAATTCTATTTATTTTCAGAAGTTTATTGAATATGTCACAAATAGGACTTTTCGATTGTTATGTTATTAAAGGCATTCGAAAGGAGGGAAAGATTTGACTGACAATCAAATTAATCAATTAGTCACTCAAGCACAGCAAGGAGAACAGCATGCTTTTTCTAACATAGTTAAATTGTATCAACAAAAGGTGTTTCGCTACTGTTATGCCATGCTAGCAAACCAGCAAGATGCAGAGGATTTGACGCAAGATACTTTTATACGAGCATACAAATCATTATCACACTATAGCCATGAGGACAATTTTGTTGGCTGGTTATTAACAATCGCACATCGATTATGCCTAAACAAGCTCAAAAAAAATAATCGACTTTATGCATTACTTCAAAAACTTTACTTAGAACAATCGCCTACTTATACAGACGAACCTGAATCTCATCATAATGACTATATCTTTACTTTATTAAATTCACTTAAACCTAAGCATCGAGCAGTAGTCATCTTTAAAGTCATCCATGGCTTTAGCTATGAAGAAATGAGTAGAATATTGCAAGATAATCCAACTAAGCTTCGTAAGCAATACGAAAGAGCGAAGAAGGCCTTACAGAAGAAAAGTACTACAATTGAGAAAATAATTGAGGGAGGGGAAGCTTATGAGTACCGTCCAAACCTTAGAACAACAAATAGCTAATATAAATATGCCTGAAACAGATATCCACGACAAAGTAATGGAAAGCATTTCTTCAACACAGCTTCAAAAAAAACATCCTGTCAATACTAAACTATTAATTGCTGCTTCTATCTCTATCCTATTAATTTTAGGAAGTGGCTTTGCTTCATTTCAATATATTATTTTATACAATGACAAAGGGGAGCAAACACTTAATATTCAGCCTTATTCTAGTACAGAAAAATCACCTGATTACCCCAAACAGTATCTAGATTTAATAGCTGAAGGCGAAGCTATCGCCATTTATGATCCGAATAATAACGATAATAAACTTATAACTGTTTCATCAAAAGCAAAAACATACAATGATTGGAATACGTTCATAAATGATGTAGAAAATAGTTATCCTATCCCAACAACATTACCAGATAGCTATACATTCATTTCGGGAACGATTGCATATGCAGCCAAATTTCCTGATACAGATAAGCTTATTCAGGAAAGTGTAGATAATGGTCATATCATCACCTACGAAAAAGTTGATACATACGATAAAATTGCCCATATTACCATAACACTTACAAAACAAGATCACCAATATATTGTTTCAATGAATGAAGGACAAACGACAGATACGCTCTTTACTGACCACATAAATAGTCCAAAGGTACAAAAAATTAATATTAACGGCGTAGAAGCCTTTGTAGCGACTAAAGCAAGTGAAACAAATGTAATATGGCGTTCATCTAAAGAGGATGGAGATAACATATATTCTATTTCGACGACAAATACATCATCTGATGTAAATGAAGAAATAAAAGCTATATTACTCATGTTTATTCAGTTAGATTAAAATGACTTTGTCGTCATGATGGGGGTAATAGTTTGAGACGTATGCTTTTGTTAATGTGTATGACTACTTTCGTTTTAGTAAGCTGTCAAAATAACGAAAACCAAGCAAAAAACAGTGAATCAATTAATAGCTCTAGCTATATAAATGAAAATCGATATGACCCCACGCTTATCAAAATAGGCGAGAAAATTCAAACCTTCGTTTTATCAGACATCGTTGTCATACCTGCAACTGACGATTATCCTATTGATACAGTCAGTGCATTATTTGAGGGAAAAGCGATATTAACAGGAGATTTACACTACATTAAAGCAGATAATGACTTATATAATGAAGATTTACTCACTTTTACCCCTAATTATTCGTCACAGCTTAAGCTACCTATTTCACATCATGAAGAAACAATAAGTCCCATCGTATTTGTTAATCAAGCAAAAGCTAGCCTTTTATTAGATATTTTACCTGGAGAGAAGCGAACAAACGTTACACTGGAGATTGATCAGTTTACAGACCATTTCCTTGCAGGGGATGCTCTTGATACAGCCAAATTAATTAATGTGATTAAATAATTAGAATTAAATTTTATTTGCTTTCGTTTATATTTTTTGTTCATGCAGGGCATGCTATTTTTAGCTTGTAATGTGAGGTGATACGTTTGGAAAACCATCAAAATGAAAGTAAAAAAAAGAAGCTGCCTATTAACAAACTAGAAGATGTTGAATTTTCAAGTGAATTAGCAGACCAAGACGATATTGAAGCTCAAAAAAGAGCACAACAGGCAGATCGTAGACAAGAGCAGCAACAATAGAAATAAGTTTAAGCATAGGATATTTTTGATATCAATAAAACCAAAGCATGTTAAATACAGCTTTGGTTTTATTGATTGTGAGGTTAGAAGACTATAACTCTATTTACTTTTGTTTGTTCATCTTACATATGATATAATCGTATACATCTTTGAGGAAAGGAGGCAGTATAGTGCCAACGATTAGAGATGTTGCTTTAAAAGCCGGCGTTACAGTTACAACTGTTTCTCGTGTTCTTAATAATCGTGGATACATAAGCGAGCAAACGAGAAAAAAAGTATATCTTGCGATGGAAGAGTTACAATATCAACCTAATGAAATAGCACGCTCATTAACTAGAAAACGGTCGATGATGCTAGGAATGATAATTCCAACAATCGCTCATCCTTTCTTCAGTGAAATGGCTAACGCTATAGAAAATTATGCTTCTTCGTTTGGCTACAAATTATTAATTTGTAACTCACGAATGGAAAAAACGAAGGAAAAAGAATATATCGATATGCTAAAAAGTAATCGTGTTGATGGGGTAATTATGGGAAGTCATACTTTAGAGGTAGAGGAGTATCTTAATCTAAAAAAGCCCATTATTACTTTCGATAGAAAGATTGCTGACATTCCTTATATTTCTTCTGACAATGAGCTTGGTGGCAAATTAGCCGCAGAGCATTTAATTAAAAAAGGATGTAAAAATATTGCCCATATTAGTGGTGATTTAAGTCTTGATTTATTAAGTAATAAAAGAACAGAGAGCTTTATTCATACTTTACGTGCTCATAATATAGAGCCTGTTATTGTGCAGCTCGGAACGGATAGTTTTGATCAATCCTCATATAACTCTATTTTTAAAGCTTTATTTGAAGACTCACGTAAATTTGACGGTATTTTTGCTTCTAGTGATATTATTGCAATGAACATTATTAAAATTGCAGCAGCAAAAAACATTTCTATTCCAACTGATCTAAAGCTAATTGGGTATGATGATATTGTTTTCGCTGGGCTGTGTAACCCTTCACTAACATCAATCCAGCAGCCAATTATTGATATGAGTAGATTAGCAGTTGATATACTAGATAAGTTAATTAAAGGTGAAGAAGTAAAACAAGAGCATATATTACCTGTTACGCTAATAGAACGAGATTCAACATAAAAAAATCCGGTTATTAATAACTCGGATTTTTTTATGAACTATATGTCAAACGATTGACATGTCAAACGTTTGACATATATAATAATCGATGAAAGCACTTTCTAATTGAACAAAGGGGGAATTTTAATGAAAAAGCTATCTTTATCAATGCTAGTTTTAGTCTTCTTGCTTGTCATTAGTGCATGTAGTAACAGTACGAACAACGGTGGTGGTCAACAAAACGGTCAGGATGGTGGCATTGAGAATGTAAAAATTACCGTTCTCAATTCCAAGTCAGAAATTCATACGCAAATGACTGAAGCCGCTCAATTGTTTACGAAAGCAAATCCTCATATTCAAGTTGAAGTCATCTCAACAACCCAAGACCAATCTCCGGTAGAAAGAGCATCAGCATTATACGCTTCAGGCAATCCTGCAACGCTTACAATGCTTGATACTGGTGATATTGAAAAATTTGCTGATAAAGCTTTAGATTTATCCAATGAAAAATGGGTATCTGATTTAGCACAGCAATTTTTAATCGACGGAAAAACAATTTCTTTCCCATTTGCAGTAGAAGGTTATGGCTTAATTTATAATAAACAAGTTTTAGAGCAAGTAGCAGGAGCTAACTTTGATCCCGCTTCAATTAACACAACAGATAAGCTAGAAAGCTTATTCCAAAGTATTGAGCAAGCAGGCATTGTTCCATTATATATCGGCAGTATGGATTGGTCTTTAGGTAATCACTTATTAGCCATTAGCTATGCCACTCAAGCTGATACAGACGTTAAAGGCTTTATTGAAATTCTAAAACAAGGTAACGCTGATTTAGTCAATAATCATGCTTTTAATGGTTTACTAAGTACATTTGATGTTATGAAAAAATATAATGGCGGTAAAGATGATCCAATGGCTGTTATATACGAGCAAAGTACAGCATCAGTGGCTAAAGGTGAAGCAGCGATGACTTTTAATGGCAATTGGCTTATCACTGAGCTATTAAAATCTAATCCAGATGGACAGTATGGCTTTATTCCAGTTCCAGTTTCTAATAACGAGGCTGAAAAGGCTAATTCATCTGTAGCAATCGGTGCAACAAAGCAGTTTTTCCTTGATAAAGAAAAAAGCACTCCTGAACAACAAGAAGCCGCTAAACAATTTCTAAATTGGATGGTTTACGAGGCTGAAGGACAAGATTTCCTAGTAAACAAAGCTAATGTCATTCCTGCGTTCAAAAATATTGAACTCGAGCTTAATAACTCACTTGCAATTGCGATTAATGAATATAACCTAGCGGGACAATCAATTGAATTTGCTGGTAACTTTGTTCCTGGTGATCACTGGAAAGTACTTGGTGCTTCTATGCAAAAGTATCTTGCAGATAAAACAGATCGTGCAGGCTTAGCAGCAGAAATTGAAGAGTATTGGAAAAGCATTCAATAAGTTAATAAGTTAAAAATTCAGAAAGTCGATTAACGACAAGTTTTTCGTAATCGACTTTCTGTTTTATACTCCTAACTGTGGAGGGATGATCATATGCTAACCGAAAAAAAACTAACAAGAAAATGGGGTACACAGTTACTATTTACTGGACCAACGCTACTGGCTTTTATTTGCGTGATTATCATACCATTCATTTATGGTGTATATATGACCTTTTATAAATGGGATGGTATTTCATCAAGCATGCCATTTATCGGCTTTGACAATTATGCTTCTGTGTTTCAAGATAGTAAATTTTGGGCTTCAGTATGGCTAACCATAAAATATGTAGCAGCGAGTGTTCTATTAATAAATGTACTTGCTTTTTTCTTGGCTTATCTTGTTACTGCAGGTATTCGAGGACAAAACTTTTTCCGAACAGCTTTTTTCTCACCTAATCTTATAGGTGGTTTAGTGCTTGGTTTTATTTGGCAATTTATGTTTAATGTTTTTCTTCCTTCATTAGGTGAAAGCCTCGGTTGGACATTTTTCACGAAAACGTGGCTAGGCGATGAAACTAAAGCATTTTGGGCATTGGTTATCGTTACGGTTTGGCAATACGCAGGCTATATGATGGTCATCTTTATTGCAGGGTTAATGAGTGTACCAAAGGATATCATCGAAGCAGCAAAAATAGACGGTACGAGCGGATTCAAACAAATACTATATATGATTTTGCCATTAATGGTGCCATCGTTTATTGTCACTGTTTTTCTATCCTTGCAGCGTAGCTTTATGGTATACGATGTAAACTATGCGTTAACAGGTGGAGGACCGTTTGGAAGTACAGTTATGGCATCCATGCATGTATACGATAAAGCATTCCAACGTTTTGATTACGGAGTTGGTCAAGCTGAAGCATTTGTGCTATTTTTCATCGTAGCGATTATAACCATTACTCAAGTATATCTGACTAAGAAACTGGAGGTAGAGGCCTAATGAAATCGACGATTACTTCAAAGGTCGTATCAAAATCAGTTTCATATGTAGTATTATTTTTTGCTCTTTTATTTTTTCTAATTCCGTTTTTTATTCTAGTTGTAAATGCATTTAAGAGTAACTCAGAAATTGTGGAATCACCTTTTTCTTTACCATCTCAGATTAACTTTATTAATTTCGGACTTGCAATGGATCAGATGAATTATTGGTTATCCTTTAAAAATTCAGTTCTGATTACTTTTGTAAGTTTAATCATTATTTTGCTCTGTTCTGCCATGACAGCACATTACTTTGTAAGAAGTAAAAGCAAAGGAAATAATATGTGGTTTTTAGGTATGGTCGCGTCTATGATCATTCCATTTCAATCTATTATGATTCCGTTAGTATCGATATACGGTGCTAAACTAGGCTGGATTCAAAGCCATCCGCATCTTACATTAATGTTTATGTATGTAGGGTTCGGGAGCTCACTTGCAGTTTTTATCTATCATGGCTTTATAAAAAGCATTCCGTTAGAGCTAGAAGAAGCCTCTTATATTGATGGCTGCAATCGTGTTCAATCTTTCTTTTTAATTGTCATGCCAATCTTGGTTCCAACCTCAGTAACGATTGGTATATTGCATGTGCTATGGATATGGAACGACTTCCTGTTACCTGTATTAATTTTACAAAATTCAGGTGCTGAAAATTATACTCTACCATTAGCTATTCAAGTCTTTAAAGGAACATATTCATCTGATTATGAAAAGTATTTGCCTACCGTTGTGATGGTCGTACTTCCAATCATGCTAGTTTATCTATTCGCACAACGATTTATTATACAAGGTGTCACACAAGGATCTGTGAAATAATGAAGAATGCAGGTGAATGTCTTGATTTCAACTTATATACACAAGTCAGCAATTAAAAAAGCTGAACAATCCATTGAACAAAAATATAATGATGTAGCTACCATTAATGATGCACATCGTCCTACATTTCATGCAACACCAAAGGTAAACTGGATGAATGACCCTAATGGACTTATTTATTATAATCATGCTTATCATTTATTTTATCAGCACAATCCATTCTCAACTGAATGGGGGAATATACATTGGGCTCATATGAAAAGCGATAACCTGATAACTTGGAACGATCTACCAATCGCATTAGCCCCAAGTGAAGATTATGATCGAGATGGTTGCTTTTCTGGAAGTGCAATAGAACATGAGGGTAAGCTCTATCTATTTTACACTTCTAATATTTTCACTTCTCCTCAAGGTTTACCAGATGATTTATTGCAGCAGCAATGCTTAGCCATTTCTGAGGATGGAGGGATTACATTTGAGAAGTATGCCCGAAATCCTATTATAAGCTCGCCCCCTGTCGATATCGGGGACAACAACCATTTCCGTGACCCTAAGGTATGGAAAAACAATGATACTTGGTATATGGTGCTCGGAACAAAGAAAAATCAACGCGGTAAGGTGCTGCTGTATAAATCTACAAATCTAGTAGATTGGCAATATGTAAGTGTTCTTGTTGAAAGTGATGGAAGTATGGGACATATGTTTGAATGTCCAGATATATTTTCTTTAGGAGATGTTGATGTATTACTTGTATCACCAGAGGGAATCGTCGATTATCCGATTTCAGGTTATTATGTAGGTAAGCTAAATTATGAAACCGGTCAATTTATTCATGGAGAGTTTAAATTGCTAGACTATGGACAGCATTTTTACGCCCCACAAACCTTTTTAGATCATAAGGGACGTAGAATAATGATAGGTTGGATGCCGATGAAAGGCAAGCAATTAAATAAAAGCTGGTCTGGATGCATGACATTTCCAAGAGAATTATCGCTAAATGAAAATCAACTATTATTAATAAAACCTGCTAGTGAGCTTCATGAGCTTAGAGACACATCAATGTCTACTGGGCAAATACAATTAGATAATGAAGATAAATGGCTTTATCATGGAAATTCAATCGAATTACAGCTCACAGTAAACTTAGCATATTTGTCTGCTCAGCAATTTGGCATCCGTTTTTTCTCATCTGATGAGGAGGAAGCTATTATTGGCTATGATAAAGCGAATCAACAGCTCTATATAGATTTATCATCCATTAAGGCTTCACCTTATAATAAAAAATATATCAATTTAAGTGACATTGAGTATTCAGCACTGAAATTACAGCTCATATTAGATCGCTCGACAATAGAATTATTCATTAATGATGGACAATATGTATTTAGCGGTCTAGTATTTCCGCAGGAAAAGAGTCTTGATATCTCATTGTTTGCAACAAACGGGACTGCTACTATTGAGCAGCTTAATTTATATTCATTAAAACAATAGTACAATTTAAAATAAATAAGGTGACATCCTAAAGATGTCACCTTATTTATTTTAAATCTCATTTAGCCTACGAAGTCGATAAGCATTCATCGCAAATTCTCTTAACTCTTCAACAATGGTGTAGTTGGCCCAAGCTCCAGCAATGGCGCCAATCCCAGGTACCACTTGCAGCATTTTTCGAAAATCGATAGCATCTCGATATTCAACCTGAAATGTATCCCAATCAAGATGTTTATAGTATTCTGTGTCTGAGCTCCAATGGTTTTTTTCTATATTCCAATTTTTTATAGACTGTAGTAATTGAACCCGATTGTTTTTGCTTGCATAGGTGAGTTGGAAAACTTTCAATATAAAAACACGTTCAGAAAAATGCTTCGTACTATATCCGTATGCATGAGCAATTTCAAACAGAAATTTCATTTTAATCGCAATTAAAGCGGGGAAATCAACCATACTAAGCATAATACCACCCGCTCCAGTGCCAGCACCCTCAGCCACTGCAATTTTTTGATACAGTGCAAATATTGCATTCGCTTCATTATCAGCAGCTTCTAGCGTATTATAACTTTTAACTGCTCGACTTGGTGTATACTCAGCTCCAAAAAGTGCGGTATGAATAATGGTACGAATCGTTGTTGTAATAAGCTTGTGCACTTTATTAGGTAGCAGATGATTTATCCGCGTTCCAATCGATTTAGACGTTCTTTCTAAAATGCCAGGTGCTTTAAACATTTTAAGTTCCCATATGTTCAGCTCATTCTGCACTTTTTGATCATAATTCAATATCTTACTCTCCTTTATAAAAACAGTTTACTCATATAGTCTATCAAGTTATGAGTTGATAAGTAATTAGACCTTTGTATGAAATAGTTCTATACTTATGCCTAGGTCAAATCAGCATGAATCAAATACATATATGATTTGACAGAGAGTGAACGCTCAAAATACATTTGCAACTTTAATTAGGATTTAACGTCAATTAAATATATACATTTATTTACAAAATATCGTTATATTGCTTGTAGGATATGATGTTTAATTATTTTAAGGAGTGGAGTTAATATGCTAAAGAATTGGCTTATTAGCAACCATTCATGATAATCAATTGTACTGGAGTTATTTATTAATATCCCTTATACAAAACAAATGATTAGTGACTATATATATTACATTCAAACAGAAGACATAGAAAAGCTTACTTCAATAATGTCAGTTGACGATTTACTTTACGAAGAACAACAATCTAAACAAATTATTAAAAACCACAAACTATACTTTGATAATTTGGATGATCTTAAATTTGATTATGTCGGTAATTTTAACTTTGAAATTACCGACAAAGCTAACAAAAGCCATATCATTCATATTTTATATGGTGACGGTTTAATGGGTATCTCCGATGAGCTTGCACCAAAATCCCCTTGACTAAGTATTTAAATCCTTAATAAACCATGCATCCATAGCTGAATGCTCAGAACCCTCAAGTGGCTCCTGTAAAAGCATAAAACCAAATTTTTTATACAATGAGCATGCAGCCGTTAATTCATGTAAAGTCTCCAAGTAACATTTTTCATAATGCTCGGCAGCAAAGGCTAGAGCCGTTTCCATTAGCTTAATTGAAAGGCCTAAGCCTTGAGCTTCAGGAACTAAATAAAGCTTTTGTAATTCACAAATACGCTCCTTAGCGTTAAATGGGGCAATGCCGATTCCACCGACTACTTTACCATCTAGTTCTACTATCCAATAATTAGCATGCTCAAATTGATTATAAAAATGGTAGAGGTCATTGAGCTGTGGGTCAAAATATGCTGTTCCAGGGATGTCTAATTTTAATGCTTCAAGAGAAGATTTTATTATGGTCATAATTATTTCATTATCTTTTTTTTGTATTTCACGAATCAACATTTCTGTATACTCCTTTAGCTGTTTTGTCTAAGTTCTGAAAATAATACTACTTGCTATCACACACGTCAACAACCTTGTTGTTCAATTTATTTAGAAATATGCATACTAGCTGGTAATTAATGAATAACTTCGAAAGAAAGAGAGATAATACTACCAATGTTTCATAAAACTATATAAGGGAGTAAAAAAATGGCTAAAAAAAAAGGATCTCAGTCAAAAGTTCATCAACCTATGTTAAAAAAGAAGAATGTCGTTGATACAGAAAATGAATTTGCTGCAGAATTTGGTGAAAGTCTATACGGAAGTCAAGCACGAGTAGCTTTTAATCAAGAGCGAGGAACTCAAAGTAAAAAAACGTCAAAATAAAGTTAACCATTAATCGTCATGTCCATCATACATGACGATTTTTATTATTCACAAAATAAAAATTTTAAAAGATGATTTACTATATTAAATAAATGTGAATTTGTGTATGATACGAGTAACATAGTTAAAAGGAGATATACATGATATCCATAATACAAAAGCCTTTCAATTCAGAAATGCAAGCTAGATTAGCTAACATTCATGATACCTATCATGCCAATGAGCTTTCACAAAAGCCACTTGAAGATTTACCACCATACATACACCTTATTGAAGTAGATGGTAATTTAGCCGGTTATGGAGTCGTTTGGGAGCTAGCATCACCAAAGGAGTTAATTCAAAAAGCTGAGCAATATTATTTTAGAGAGGATGAAAAGTATTTACAAAAAGATTTCTATATTGAAATCAAAAACAGTAAAAACTTTATTTTTATTGAAGCACTTGATATTTTAAAGGATTTCGAAGGAAAAGGTTATGCTAAGTACTTTGTGAATTGGCTTAAAGAGCAATATCCAAATAAACGTATGTATGTGTATTCCATCGATAAATCTCAAAATTTCTGGTTTAAGCAGGACTTTGAGGTGCTAGGTAAAACCCCTTGGATGACATTTAATTAGCGCTTATATGCTATACTTACTTTTATTGACATTAAGGCAGACTAAAAGAACTAGATGACTTCTCTTGTACATAGTGAATTCGTTTAGTTCTTTTTATGTATAAGATAGAAAACATTATTGATGCATATTCTGGTGGACAATACTATAACATTGATAAAATAATGCCATTCATGGATACAGCAGGACTTGAAACAATTCAATTCATGATATCGTCAAGAATTGTAGGGCTTATATAAAGGAGGCTATATATCCAGTGATTATTAGGACATACACAAAAAGTGATCTAAATGCTTTAACTCAATTAATGGACGAGCTAGGTTATCCGACACAACCAGAAGTGCTGTCTAGCAGATTAAAGCGTATGGAATCTAATCCTATGTATCATACCTTTGTTGCCGAAATTAAAGAAGAGATTGTCGGTATGGTAGGCATTAGGCAGTTCATTACATATGAGTTTGATGAAATCATTACACAAATTAGTGTATTAGTGACTAAAGCTGAATTTAGAAGACAAGGTATCGGCAAAGCCTTAGTTCAATATGTTGAGCAATGGTCAAAACATAACGGTTCGGACATGATTATACTGTCTAGTGGAATAAAGCCAGAAAGAAAGCAGGCACATGAGTTTTATAAATCAATTGGTTTTGATATTACAGGATATCGATTTGTAAAGAAGCTCTAAAGTAAATAATAGGTAATGGAGGCTCATGCTAAAGAAAATAGTTAATTTATTCCCTAGTGACGTCTTAGTTAAGCTTTATAAGCTTCTACCCTTTAGTAGACTTAAAAATTGGCTTGTATATAAATCTCAGGATAGGTTTCTCGTTTCAGTACTAGGTGTTATTACAAATGAAGCGGGACAACTATTATTGCTTAAGCATACTTATCGCGACGAGCCTTGGGGTATACCTGGTGGCTGGATGGAATTAGAGAAGCCTGAGGAAGGGTTAGCACGAGAAATTCAAGAAGAGACAGGATTTATTGTTGAAATTACAGGCATATCTCAAGCATTATTCAATACAAAACCTACTAGAGTTGATTTAATATTTAAAGGTAAGATTGTAGGAGGTACTTTTAAACCTTGCACGGAAATATCAGATTTCATGTATTGTGATGTTGATAATTGGCCAATAGGTTTACCTGAAGTACAAAAGGAACTTATAAAAAGTCAGCTTTAGAGTATACGATAAAAAGAGAGGAGCATGATATGTCAAAACATTTTAGAGTCAACTTTTCATTTGTTCTAGTGATGTTTTTACTTATGTTAATAGCTGCACCATTATCTGTTTATGCCAAGGAGCAAACTTCTTCCTTTAAAGATGTAACTAAAGAGCATTGGGCTTATTTTGCTATTCAGAAATCTGTTCAGGAGGGTATTGTTCAAGGGTATCAGGATGAAACTTTTAGACCAAATAACGATGTCACTCCTATTGAATTTATTATCATGTTTTATCGGGTTTACAATAACGAGCTCGAGCTATCAACTGACGAAGCAAATAATTGGAAGTCACCTTATATTAGCTTGGCAGAGCAATCAAGCTGGGATATAGATACCACAAAGTCTACATTAAATCGTGGTGAAGTTGCACGCTTTATTTACTCTGTCCTGGAAAAGAACAAAGAAACTGAAGCAAGTGCAATTTTATTTATGCTCAATCAAGGCTATTCCAGTGGTATTACGAGTGCGACAGTAGAAGGCTATGGTACAAGTCAATTGCTTACACGTGCACAGGCTGTAACCTTTTTGCAAAACATAAAAGCAAGCGTACCAAATTTAGAGGGCTATACACTAAAATCTAATGAGGAGAAAATATCTGAGGAGGAAGCTAAGAAGAGAGAAGAGCAATTGAATATTGAAACAGACAATCAAAATAAGCTTCTAGAAAATAAGTTTATCGAATCGGTCACATTACGAAATGTGAAAATTGGTGATTCCACCATTGACCTAGTTAACAAGCTCGGTGAGCCAAATCGAGTCTATCAAAACGATCAAATGAGTTATTATACCTACAATAGTGACTACTCACAATACGCATTATATTTTATTAAAAACGGTAGCGTTGAGGGTATGTATTCAAATGCTCAAAATAGTTGGTCCTCACCATATGTAGCTACAATTGGAACATTAGCGGATAATATAACTGTGCCTGTTCCGACTTCGTTAAGCTTAATTTATTATATTGATAATCATGAAGAGCATACTGTAGAAGGAATTTTATTAACAAAAGCTTCAATCACGCCATTATCAAATACAGCATCAAACGATGATGAAATCGAAGTTGCAAAGCAAATTCTTGATCTCACTAATGCGTTTAGAGTAAAGCATGGCCTTTCACCTTTAGTATGGCATGAGAAGTTAACTGAAGTTGCATATCAATATAGTGTTTATATGTATAAATATAATCACTTTGATCATTATTCCAGAGAAGGATTAAGCCCATTTGATAGAATGATGGATGAGGGGATTAGTTACCGTTCTGCTGGTGAAAATATTGCAATGGGTTATCAAAATGCAATTGAGGTTACTAACGGCTGGATTAATTCTCAAGGTCATCGTAATAATATGCTGCAAACTGGATACGACTCATTAGGAGTAGGCGTACATCATAAGTACTATACACAAAATTTTATTGGTTATTAGTGGAGTCAACTTTTACTAATAGTATAAGTATATTTATATAAACTTATGTGACCGACCAGACGTTACAAGGAGGTGCTAAATGAAGAAACAATGGTCAAAACAAATGCCGGCTACTCAATTTCGTGTAGCACGCCCAACACATCAGTTAAATAAGATTATTGAATTTTACAATAGAGGTCTAGGCTTAGAAATAGTAGGCTCTTTTTCTGATCACGATGGCTATGATGGGGTAATGTTCGGATTACCTGACGTCAATTATCACTTAGAATTTACGCAGCATAAACATGCTACTCCGATATTACCGCCATCTGAAGATCATTTATTAGTATTTTATATCCCCGACTTAGAAGAAAGAAATGCAATTGTAGCAAGGCTTGAGAAGATGGGATATAACGAAGTCGAGCCTGAAAATCCGTATTGGAAAATAAGAGGCATAACTATTTGTGATCCAGATGGATGGAGAATTGTACTTCAAAATACAAACGGAGTCTAGTAGTCAGATAGTGATAAAGTAACGAAGCTGCTTGCTAATGAAGGCATAGATATAATTGTTTCAAATCCCTACGCTCGAGAAGTGCTTAGTTAATTAGAGTTAGAGGACACGGACACTTTAATTATCACTTTGTTCATTTTAAATTACTATTAAAGCCCATCTTATATATTAAGGTGGGCTTCTTTTGTCGAAAGGAATAGCTATGAGCTTGTAGAATGAATCTTCTCTTTATTTATAATCTATAAAATGACATAGTTAATGTCGATAATACCATTAACAGGAAATTATATATAAGGGGTATCCTATATGATTATTAATTCAACATATCAAAATAACATTAATAATAATGCACAACCTATTATTCAAAGTAGAAATGAATGGATAGGTGAAAAAGATAAACGTATAAAAATATTAGATGAAAAGTATGAAAAAATTAACGAGCAAAACAAAAAATTTGCTGATCCTCATGCTCACATTTTTGATAAATATAGAAATCCTTATTCACCATACTTCAGAAGTGACTTATCCAAAAATGAACGAGAGGCTGCTTATAGGATGGAGATAGGTTGGGCGAATAGCGGTACAGGCGGACAATATAATTTTCATGATGCTGCCTTTCGTAACGTACAGCCATACGATCCGAATGAAGAAAGCATAGAAAAAAAGCTGTATAATCGACAACAGGTTAATAATCAAATAAATGCCTTATTGGCTAATAATGGAGTTACACTGCCTATAAATACTGATTTTACTATAACAATTGAGCCAAACAATTTCTCACTAAAAATTAGTGATTTGGAAGACGAAATGCTTACTAATCAAATAGAAAGCATTCTAAACAGCGGCAATAATGCTAAAGAATTGTTTTATCATATATTGAAAAGTCGTTCTGACGACTCAACTCAATTTTCAAAACAAAAATTAGATAAATTTTATCTTGTTAATCATATTAAATCAGTTACTGGGTACAATCTAAAAGATTTAGCTATTGAAAACAATACGTGTGTAACAAAGGGGATCTGTCTGCTCTCTCACGACATGACGTATATCGCCTCTCGTCGTTCGTATCACAGTTGTATAGTCATCAAACGTGCTAGGTTCCTGCTTAACCACGTGGAAATTACATTTCCTCTGACTACCAGACGCCTCATGTGAGGCCAGGGAACGGTATTGTAGGTAGTTGGAGTCACAACCTCTACTCTAGTAT
>Ga0182742_1001821_pt1 | contig 25751 bp, 23 predicted proteins | sample eDN5th37CBELigMG_FD_128880 | JGI IMG/M metagenome (GOLD analysis project Ga0182742, IMG submission 128880) | Enriched Miracle-Growth compost microbial communities from Emeryville, California, USA - eDNA 5th pass 37_C BE-Lig MG (version 2)... ...
CATCGACGAGATCCACCGCCTCCGCCCGATCATCGAGGAGTTCCTCTACCCCGCGATGGAGGACTTCAAGATCGACATCCGCCTCTCCGACGGCCCCCGGGCGCAGACGATCACGATGCCCGTAGAGCGCTTCACCCTCGTCGGCGCCACGACCCGCTTCGGGCTCCTGACCCCGCCGATGCGCGCGCGGTTCGGGATCATCCAGCGCCTCAACTACTACAGCACCGAGGAGCTGGCCTTCATCGTCGAGCGCAGCGCCGAGATCCTGCAGGTGAAGTGCGAAGGCGACGGCGCCCTCGAGATCGCGCGGCGCTCGCGCGGCACCCCACGCGTCGCCAACCGGCTCCTGCGCCGCGTCCGCGACTACGCCGAGGTCCGCGGCGACGGCGTCATCACCCGTGAGCTCGCCGACGAGGCGCTCCGTATGCTCGACGTCGACGAGTACGGCCTCGACGAGATGGACTCGCGCATCCTCAAGGCGATCATCGAGCACTTCGACGGCGGCCCCGTCGGGCTCAACACCCTCGCCGTCGCGGTGGGGGAGGATGCCGGGACGCTGGAGGAGGTCTACGAGCCCTTCCTCATCCAGAACGGCTTCCTGATGCGCACCCCCCGCGGGCGCGTCGCCACCAACCGCGCCTACCAGCGCTTCGGCTACGCGCTCCCCGCCGACCGCACCACCGCGGCGGAACAGCAGACCAGTCTCTTCGAGGGGTGACCGCCGTGGAAATCATCCGGCTGACCCTCGAGGATTGCCACCTCCTCGCGACCCGCTTCGCCGAGTACGGCAACTCGCACCTCCGCTTCGAGGAGGCGATCGCCGCCATGGACCAGCCGGACGCCACCCTCGCCCGGCTCCGCGCCCTGCGTCGTCTCGAGTGCCACTTCTCCATCGATCTCGGCACCCTCTACCACCGCTACCAGCACCGCGACGACCCCGGACTGCACCCTCTCGAGCGCAGCATCCTCGACTCGATCGCCCGCTGGCATCACGACCTCGAGGGGCAGGCCGAGCTCTGGGTCCTCGTCGACTATGTCCGCCTGGTCCGCGAGTTGATCGACGAGAAGCACACCGAACATTTCGAACCCGCCAGCAACGGCTGAGCACCACGCTGGCGGTGGCCCTGATGCGCGTGAGCCTCGCCCGCTCACGCACCTGAAGAACTCTTTCCGGTTGCCTTGATGCTGAGGACTTCCGACTTCGACTACGAGCTCCCCCAGGACCGGATCGCGCGCTACCCGCACCAGCAGCGCGACGAGAGCCGTCTCCTCGCCCTGCACCGCGCGACCGGCGCCATCACGCACCGCACCTTCCGCGACCTCGCCGAGCTCATCCCCGCCGGCGACGCCCTCGTCCTCAACGAGACCCGCGTCTTCCCCGCGCGGCTGATCGGGAAGCGGCAGGGCGGGGGAGAGGCCGAGATCCTCCTCCTCAACCCCGTCGCGGGGTCGGAAGAGAACCTCTGGACGGCACTGGTCCGCCCCGGCGCGAAGCTCAAGCCGGGACGGAGCGTCTGGATCGCCGACGAGCTGCGCATCGACGTCGTCGCCTCGGACGACGACGGCACCCGCACCGTCCAGCTCGTGACCCCGCTCCCCGTGGACGCAGCGCTCGACCGCTATGGCCGGATCCCGCTCCCCCCGTACATCGACCGCGAACCCGCGCCCGAAGACGCCGAGCGGTACCAGACCGTCTACGCCCGCGAGCGCGGTTCGGTCGCCGCGCCGACCGCGGGGCTGCACTTCACCCCCGCCCTCCTCGCCGCTCTCGAGGCGAAAGGGGTGCGGATCGTCAGCATCGTGCTCCACGTCGGCGTCGGCACCTTCCGCCCCGTTGAGGTCGAGGACCCCGCGGAGCATCGGATGCACTACGAGCGCTACCAGGTCACCCCCGCGGCCGCGACTACCCTGAACGATGTCCGCGCCGCCGGCGGGCGGATCTGGGCGGTCGGCACCACCGTCACCCGGACCCTCGAGACCGTGACCGGGGACGATAGCGTCGTCCGACCAGGCGAGGGGTGGACCAACCTCTTCATCCGCCCCCCGTACGAATTCAAGGCGGTCGACGCCCTGATCACCAACTTCCACCTCCCGCGCTCGACCCTGCTCATGCTCGTGGCCGCCCACGCGGGCTACGAGGCCACCATGCGCGCGTACAGGGAGGCGATCGAGGCGGGGTATCGCTTCTATTCGTACGGCGATGCCATGGTGGTCTGGTGAAGCCGAGTACGGCCGCTCCAAAGCCGTGCCGTAGCATGGCCCCGCTGACCGCGGCGAATCGAAGAACCCCCACGGCACGGCTTTACGCCACGCCGATTCTGTGTATACTGTTCGGTAGACCTTACCGTAATCGCCGCCGCTGGCACCTGCCTCCAGGGCGCGATATCAACCTGTTGGTGGCATTTAGGAGCAGCTATGATGATTCGACCCCGCACCCCGTTCCTCCTGGGGCTCGCCTGCACGATCGCCCTCGCCGCCTGCGAACCGACCAGCGAGCTCTCCGGACCGATCCCCGATGGCTGGTTCCGCGCCAACATCGAGGGTAGCCAGTCGATCGTCTACAAGGGGACGGGATTCTTCCACTCCAACAAAGACATCTCGAACTGGCCAGAGGAGCTGCGGCCCCGGTTCGTCATGGTCTCCGATGGTATCTTGGAATCTGCTGGAACGGGGATCGCCATCATCGGCGGCAACGGCGACCGGCCCGAGGTCGGGATTTACGACCTCGGCTGGTCCGAGGGCGGCGCCCACGACTGGCAGCTGGTATACTCCGTCTCCCGCTCGGACAGCATCGAGTTCTACGGCGCCACCTCCGGTGAACTCGAGATCACCCGCTCGAACCGAAACGTCCTCGAGGGGAAGTTCGACCTGACCGCCAGCGGCAACCTGGTCTGTCACAAGAGCGTCAGGTCGCTGCGCGTCGATCCGGACGAGACGCCCGAGCTCCCTTGCGCGCCCCGTGACCCCGAAGAAGCCACCCAAATCCAGATCTCGGGGTCCTTCAGCGTGATCCCCGGCACCCCGTGCATGGCGATCGCCGATACCGACAGGAGCAACACCACCGAACAGCTCCCTCCGGTGGTGGTCTGCTTCTGAACACGTGTAATGCCCCCGCTTCGACTGCGAAATCCGAGTCCTCGGTAGCTGTCTCGGCGGGGGTGGACTTACTGCAACGCACTAGCACTCATGCGGATAGTGTATTTCGACGAATCGGGCGATGACGGATTTCCCCAGTATTCATCGCCGCTGTTCGTGCTTTCTGCTATCTACATGCAGTACCTCAAGTGGAAGGAAAACCTAAGTCACCTCGTTGAACTCAGAGCCGAGCTTCGGCGGCGCTATGGGTTACCGATGAAGCTCGAGATGCATGCTAGACAATTCCTGCTAAACAAGAATCCATACAGGGAACTGGGTATCCCTGATGTTGACCGGGTAGCGATAATCGGGGAATTCTGCGACGCATTCGCATCTCTGGATTGGCGGATCGTGAATGTATGCATCGACAAGCCCAAAATCAACACGAAGAAGTATCAGGTGCTGGAATGGGCCCTAAAGCTGTCGGTGCAGCGTATCGAAAATGATATCAGATCTGCTGGAGAGCCTAATAGTAGGTTTATTATAATTACCGATCCGGGCAGGGTGGGAAAGATGAGGAAGACTACCAGGAAGATGCAGCGTTTCAACTACATTCCATCCAAGTTACGCCCGGGATCTTATCGTCGTGAAGTGGAGAGGCTAATCGAGGACCCGCTTCCGAAAGATTCCAAGGAGTCGTATTTCATACAAGCTGCTGATCTCGTTGCGCAGGTTGTGTATTTGTACAGCCTACTACAGCGCGGGGTGGGGAAATTCCATGGTAGGATGCCAACCCAGGTCAATGCTAGGCAGGTGGAAGATTGGATGACAAGGCTTCGTCCATGCCTGAATGAGAAAGCAGCTCCCCAAGAACCGTACGGGATCAAATTCCATCCTGCCGAATGAGAAAGGGCGACCCCGGGTGAGGCCGCCCCTAACACCACCTACGGTGCATTCGCACTTTGAGTGGTTCACTATCAACGATAACACAACTGCGTTGCCGCACGCAATAGGGTTGCTGCCCCCAGTTGCCCTCCACCTTTCGATCCACCATCTTTCAAGGCTATGATCGTTTTCGACCCCCAGCAGCACGGATGACAGAACGGGTGCGCGAGTTCGGCTTCGAGATCCTCGCCGCCGAGGGCGCGGCCCGGACCGGGAGGTTCTACCTCCCGCACGGGGTGGTCCAGACACCGGCCTTCATGCCGGTCGGCACTCAGGCCACGGTCAAGACCATGACCCCCGACGAGGTGGCGGGTCTCGGTGCCGAGATCATCCTCGGCAACACCTACCACCTCTTCCTCCGGCCCGGCCACGAGGTGGTCCGGGAGCTCGGTGGGCTGCACCGCTTCATGCGGTGGGACCGGCCGATCCTCACGGACTCTGGGGGGTATCAGGTATTCAGCCTGGCGGAGATCAACGAGGTCCGGGAGGACGGCGTCGTCTTCCAGAGTCATATCGATGGCGCGCGGCACCTCTTCACCCCCGAGCGGGTGATGGAGATCCAGCGGGCGCTCGGCGCGGATGTCATCATGGCGTTCGACCAGCTCCCCCCTGGCCGGGCGCCGCGCGAGGTCGCGCTGGCCGCGCACGAGCGGACGCTGCGCTGGCTCGCTCGTTGCCGCGCACACCTCGCGAAGCTGAGGGACGCAGACGACGACGGCGCCGCCGGTTGGGCGCCGCGGCAGACCCTCTTCCCGATCGTCCAGGGCGGCGTCTTCGCCGACCTGCGCCGCGACTCGATCCGCCGGATCCTCGAGATCGGGGAGTGGGACGGGATCGCGATCGGCGGGCTCTCGGTCGGCGAGCCCAAGCCTGTGATGTACGAGGTGCTCGATGTCCTCGAGCCGGAGCTCCCGCGCGAGCGGCCGCGCTATCTGATGGGGGTCGGCTATCCGGACGATCTCCTGGAGGGGATCCGGCGCGGCGTGGACCTCTTCGACTGTGTCGCGCCGACGCGGAACGGCCGGAACGGCACCGCCTGGGTCGCGGCGGAGGGGCAGGTCAACCTGAAGGCCGCCCGGCACCGGCTCGACCAGGGGCCGCTCGACCCGGAGTGTGATTGCTATACCTGCCGCACCTTCACGCGGGCCTACCTCCGTCACCTCGTGGTCGCGGGGGAGGTCCTCGCGATGCGGCTGCTGTCGCTGCACAATGTACGTTTCTTGATCCGCCTGGCGGAACGCGCGCGGATCGAGATCGCCGCCGGCAACTTCGGCCGGTGGAGTGAGGAATGGCTGGCGCGCTACCGCAGCGCGCGGGCCGCGAATTGAGGGAGAGACGAATTTGAATCCAGGAATCGTGGCGCTCTTGCAGGCGCCGGCCCAGGGCGGGGGCTCCCCCGCGATGTTGATGATCTTCCAGTTCGTTGCGCTGATCGCGATCTTCTACTTCCTCCTGATCAGACCGCAGCGGAAGGCGCAGCAGCGGCACCAGGAGATGCTCAAGGCGCTCAAGAAGGGCGACCAGGTGATGACCGACGGCGGGATCCTGGGCGAGGTCGTGCACATCGCGGAGGAACGTATCACGATCAAGACCGGCGAGTCGCGTATCGTCGTCGCGCGGCCCAAGATCGCGCGCGTCCTGAACGCGCCCGAGAATCCGGCCTCCTGAGGTGTGAAGATGGCTCTACACGAGATCCGGCTCCTGGGTGATCCGGTCCTGCGCAAGCCGGCCGAACCGGTCGCGGTGGTGGATGACGAGGTCCGCCGCCTGATCGACGACATGATCGAGACGATGTACGACGCCGACGGCGTCGGGCTGGCCGCGCCGCAGATCGGGATCTCCCGCCGCATCATCGTCGTCGACGTGAACGACGAAGCTGTCCCGGCCTTCGGGCTGGTCAACCCGGTCATCGTCGAGCGGAGCGCCGAGACGGAACGCGGCGAGGAGGGGTGTCTGAGCATCCCCGGGCTGAAGGAGATCGTGGAGCGTTCCGCGCGGGTCGTGGTGGAGGGGCTCGACCGCGACGGCAACCCCCGTCGGATCGAGGCCTCTGGGCTCCTTGCCCGCGCCCTCCAGCACGAGGTCGACCACCTCGACGGGATCCTCTTCCTAGACCGGGTCAGTCCGCTCAAGCGCCAGATGCTGCTCAAGCGCTGGCAGAAGGTCAAGCCGTAGCGACGGCGCACCTAGCGCGGCGAGGTGGCGCGACGGCCGCCTCGCTGCCTCCAGGTTCCCCAGCACATCGTCCGCACCGGACACGCGCCGCGTGCGGTGGGGGATCGCACCCATTGAGGTCTCTCCCGCGGCTACCCACCACCCCCGATCCACCCCACCCCCTCCGTACCGCCCGAGTGTGGCCACAACCCCCCGATCCTACTATCTTCTATGTTCTAGTTTCTATCGTCTATTTCCTCGGGATTTCATCGCCATGAGAGTCCTCTTCTGGGGCACGCCCGATTTCGCGTTACCGTCGTTCCGTGCGCTGCTCGGCGAGGGTCATGACATCGTGGGTGTGGTCACGCAGCCCGATCGCCCGGCGGGTCGCGGCCGCGAGTTGCGGCCATCGCTCGTGAAGCGGGAGGCACTCGCGGAACAGATCCCGGTCCTGCAGCCCGAACGCGCGCGAGGCGAGGAGTTCCTGCGGGAGATCGCGGCGCTGGACCCCGAGGTCTCCGTCGTCGTCGCCTACGGCCAGATCCTGCGGCGCGAGGTCCTCGAGCTCCCGCCCTACGGCTCGATCAACGTGCACGCCTCGCTCCTCCCCGAGCTCCGCGGCGCGGCGCCCATCAACTGGGCGATCATCCGGGGGTACGAGCAGACCGGCGTCACGATCATGCAGATGAACGAGGGGATGGACGAGGGGCCGATCCTGCGGCAGGCCGTCGAGCCGATCGGGCCAGACGAGCGGGCGAGCGATCTCTGGGCTCGCCTGAGCGAGGTCGGCGCCGCGCTCCTGATCGAGACCCTGGCGCTCCTCGAGATCGGTGCCGTCGAGCCGGTCGAGCAGGACCACTCCCGCGCCACCTACGCCCCGCGTCTGACGCGTGAAATGGCGCGGCTCGACTGGACGCAGGACGCCGTCACCGTGAGCCGCTGGGTCCGCGGGCTCGACGAGGTCCCTGGCGCCTGGACCACCTGGAACGGGTGGGATCTCAAGCTCTACCGCCCCCTCCCGGTCCCCGACCTGGACCACGGCGCCCCCCCCGGCACCGTCCTCGAAGCCGACGCGGCCGACCCCTCCCGCGGGCTCCTGATCGCCTGCGGGAGCGGAGGCGTGCACATCCGCGAGGTCAAGCCCGGCGGGCGGCGGCGCATGACCGCGAGCGACTGGGTCCGCGGGCGCGGCGCACGCCCGGGCGACACCTTCGTCTGAGCAGCCGAGATGTCGTGCCATCCCACGCTCCCGCGCCTGCACCTGGTCACCGATGACGACGTCCTGCGCCGCCCCGGCTTCGTCGCGACCGCGCGCGCCATCCTGGCCGAACATGGCCCCGCGGTCGCGCTGCACCTGCGCGGCCACGGCCTGACCGGCGGCGAGCTCTACCGTATCGGTGACGAGCTCCGCGCGGTCGCGGCAGAGAGCGGCGCGCTCCTCCTGGTCAACGACCGGATCGACGTCGCGCTCGCGCTCGGCTCCTCTGGCGCGCACCTCGGCCGGCGCTCGCTCCCGGTGATGACGGCGCGGGTCCTGCTGGGCGCCGATCGCTGGCTCGGCTACTCCGCCCACGACCCCGCCGAGCTGCCGGCAGCAGCCCGGGAAGGAGCTGACTATATTGTGTACGGCACCATCTTCCCCTCGGCCTCGCACCCAGGCGAGGCGACCGCGGGGGTGGAAGGGGTGCGGGAGGCCGCCAGCCGCGCCACCCTCCCCATCATCGCGATCGGGGGGATGACACCCGAACGGGTGTCTCGGGTGCGGGCTGCCGGCGCGCACGGCGTCGCGGTCCTTGGGGGGGTGTGGTCCGCCCCGGACCCGCTCGACGCCGCCGGCGCGTTCCTTACCGTTCTCGAGGAGGGATCATGAATACGCAGGTCGACGAGATAGAGGTCACCATCAACGGCCAGCGGCGGCAGATCGCCGCGGGGCGCTCCGTCGACGAGCTCCTGGCCGACCTCGGGTTGCACCCCCGCATGGTAGTGGTCGAGCACAACTACGTGATCCTCGACCGCGAGGCCTACGCCCGGACCGAGGTCAGGGCGGGCGACAACCTCGAATTGGTCCACTTCGTGGGCGGTGGCTGAGCCTTGCGGCGAATTCCTTGCCCCGGCGCGACCGACTCGCGGGCGCTCGCAGGGGCGTGCGCACCTCGATCATCATTTGAAGGCGAATAGAACCATGAGCGTAACCATAGAGAGTACCCAGCGCGATACCCCGCTCGTCATCGCCGGGCGCGAGTTCCGCTCCCGGCTCGTCGTCGGGACGGGTAAGTATCGCACCAACGAAGAGATGGTCCGCGCGATCGAGGCGTCGGGCGCCGAGATGGTGACCGTCGCCGTCCGCCGCGTCGACCTCGACCGGACCAAGGAGGAGGGGATCCTCTACCACCTCGACCCATCGAAGATCTTCCTCCTCCCCAACACCGCCGGGTGCTACACCGCGGAGGAGGCGATCCGCTACGCCCGCCTCGGCCGGGCTGCCGGGCTGAGCGACTGGGTCAAGCTCGAGGTGATCGGCGACCAGCGTACCCTCCTCCCGGACGTTGCCGCCACGATCGAGGCCGCCCGCACCCTCGTCGCCGAGGGGTTCAAGGTCCTCGCCTACACCAACGAGGACCTCGTCACCGCGCTCCGCCTCGAGGACGCAGGCTGCGCCGCCGTCATGCCCCTCGCCTCCCCGATCGGGAGCGGGCTCGGGCTGGTCAACCCCTACTACATCCGCGAGATCAAGCGCCGCCTCTCCGTCCCCGTTCTCGTCGACGCCGGCGTCGGCACCGCCTCCGATGCCTGCCTCACCATGGAGCAGGGGGTCGACGGGATCCTCATGAACACCGCGATCGCCGAGGCCCAGGATCCGGTGGCTATGGCGCGCGCGATGCGGCTCGCCGTCGAGGCCGGGCGCGCGGCCTTCCTCGCCGGGAGGATGCCACGCCGCGAGATCGCGGTACCTTCTTCACCCCTGACGGGGATGCTCGGGTAGGAGTTTGGCTGCCAGGGTGACCCCGGCCCGCTGGGCCGCGCTCGAGGTGCTGCGTGCGGTGCGACGCGGTGAACTGGCCGACGTCGCACTCGCCGCCGCCCTCGAGCGCCTACCCCCGCGCGACCGCCCCTGGGTCCAGGAGCTCGCCTACGGCACCCTCCGGCTGCGTGGCCGGCTCGACTACCTCCTCGGCCGGCTCGTCCACCGGGGGCTGGATTCCCTGCATCCCGACCTCCTCGACGTACTCCGGCTCGGCGCCTACCAGCTCCTCGAGATGCGGAGCGTACCGGCCTACGCCGCGGTCTCGCAGGCCGTCGAGCAGGCGCGCCGCGCCGCCGGGCCGGGGACGGCTCGGCTCGCCAACGGGGTGCTCCAGCAACTGAATCGCCGGCTGGCGGGGGCGGCACGGAAGACTTCAGACGACGACGCGGCCGCCGCGCACGACGTCGTCTACGACGAGTTCCCCGACCCCGAGACCGACCCGGTATCCTTCCTCACCACCTGGGGCTCGCACCCACGGTGGCTAATCGAGCGTTGGCTGGATAACTTTGGGGGCGCGGCGACCCGCGCGTTGGTCGAGGCGAACAATCGGCGCCCGGAGTTGTATCTACGAGCGATCGGGGTGAGCACGGCCGAGGCGGTCGCGCGGCTCGCGGAGGTGGGGATCGCGGCCGAGACCGTCCCGTTCGCGCCCGCGGCGCTGCGGCTCGCCACGCCGGGCGCCTTGCACGAGGCGTTGCGCACCATCCCGGCGATCGTGCAGGACCCAGCCGCGGGGCTGGTGGTCGATTACGCCGCGGTGCCGGCCGGCTCCCGGATCGTCGACCTCTGCGCCGCCCCCGGCGGGAAGGCGCTCGCGCTCGCCGAGCACGCCGGTTACCTCGCCGCGGCGGACATCGGGATCCGGCGCCTGGCGCGGCTGCGCGAGAACCTCGACCGCCTCACCGGACTGCCGGTCGGGCTCGTCGTCGCCGACGCGCGGCAGCCCCCGTTCCGCCCGGTCGACGCGGTGCTGATAGACGTGCCCTGCACGGGGACGGGGACGCTGCGGCGCCACCCCGACGGGCGCTGGCGCGTCGGGCCGGACGACCTCACGGCGCTGGTCGCCCTGCAGCGCGAGATCCTGCGGGCCGCCGCCCGGGTCGTGCGCCCCGGTGGACTACTGATTTACTCGACCTGCTCGCTCGAACCCGAGGAGAACGAATCACAGGTGGAAGCGTTCCTGCACGAACACCCGGATTTCATACTGGAGCCGCCGGTGCCCGGGACGGTCGCGCCCGAACTCCTCGACCCGGCCGGCCGCCTCACCGTGCGCCCCTACGCTACCGGGGTCGACGGCGCCTTCGCCGCCCGGCTACGACGGAACAGGTGATTTGGTATGCTCGGAGAATCGATGCGTCGCAGCCGCGGCAGGGACCGCAAACGGGCGCGGAGCAACGCCGGCCCGCGGCTCCGCTGGAAGCGGTGGCTCATCGCCACCCTCGTCGCGCCTCCGCTCGCCTTCGGGACCGGGTACGCCGTCGCGGCTTACGTGATCTTCCCCGCCGTCGCGGAGGAGCCGACCGGGTTGGTGGCGGTGCCGCGGCTGCACGGGAGCACCCGCGAGGAGGCGGAGCGCGAGCTCACCGGCCTCGGTCTCGCGATCGAGAGCGTCGTCGAGTACCCGCACCAGACCGCGCGCGCCGGGACCGTCATCGCGCAGTCCCCGCTCCCGGGCCAGCGCCTGCAACCCGGCGCGGCGGTGCGGTTGGCCGTCAGCTCCGGCCGCCCACAGCTCCAGGTCCCCGACCTCGTCGGGCTCCCGTACGAGACCGCCGCCCGGGTTGCCGAACAGCTCGGCTTCACCGTCACCCGCCGCGACGAAGCCGCCCCGGGGACCACGGGGCTGGTCTTCCGCAGCGAGCCCGCGCCGGGCACGCAACGCGAACTCCCGGCCGCGATCACGCTCTTCGTCGTCGCGGCCCCCGATGCCGCGGCGCCGGAGCTCACCGCACCCGGAGCGGTACCCGACTCGACCGTAGCGGAGAGGTTGTAAATGCGCACGCGCACGCGGCTCCTGCACCGTAACTGGATCCTCAAGGCCGTCGCCGTGGGGATCGCCCTCCTCATCTGGGGGGCGGTCAAGGCGGAGGAGCCGGCGCGCGTCACCGTGCGCGATGTACCGATCGAGGTCGTCCTCGGCGACGTCGGCTGGGTCCTAGCCGCCCCGCCATCGCCGCCGACCGCGACCGTCGTCTTCTCCGGGCCGTTCTGGGAGCTCGCACGTCTCTCCGTCGAGAAGCCCCGCATCGTCATCCCGATCGAGGAGGTGCAGGACTCCGTCGAGATGCGGCCGCTCCGGACCGGGTGGGTCCAGATCGACGGCGACCTGACCCGGACCCGGATCGAGGACATCCGCCCGCCGGCCTCCGTGCTCCTCCTCTTCGAGCGCGTGACCACCCGCCTCGTTCCGGTGGCGGTCCGTACGGTCGGTAGCCTCCCCGAAGGGATGCAGCTCGGCGGCGCGATCCGCGTCGATCCCCCGGTGATCAGGGTCAGCGGCCCCGCGCACCGGCTCCCTGAACTCGACTCGATCCCGCTCCGCCCGGTCGACCTCTCGGAGATACGGTCCGCTACGACCCTCACCGTCGAGGTCGATACCACCGGGCTCGAAGGGCTGCTCCTCTCGCCCCGCAGCGTCGACCTCGCGATTCCGGTCGTCGGCCACCCCATCCACTCCGAAGTCGATGAGCCGACGAGCGGTCCCTTCGCGACTACGACGTCGGGCAGGACCCGTCCATGAGCCGCATGACAGACCAGGCAATGAACGCCCTAGACGACGCGCCGCGCCCCGCGCCCGCCCCCGCCGCGCCCCTCGTCCTGGCCCTCGAGAGCTCCTGCGACGAGACCTCCGCGGCCGTGCTCCGCGGCGAGCACGAGGTCCTCGGCCACATCATCCTCTCCCAGGACATCCATCGCCTCTATGGCGGCGTGGTCCCCGAGCTCGCCGCGCGCGCCCACATCCAGACCGTGACCGACGTGGTCGACGGCGCCCTGCGCGAGGCGGGTATCGACCTCGACCAGATCGACGTCTTCGCCGCCACCGCCGGGCCGGGGCTGATCGGCGCCCTCCTCGTCGGGCTGACCTGGGCCAAGGCCGCCGCCTACGCCGCTGGGAAGCCGCTCATCCCCGTCCACCACATGGAGGCGCACCTCTTCTCCGTCAACGTCGAAGAGCCCCGGGCCGAGCCCCCCTTCGTCGCGCTCCTCGTTTCGGGCGGCCACACCATGCTCCTCTGGGTCCCGGAGTGGGGACGATACCGCCTCCTCGGCGAGACCCGCGACGACGCCGCGGGGGAGGCCTTCGACAAGGTCGCCAAGATCCTCGGGCTCGGATACCCCGGCGGCCCGGTCATCCAGCGCACCGCCGCCTCCGGCGACCCCGACGCCTTCGCGCTCCCCAGGCCGCTCCTCGCCAGGAACCAACAGCCCGGCGACCGCGATTATTACGACTTCTCGTTCAGCGGCCTCAAGACCGCGGTCCTCAATCAGGTCCGCGCCCTCGAGGAAGAAGGCCGGCTCGTCGAAGCCACCCCGGACCTGGCCGCCTCCTTCCAGGCCGCGGTAGTCGACGTCCTCGCCGCCAAGACCCTGCGCGCCGTGGCCGAATTCGACTGCCGCCGCGTCGTCCTCGGCGGTGGCGTCGCCGCCAGCCGCGCCCTGCGGGATCGCATCGCCGCCGGGCTCGGCCCAGACGGCGAGCTCTACGCCCCCTCGCCGCGACTGGCCACCGACAACGCGGCCATGATCGCCCGGGCGGCGCTCTTCCACTACCACCGCGGTGAACGCGCCGGCCTCGACCTGACCGCGCGCGCGGACCTACCCTTCCCGGGGCTCGTCCGATAAACTGAGATGCTGACTATCCTACACATCTCGGATCTGCACTTCGGGCCGCGCTACCTCCCGGCTATCGGCGAGGAGCTGCTACGAACGGCGGCCCGGCTCGATCCCGATATCATCGTCATCAGCGGCGACTTCACCCAGCGCGCCAAGCGCCGGCAGTTCGCCGAGGCGCGGGAGTTCCTCGACCGGCTCCCGCAGAAGCCGACCGTCGTCACCGTGGGGAACCACGACGTCCCGCTGTACCGTATCCACGAGCGGATCTTTTCCCCGGTTGCTCTGTATCGAGAGTACATTTCTGCCGAGCTCGACACCGTGCTGCTCCGGGACGACGCCGTGATCGTATCTCTCGATTCTACCAGCCCGCACCGTTCCATCACGAACGGACGCCTGAGCCGTCGCCAGCTGGACTTCGCTGCCGAGGCCTTCCGCGGTGCGCCGGCTGGAGCCATACGCATCGTCGTCACGCACCACAACCTCGCGCCCGCCCCGGACTTCGAGGGTGGCTCCGTCATGCACGGGGCGCGGCGGATCATCGAGCGCTTCGTGGAGATGGGGGTCGAACTCGTCCTCGGCGGACACCTCCACCGGGCCTACAGCGCGAGTTCGTTCGACATCGTCGAGGAGCACCCCCCCGGGAACGGGATCCGTATCGTCCAGGCCGGGACCGCGACCTCCTCGCGTGGCCGCGGACGGGAGCGGCTGCGCAATTCCTTCAACCTGGTCAGGATCGACAACGACGCGATCCGGGTGACGCCGTATCTCTTCTTCGACGACCTGCCGGGGTTCGCACCGGTCGCGGACCACACCTTCCCCCGCGCCGGACGCTGGCACCCCACCGACCACCTCGCGGATCGGGGATAGACGATGCCGGCCCTGGTCGCTCTCGCGCGCGGCGCCCGTATCCGGGTGAGTACCCAACGGCGAACGAAGCTCGCCGGGCTCGTCGCGTGCCTCGCTCTCTGCGCTGCCTCACTCGCCCCGCGCGAGCTCGCGGCCCAGGCACAGAACGGCCAGGATGGTCCAGAGTATGTGACCGCCGTCCGCTTCCAGGGGAACACCGTCTTCGATCACCTCCTCCTGCGCGAGGCGATCGTCACCGAGCCGACCCGCTGCCGGGTCCCGTTCCCCTTCTCGCTCGCGACCTGCACCTTCGGCTGGCTCGAAGACCTCCGCGAGTACGACGAGATCGCGCTCCGCCGCGACGAGCTCCGGCTCAAGCTGTTCTACTTCAGCCGCGGCTATCGCAAGGCCAAGATCGAGGCCAGGACGGTTCGGAAAGGGCAGGGGGTCGAGGTCGTGATCGACGTCGACGCCGGCGAGCCGACCCGCGTCACCGCGCTCGAGATCGAAGGCGGCACGGGCCTTTTGCCGGAAGGGATCGCCGAGAAGCTCCCGCTCCGCAAAGGGGAGCCCTTCTCTACCGCCGCCCTCGAGGGGACCCGCGATTCGCTGGTCACGATCCTCAAGAACCGGGGATACCCGCGCGCCGACGCCCTCGTCCAATACATCATCCCGGTCGAGGCCGACAACGAGGCCTGGGTCCGTTACGAGCTCATCCCCGGCGACCGCGCCCGGTGGGGGCAGATCGAGGTTCGCGGCAACGCCCGTATCGATTCCGCCACCATCCGCCGGCTCCTGACCATCAAGCCCGGCTCGGTATACCGCCAGTCCGACCTGCAGCGTAGCCAGAGCAACCTCTTCACCCTCGACCTCTTCCGCTACGCCTCGGTCCAGCCGAACTTCGACTTCGAAACCGACACCATCATCCCGGTCACCGTCCAGGTCACCGAGGCCGACCTGCACAGGATCCGCGTCGGCGCCGGGATCAACCAGGCCGAGTGCATCAACGCCGAAGGGCGGTGGACGAGCCGCAACTTCATGGGCGGCGCGCGGCGCCTCGAGCTCCGCGGCTCCATCTCCAACGTCCTGGCCGGGAAGATCGGCGGGATCGCCTGCAACAGCACCGGCGGCGGGCGCTACGACGAGCTCAACGGCTCGCTCGCCCTCGACTTCACGCAGCCCTGGTTCCTGGGGCACCGCAACTCCTTCGGCGCCGGTGTCTTCATCGAGAAGCGCAGCGTCCCCGAAGTCTTCGTCCGCAACGCACGCGGCGGCTACATCTCCCTCTCGCGACGACTCGGCCCCCGCACCATGGTCGGGCTCGCCTTCCGCCCCGAGCTCACCTGGCTCGACGCCGAAGGCGACCTCTTCTTCTGTACCAACTTCGTCTTCTGCGAGACCGAGGAGATCCAGATCCTCTCCACCCCCCACTGGTTGGCGCCGGTACAGCTCTCCTTCACCCGCGACCACTCCAACTCCGTCTTCACCCCGACCCGCGGCTACATCATGCGGGTCGAAGCCGAACGCGCCGCGCCCCCCTTCGGCTCGGATTTCTCCTACATCCGCGCGGCCGGAGACTTCAGCTTCTACCGCGGCCTCCGCTCCGGCGTGGTCCTTGCCACCAACATCCGGCCGGGGTGGGCCAAGGCCCTCGGCAGCGACGACGAGGCCGAGTCCCTCGGGATCAACCCGCAACGCCGCTTCTTCGCCGGCGGGCCCAATAGCGTGCGCGGCTTCGCGCAATATCGCCTCGGCCCCAAGATCCTCAAGATCGACGGGACCCGCCTCGCCGCACCGGTCGACGACGGCGGCGCGGGGTGCTCGCCGGAGTCGATCAACAGCGGCGCATGCTCCGCCGCGGGGATCGCCGCGGGCGAGTTCGACCCACGACCCGTCGGCGGCGCGGCGCTCCTCGAGGGATCGCTCGAGCTCCGGATCCCCCTCTTCACCGAGAAATGGAACGCCGCCGCCTTCGTCGACTTCGGTCAGGTCTGGAAGACCGAACAGGAGTTCCGGCTCCGTGACCTGATCTTCACACCAGGCGTGGGTGTACGCTACTATAGCCCGATCGGTCCGATCAGGGTCGACGTGGGTTACAACGGCACGGGGGGCGAGTACCTGCAGGTGATCACCAACGAGGTCAAAGCCGCCGAGGACGGCTCCGGCGTGGTCGACACCGGGAAGTTCCGCGTCCTCGACCAGGCCGTCTTCTGGAACCCGCGCCAATCGTTCCTCGATCGGCTCCAGTTCCACTTCTCCATCGGACAGGCGTTCTGATGAGCAGAGGCGGGCGCGCGCTACGGTTCTTCCTACTCGGGGTGGCGGTCGCCATACTCATCGTCGGCGGTCTCTTCTACTTCTTCACCAGGTCGCGGCCCGGCGTCGACATGGTGCGCCGCTTCGCCATCGCACAGGTCGAGAAGAGCATCGCCGGGCGGCTCTCGGTCGATCGCATCGCCACCGGCGGCCTCCTCGGCGGCGCTGTGCTGCACGACGTCGCCCTCACCGACCTCGAGGGGCGCACCTTCGTCCGTGCCGACAGCATCCGCCTCGGCTACCGGCTGCGGTCGTTCCTGGCCGGCGAGATCGTCTTCAGCCGCGTCACCCTCTACGGCCCCACCGTCGTCATCGAGAAGCTCCCGGGCGATACCCTCTGGAACTTCGAGCGGATCATCCCCCCCGGCCCCCCCGACCCCGACGGGGAGCGCGGTCTGATCCAGTTGAGCCGCGCCCGCGTGGTCGGCGGCACCGCGATCGTGCGCTACCCGATCGAGCCGGAGCCCGGGAAGACGATCGAGCCATCCGACACCGCGCGGATGATCGTCCGCCATACCCCCGGCGGTCCGCAGCGCGAGCTCCGTTTCGAGTCGATCGACGCCGACCTCCCGCGCATCGTCTGGGAGACACCGGCCGAGCCGGGTAGACTCATCGAGATCAACTCCCTCTCCACCCGGGGGTTCCTCTGGGTCGACCCCTTCGAGGTCCGGAACCTCCGCGGCGCGGTCACTATCCGCGACTCGCTCATCGCCTTCGACGTCCCGGCCTTCGCCCTCCCCGAATCGCGGGGCTCGGCGATAGGTGAGATCGTGACCGAAGACCCGCGGATTCGGTACGACATCCGGATCTCGGCCGATCAGCTCGCCTTCCGCGACCTCGAGTGGCTCTACCCGCCGCTCCCGGACGAAGGGGGCGGTCGCGGCGTCATCCGGATCCAGACCCAGCCCGAGGGGACCCTCTACCTCGTCGAAGGCGCGCGGCTCCAGACCTCCGGGACCAACATCGCCGGTACCTTCGGGATGGTGATCGGCGATACCCTCTACTTCACCCAGGTAGACCTCAGGGCGTCGCCCCTCGACCTCCGGCTCCTGCGCCAGATCGTCCCCGACGCACCCCTCCTCGAAGGGCTCCTCGTCGGGACCGTCGAGGTCGAGGGGCCGATCTCCTCCCTCACCACCCGGGGCGACCTCAGCTTGGCCAGTGGGAACACCGCCGGTCGCCGGGCGCGGGTGCGGTGGACGGGGACCTTCGAGCTCGCGCAGCCCTTCGCAGTCACCGCCCTCGACGCCGAGTTGGACGACGTCGACCTCCAACTCATCGCGCCTTATCTCCCGGACCTCCCGGCAGATGGCACGATATCGGGGCGGGTCCAGGCGACCGGCACCATGGGCCGTCGTCTCGAACTCCGGACGACCCTCGGCTATCACCCCCCCGGACTCGGTCCCTCCGCGGTCCAGGGCGGCGGCACTATCACCTGGAACGGTGGCCGCCCCGCCGTCGACCTGGCCTTCCAGGCCGATTCCCTCGACTTCCAGGGGCTCGCCCACCTGGTTCCCGCGCTCGGCCGCCTCAACGGCAAAGCGCGAGGCGACGTCGTCGCCCGCGGCGACCTCGACGACCTCGAGCTCTCCGCCGACCTCGTCGCCGACGCGGGCCATCTCCAGCTCCATGGTAAGCTCGCCCTCGCCGGTGACGCTCCGAGCTATCATGCCGAGGGCTCGCTCTCCGAACTGCGGCTCGATCAGCTCTTCGCAAGGGCGACGCCGGAGGAGTCGGGCATCGCGGCGCGCTTCACGGTGGCGGGCCAGGGGATCGAACCGGGTACCGCCCGCGCCGAGATCGGCATCCACCTCGATTCCGCGCGCATCGCCGGGATCGCTATCTCCAACGGCGAACTCGGACTCCGCATCGCCGAGGGGCTCGCCTACGTCGATTCCCTCATCGTGAACACCACCCTCGGCTCGCTCCGCGCCACGGGGACACTCGGCCTCGATTCGGACAAGGACGGGACGATCCAGGTGGTTGCCATTGCGGACTCGCTCAGCGAGCTGGGATCGATCTTCTTCCCCGACTCGCCCGAGGTCGTCGTCGACCCTGACTCGGTCCGCGGACGCGTGGCTGGCGCAGCCCGAATCGAGGCCGAGCTCCGCGGCAGCGTCGCCGCCCTCGAAATCGCCGGTACCGCGCGGATCCGCCATCCCTCGGTCGACGCGACGTCGGCACGGTCGGTCGCCATCGACTTCGGCGCCCGCGGGCTGGGGATCGACTCACGACCGAACTATCGCGTCGTCCTCGAAGCCGATTCCGTCGAGATCTACGGCCAGCGGCTCGATCGCATCGGCGCCATCCTCGAGTACAGCTACGGGAGCGGCTGGCTCGAGATCGAGGGGACCGGCACCGTACCGCAGCCGTCCGCCTACCACCTGATCGGCGGCTTCAGACCGCGGCCGGGGGAGATCGAGGTAGACCTCCGCGAGCTCCGCGCCCGCACCGGCCGCGAGGAATGGGGGCTCGCCGAGCCTACCCACATCCGTATCGGCGCCGCGGGGCTCGAGATCGAGGACCTGTACTTCTCCCGGACCACCGGCGCCGGCAGGATCGCGGCCAGCGGCCGCCTCCCCTGGGTGGCCAGACCGGGAGCCGACGGTGGGCTGGCCGGGAACGCGATCGCCGACCTCCGCGTCGAATTCCAGCAGCTCCCGATCTTCACCCTGCGCGAGAACAACGGAACAGCACCGCTGACCGTCGGGAGCCTCACCGGGAGAGCCGTGGTCGGTGGGACGGCTCTCTCTCCTCGGATCGACGTCCAACTCGGTCTCGTCGATACGCGCTTGGGCCAGCTCGACTTCGAACGGATCGATGCCCGCCTCGATTACGTCGACCGCCACCTCGACGCGAAGATCGAGGTCGTCCAGGGCGGGCGCGCCGTCCTCGCCGGGACCGGGACCATCCCCCTCGACCTGCGGCTGACCCCGGTCGGAGACCGCCGGCTCGACGAGCCACTGACCTTCACCGTCCGCACCGACGGTATCCCCGCCGCGGTCCTCGGCTCCTTCATCGACGGGTTCCGTGGGATCGAAGGCCGGATCTCCGGGATGCTCACCCTCGGTGGCACCACCAAGGCGCCAGAGATAGGCGGACAGCTCACCCTCGAAAACGGCGCGGCTACCTGGGCAGTCTCCGGGGTGCGCTACCACGGGGTGACCGGCTCGGCCCGCGTCGTCAACAACCAGACGGTGAACGTCGAGCTGACCGCGCGCACCACCAGCGGTACCGCCACGATCGGCGGGACGATGGACTTCCAGAACCTCACCGACCCGGTCTTCGACCTCCGGATCATTGCCAAGAACTTCCAGGCCGTGCGACGCCGTGACGTCGAGCTCGCGGCGAGCGGCGAGGTCCAGCTGCAGGGGAGCTTCACCCGTCCGCGCATCGAAGGCCAGATCAGCGTCGACCGCGGCACCCTCTACCTCGACGAGGTCTGGCGCCAGTATCAGATCGTCACCCTCGACGATCCGCTGATCTTCGATCTGTTCGACCAACCCTTCGCGATCGAACAGCTCATCTCCGACGAGGTGGTCAGCGACTTCGTCAAGAACATGAAGGTCGAGGCGGAGATCGAGATCCGTCGCGACTCCTGGCTGCGGAGCCGTAACCTCAACGTCGAGGTCAGTGGGCTCCTCCTCGTCGAGATGGACCGCAGCGCCGAGGAGATCCGCCTGACCGGGACCCTCAACGCCGTGCGCGGGACCTACGAGCTCTTCGTCGCCGAGAACCTCCCCGCGCGCCGCTTCCTCGTGCGCGGCGGGACCGTAGAGTTCGACGGCACCCCGGGTATCAACCCGACCTTCGATATCACCGCGGGGTACCGCGTCCGGACCACCGACCGGCAGCCGCTGAACGTCATCGCGCAGGTCACCGGCACCCTCGAGAGTCCGCGCGTCTCGCTCCACAGCGACGGCGATGAGACGATCAGCGAGTCCGACCTCCTCAGCTACCTCGTCTTCGGCCGCCCGACATACGCCCTCGCCGGAGGGGAGGCCCGACAGCTCGACTCGTATCTGACCGGCCTCGGCGCCGGGATCCTCACCCCCACCTACCTCGGGGTCTGGGCGATGGGGATCGAGTCCCTGGCATCCAACCTCGGGATCGCGGACTACGTCTCGATCACCCCGACCGAGGCGGACACCGTCGGGCTGGGCGATGGGCTCCGTGCCTTCGATCCCTTCAGCGCGCTCGGTCGCGCTCAGTTCGAGATCGGCAACTACCTCGGCGACGCCTGGTACATGGCCGTCACCAGACGCTTCGGCCAGGGTGTCAAACCCTTCGACTTCGGGCTCCGTCTCGAATGGCGGCTCGCGCCGACCTGGACCGCCGAGTTCTTCATCGAGGACCGCTTCGCGCGCCTCGGCACCACGGGGCTCGACCAACCCTTCGAATCACGTAAGGTAGGCGGCTTCTTCCTCTTCCGCGAATGGGGGTTCTGAGGGCGTGCAGCTGGAGTTGTACGGGCGCGGGCTTTGAACCCTAGAGACCCTTCGGGGGTATCACCGGGGCAAGGATTGGGGTATCGAGAAGGAGTATCTTAATGGAGCGGATCAAAGTCTTCCTCCTCATGGCCGGGTTGACCGCGCTGCTCGTCTTTCTCGGCGGTGCGATCGGCGGACAGAGCGGTGCCGTGGTCTTCTTCGTCATGGCCGCGATCATGAACTTCGCCATGTACTGGTGGAGCGACAAGGTCGTCCTCAAGATGTACCGCGCCCGCATCATCGGTCCCGAGGACGCTCCCGAACTCTATCAGATGGTCGATCGGCTCCGTCAGCGTGCCGGCCTCCCCATGCCGGTCGTCGCCATCGCACCGTCGGAGCAGCCCAACGCCTTCGCGACCGGCCGGAGCCATGAGAAGGCGGTCGTCTGCGTCACCGCCGGGCTCCTGCGCCTCATCAACCGGGAGGAGCTGGAAGGGGTGATCGCCCACGAGCTCGCCCACATCAAGCATCGGCACATGCTCGTCGGCACCGTCGCCGCGACCATGGCCGGCGCGATCGCCATGATCGGTCGCATCATCCAATGGGGCGCGATCTTCGGGATGGGCGGCCGCGACCGCGACGAGGGGGGGAACCCGATCGCCCTCCTCGCCATGGCCATCATCGCGCCGATCGCGGCGATGGTCGTCCAGTTCGCGATCAGCCGCCAGAACGAGTATCAGGCCGATCGGACCGGCGCGGAGATCTGCGGGCGCCCCCTCGCCCTCGCGGGCGCGCTCCGTAAGCTCGAGGCGTATGCCCAGCGGATCCCGATGGAAGTGAACCCGGCCGCGGCGCAGCTCGCTATCGTCAACCCCCTCTCCGGTGGCGAAGGGCTCGGGTTGCTGCGTCTCTTCAGCACCCACCCCAGCACCGAAGAGCGGATCGCCCGGCTCCAGGCACTCGCCGATGACCCGCGCTTCGCGCGCCTCTCGGCCTGACCCTGACCGGGATCGTGAACGGTAAGCTGTACAATGGTGCGGCCACCCCATACGGTGACCGCACCTTCATCATCATCAACCCCCACGCCGGCCAGGACTCGCCCTGTAAGCTGCGCCGCTTGCTCGGCGGCGCCTTCGCGGCGCGGGGTGCGAGCTTCGATATCGTCGAAACCCAACGCCCCGGCCACGCCACCGACCTCGCCCGCATGGCCGCCGAGCGCGGTTACCGCGCGGTCTGTATCGTCGGCGGCGATGGCACACTCGCCGAGGTCGCGGCCGGGCTCGCCGGTTCGGACGTGCCGCTGGCCATCATCCCCCGCGGCACCGCCAACCAGGTGGCCCACAACCTTCAGATCCCCACGGAACTCGAGGCCGCAGTCGACGTCGCCGTCAACGGCGTCGCCACCCCCCTCGACCTCGGCCGTGTCAACGGCAGAGCCTTCGCCCTCATCGCGGGCGCCGGCTACGACGCGGCCGTCATGGCCGCCGCTACCCGGCCGCTCAAAGAACGCTGGGGCTTCGGCGCCTACGTCTACGCCGCCCTCAAGCAGGCCGTCTCCGCCACGCCGGTCGATTTCGAAATCGTCGCCGATGGCCAGGAGATCCGCGTCCGCGCCGTGACCGTCATGCTCGCCAACATGGGTGAGCTCTTCGCCGACTTCATCCCCTTCGGTCTCCCGCTCGCACCCGAGACCGCCCGCTCCTGGCAGGACGGCTTGCTCGACATCCTCATCGTCGCGCCGCGTAACCTCCCCGAATTCGCCGCCGTCCTCTGGCGCGCGGCCAGACGCCAGTTCGCTGGCGACGACCGTCTCATTCACCTCCAGGCACGGGAAGTCTCCATCCGCTCGGAGCCCCAGATCGCGGTCCAGGTCGATGGCGACGCCTGCGGCACCACCCCGGTGCACGCCTACATCCAGCATCACGGCCTCAAGGTGCTCGTACCCGCCCGGTAGGTGGATCGGCCTGCAGCTCCGGCGTCACCCCGCGCGGGCGCTGGCCGCCTGATACCAAGTTCGGCTATTCAGACATCGTTCCAGCACAGCACCACCCTGAATCCCGAATGCCGAATCCCGTACCTACGCTACAGGCACGAAACAACCGTATTCGGTATCACACCTTGACGACGTACTCGCTGGCTCGCATCCTCACCGTGACACCCGGACCATACCACGGAGACACCCCATGAACCAGCTACACCGCCTCTGTTCGATAGCTCTGCTGGCAGCCGCCGTGGCCTGCGCAGGCTCCGGACCGGGCCAGAAGGCGGGGATCACGAACACGAACTCCAACGTCATCACCAGGGTTCAGATCGAGCAGCACAACCGCGACAACGCCTTGGAGATCGTCCAGGCTCTACGACCCAACTGGCTCACCACGCGGGGAATACAGAGCTTCTCCGGCGAGGAGGGCGGTATCGTGGTCTACTACGGCGCCAATCAACTCGGCGGGATCGAGACGCTCCGTGAGATCTCCCCCTCCGCGATCGAGCGCATCGAGTTCATCTCCGCAGCCAACGCCACCCAGAGATGGGGGACAGGGCACAACTTCGGCGCCATCCTGGTCGTACCGCGCAGCTCTAGGTAGCGACACCCGCGCGGGTCGACGCGATCACCTGCCGGATCGGGGGCGGGCCACGGACTCGGTACCCGGGAACGACGACGCCCCCGCGCCGTCAGCTCCGTCCGAGCTAGGCGCCTCGCGCACCCGGCCCCCCGTCCCGCTGCCCGTTTTCGCATCGGAAAATCTTGATCTCACAAGGATTTTGTGCGAAATTTCAGATCTGTGCCTGGTGCCGTGTGTTTCGATCGAACGACAGCGCGGCCGCCTCAACGAATCGATCGGGAGTGATCTAACATGTCGATGCCCGCAACCCAGATCCGTCGGGGGACTGTCCTCGTCTTCAATGGGGAGCCCTGCCGGGTGCTCGATTTCCACCATCACACGCCTGGTAACCTGCGCGCCTTCGTGCAGGTCAAGATGCGTAACCTCCGCTCCGGTAACACCTTCGAACACCGGTTCCGGGCCGCCGACACCGTGGAGCGCGCCTTCCTCGAGACGCAGGAGCTCCAGTTCCTCTACTCGGATGGCACGCACTACCACTTCATGAACAACCAGACCTACGACCAGATCGAGCTGGACGACGAAGCCCTCGGCGACGCCGCGGCCTGGTTGACCCCCAACATGGTCATCCTCGCCGAGTTCTACGAGGGTAAGCCGATCGGCGTCGAACTCCCCAACTCCCTCGAGCTCACCGTCGTAGAGACCGAGCCCGCCGCCAAGGGCGATACCAAGACTTCGGTCACCAAGCCGGCCAAGCTCGAGAACGGAGTGACGGTCCAGGTCCCGCCCTTCGTCAACGAAGGCGACGTCGTTCGCGTCGACCCCCGCGAGTCGAAGTACATCGAGCGGGTGTTGAAGTAAGGGATCAGGGATTGGGGGGCAGGGGTCAGGGAGGTGTTGGGGATTCGGGATTCGGGGGGAGAGTAAGTCGCAGGGCCGCTCAGGCTTGCCGGGTACCACGGGAATCTCGCCGGCTCCGAGTATCTCGGAGCGCGGGAACTCCCGGCCCCCCGCGAACTCCAAAGTGACCCGCTACCAACCCCGCGAAGCCAGCCTCACCCGGCACTCCAATATCCGCCGCGAGGCCGGCTTCCCCCACCCCCGAATCCTGAATCCCAACCCCCGAATGCCAAGCCGGCAGCCTCCTGACTCCCCTTTCACGCCGCCCTGATCAACCCACGCGTCTGCTTCTCCACCAGCGACGCATAGTATCCCCCCCGCGCCAGCAGCTCCAGATGCGTCCCCGACTCTATGATCCGGCCATCCTTCAGCACCAATATCCGGTCGGCGCCCACTACCGTGGCTAGCCGGTGTGCGATCACGAACGTCGTACGGCCCCGTACGAGCCGACTCAACGCCTCCTGCACCAGCATCTCCGACTCGGCATCCAGCGCCGACGTCGCCTCGTCCAGGATCAGGATGGGCGGGTCCTTCAGCAACGCTCGTGCGATCGCGATCCGCTGACGCTCGCCCCCAGAGAGGAGACCGCCGCGTTCGCCGACCATGGTGTCGTAGCCGTTCGGTAGGCGCATGATGAAATCGTGCGCATTAGCCGCCCGCGCGGCCGCCTCGATCTCGGCTCGCGAGGCGTCGGGGCGACCATAGGCAATGTTCTTCGCGATGGTGTCGTTGAAGAGTAGCGCGTCCTGCAGCACCACCCCGATCTGGCGTCGGAGCGCATGTTGCCGGAGCCGGCGCAGGTCCATTCCATCGACCAGCACCCTCCCGGAGACCGGGTCGTGTAGTCGTTGCACGAGGGAGATCAACGTACTCTTCCCCGCGCCACTCGGCCCTACCAGCGCGATCAGCTCCCCGGGCCGCACCTCCAGGTCGATCCCATCCAAGATCCACTCTCCCTCACGGTACCCGAAGCGTACCCCCTCGAATCTGACCTCGCCCCGCAGCTCTCCGGGCTCGATGGCGTCGGGCGCGTCCTGCACCGTCTCCGGCGCATCGAGGATCGACGCGATTGCCTCCAGCGAAACCGTCGCCCGCCGCAGCGTCTGATACACCCCCGTCAACCCCTCCACCGGACCGAACAGACCACCCATGTATCCGAGGAACGCCACCAGCGTCCCCACCGTCGCTTCGCCTCGCAGTACCAGCCAGGCCCCCACCCCCAACGCCGTGGCGCGCGCCGCGAGCGACACCAGGTTCCGCACGGCGCCGGTGCCAGTGTCCCGCGCCACTCCCCGCAGCACTACCCCGTTCGCGCGGTCGACCTCCCCCAGGAAACGACGCCCCTCTTCCTCCTCCATTGCGAAGCTCTTCACCGTCACGATCCCCGCCAACACCTCGTTGAAGCGGGAATAGATACGCGTCCACCGATCGAGCAGCGTCCGCTCCCGCTGCGTCTGCTCCCGCGCCGCCCACGCCCCCACCAGTGCCGGAAGTGGCGCGAAGAAGAGTACCACCAACGAGAGACGCCAATCCAAACGGAACATCAACACCAGCGAGAAGACCAGGTAGAGCACCGCCGGCAGCACGTTGAACATCAACTCAGCGAGCGCGCCCACCAGACCGGTCGTCCCCCGGTCCAGCTTCGTCATCAACCCGCCCACGCTC
>Ga0182742_1001822_pt1 | contig 25748 bp, 25 predicted proteins | sample eDN5th37CBELigMG_FD_128880 | JGI IMG/M metagenome (GOLD analysis project Ga0182742, IMG submission 128880) | Enriched Miracle-Growth compost microbial communities from Emeryville, California, USA - eDNA 5th pass 37_C BE-Lig MG (version 2)... ...
ACGATGGTGTATTCCATGGCGCCGTGCTCTTCGAGCTTGCGCACCACGTTGTTGATGGTCGACGCCTTCTGGCCGATGGCGACGTACACGCAGGTGACGTTCTTGCCCTTCTGGCTGATGATGGTGTCGACGGCGACGGCGGTCTTGCCGGTCTGGCGGTCGCCGATGATCAGCTCGCGCTGGCCGCGGCCGATCGGCACCATGGCGTCGATAGCCTTGGTGCCGGTCTGCAGCGGCTGCGACACCGAGCGGCGGGCGATAACGCCGGGGGCCACTTTCTCGATGATGTCGGTTTCTTTGGCGTTGATCGGGCCCTTGCCGTCGATCGGCAGACCCAGCGTGTTGACCACGCGGCCGCGCAGCTCGGGGCCGACGGGCACTTCCAGAATGCGGCCGGTCGTCTTGACCTGGTCGCCTTCGGACACGCCGGTGTAGTCGCCCAGAATCACGGCGCCGACGGAGTCGCGCTCGAGGTTCAGTGCCAGACCGAAAACGTTGTTGGGGAACTCGAGCATTTCGCCCTGCATCACGTCGGACAGGCCGTGGATGCGGGTAATACCGTCGGTCACGGAGACGACGGTACCTTGGGTACGAACATCAGTCGAAGCGCCCAGGCCCTCGATGCGGCTCTTGAGCAGTTCGCTGATCTCGGAGGGATTGAGTTGCATATTGACTCCTGGAATCCTGTTAGTTGCCTTAAGCGGCGAGCTGGTCGCGCATGCGGGCCAATTGGGCTTGTACGGAAGTATCGAGCACCTGGTCCCCGACGGCCACGCGCACGCCGCCAATCAACGACGGGTCGACAGTGACGCTGGGCTTGAGCTTGAGGCCAAATTTTTGTTCGAGCGCGGCCACCAGTTCTTGGACCTGGGCGTCGCTCAGCTCGAACGCGCTGGTGATTTCCGCCTGCGCCGTGCCGTCGTGACGATTCCGCAGCGCCGCGAATTGCGTGGCGATGTCGGGCAGCAGCAACAGCCGGTCGTTCTCGACCAGCAGCGCGATGAAATTGCGGGCGGCTTGCGGCAGTTCGGCCTTGATCAGGCCGGTGAACAGCTCGACGCGCTGCTTGTCGCCCAGACGCGGATCGGCCATGGCCTCGCGCACGTCGGGGTTGGAGGCAACCTGCGACATTTCACCGACCAGGTCGGACCAGGCCGGCAAGCCGGCCTTGTCGTCGCACGCCGCGCTGAAGAGCGCCTCGGCGTAGGGCCGGGCAACAGTGGAAAGTTCAGCCATGGCGGTCCCGGATTAAAGCTGCGCGCGAAGCTGGTTGAGCAGCTCGGCGTGCGCGCGGGCGTCAACCTCGCGCTTGAGGATCTGTTCAGCACCCTTCACGGCCAGCGCTGCGACGTCGTCGCGCAGCAGGTCGCGGGCGCGCTGGACTTCCTGCGCGGCGTCCTGGGCAGCCTGGGCCACGATGCGGGCGCGTTCGGCTTCCGCTTCGCGGCGGGCCTGCTCGATCAGGGAGGCGGCTTGCTTCTCGGCCTCGATGATGCGGGCGTGGTTTTCGGACTTGGCAGAAGCCTCGATCAGACTGACGCGCGCCTGGGCCTGGGCCAGATCGGCCTTGCCCTTCTCGGCGGCGGCCAGGCCGTCGGCGATTTTTTGGCGGCGCTCGTCCATCGCCTTCGTCAGAGGAGGCCACACGAATTTCATCGTGAACCAGCCCAGAACGAAGAACACGAGCATCTGGAAAATGATCGTCGCGTTCAGATTCACGGTCGTTCCTTTAACACCTTTCGGCTCCGGCTGCGCCCGGGACGGGGCTTACGGAGCACTCGATACTTTGCTGGGCGGCGATGCGCGGTAGTCCTGCACCGCCGCCAGCGTCATGACCCGCCTTTTCGCCGGCGGGCGGTGCCTTAGCCGACGAACGGATTGGCGAAGGCGAACAGCATGGCGATACCCACGCCGATCAGGAATGCCGCGTCGATCAGGCCAGCCAGCAGGAACATCTTCGTTTGCAGAGCGTTCATCAGCTCAGGCTGACGAGCCGAGGCTTCCAGATACTTGCCGCCCATCAGTGCGATGCCGATGCAAGCGCCGATAGCGCCCAGACCGATGATAAGACCGCAAGCGAGGGCAACGAAAGCGACGTTGGTCATGACAACTCCTTGGTTAGAAATCTGAAGTCAAAAAATTGAAAAATAAGGGGTACAGCTCAATGCAAGAAAATCTTGCTATCCCACGCTGGCCGGATGGCCAGCGCGGGAAATCCGGGGGATCAGTGGCCTTCGTGAGCCTGGCCGAGGTAAACCAGCGTCAGCATCATGAAGATGAAGGCCTGCAGCAGGACGATCAGGATGTGGAAGATCGCCCAGATCGAGCCGGCCAGGATATGGCCCAGGCCCAGGCCGATGCTGGCGCCGTTGAAGCCGGTCCAGGCGCCGCCCAGGAGGGCGATCAGCATGAAAATCAGTTCGCCGGCGAACATGTTGCCGAACAACCGCATGCCCAGCGACACGGACTTGGCGGCGTATTCGATCAGGTTCAGCAGCAGGTTGAACGGAGCCAGCAGCAGCGCGCCGATGCCGTGCGCGTGGAACGGCGCGGTGAACAGTTCCTTGACGAAGCCGCCCGGGTGCTTGATCTTGATGCCGTAATAGAACATCAGCAGCAGCACGCCCAGCGACATGCCCATCGGCACGTTCAGGTCGGCGGTCGGCAGAATGCGGTGGTAGTAGAGCGGGTCGCCGTGCTCGGCGCCCAGGCCGGTCAGGCGCCAGATCGAGGGCAGCAAGTCGACCGGCAGCAGGTCCAGCGCGTTCATCAGGACGATCCAGAGGAACACGGTCAGGGCCAGCGGGGCGATGAACAGGCGGCTCTTGGCATTGTGGACGATGCCCTTGGCCTGGTCGTCGACCATGTCGACGATCATTTCCACGAAAGCCTGGAAACGGCCCGGCACGCCGCTGGTGGCGCGGCGCGCGGCGCGCCACAGGAAGAAGACGACGATCAGACCCATCAGGCCGGACCAGAACAACGAGTCGTAATTGATGATGTCGAACTGAGCGATAGCGCTCTGTTTCTCGCCCGTATTGTTCAGATGCACCAGGTGGTGCTGAATATACGCAGACTGAGGCGACACGTCGCTGGCAGCAGCCATTTGAATCCTACCCTATTTGCTGTATGCCCGGCCCTTGCGAACCGGACGATTCCACGATTTCGTTTGCCGCAAACCTGCTCGGCGCTAAGACAACTTGCGGAACATCATAAGCAGGAGATAACCCTTCAATGTGAGTATCAAACCGAGCAGCGCGGCAGGCCATACGAGGCTGTCCTGCGCCACACGCGAAAGCAGCCACAACAGCAGTGCCGTTGCGAACAGCTTGATCAACTCACCAGAGAGAAAGGTAAAGGGACTGGCTTTACCGGCCCGAACGCTGACCGCCAGGCGCAATGCGAACAACGCATTGGGTATGAAATACGCTCCCGCCCCCGCCAGCGCCGACCAACCTGCCGCCGCCCCTCCGACAACCCCCGCAATTACCGCCGCTGCGAGCCCCATGGCGCCCTGCGCAGCCAGTGCCAACAAGAGCCCACGGCTCGCTTGAGCATTCAGCGCCGCGCGGTCCGCGTCGCTAAGTACCAGAACTTTTTCCGTGGCGCCCTGGTCCAACACTTCCATACCGTGGCTCCCAACCGGACCCTGCCGCATATTTTGCTGCATGGAGTTCTGTTGCATCAAACTTCCCCGCGTAAGCCGCAAAGCCCCGTAAGCCTTCTTGCTCCGTAAGCCTTCCTGCTCTCAATCTTGCTCCTGCCAGAACCGGCGCATTCGGCTTTTGGATATCGACGCGTATTTACGCCCGTATTTACGCTCAATACCCTCTCAACCAGCCGCCAAGTGTTCTTACCCCGCAAGCGTCAAACTCGCAGAGTATAGCTTGATTCTTTTTACCCGAGCAAATGAACTTTCGGCCGTTTGTAAGGTGTAAACAACGGTCCGCGCCGCCGTGAAAAGCGGGCGCCCGGCGCCCCCAGAGGAGACGCCGGGCGCTGTTCGCGGCCCTGCGCGGACGGGCTCAATCCTCCTTGACCGGCGGCGGCGCCCACTGGCCGTCCAGCGCGGTGTCCTGCGGCCAGTACAGGCGCATGCTGAGCAGGAACGGCGCGTCGGCCGCGGGGCTGGCGAGCCAGTTGGAGCGCTTGCGCTCGCCGGGGTCGCGCTGCTGGATGTAGATGTCCAGCGAGCCGTCGGCGTTGTACTTCAGGGCGTCGGTGCTGCGCAGCACGTAGCGGTTGGCGGGGTTGTCGGCAAAGCCGTGCTTGTCGTCATAGACGTGCAGCGACCAGTACGCGTTGGCCGGCGGCAGCTGCCCCTTGTCGAAATGCAGCACGTAGTCTTCGTCGGAGTTCAGCGGCCGGCCCTTGGAGTCGACCATCGTCACCGGATACAGCACGTCTTCCGGCGTGGGCGCGCCCAGGCCGGCGTAGGCGATGGCGGCGCGGCGCGTGTAGTCCGTGCCGTAGGTGCCGATGCCCGACAGCACGGTGTTCCAGCCATTGAGCGGCGTGGCCAGGCGCGACACGTTGTCGGCGATGCGGCGCCCCGCCAGCGGCTGGGCGTCGGCCAGCGCCTGCTGCACGGCCGGGCTCAGGCTGCCGTAGGAGAACGGCCGCCGGCTGTCCAGCCCGATGCGGCGCATGCGGTCCAGCATCGGCGTGTCGTTGGCATGCGGCGGGTTGTTGCGCAGCAGGTCGAAGAACAGGCCGAAGAAGGCGGCGGCGTCCATGCTCGCGGCCTGCTCGGCCGGCGTGCCGGCCGGCAGCGCCGGCATGGGCGCGCGCAGCCCGCTGCCGATGGGCGCGGCGCCCACGCCGGGACCGGTCTGCGGATACACGCTGCCGTCGCCGCGCGCGCGGGTAGTGCGCGTCATGGGCACGGCCAGCGGATTGGCGGTCATGCCGGCCTGGATCTGGTTGACCGCCGCGTAGTCCTGCGGGCCGGCCGCCTGGGTCCAGCCGATCAGCCAGCCGGTGGCCGTCGGGCTGCGGATCACGTCCATGCCGGCCGGCGTCGCGCCCTGCCAGTCGGGGCCGACGATGACGAACGATTGCGCGCCGCGGCCGTTGGTGCGCGAGCCGCGCGAGGCGAACACGTCGCTCCACATGTCCAGCGCCGACAGCACCGAATAGCGTTCGCCCGTGGCCGGCAGGTTCACCACCAGCGGCGCCCGCGACACGTCGAACCACAGGCTGGAATACAGCGCGTCGGCGCTGGGCCACGGCGTGTCCCCGGCGCGCGGGTCGGGATACGAGGCCTTGTGGCCGAACTGGTTCATCGGCGCCTTGCCGTCCAGCGGGCTCTGCACCGCCGTGGCCTGGCGGCGCGCCAGCTCCATCAGCACCATGGGATAGGCGTAGACGTAGGCGTCGATGGCGGTGTCGCGCAGCTCCTGCTCGCTCATCTGCGGCGCGGGCGCGGCCTGCGGGGTTTCGGACACCAGCCGCAGCGTGGAGCGCGGCGCCTGAGCCTGGACGGCGGTGGCGAGGCCGGCGCTGAGCGCGCCGGCGAGAATTGCGGCGGACCACCGGCGGGTAGCGATAAATGTACGCATGCAAGGCTCCTTCTTGGTGTTGTTCGTTTGAAGGCGAGCCGCCGCGCGTGACAGGGAGCCAGTTCGGTCCAGCCTCCCTGGCGCGGCACCTCGAGATGACGCCCATCCAGGATATGACCGAACCCGGGGCCTAGGTGCTGACCAAGCGTTTCAAGGCGCAACGCTCGGAAAACGCGTGGTTCAAAATGCAAAAACGCGCCCGGGAGGGGGCGCGTTTTTGCGTGCCGTTTTTGCGTGCCGTTTTTGCGTGCCGTTCGTGCGCGCCGCGGGGCGCGGCGCGTAACGGGGCTTAACGGTGCTTGAAGTCCGGCTTGCGCTTTTCGGTGAAAGCGGCCATGCCTTCCTTCTGGTCTTCGGTCGAGAACAGCGAATGGAACACGCGGCGCTCGAACAGCAGCCCTTCGTTGAGCGAGCCCTCGAAGGCGCGGTTGACGCACTCCTTGGCCATCATCACCGACGGCAGCGACATGGAGGCAATGACGGTGGCCGCGTCCATGGCTTCTTCCATGAGCTTGTCGGCCGGCACCACGCGCGAGACCAGGCCGGCGCGCTCGGCTTCCTCGGCGCCCATCATGCGGGCGGTCAGCGCCAGGTCCATGGCCTTGGCCTTGCCCACCGCGCGCGGCAGGCGCTGGGTGCCGCCGGCGCCGGGGATCACGCCCAGCTTGATTTCGGGCTGGCCGAACTTGGCGCTGTCGGCGGCGATGATGATGTCGCACATCATGGCCAGTTCGCAGCCGCCGCCCAGGGCGTAGCCGGCCACCGCGGCGATCACCGGCTTGCGGATGCGCTTGAGCGTCTCCCAGTTGCGGGTGATGTATTCGCTGCCGTAGACGTCCATGTACGACCAGCTTTTCATCGCGCCGATGTCCGCGCCCGCGGCGAAGGCCTTTTCGCTGCCGGTGATGACCACCGCGCCGATGCCGGGATCGGCCTCGAAGGCCAGCAGCGCGGCGCCGAGCTCGTCCATCAGTTGATCGTTCAGCGCGTTCAGCGCCTTGGGACGGTTAAGCGTCAGCAGGCCGACGCGGCCCCGGGTTTCGACCAGTACAAACGACTCGCTCATCACATGTCTCCGATATGGTGTGAAAGTAAGGCTATGAAATAAGATGCGGCTATGGAAAAAGACCAAGCTCCGCCGCTACTTTACCGCCTCGCGCCCTTCGACCCCGCCGGACACCGCTACCGGATAACCCTAACCATCCCCGCGCCCTCTCCGGACGGCCAGCGCCTGTCGCTGCCGGCCTGGATTCCGGGCAGCTACCTGATCCGCGATTTCTCGCGCCAGATCGAATCGCTGACGGCCTATGCCGGCGCGCGCCGGGTGCCGGTCGAGAAAACGGACAACCACACCTGGCGGGCCGCGGCCTGCGACGGCCCGCTGCGCGTGGAGTACGTGGTCTACGCCTGGGACCTGTCGGTGCGCGGCGCGCACCTGGACGAAACCCACGGTTTCTTCAACGGCACCAGCGTGTTCCTGCGCGTCCACGGACACGAGCACCTGCCCTGCCTGGTTGACCTGGCGCCGCCGCGCGGCATCGAAGGCTGGAAGGTCTACACCAGCCTGCCCGAGGCCCGCGGCCACCGCGGCGCGGCCCGCCGCCACGGCTTCGGCCTGTACCTGGCGCCGGACTACGACGCGCTGATCGACCATCCGGTGGAAATGGGCACGCCGCAGGTCGCCAGCTTCACCGCGCACGGCGCCGAGCACGAACTGGTGTTCACCGGCGTCGCCCCCAACCTGGACCTGGACCGCATCGTCGCGGACGTGCGCAAGATCTGCGAAACCCAGATCGCGTTCTTCGAACCCCGCACCCGCCGCGCGCCGTTCCTGGACAGCGCCGAGCGCTACGTCTTCATGACCATGGTCACCGGCGACGGCTACGGCGGCCTGGAACACCGCGCCAGCACCGCGCTGATGACCTCGCGCAAGGACCTGCCGGTGCTGGGCCAGCAGGGCCAGGGCGAAGGCTACCGCGGCTTCCTGGGCCTGGTCAGCCACGAGTACTTCCATACCTGGAACGTCAAGCGCATCAAGCCGCAGGCCTTCGCGCCCTACGACCTGTCGCAGCCCGACCTGACGCGCCTGCTGTGGGTCTTCGAAGGCTTCACTTCCTACTACGACGACCTGCTGCTGCTGCGCTCGGGCGCCATCACCCGGCCCGACTACCTGCGGCTGCTGGCCAAGACCATCTCCAGCGTGGCGCGCACGCCGGGCCGAGGCAAGCAGTCGGTGGCGGAAAGCTCCTTCGACGCCTGGACCCGCTATTACAAGCAGGACGAAAACTCGCCCAACGCGCTGGTCAGCTACTACACCAAGGGCGCGCTGGTGGCGCTGGGGCTGGACCTGCTGATCCGCAACCAGAGCGCCGGCGCGCATTCGCTGGACGACGTCATGCGCCTGCTATGGGAGCGCTATGGCCGCGACTTCTACCGCGGCAAGCCTCAGGGCCTGCCCGAAGACGGCCTGCCCGCGCTCATCGAAGAAGCCACCGGCGTCGACGCGCGCCGCTTCATCGCGCGCCATGCCTACGGCACGGCCGACGTGCCGCTGGCCGAGCTGCTGGCGCCGCAGGGCGTGACACTGCAATGGAAGGCGGCGGCCAACATCCCGTCGCTGGACGCGCGCACCCGCAAGCAGGGCGACTCGCTGGCGCTGGCCACGGTGCTGGAAGGCGGCGCCGCGCACAAGGGCGGCCTGTCGGCCGGCGACGTGCTGGTGGCCATCGACGGGCTGCGCGTGGACGCGCCGGCCGGGCTGGACCTGCTGCTGGCGCAGTACCGGCCGGGCGAGCGGGTCACGGTGCACGTGTTCCGCCGCGACGAACTGCGGTCGTTCCGCGTCAGGCTGGCCGCGCCGGACGCCTCGGAGTGCGTGCTGACTTGACGGCCTGGCGGCCGGACGCCTGCGGCCCGCCGCGCAGCGCGCGTCGCAGGGCCGGCGCGGCCTGCTGCAGATAGCGCCACAGGCGGTTCGAGACCGGCCCCTGCGCCCGGTCGGCGCGCCGCGCCGCCACCAGTTCCTCGACGCTGCCCGGCAGATGCGGATTGGCGATGGACAGCAGCCGGCCGTCGCGCAATTCCTCTTCGACCAGGAAGCGCGGCAGATGGCCCCAGCCCATGCCCTGCAGGATGATCTCTTTCTTCATGAGCTGGTCCGCGACCGTGCAGCGGCGCGCGCCGGCGATGGTGAAGTAGTCGCGCGGCGGCGTATGCCTGGCGGTATCGCGCATGACGCACTGCGTGTACTCGCGCATCTGCGCCGGGCCGAGGGTGCGCGGCGCGGGTTCGCGCAGCAGGCCGGGCGCCGCCACCGGCACGAAAGCCACCTTGGCCAGGTCGACCCATTCGATGCGGGCGTCGCTCTTGTCCACGCGGTGCAGGATGAGATCGGCCTCGCCGTCTTCCAGGCGTTCCATCGGGCCGGCCACGGCCTCGAAGTGCAGATCCAGCCGCGTGGCGGGGCAGCCCGCGAAGAACCGGCTCAGCAGCCCCAGCACGTATGGGCGCGGGCAGAAATCTCCGATCACCACGCGCAACTCGGTTTCCTCGCCCACGGCCAGCTGTTCGGCGTGCGCGCGCAGGCCGGCAAGCTCGACCAGCAGCGATTGGGCGCGTTCGTGGAAAGAGCGGCCGGCGTCGGTCAGCGCGACGCGGTAGCCGCCGCGGTCCAGCAGGGCAAGGCCGAGCTGCCGTTCCAGTTTCGCCACGGCGGCGAACACCGCCGGATGCGAGCGGTGCAGCGACGCGGCTGCGGCCTGGAAGCCGCCTTCGCGCACCACGGCGTCGAAGCATTGCAGGTCGTGCAGCGTGAATTCGCTCATGTCAGTTTTTCCGACAATGTCTGTGGAAACTTTGTAATTTCTTCTTGATGGCCGCGCAACTAATCTTTGCCTCACCCGAACACCGCGAGGCCATCATGCAAGACGCATTCTTTTTCACCACGGGCGACGGCGCCCGCATCGCCTACCGCTACGACGGCGACGCCGACCAGCCGACGCTTATCCTGTCGAACTCGATCGGCACCACGCTGCATATGTGGGACGCGCAGATCCCGGCGCTATCGCGCCGTTTCCGCGTGCTGCGCTACGACTTCCGCGGCAACGGCGCCTCCAGCGTGCCGGCCGGCCCCTATTCGCTGGACCGCCTGGGCCGCGACGTGCTGGAGCTGATGGACGGCCTGGGGATCGCGCGCGCCCACTTCCTGGGCCTGTCGCTGGGCGGCATCGTCGGGCAATGGCTGGGCGTGCATGCCCCGCAGCGCCTGGACCGCCTGGTGCTGAGCAACACCTCGGCCTATCTCGGGCCGGCACCCCAGTGGGACGAGCGCATCGCCGCCACGCTGCAGGCACCCGACATGAAGGAAACCGCCGAAGGCTTTCTGCGCAACTGGTTTCCGCCCGCCATGCTGCGCGACGGCGAGCCCAACGTGGAGAAATTCCGCGCCATGCTGCTGGCCACCGACAGGCACGGGCTGGCCGGCCTGTTCGCGGCGGTGCGCGACTACGACCTGCGTCGCACCATCGCGCTGATCCCGACTCCCACGCTGGTCATCGCCGGCCAGCACGATACGGTGACGGCCGCCAGCCACAGCGAACGGATCGCCGCGGCGATCCCCGGCGCCAGGCTGCTGGTGCTGCCGGCCGTGCACCTGTCCAACGTCGAGTTCCCGCAGGAGTTCGAACGCGCTGTGCTGGAATTCCTGCCGGCGCCCTGACCGCGCCGGCTAGGCGCGCTCCCAGCGCCGCTGGATGGCCTTGGCCGCCACCACGCCGTCGGCCAGGGACGTGACCACGCAGGGATGCATGCGGTTGGCCACTTCGCCCACGGCGTAGATGTCGGGCACGCTGGTCTCGGCGGTGGCGAAATCGGTGCGGATGTAGCCGCGCGCGTCGCGCGCCAGCTGCAGGCTGTCGGCGAAACCCGCCTGGGGCTCCCAGCCGTAGAACACCAGGATCAGGTCGTAGCGGCGCCCGTCGACGCTGCGCGCGGCCGGATCGACCCGGTACGGGCCGATGCGCACGCCGTCGCGGCCGGCGCGCGTCACCCATTGCTGCTGGGCGCGGACGCTGCGGGCGTAGAGATGCACGGCGCGCGCGCCGCGGTTGCGCACGTAGACGAAATTCTCGAAAGCGTTGTCGCCCCCGCCCAGCACCGCCACCGACAGGTCCGAGTAGTCCTGCGCCACGATGGGCGAACCCGGCCCGATCAGCACGCCCGGCCAGGTCGCGCCGGGCGGGTGGTCCGGCAGCCCCTTGGCGCGCACGCCCGAGGCGATGACCAGGGTGCGCGCCCGCGCCAGGCTTTCGTCGCCGTCGGGACCGGCCAGGCGGGCCTCGATGCCGCCCTTGCACGGCCGCACCGCGGTGACGCGGGTCTCCAGGCGCAGCGGCACGCCGGCGGCGCGCACGCTGGCGTCGATGTTGGCGGCCACCTGCTGGCCGGTGACGCCGGGCAGCACGGCGATCCAGTCGTCGGGGAATGGATTGTCGTTGCCCAGGCCGCCGAGGCGGGCGCCGGCCTCGATCAGTAACGGGGACAGGCCGAGCCTGGCCAGCCACAGCGCGCAGGAGGCGCCGGCCGGGCCGCCGCCTACAATCACCGTATCGTGCATCTGTTGCATTTCACCCCTTGTTGACCGCGGCGCGCCCGCGCATGGCCGGATTGTAGCCAGCGGGCTGCCCCCTTCCCGCCGCCGCCTTACAATTCCCGGCTACGCCATCCAGGTTTTCATCATGCCCACACGCCGCATCATCCTTTCCGGGCTCGCGCTCGACGCCCGCATCGGCATCCTCGAGCACGAGCGCCGCGCCACCCAGCCCCTGCATGTCGACGCCGAATTCGACGTGGACATCCAGCGCGCGGTCGACGACCACGACATCCACAGCGTGCTCGACTACCGCCGCCTGCGCGAGGCCATCGTGGAGGAATGCACCCAGGCCCACGTGAACCTGATCGAAACCCTGTCCGAGCAGGTGGCCGCCCGCCTGCTGGCCGACTTCCAGGAAATCCGCGCGCTGCGCCTGCGCATCAGCAAGCCCATGGCGTTCTCCGACTGCGCCGCAGTCGGCGTGGAAATCCAGATCACGCGCTGACCATGAACGATATCGCCTCCCCCGGCCTGCGCACCGCGGCCGAAGAAAAGAAACTCCGCCACGAAGGCAACAAGCTGACCAAGCGGCTGGCCCGCGAAACCACGCGCGCCCTGTCCGACTACAACATGATCGAGGCCGGCGACCGCGTGATGGTGTGCCTGTCCGGCGGCAAGGACTCCTACGCGCTGCTCGACATCCTGATGCAGCTGCAAAAGCGCGCGCCGTTTCCGTTCGAGCTGGTCGCGGTCAACTTGGACCAGAAGCAGCCGGGCTTTCCGGCCGACATCCTGCCGCGCTACCTGACCGAACTGGGCGTGCCCTTCCACATCGAGACGCAGGACACCTACTCCATCGTCACGCGCGTGCTGGAAGAAGGCAAGACCATGTGCTCGCTCTGTTCGCGGCTGCGCCGCGGCATCCTGTACCGCGTGGCCTCGGAACTGGGCGCGACCAAGATCGCGCTGGGCCACCACCGCGACGACATCCTGGGCACCTTCTTCCTGAACCTGTTCTACGGCGGCAAGGCCAAGGGCATGCCGCCCAAGCTGGTGTCCGACGACGGCCGCCACACGGTGATCCGTCCGCTGGCCTACGTGCCCGAGACCGACCTGATCGCCTATGCGGAACTCAAGCAGTTCCCCATCATCCCGTGCAATCTGTGCGGCTCGCAGGAGAACCTCAAGCGCAAGGAGGTCGGCCGCATGATCCAGGAATGGGACCGGCAGCATCCGGGCCGCTCGTGGAATGTGTTCAACGCGCTGTCGCGCGTGGTGCCCTCGCACCTGATGGACCGCGACCTGTTCGATTTCGTGGGCCTCAAGCCCACCGGCCTGCCCGACGCCAATGGCGACACCGCGTTCGACGCCGTGGACCCGGAAGCGGACGGCGCCGACGCCTGCGGCGATACCGCGCCGCAGGGCATGGTCGAGAAGAAGGTGACGTTCTCGCGCTTGTGAACGGGCGTCAGGCCAGCACCCGCACCGGTTGCCCCGCCTGCCAGGCTTTCACGGCTTCCAGCGCGTTCTGGTAGAACGCCTCGAAATTCTCGCGGCTGACGTAGCCCAGGTGCGGCGTGAGGATCACGTTGTCGAGGTCGCGCACCGTGTCGGTGGGCGACAGCGGCTCTTCGGGATAGACGTCCAGCCCCGCGCCGGCGATGCGGAATTTCACCAGCGCGTCCATCAGCGCTTCCTGGTCCACCAGGCCGGCGCGCGAGGTGTTGACGAGATAGGCGGTGGGTTTCATGGCGGCCAGCGCCGCGGCGTCGACCACGTGGCGGGTGCGCTCGGAAAGAATCAGGTGCAGGCTGACCACGTCGGACGTGGCGAACAGTTCGTGCTTGTCCACCCGCGCCACGCCGGCGGCCGCGGCGCGTTCGTCGGTGAGGTTGGGGCTCCAGGCCACCACGTCCATGCCGAAGGCCTGGCCCACCTTGGCCACCGCCGTGCCCAGCTTGCCCAGGCCCAGCACGCCCAGCCGCTTGCCGGCCAGCGGCTCGGGCATGGCCGTCTGCCACATGCCGCGGCGCATGGCCGCGTCTTCGGCCGGCAGGTGCTTGAACAGTCCGAGGATGTGCGCCCAGGCCAGCTCCGCGGTGGCGGTGGCGGCCTCGGGGCTGCCGGGCGCGCCGCACACCACGATGCCCTGCGCGGCGCAGGCCTGCATGTCGATGGCGTTGTTGCGCATGCCGGTGGTGATCAGCAGGCGCAGCCCGGGCAGCGCGCGGATGCGCTCGGCCGGGAACGGCGTGCGCTCGCGCATGGCGACGATGACGTCGAAGCTCTCGAGCGTGGCCTCGACCTGCTCGGGCGGAATGTAGTTGTTGAAAATCTGCACCTCGGCGTCGCCGCCCAGCGAGGTCCAGTCGGCGTAGCGCCGGGCTACGTCGTGATAATCGTCGAGTATTGCGATTTTCAATGCGGTCTCCGGGTGGCGTGGCGCTTGCGGCGCCAGCCTCCCGGCCGGCGGCGCGCGCCGGTCAGTTCAGTCGGGCCTTGAGCTGCTCCAGGGGCAGCGCGCCACTGGTGCGCGTGCCGTCGGCGAAGAACAAAGTGGGCGTGCCGCGCACCATCAGGCGCTGGCCCAGGGCCAGCAGTTCGGCCTCGGGCACGTCGCAGCTGGCGGCGGCCGGCTTGCGTCCGCGCAGCATCCAGTCGTCCCAGGCCGCGCCCGGGTCCTTGGCGCACCAGACGTCGCGCACCTTGTCCTTGGAATCGGCCGACAGGATGGGATAGAGGAAGGTGTAGACGGTCAGGTTGTCCACGTCTTCCAGCGTCTTGCGCAGCTGCTTGCAATAGCCGCAGTTGGGGTCTTCGAAAATCGCCACCTTGCGCGAGCCGTCGCCCTTGACCTGCTTGATGGCCAGTTCCAGCGGCAGATCGTCGAACTTCACGGCGCTCAGCCGCTCCAGCGATTCGCGGGTGACGTCGCGGCGCGTCATGGCGTCGATCAGCGGACCTTCCATGACCCAGGTGACTTTCTCGTCCGTGTAGATCATGTCCATGCCCAGCTGCACTTCGAACAAACCGTAGGGCGTGCGCCGCACGGCCGTGACGTCCATGCCGGAGAAACGCTGCTTGAAACGTTCCTTGACCGCGTCCGCCGCGGGATCGGCCGGCGCCGCCTGGGGCGTGGCGTAGCTTTTGGCGTCCTTGCCGGCCTGGCCGGCGGACTGCGTGGACACGGACTTGGCGTCCTGGGCCGACACGCCGGCCGACACCGCCAGCAGCGCGGCGGCCAGGACGGCGGAAATGCGGAAATTCATCTGGGCTCCTGTACTCGTATATCGTGTCGTTCGGCCTAGGGCCTAGCGTAACCTAGTTGGTCGAGGCCCCGGCGATCAGGCGGCGCTTGACCAGCGGCGCGCGCTCGACCCAGTGCATGCCGGCGTTGCGCAGCCAGACCAGCGGCGTGGCGCGCGAGGCGAACAGCTTGTGCAGGCCGTCGGTGGCCAGGCGCATGGCCAGCACCGGCTCGGCCCGCGCCCGCTGGTAGCGGTGCAGCACGCGCAGGTCGCCGGCCGTGCGGTAGGGCTCGCGCCCGGCGACCGTGCGCACCAGCGCCTCGACGTCGCCCAGGCCCAGGTTCAGGCCCTGCCCGGCCAGCGGGTGCAGCCGGTGCGCGGCGTCGCCCGCCAGCGCGATGCCCGGCGCCACCATCTGCGCGCGCTCCAGGGTCAGGGGAAAGCCATGCAGCCTGCTGCGCACCTTCAGGGTTCCCAGCCGGCCTTCGGCGGCGTCGGCCAGCAAGGCCTCCAGGCGCGCCGTCTGTTCGGCCGGCGGCAAGGCCAGCAAGTCGCGGGCCTGCTCGCTGCGCATGGACCAGACCATCGAGACCTGCGGGCCGTCGGCCGTGTCGGGCAACGGCAGCAGCGCCAGCACGCCATCGTCGCGGAACCACTGGACGGCAGTGCCCTGGTGCGGACGCTGCGCGTCCAGGTGCACCACCAGGCCGGTGTCGTGATAGGACTGGGACTCGTGCTTCAGGCCGGCCGCCGTGCGCAGCGGCGAGGCCGCGCCGTCGGCGCCAACGAACAGTTCGGCCTCGATGCGCGCGCCGCCTTCCGTCTCGATGGCGCCGTTGCGATAGCCGGTGCAGCGGTCTTCCAGCCAGGCAATGCCGAACATGCGCACGGCCTGGATCAGCACGCGCTCGATTTCGCCGGATTCGACGATCCACGCCAGCTGCGGCAGCGCCGCCTGCCAGGCATTGAGGTTCACCTGCCCGTCGGCGTCGCCGTGGATCTCCATCGCGGTCACCGGCGTGAGCCGGGCGGCGGGCATGGCGTCCCAGACGCCCAGCTCGGCCAGGAAACGCTGGCTGGCCGGCGAAATGGCGTAGACGCGCGGATGGTAGTGGTTGGGATCGGCCGCCGGCACGCTGGCGCGCGGGGCCAGCACGGCCACGCGCTGGCCGCGGCGGGCCAGCGCCAGGGCGGTGGACAGGCCGACGATGCCGGCTCCGCAAACGACGATCTGATGGCTCATCTTGCTGTCGGCTCCCCGGCCTGCTTGGGCCACAACACCCACATCTGGCCGCGCTGCTTCATGCGCCCCGCCTGCTGCCCGGCCGCGTCGCCGTAGCCCCAGTAGAAGTCGGCGCGCGCCGCGCCGCGGATGGCCGTGCCGGTGTCCTGGGCGAACACCAGGCGCTGCAGCGGCCGGTCGGACGCCGGATAGGTGGTCGACAGGAACACCGGCGTGCCCAGCGGCACGAAGCTGGCGTCCACCGCCACCGAGCGCATCGGCGCCAGCGGGATCGCGTAGGCGCCCTTGGGACCCAGTTCGGGGTCCACCACGGCCTCTTCGCGGAAGAACACGACGGCCGGATTGGCGTTCAGCATTTCCGGCACGCGCTTGGGATTGCGCTGCGCCCAGGCGCGGATGTTCTGCATCGAGGCCTGGTCGGGCGCGAGTTCGCCGCGGTCGATCAGCCAGCGGCCGATGGACACGTAGGGCTGGCCGTTGTGATCGGCATAGGCCACGCGTATGGTCTTGCCGGCGTCGGGGCCGTCGGTGAGCTGCACCCGGCCCGAGCCCTGCACCTGCAGGAAAAAGTTGTCCACCGGATCGTCCACCCACACCACCACGGGCGGGCGGCGGCCGGCGGTCGATTCGATGGCGGCGCGCGTGTCGTAGGGCACCACGCGCTTGCCGTCGAGCTTGCCGCGCACGCGCTTGCCCGCCAGGTCCGGATAGACCGATCCCAGGTCGATGGTCAGCAGGTCGGCGGGCACGGCGTACAGCGGCCACTGGTAGTTGCCGCCCTGGCGGCGCGAGCCGCGCACCAGCGGCTCGTAGTAGCCGGTGACCGTATTGGTGGCCGGCTTGCCGTCGGCCGCGTTCAGGCGCCACGGCTGCAGATAGGCCTGGAAGAAGCGCCGCACCGCCTCGCCGTCGCCCGCGGCAGGCGCGCGCGCCGGGTCGGTGGCGGCCGCGCAGACCGGCTGCCAGGCCCGCGGCGTGGCGCGCGCCGGCGCGGCCAGGTTGCCGGAAGTGGGCCGCATCAGCCCGCGGCAGTTGCGCAGGAACAGCGGCCACACGCGCGACAGGTCGTCGCTGCTCCAGCCGGGCATTTCCGACCAGTTGCCCGGCTTGAACTTGCCCGCCAGCGCGCGCGGCGGCGTATCGGGCAGCGCCGACAGCGGCGGCACCACCAGGGGGCCTTCGGCCGCGGGCGGACGCGCGCCGGGAAGCGTGCCGGAATCGGGGGGAATGTCGGAGGGCGTGGAGCAGGCCGCCAGCAGTACCGACAGCACGGACAAACTGAAAATGCGCTTCATGAGCAAGGGCAGGACGTACGACGGGGACCGGGCCATTCAGTGCAGCGTGCGCGGCATGGCCAGGACGAATTCGGAGATCGGCACTTCGAACGGAATGCCGTTCTCGCCGACGCAGTGATAGGTGCCGCGCATCGTGCCCACCGGAGTAGGCAGGGGACAGCCGCTGGTGTATTCGAAGGTTTCGCCGGGCGCCAGCAGCGGCTGCTGGCCCACGATGCCCAGCCCGCGCACTTCCTGCACGCGCTGGTTGCCGTCGGTGATGATCCAGTGGCGGCTGATCACCTGGGCGGGGTGTTCGCCCGTGTTGGTGATGCGGACGGTATAGGCGAATACGAACTGCTGTTCGCCGGGATCGGACTGTTCAGGCACGAAGCGTGGAGAGACGGAGACGCTCAGGTCGTAAGGTTTCACAGTCCTTTCCTGTGTAGCAGGCGCGGCCGCCGGACCCGCCGGACCGGGCCACTCCCGGTACCGCGCCTCAAACTGCAATAATGGCACATTATGCCCTCCCCGACTCCGAACATCATGTCTACCCTTTCGGCCTCCACCCGCATCACCCCCAGCATCCTGTCGGCTGACTTCGCCCGCCTGGGCGAGGAAGTCCGCAACGTCGTCGCCGCCGGCGCCGACTGGATCCACGTGGACGTGATGGACAACCACTACGTCCCCAACCTGACCATCGGCCCCATGGTGTGCGCGGCGATCCGTCCCCATGTTTCCGTGCCGATCGACGTGCACCTGATGGTGGAACCGGTGGACGACCTGGTGCCGATGTTCGCCAAGGCCGGCGCCGACTACATCAGCTTCCACCCCGACGCCAGCCGCCACGTGGACCGCACGCTGACGCTGATCCGCGAAAACGGCTGTAAGGCCGGCCTGGTGTTCAACCCCGCCACGCCGCTGTCCTACCTGGACTACGTGATGGACAAGATCGACCTGGTCCTGATCATGTCGGTCAACCCCGGCTTCGGCGGCCAGAGCTTCATTCCGGCCGCGCTGGACAAGCTGCGCGAGGCGCGCGCCCGCATCGACGCCTGGACCCGCGCCGGCGGCCAGGAAATCGCCCTGCAGGTCGACGGCGGCGTCAAGATCGACAACATCGCCGAGATCCGCCGCGCCGGCGCGGACACCTTCGTGGCCGGTTCGGCCATCTTCGGCAAGCCGGACTACGCCGGCATCATCAAGTCGATGCGCGAGCAGATCGCCGTCGGCGAAACCACCGCCATCTGATACCGGGAATCGATATGACCGCTTTTCGCGCCGCGCTGCTGGACCTGGACGGCACCCTGCTGGACTCCATCCCCGACCTGGCCTTCGCGGCCAACGCCATGCGCGTGGAGCTGGGCATGTCCCCGCTGCGCGAGGACGTGGTGGCGACCTTCGTCGGCAAGGGCGTGGACAACCTGGTGCGCCGCAGCCTGGCCGGCAGCCTGGAGGGCGCCGACCCGGAGCCCGCCGAGTTCGACCGCGCCCGCGCCGCCTTCTACCGCCACTACCACCTGGTCAACGGCGAAAAGGCCCAGGTGTACCCCGGCGTCATCGACGGCCTGAAGCAGCTGCGCGAACAGGGCCTGAAGCTGGCGGTGGTCACCAACAAGCCCACCGAGTTCACGCTGCCGCTTTTGCAGCGCACCGGCCTGGCCGGCTTTTTCGACGCCGTGGTCTGCGGCGACACCTGCGCGCGCCGCAAGCCCGATCCCGACCAGGTGCTGCATGCCTGCGACCTGCTCGGCGTCACGGCGCCGCAGGCCGTGACCATCGGCGACTCCCTGAACGACGCCCAGGCCGGACGCAGCGCCGGCACGCAGGTGCTGGTGGTGCCTTATGGCTACAACGAAGGCAAGGACGTGCGCGAGCTCGATGTCGATGGTATAGTTGACACGCTAGTTGACGCGGCCCAGTGGGTCGCGCTCTGGAACCAGAGCCGTAATACGGCAAACACTGCGGCAAACACCGCGGCGAACGCCACGGCAAAAACCGGTTCCTGACCAGCAGGTTTCCATACCAAGTTTCCATAGCAGAATCACCCGATGAACGTTTCCATCCAGAACCAAATGCTCGGCGCCTCGTGGCGCTGGTGGCGTTTGTCTTCCGGGTGGCGATGATCCCTCCCGGCCCTGGACGCGTATGCCGCCTAGTGCCGTAGCTGTGTAACCACAGAGCCAAGCCCGGAACCAGTAACCTGGACCGGGCTTTTTGCTATGTGCCCGGTCCGCAAGCAAATCGAACGCTTACGAGACCCACATGACCGAAATCGAATTCAAGGCCCTCGCCGCGCAAGGCTACAACCGCATCCCGCTGGTGGCCGAAACCTACGCCGACCTGGACACGCCCCTGGGCATCTACCTGAAGCTGGCGCATGCCGGCCCGCAGGCCGGCCGCATGACCTGCCTGATGGAATCGGTGGTGGGCGGCGAGCGCTTCGGCCGCTATTCCTTCATCGGCCTGCCGGCCCGCACCGTGATTCGCGCCAGCGGCACGCGCACCGAGGTGCTGCACGACGGCAAGATCGCCGAGACTCACGACGGCGACCCGCTGGCCTTCATCGAGCAGTACCAGAGCCGCTTCAAGGTGGCCCTGCGCCCGGGCATGCCGCGCTTCTGCGGCGGCCTGGCCGGCTACTTCGGCTACGACACGGTGCGCCACATCGAGCCCTGCCTGGGCCCGGCGGTCAAGCCGTTTCCGGCCGGCATGGAAGGCGGCACGCCCGACCTGATGCTGATGCACGTCGACGAACTGGTCATCGTCGACAACCTGGCCGGCCGCATCTACCTGATGGTCTACGCGGACCCGGCCCAGCCCGAGGCCTACAGCCGCGCCCAGCAGCGCCTGCACGACCTGCGCGTGCGCCTGCGCCGCCCGGTCGAAATCCCGTACAGCCACGCCAGCATGCAGACCGAAGAGCGGCGCGACTTCAAGAAGGAAGACTATCTGGCGGCCGTGCGCCGCGCCAAGGAACACATCGCCGCCGGCGACCTGATGCAGGTGCAGATCGGCCAGGTCATCGCCAAGCCCTTCCGCGACTCCCCGCTCTCCCTCTACCGCGCCCTGCGCTCGCTCAACCCCTCCCCCTACATGTACTTCTGGAATTTCGGCGACTTCCAGGTCGTGGGCGCCTCGCCCGAGATCCTGGTGCGCCAGGAGCGCGTGGTCGAAAACGGCGAGCCCAAGTCGCAGATCACCATCCGCCCGCTGGCCGGCACCCGCAAGCGCGGCGCCACGCCCGAGGAGGACGCCGCGCTGGCCGCCGAACTGAAGGCCGACCCCAAGGAAGTGGCCGAGCACGTGATGCTGATCGACCTGGCGCGCAACGACGTGGGCCGCGTGGCCGAAGTGGGCTCGGTGAAGGTCAGCGACACCATGGTCATCGAACGCTATTCGCACGTCATGCACCTGGTGTCCAACGTAACCGGCAACCTGAACCCCGGCATGAGCAGCATGGACGTGCTGCGCGCCTCGTTCCCGGCCGGCACCCTGACCGGCGCACCCAAGGTCGAGGCCATGAAGATCATCGACGAACTCGAACCCGTGCGCCGCGGCATCTACGGCGGCGCGGCCGGCTACCTGAGCTATGGCGGCGAAATGGACGTGGCCATCGCGATCCGCACCGGCGTCATCAAGGACGGCACGCTGTACGTGCAGGCCGCCGCCGGCATCGTGGCCGACTCCAGCCCCGAAGCCGAATGGGCCGAGACCGAGGCCAAGGCCCGCGCGGTGCTGCGCGCCGCCGAGCAGGTGCAGCACGGCCTGGACGAACCCATCTGACCCCAGGCCCCGCCCCTACCGAATACCGCCCGCACGGAGAAAACTATGCTGCTGATGATCGACAATTACGATTCGTTTACCTATAACCTGGTGCAATACTTCGGCGAACTGGGCGAGGACGTGCGCGTCGCGCGCAACGACCAGATCACGCTGGACGAAATCGCCGCCATGAACCCCGACCGCATCTGCGTGTCGCCCGGCCCCTGCTCGCCCGCCGAGGCCGGCATCTCGGTGCCCGTCATCGAAGCCTTCGCCGGCAGGAAACCCATACTCGGCGTGTGCCTGGGCCACCAGGCCATCGGCGCGGCCTACGGCGGCAGGATCATGCGGGCCCAGCAGATCATGCACGGCAAGACCGTGCAGATCTCGCACACCGGCACCGACATCTTCACCGGCCTGCCCACCCCGTACACGGCCATCCGTTACAACTCGCTCACCATCGATCCGGCCACGCTGCCCGACTGCCTGGCGGTCACCGCCACCGCGCCGGACGGCGACATCATGGGCGTGCGCCACAAGACGCTGCCGCTATACGGAGTACAGTTCCATCCCGAGTCCGTGCTCAGCGAGCATGGCCATGCCCTGCTGCGCAATTTCCTGAACCTCGCCTGAGAAGGACGCATCGTGACCATTTCCCCCGCCGAAGCGCTGACGCGCTGTATCGAACACCGCGAAATTTTCCACGACGAAATGCTGCATCTGATGCGCATGCTGATGCGCGGCGAGATGTCGCCCCAGATCGCCAGCGCCCTGCTGATGGGCCTGCGCGTGAAAAAGGAAACCATCGGCGAGATCACCGCCGCCGCGCAGGTCATGCGCGAATTCGCCACGCCCGTGGTCACGCCCAATCCGGAAGACCTGCTGGACATGTGCGGCACCGGCGGCGACGGCAGCCATACCTTCAACATTTCCACCACGGCCATGTTCGTTGCGGCGGCCGCCGGCGTGCCGATCGCCAAGCACGGCAACCGCAGCGCCTCGTCCTCCAGCGGCAGCGCCGACGTGCTCGAAGCCCTGGGCGCCAACCTGGTGCTCACGCCCGAGCAGGTGGCCGAATGCATCCAGGCCACCGGCATCGGCTTCATGTTCGCGCCGGCCCACCACGGCGCCATGAAGAACGTGGCCGCCGTGCGCAAGGAACTGGCCGTGCGCACCATTTTCAACATCCTCGGCCCGCTGACCAACCCGGCCAACGCCGCCAACCAGCTGATGGGCGTGTTCCACCCCGACCTGGTCGGAATCCAGGTGCGCGTGCTGGAACGCCTGGGCTCGCGCCACGTGCTGGTGGTGCACGGCAAGGACGGCATGGACGAAGCCTCGCTGGGCGGGGCCACCATGGTCGGGGAACTCAAGGACGGCAAGGTCCTCGAATATGAAATTCATCCCGAGGACTACGGGCTATCCATGATGTCCAACCGCAGCATCAAGGTGTCCAATCGCGAACAATCGCGCGAGCTGGTCATAGAGGCGCTCGAGAATGTCGAAGGCACGGCCCGCGACATTGTCGCGCTCAATGCCGGGCTCGCGATTTATGCAGGCAATAAAGCCGATTCCATTCCCGCAGCCTTAGCGCTAGCATTCGAACTGATTTCCACCGGCGCGGCGCGAGCCAAGCTGGAAGAATTCTGCGCATATACCCGGAAATTCCTGAAATGAACGATATTCTCGCGAAGATCCTCGCCGTCAAGGTCGAGGAAGTCGCCGCCGCCCGCCAGATGCGCAGCGAAGCCGAAGTCCTGCGCGAAGCGCAGGCGCGCCAGGACGTGCGCGGCTTCGCCCAGGCCATCGAAGACAAGATCGCGCAGGGCAAGGCCGGCGTCATCGCCGAAATCAAGAAAGCCTCGCCTTCCAAGGGCGTGCTGCGCGAGGGCTTCGCCCCCGCCGAAATCGCCGCCTCCTACGCCGTGCACGGCGCGGCCTGCCTGTCGGTGCTGACCGACGTGCAGTTCTTCCAGGGCTCGCACGACCACCTGCGCCAGGCCCGCGCGGCCTGCTCGCTGCCGGTGCTGCGCAAGGACTTCGTGATCGACCCCTACCAGATCATCGCCGCGCGCGCGATGGGCGCCGACTGCGTGCTGCTCATCGTGGCTGCCCTCACCCCGGCGCAGCTGCGCGAGTACGAAACCCTGGCGATCGAACTGGGCATGGACGTGCTGGTCGAAGTGCACGACGCCAAGGAGCTGGACATCGCGCTGGAAATGAAGACGCCGCTGTTGGGCATCAACAACCGCAACCTGCGTACCTTCGAGACCAGCCTGTCGAACACCCTGGACCTGCTGCCGCGCATCCCCGCCGGCAAGCGCGTGGTGACCGAGAGCGGCATCCTGACGCCGGAAGACGTGAAGCTGATGCGCAAGAACAAGGTCGACGCCTTCCTGGTGGGCGAAGCCTTCATGCGCGCCAAGGACCCGGGCGCGGAACTGGCGCGGCTGGTGGGTTAGGCATTCATACGCCGATACAGCGTGCTGCGGTGCACCCCCAGCGCGCGCGCCGCGCGGCTGACGTTGCCGCCATGCGCGGCCAGGGCGTCGCGGATCGCGGCGTCGGTCATCGCTTGCAGGTTGGCGGAATCGCCGGCGGCGCCAGGCGCGGGCGCCGGCGTTGCGCGGATATCCGCGGGCAGCATGTCGGCATCGACCCGGCCCGCCGGCCCCGCCAGCACGTGCAGCGTGCGCAGCACGGCGGCCATCTGGCGGTAGTTGCCGGGCCATGAGTACGCAAGCAGGACGGCTTCGATGTCGGGCGGCAGGCGCGGCCCCGCGCCTTGCGCCGCCCACAGGCCGCGCAGCAGCTCCAGGCGGTCGGCGCGGGCGCGCAGCGGGGCCAGCGTGACGGTGTACTCGGCAATCCGGAAATACAGGTCGGGCCGCACCGGCGTGTCGACGCCCTGCGTGTCGGCGTCCGCGTGCGCCAGCGGGCGGTGCGTGGCGCACACCAGCGCGAAGTCCACCGGCACCGGGCGCGCCGCGCCCAGCGGCGAGACCTCGCGGGTCTGCAGCACGCGCAGCAGGCGCGACTGCAGCAGCAGCGGCATGTCGCCGATCTCGTCCAGGAACAGCACGCCGCCATGCGCCTGCCGCAGCAGCCCCTTGCTGCCCTGGCGGCGCGCGCCGGTGAAGGCGCCGTCTTCATAGCCGAACAGTTCGGATTCGATCAGGCTTTCGGGCAGCGCGGCGCAATTGACCGCTACGAACGGGCCGGCGGCCCGTTTGCTGCGCGCATGCAGTTCGCGCGCGAACACTTCCTTGCCCGCGCCGGTTTCGCCTTGCAGCAGGATGGACACGCCCGCGTCCGACAGATGCACGGCGCGCGCCAGCGCGCCCAGCGTGGCGGCGTCGAAGTTCGGCGCGGCGGGGCGCGAGGCGGCCGGCGGCGCGACCGGCGCGGCCGGGGCCTGGCGGGCGCGCACCGGCGGGCGGCGCAGGCGCGCATGGTAGGCCGCGCCGGCTCGCGTCAGCACCCGGCCCGCCGCGTCCGGGCCGCGTTCGATATCGCCTTCGAATACGTCGGCGTAGCGGTACACGCCCAGGGCGGTCGCGGCCAGGCCCAGCGCCTGCAGGGCGCAGCGGTTGGCGCCCACCAGCAGGTCGCCCTCGAACGCCAGCAGTCCCTCGCCCGGCAGACCCAGGCCCGACGGGCTGGTGTGCAGTTGCAGCACCGTGTGCGGATCGAAGGCCTGCTCGAACAACCGGTGCTCGATCAGGTCCACCGCCGCGCGCACCAGCGCCAGCACCTCGGGCCGGATCTCGCGCGCCTGGCTGGACAGGTCCAGCACGCCCACGGTGCGGCCTTCGTTGTCGGTGATGGGAACCGCCGCGCAGGTCAGGATGCGGTTGGGTTCGAAGTAATGTTCCGCGCCGTGCACGGCGATGGGCCGGCCTTCCACCAGCGCGGTGCCGATGGCGTTGGTGCCCGCGGCGGCCTCGTCCCAGGCGGCGCCGGGCATCAGCGCCACGCGCGAGGCGCGCTGGGCGAAATCGACGTCGCCGTCGCTGTCGAGCACCAGCCCCTGGGCGTCGGAGAGAATCACCAGGCTGCCGCTGCCGCCGGCCTGGCGGCGCAGCATGGACATGGCCGGCTCGGACATCCGCCGCAGCGCCTCGTTGCGCTGCTGCGCCTCGCGCAGCTCGCCCTGGGTCATCAGCTCGGTGCGGCGCACGCCGCGCATGTCGAAGCCCAGGTCGGCGCAGCGCCGCCATGAACGCAGGATGGGCTCGGCGACCATGCCGCCGGGCACCGCGCCCTGCTGGTTGAACAGCAGGCGCGCTTGCGTCAGCGTGTGCTGACGGGAATGAGTGGCCATGCGTGTCTCCTGGGACAGGCATTCTGCGACGCCTGTTCCGCAACACTGTCGCATAACGCAACAGCGAGTGGGGCCGCCAGACGGCTGAGGGCGATCTCCCCGGCGTGTGGAATCCTACTTTCGCACGCGCAATCCCCGCTGTCCAGCGGACCGGCCCCTACTGGCATGGTCCTTGCTTGATACGGAGCAGGCAGCCCACTGCCGCCCCCGACACACAATACCGGAGACAAGCATGGACATCGCGACCCGAGTCACCCCCGACACCTATGGCACGCGCCTGGACCTGAAAACCCAGTACGACAACTTCATCGACGGCAAGTGGCAGAAGCCGGCGGACGGCGAATACTTCGACAACCTGACTCCGGTCACCGGCCAGGTGCTGACCCGCAACGCCCGCTCCAAGGAGCGCGACATCGAGCTGGCGCTGGACGCCGCGCATCGCGCCGCGCCCAAATGGGGCGCCACGTCGGCCGCCGAGCGCGCGCGCATGCTGATGCGCATCGCCGACGTCATGGAGGCCAACCTGGAGCGCCTGGCCACGGCCGAAACCTGGGACAACGGCAAGCCCATCCGCGAGGCCCGCGCCGCCGACATCCCGCTGGCCATCGACCACTTCCGCTATTTCGCCTCGTGCATCCGCAGCCAGGAAGGCGGGCTGTCCGAGATCGACCACGACACCGTGGCCTACCATTTCAACGAGCCGCTGGGCGTGGTGGGCCAGATCATTCCGTGGAACTTCCCCA